>ULWE01023379.1_pt1 | contig 29874 bp, 18 predicted proteins | sample 1960071 | NCBI WGS metagenome assembly ULWE01 (sample SAMEA4835804, study PRJEB28245) | human gut metagenome | biome: gut microbiome; material: fecal sample | place: Denmark | collected 2008 | reverse complement strand
GGCTGCCGCAGCGCTCGTGCAAGATAAGCAGGAGCAGCTTGCGGGCAGGGAACTGCCAGCAGAGCCTCAGGCGCTCATGCGTCAGTACCAGCAGCGCGAGAAGGCATGGCAGGCCGCAGAAGAGGCGGCTGCGGCGGCTGAACGGGACTATCACGACCTCGACACGCGCTACCATGCGGCGCAGTCGGCGTGGAAGACGAAGCGCGAAGAACTCCTGCGCAGTCAGGCGCAGGCCGCAGACCTGCAGCAGGGCTTTGCTGAGCGCCTGGCGCAGGCGGGCTTTGCGGATGAGGCGGCTTATGAGGAGGCACTGCAGGGCAGCTGGCGCGATGCCCGCTACCGCGACGAGGTGCGCCAGGAACTCCTTGCGCACGAGCAGGCCTTGCACACGGCGCAGACGAATTTTTCTGCCTGCCAGAAGACGATCGAGAACTTGAAGAAGCCGGACCTCGCGGCGGCTGAAGATGATGCGCGTGCGTCGCAGCAGGCCTGGCAGAGGGCTCTGCGCGAGTCGTCTGCGGCTGAGACAGTGCTGCGCTCGTGGCAGAAGCGCAAGAAGGAACTCGCTGCCCTGCGCGAGCAGAGCGGCGCGCTCACAGAGGCATACGCGCGCATCACGGGCCTCTCGGAGCTCGCGGGCGGCAAGACGGGCAGCCGCGTCTCCTTCCAGACGTACGTGCTGCACTCTCTCTTGGACGATGTCATGGAGATGGCCAACCAGCGCCTGCTCATCATGAGCCGCGGCCAGTATGAGCTGCACGCCGGGCAGCGCCAAAGGGCCAATCAGCAGGGCGGCCTCGATATGGAGATCTTCGACCATTATTCTGGGTATGCGCGTCCCCTGGCGACGCTGTCGGGCGGTGAGTCGTTCCTCGCGTCACTTTCGCTGGCGCTCGGCCTCGCTGATGTCGTGCAGGCTTGTGCGGGTGGTGTGCGGCTCGACACGATGTTCATCGATGAGGGCTTCGGCACGCTTGACAGCGAGACGCTCGACGTTGCGCTCAAGGCCCTGTTTGAATTGCAGAAGAGCGGCCGGCTCATCGGCATCATCTCGCATGTCGAGGAGCTCCGGAGCCGCATCCCGGCAAGGCTCGAGGTCACGAAGACGAAGAGCGGCGGCAGCACGGCTCACTTTGAGCTTGGCACGGCAGAAAGTTGAGGACGATATGACAGCAACACTCGATTTCATCATAGGCAGAGCGGGGACAGGCAAGACGCATGCCTGCCTTGATGCCATGCGGCAGCGCATGGCAGAAGCACCGATGGGCCCCGCGCTCATCCTGCTCCTGCCGGAACACATGACGTTCAAGGTGGAGCGCGAGCTCGCCGCGAGCATCCCGAAGGGCAGCGGCTTCCTGCGCAGCTACGTCTTCGGCTTCCGCCGCTTCGCGCGCCACGTGCTCTTGGAGACGGGCCATATGAAGGTGCCGCGCATCAGCGACGTCGGACGCCGCCTGCTCCTGCGCAAGATCCTCGTGAAGCATCAGAAGGAGAAGGACCTCGATGTCTTTGCGCGCGCCGTGCGCCAGCGCGGCTTCACGAAGAGCCTCTCGGACGCCATCCAGGAGTTCAAGAGCTACCGCCTGACGACGGATGTGCTGCGCGAAGCTGCCGAAGAGCTCGCCAAGGGCAACGAGCGCCTTGCGGGCAAGCTGCAGGAGATGGCGCTCTTGACGGATGAATTCGCGGCGGAGATGCAGGGCAAGGCCAACGATGCCGAGGACATGATGAACCAGCTTGCTGAGGCCATCCTCGAAGCGCCGCTGCTCAACGGGGCAGAGGTCTGGCTCGACGGTTTCATCTTCTTCAATCCGCAAGAGATGGCCGTGCTGCGGGCTCTGCTCATGACGGCAGCCAAGGTGCACGTCGCCCTGCCGATGGCAGGCATATCAGAGGGGGAGGAGCGCGTGCGTCTTGACCTGCCGGAGAATCTGCAGGAGACGGCGCTCTTCAACCGCCCGTACCGGACCTTGCAGGCCATCCGTCGCATGGCGCGCGAGGAACTCGGCTATCGCGGTGCAATTCCCATCCACCTGCTCGCGGAGCAGCATCGCTTCGCGCCGGCAAGTATCCTGCGCGGGATGGAGCAGGATCTCTTCCGTTACGGCGGCTCGGCCCGGCCAGAGGATGAGGGCATGCAGCTCGTCGAGGCGGCCAACAGGAGGCTCGAGGTTGAGAGTGCGGCTGCGGACATACTGCGCCTCGTGCGCGACGAGGGCTGGCATTACCGCGAGCTCGGCATCCTCGTGCGCGATAGCGAAGCGTACGGCGACCTTGTGCGCCTCGTCTTCGAGGATTACGGCATCCCGTTCTTCGAGGACTCGAAGCGGCCGAGCATCCACCATCCGCTCGCGGAGCTCATGCGCTCGGCCATCGAGGTCGTCTCGCGTGACTGGCGCTATGAGACGGTCTTCCGCTGCCTGCGCACGGGCTTTTTCCCGCCGGTGCGCGAGGACATCGACCGGCTCGAGAACTATGTGCTCGAGTTCGGCATCCGCGGCCGCAAGCGCTGGCAGCAGGAAAAGCCGTGGGACTGGCACCGCCGCTACAGCTTAGAGGACGGCGAGCAGGTCGACGAGGACACAGCTTCGACGCTGGCGCTCATCGACTCCCTGCGCCGCCAGTCTGTCGAGGCGTTGACCGAGCTGGAGCGCGACCTGCGCGCGGCCGATGACGTCCGCGGCTACACGAAGGCGCTCTACGACTTCCTCGTGCGCCTCGAGGTGCCCGTGCGCCTGCAGGAGTGGGCGGAGATCGCTGAGCGCGAGGGACGCCTGGCCGATGCAGCCGAGCACCGCCAGCTCTGGGACGATAGCATGGCGCTCTTTGACCAGCTCGTCGAGGTCAGCGGTGCGGAGAAGATGACGCTATCAGACTATGAGGCTGTCCTGAGCGACGGCCTCGATGCCCTGCAGATCTCCCTGATCCCGCCGGGACTCGACTATGTGACGCTGGCCTCGTTTGATCAGAACAGCCTCGACAACATGCGCGGTCTCTACATCTTAGGCGCCGACGCCGCGACAATGCCGCGCCGCGTGCGCGAGCAGGGCATCTTCTCCGATGCCGACCGCCTGCACATCGCGGAGACGCTGGCTGCCTGCCAGAAAGAGGGCGAAGAGGAGCACACGATCTCGCGCGGCGGCCACGAGAAGAGCTTCGGTGAGAAGTTCTTGCTCTACCGTGGCTTTACAGAGGCGCGCGAGTACCTCTGGATTTCCTATGCGCTGGCTGATGCGGAGGGCAATGGCCTGCAGCCGTCACCGCTTGTCAAGAAGCTGCGCGAGCTCTTCCCGAAGGCGGCGTTCCTTTCCATTCCGCTGGAGACGGTGCGGCGCGACGACGACCTGTTGCTAGCGGCGCCGCGCCCGGCTCTCTCGGGCCTCGCCAATGCCCTGCGCGGCGAGCGCGAGCATCAGGAGATGCAGCCCTGCTGGCGCGATGTCTACAACTGGGCCATGCGGCAGAAGGAATGGCAGCGGCCGCTTCGTCTCGCACTCTCGGGCCTTTTTGCACATGCGGGCGATGGCAGGATACCGAAGGAGCTGGCGGAGCAGATCTTCGCCAAAGGCACGGTCCTGCGCGGCAGCGTGACGCAGTTCGAGAAATTCCGCCAGTGTCCGTTCGCGCACTTCGCGGCCTACGGCCTGAAGCTCCAGGAGCGCAGGGAGTACCAGTTCCGCTCGATGGACCTCGGCCAGCTATTGCACGCCGTGCTCAAGGAGTACGGCAGCATCGTCAAGCGCGACTACGCGAACCGCTGGCAGGATGTGCCGGAGGAGAAGCGCGCCGAGCTCTGCGAGGAGCTCGTCAACACGCTCGCCCCGCGCCTGCAGAGTGAGATCCTGCTGAGCCGCGACAACTACCGCCACCTCAAGAAGCGCATCGAGAAGACGGCGGAGCAGGCCGTTGGCCACCTGTCGGCCTGGGCGGCCGTCTCGGCCTTCCAGCCAGCCTTTTTCGAGGAGGCATTCGGCCATTCAGACGACGAAGTCCACCTGAGGCCACTGCCGCTCGGCGATGGCTACGCGCTCTCGTTCAAAGGCCAGATTGACCGCCTTGACCTGCACGAGTGCGCGCCGTACTATCTGATCCTCGACTACAAGACGGGCCATGTCGCCATCAACCTCTTCGAGGTATACTACGGCTTGCGCCTGCAGTTGCTCGTCTACATGATGGTCGGGCGCGAGCTGCTCAGAGAGAAGGGCGAGAAGCGCCTGCCCGCGGGCATCCTCTACGCCTTCCTGCAGAATCCACTGTTGCAGACGCGCAAGAAGTACACGCAGGCAGAGCTCGAGAAGCGCGTCAATGCCGAGCTGCGCATGCCGGGCTGGGTGCTGGCTGATCTCGACGTCGCCAAGGCGATTGATGCGAGCTTCGGCTTTATCAAGCCGGGACTAAGCAAGGTCAAAGACGAGAAGAAGAAGGATGTCATCGGCCCGGACGGCGAGCCCGTCATGGACTTTGACGCTAATAGCAGGAAGTACGGCTACATCCGCAAGCCGGAGGAATTCGAGCTCATGCTCGCGTATGTCGACTACATCCTGCGCGATACGGGGCGGGCCATCCTCGGCGGCGACATCAGTGCGAGCCCGTACCGCCTCAAGGCAAAGAAAGAACAGACGGCTTGCACGTACTGCGAATACCGCGACGTCTGCGGTTTCGACCCCGACATCGAAGGCTACGCGTACCGCGACATCGGCCCGGAGGACGATGATGTGCTGGAGGAGAAGATGGCCGAGTGCACAGGAAAGGAAGATTTGCTCGATGCAATACACAGAGGATCAGAAGAAAGCGATTGAGGCGCGCCACCGCAACATCCTTGTCGCAGCGGCAGCAGGCTCGGGCAAGACGCGCGTGCTCGTCGACCGCATCATCGCGCAGCTTCTCGCGCGCGAGTGCAGTGTCGACGAGATGCTCGTCGTGACGTTCACGAATGCAGCGGCGACAGAGATGCGTGAGCGCATCGACAAAGCCCTGCAGCAGAAGCTCTTAGAGACGGATGACCGCGCGACAGCCGAATGGCTCGAGCGCCAGATTGTCCTGTTGTCCGGCGCCTCGATCTGCACGTTCCACGCCTTCTGCCAGAAGGTCATCCGTCAGAACATCGATGCCATCGACGTAGACCCGCAGTTTCGTCTGGCCAGCGACCAGGAGATGGTCCTGATGCGCCGCGATGTCCTGGAGGAATTGCTCGAGACCTCCTACAAGATGCCAGAGGATGAGGATGGGAAGGCCAGGTGGCAGGATTTTCTCGAGTTCATCGACGACTACGGCGACGACCACGGCGATGAGGCTGTCTACAATGCCGTGCTGAAGCTCTACAGCTTCTGCCAGAGCCAACCCTTCCCAAAGGCGTGGCTGCGCCAGCAGAAGGAGCGCTATGAAGCGGAGTCTGCGGACTTCTGGCAGACGCCCTGGACGGATACGATTGTCTCGGCCGTGGGCCGCGAGATTGAGCGCAGCGTCCGCGCCTATGAAGAGGTGTGTGCGCTTGTCCGCACGGGCGGCCGTTCTGAGGAAGCGGAGGCAGCCTTGCTCGCGGCTTGGCAGCCCTATGCCGAATATCTGCAGGGCTGCATCGAAAAGCTGGAAGAGGTGCAGTCCGCTTATCGAGCGGCCCTGGCCGAGAAGAAGGCGGGCGGCTGGGACAATTTCTGCGCTGCGGCCAGGCAGTGGAAGCAGCCCGTGCTGCGCGGCAAGAAGTACGATGCGCTGCGCACGGCGTTCCCTGAGGTCCGCAAGTCGTTCGAGAAGAACCGCGACGAGGCCAAGAAGATCTTCACGGATGCCAGGGACCGCTACATGGCGCAGACCGAGGAGGATGTACTGGGGGACATCCGAGCGTGCAGCGCGACGGTGCGGCGCTATGCAGACCTGACGGCCGCTTTCATCGATGCACTGCAGGCGGCCAAGAAAGAGCGCAATGTCCTCGACTTCAACGACCTCGAGCATTTCGCGCTTGACGTGCTCTGCCGCGATCCTGCGGCACTTGCTGGAGTGGAAGAAGCAGATTTCCGCGGTGAGAAGGGCAGGACGCTGCGCACGGATGCGGCGGAGGACCTGCGCGAGAAGTATGCTGTCATCATGGTCGACGAGTATCAGGATACGAACGGTGTCCAGGAGGCCATCCTGAACCTCATCGCGCGCGATGACAACCGCTTCACCGTCGGCGACGTCAAGCAGAGCATCTACCGCTTCCGCCTCGCTGACCCGTACCTGTTCCAGGCGAAGTACGATGCCTATCCCGAGAAGCCGGGACCCGATGACATGGAACAGCTCATCACGATGAAGCAGAACTTCCGCAGCCGCGCTGAAGTCCTTGCGCCGATCAACTTCATCTTCGACCAGGTCATGACGCGCGAGGCCATGGAAATCGAGTACGACGAGAAAAGCCGCCTCTACCCGGGGGCCTCGTATCCTGAGGCCGAGCATACACTCAAGGGGCCGATGGAGATTGACATCATCCTGCGCGGTGAGCCGGAGCAGCCCGTCGCGGGCCTCAGCCAGACGGCCGATGATGATGCATCAGATGGCAGCGGGCTCGAGGGCTTTGAGCTCGAGGCGCAGCACATCGCTGACCGCATCGCAGCGCTCATGGAGTCAGGCGTTCGCGTCTTCGACAAGGATGCCGGTGGATACCGCCCCTTGGCGTACCGCGACATCGCTGTGCTGCTGCGCGCCGTCAAGGGCAAGGCCAACACGCTGCTCGAACTGCTGCGCAAGAACAGCATCCCCGCTTACGCCGACGTCGACGGTGGCTACTTTGAGGCCAATGAGGTGCGGCTCGTGCTCGCCCTCTTGAAGACCATCGATAACGCGCGTCAGGAGATCCCGCTGGCAGCCGTGCTTGTCTCGCCGATTGGCGGCTTCACGATGGAGGAACTCGCGCGACTGCGCATGTCCGTCCCCGACGAAGACCTCTTCGGCGCCCTGCTGCGCAGCCACTCACCGGAGACGCCGCTCGAGGAAGGACTCGCCGACCGCGCGGCCGACTTCTGTGCCGCGCTCAACCGCTGGCGCAGCTATGCCGTGAGCCACAGCGTGCCGGAGCTCATCTGGACACTCTATCGCGAGACGGGCTACTACGACTACGTCGGCGGGCTCAAGGGCGGCCTGTTGCGCCAGGCCAATCTGCGCATGCTCGCCGACCGCGCGGCAGAGTATGAGAAGACGAATTACCGCGGCCTCTTCCGCTTCCTGCGCTTCCTCGAGGACCTGCGCAAGCGCGACACCGACCTCTCCGTCGCGCGCACGCTCGGCGCGAGCGAGGACGTCGTGCGCATCATGAGCATCCACAAGAGCAAGGGCCTTGAGTTCCCCGTCGTCATCGTCGCCGACATCGCCAAGGGTTTCAACCAGCTCGATGCCAGAGGAATCTTCCTGATGCACAAGGAGCTCGGCATCGGCCCGCGTCTCGTCGAGCGCTCCGACGTCGGGCGGCAGATGTACGACACGCTGCCGTACCAGGCCATCGCCGCGCGCATCGTCGCAGAGACGAAGGCCGAGGAGATGCGCGTGCTCTACGTCGCCATGACGCGCGCGCGCGAAAAGCTCATCCTGACGGGCACGATGGCCGCCGCGAAGTGGGAGAAGCAGGCCGAGCGCTATGCGCGCAGCCTCAGCAGCCGCGAGCTCGTTCTGCCCGATGACATGATACGCGAGGCAGGCAGCTATCTCGACTGGATTGCGCCTGCCGTGGTGCGCCATACAGATGGTGCGGCGATACGCGAGGCCGCAGGGGCAGACTGGGGCGAGATGCTCGACGCTGTCGAGCCCGATGCCCATTTTGCCGTCCATCTGCTCGCTGCCGACAAGATCCAGCCGCATGAAGAGGAAGAAGAGCTCGATGCGCTCCTGCAGGCCGTGCGCGCTGGAAAGGAGTTGCCCGCATCGCCAGAGCGCGAGACGGTCGAGCATCGCCTCGGCTGGCATTACGGTGAAGAAGTATTGCCGGGCATCACGGCCAAGATGACCGTTTCCGAGATCAAGCAGCGCTTTGCCGAGGCGCAACGCGAGGAAGAACCGGCCTCGTTGCCTGCTGTGCAGCCCGCTGAGCCCGCCATCTGGCGTCGCCCGCAGTTCCTGCAGCAGAAAGGACGCCTGTCAGGCGCCGAGCGCGGCACGCTCATGCACAGCATCATGCAGAATCTTGACCTGCACGGCGACCTGACGCGCGAGGGCCTGTGCGCCCAGGTCGCCCTGATGGAGGAAAAGGGCCTGATTGCCGCGGGCCACGAGTCAGCCGTCAACTACACGAGCATTGAGCGCTTCTGCTCATCTGCCATCGGCAAGCGCATGAAAAGCGCTGCGCGCGTCTGGCGCGAACTGCCCTTCAGCCGCATGATCCCCGTCGGCAAAGTCAATCCCACCTACAGCGAGAGCGCGGAGAAAATCTTCATCCAAGGCGTCATCGATGTCCTCTTTGAAGAAAACGACGGCAGCCTCGTCCTGCTCGACTACAAGACCGACCGCGACACCGCCCCCGACAAGATTCGCCGCCGCTACGCCAAGCAGATCGAGCTCTACCGCGAAGCCGTCGAATCCATCCTCGGCAAGCCCGTCAAAGAGAGCATCCTCTTCCTGCTCCACGACGGCACGAGCCTGCGGATTCCTTGAGTCATCTAATAGTCAGATCGTATAGGAGGTGCTAGACGATGGAATACTTGGGTCACTATGATGTGGAAACTGGCAGGAAGCAGCCATTGAAAGAGCACTTGGACCATGTTGCTTCACTGGCTGCGCAGTTTGCAGCATCGTTCGATGCGGAAGAACTGGGCGAGATAGCGGGCCGCTATCATGATGTTGGCAAGTATTCAGCCCGATTTCAAGAGTATCTGAGAGGGGTGAGAAGCTCTGGCGGTGACCATTCGACAGGAGGGGCGCAGCTTCTTTATCAAAAGGGACAGCCATTGCTCTGCTTGGCAGCATGGGCCATTGCCGGGCATCACGGCGGTCTGCCGGACTTCGGTGGAGCGTTTGATGGAGAGGGCAGTGCGACGTTTTGTGGCCGCATGAGGAAGCCGTTGCCAGATTTTTCCGCATGGCAAGAAGATGAGCGCGCGTCAATTGCACTGAGCCATGTGCCTGCCTGTTTGAAGTCGTCGGATATCTATCAATTGCAATTTTTTACACGGATGCTCTTTTCTTGTCTCGTTGATGCTGATTTTCTTGATACAGAAGCATTCTACCAATCCTGCCTGCCAGAGGTGGAGCAGACGGCAGGGACAAAATCGCGTCATGGTTTCGACACGTTGGAGGAGCTGAAACGCCGATTTGACGAAACGGTCAGAACGCGCTTCTTTGATGAGCGCGGCGAGCGCTACCATGAATCCATCAATGTGCATCGACGCGAGATTCTTCGCGCGTGTCTGAGTGAAGGCGATGAGGGGACGGAGCATCTCTATCGCCTGACCGTGCCGACGGGCGGAGGCAAGACAATCGCTTCTCTTGGCTTTGCCCTACATCGGGCCGTCAGGATGGACAGTGAGGTACAGCGCATCATCTACGTCATCCCGTATACGAGCATCATTGAGCAGAATGCGCGGGTATTCCAGGATTTTCTCGGTGAGAAGAATGTTGTCGTCCACTACGCGAATGCATCGTATGATGATGAACGGGAAGATGGACGGCGGCAGAGGCTCGCGACGGAGAACTGGGATGCGCCAATCATCGTGACGACGAATGTGCAGTTCTTTTCCTCACTTTATGCAAGCCGGACGTCTCAATGCCGGAAACTGCATAATATAGCGCACAGCCTCATCATCTTCGACGAAGCACAGATGATTCCTCTCGATTTCCTCAAGCCATGCGTGACAGCAATCCGGACGCTCGTTGAGCACTATGGATGCACAGCGGTTCTCTGCACAGCCACGCAGCCGACTCTTGGACCGTTCTTCAGCGGCAGCATGAAAGAACTATGTCCGCATGTTGAGGAGCAGTTCCACTTCTTTTCGCGAGTGACCTTTGATGTTTGTCCGGACCGATATGCGCCAGAAGCCCTGTCCGAGGAAGTCGCTGGCAAGATGCAAGTGCTTGTTGTCGTGAACAGCAAGAGAATGGCACGCCAGCTCTATAAAGCAATGCCAGAACAGGAGGGGACATTCCATCTCTCGACAAACCTTTGTCCAATGCACCGCACGCGCGTTCTTCATGAGATTCGCGCTCGACTGAAGGATAAGGAACCCTGTCGCGTCATTTCGACCAGCCTGATAGAGGTGGGCGTTGATCTTGATTTTCCGCTGGTCTACCGAGAACTTACAGGACTTGACAGCATTCTTCAGGCGGCAGGGCGCTGCAACCGCGAGGGAAAGAGGCCGCGGGAGGACAGCATCGTCACAGTCTTCCGATTGGAGGGAAACAAGATGCCATTTGAGCTCGACCGGCGAGGCAAGGTGGCAGACAGCATCTTTGACCGATATGCAGCGCGCCTCTCGCATCCTGACGCGGTCGAGGCGTATTTCAGAGAACTCTACGACATTTCAGGGGAAATGGCATTGGACAGAAAGGAGATACTCAAGCTCTGTTGCCAGAAAATGCCGCCGTTGAAGGATATCGACCAGAAGTTTCAGCTGATTGATGATCGATCCGTGCCGGTATTCATTCCCTTCGATGAAGAGGCGAGAGACATCTTGAAACAACTCAAGGAGTATCAAGGCGCTGGCGGCCGCACTTTGCTGCGCCGTGCAGGCGTCTATACCGTGGGCGTGCAGAATGTCCCGCATGAGGGGAGGCCCTCGCCATTCCAGCGTCTTTTTGATGCGGGGGTTGTTGTTCCACTTTGGGAGAACAGCACAGCGCTCTTTGTCCTTGTGGATATGAGCTGGTACGATGAGGATGCGTTGGGGCTGAAAACGGATATCCCCGATGGTCAGGCCGTTGTCTTCTGAAGTGGGCGCAGGACTTCATACAGGTCGTTGCTTACAGCAAAAGGGCAGGGAGTTATTTCCCTGCCCTTTTTGCTGCGAAAAAAAATGTAAGTATTTCAATCCCCGTATCGCGCATCCTCGATACGACAAAAACATTATAGCAGGAGGAAATAAGAATTGACAAGACGAAATCATAAGAGTATGATAATAGGTGTAAAGATTATAAATAAAATATAAGTGAAAGAAAGGAGTGATCTCATGGGATATGGCGTCAGAGTAGATGTGCGCGGTGACTTTGCGTTATTCACGCGACCTGAGATGAAGTCAGAGCGAGTAAGCTATGATCTGATAACGCCGTCTGCCGCGCGCGGCATCTTGGAAGCCGTTTTCTGGCATCCCGGCCTGAAATGGATCATCGATGAAATCCGTGTCCTGAACCCCATCAAGTTCACAACAGTACGGCGTAATGAGGTGGGGGTGAAGGCAAAGGCGCGAGTCATATGGCAGGCGATGGCAAATGGAGAGCGGCCTCCTTATATCGCGACATCAAGGGAAATCATGCAGCGAGCGTCGCTTCTGCTCACCGATGTCCACTATGTCATAACGGCGCATTTTGAGATGACACCGCAGGCAGCAGTGAGTGACAATCCTGGGAAATTCTCAGAGATGTTTCGCCGGCGCTTGGCGAAGGGACAGAACTATCATCAGCCCTACCTGGGCTGCCGAGAGTTCCCTGCGCGGCTGCGTCCCTGTGCAGATGATGTGGCTTTGAAGGTTCCGGAAGAGCTGCGGGGAGAGAAGGACTTGGGCTTCATGCTCTACGATATGGATTACTCAGATGCAATGCATATCCATCCACAGTTTTTCCGCGCAGTGCTCCGGGATGGCGTACTGGATTTGCGTGGAGTGGAGGTGTACAGATGATTCTTCAAGCACTCGCAAAACGCTATCAGACAATGGCAGAGCACGGCGATGCGCCGCGGCGCGGCTGGTGTCCTGTGGGCGTCTCCTTTGCCTTGGATCTCGCGGAGAATGGAGAGCTCCTACGCGTCTATGACCTTAGAGAAGAACAGAGTCAGGGCAAGAAGACGGTCATCCGTCCTCGTCGGATGATTGTGCCCGACCATCCAACGCGGGCAGGTCGGCAGCCGCCGGCTTATTTCCTCTGTGATACCGCTACCTATTTTTTGGGCATCGCTGAAGAAGAGGATGACCCGACGAAGGCAGAGAAAAAGAGGCAGGATGCACTGCAGCGTTTCACATCAGCCAAAGAGTTGCATGAGAAGCTCCTCCAGGGGATGGATGTTCCTGCGGCACGTGCTGTGCTGTCATTCTTCCAGCAATGGCAGCCCCAAAAAGCAAAGCTGAATCAAGCGCTGGAGGAACTCTTCCCGGAAATGGTGGCGGGAGGGAATCTCGTCTTCCGGTTCCAGGGACACTTTGTGCAGGAGGATGCAGCAATCGCGGAGCGTTGGGAGCGTACCATGACAGCGCAGCAGGACGATGTGCAGGGAATCTGCCTGGTTACGGGGAGAAAGGGGGCAATTGCTCGCCTTCATCCGAAAATCAAGGGCGTTCCCGGCGCGCAGGTATCCGGTGCCAATCTCGTTTCGTTCAATATGGAATCCAGTAATTCCTTTGGCCATGAGCAGGGAGCCAATGCTCCTGTTTCCGAAGCGGCATCGTTTGCCTATGGCACGGCCCTCAATGCGCTGCTGGCGGACAGTGATCATCGGCAGATCATTGGTGACACCGCAGTCGTTTACTGGGCGGAGATGGAGAACGAAGCCTCGCAGGATCTCTTATCCATGTCGATGTTCGGCGGGATGAGCGACAAGAAACAGTTGACGGAAGAGGCACTCAATGGACTCTTTCAGAATCTTGTCAAGGGCCAGCCAATTTGCTTTGAGGCAACAGAGATCCCCTATGAGAATCCATTCTACATCCTGGGAATCGCACCGAATGCGGCGCGTCTTTCGGTGCGTTTCTTCCTGAGAGGTGCCTTTGGCGATTTCCTGCAGCATGTGAAGGCACATCGCCAAAGGGCGGCTATCGTGATGCCACCGCGCAAGCCCTGGAATGCTCCACCGCTCTGGGCATGGTTGCAGGCGACCGTTTCGCCAAACGCTTCCAATAAGAGTCCTTTGCCTATCCTGGCAGGAAGTACGGCCACTGCAATCCTGAAGGATGCAATGTATCCGGCCAGTCTCTATGAGCAGGTACTGCTGCGCATCCATGCCGAAATCGATTTCACTGACACAGAGGGGAAGACGTTGAAGGAACCACATTATAAGATTACAGGAGAACGCGCTTCAATCATCAAGGCGTATCTCATGAAAAACAAGAAGAGAGGAGAACTGCGCATGAAACTCAATGAAGAAATCACAGATCCTGCATATGTCTTGGGACGGATTTTCTCCCTGCGTGAGGGAATCCAAAGGGCAGCAAATCCAAATCTGAATGCGACCGTCAAAGACCGTTACTTTGATGTGGCGAGTACGACGCCATCAAGGGTGTTCCCCATTCTGGAGCATTTGACGAATCATCATCTCAAAAAAATCGCAGGAGAAAGTCCAAAGCTGAAAACATATTATGAAAAGCAGATGACGAGACTGATGGGGATGCTGGATGCATCGAAAGGTATACCCAAAATCCTGAATGCAGAGGAGCAGGGCATGTTCATCCTCGGCTACTATCAGCAGACCCAGGAACGTTATGAAAAAAAAGAATCGAAGGAAGTGGAAGCAGCAGATACTGCTGCGGAAAAGGAGGACTGAATCATGGCAGAGCCAATCAAGAACCGTTACGATTTCGAGATCATTTTTGATGTGGAGAACGGCAACCCTAATGGTGACCCGGATGCAGGCAATATGCCTCGTATCGATCAGGAAACGGGCCTTGGCCTGGTGACGGATGTCTGCCTCAAGCGCAAGATTCGCAATTACGTCGAGGCTGCCAAGGAAGACACACCGGGCTACCGCATCTATGTCAAAGATCATGTCCCCTTGGAGCGCAATAACCGCGAGGCCTATAAATATCTCGGTGTAGACGAGAAAAAAATCAAGGAAGCAAAGAAAAAAGATGCCGATATTGACCTCAAGATCCGTGATTTCATGTGCGAGAATTTCTATGATATCCGAACCTTCGGCGCAGTCATGACCACCTTTGTGAATGCAAAACTCAACTGTGGCCAGGTCCGTGGCCCAGTCCAGCTTGACTTTGCACGCAGTGTCGAGCCCATCCTTGCCCAGGAAATCGGCATTTCCCGTGTGACAGTTGCTTCAGAGAAAGAGCAGGAAGATGGCAAGCATATGATGCTGGGCCATAAGTTCATCGTTCCCTATGGCCTTTATATCGCACATGGCTACATCTCTGCCAATCTTGCGCGCAAGGTGACGGGATTCTCTGAGGAAGATCTGGGACTTCTCTGGAAAGCCATCATCAATATGTTTGAGAATGACCACTCGGCAGCACGTGGCACGATGGCTGTGCGCAAGCTCATCGTATTCAAGCATGAGAGTGAGCTCGGCAATGCACCGGCTTATCAGCTCTTTGAGCGTATCAAAGTCGAGAAGAAAGAAGCAGAGAAACCAGCACGCGCCTATAGTGACTATACTGTGACGGTCGACGATACAGATCTCCCCACAGGTGTCACCTGCATCCAGATGATTTGAGGCAGCGTATGGAATATCCTGAAGACGAATACCTCATGATCTCAGGCATCCAGCATTTTGCCTTCTGCCGTCGTCAATGGGCTCTGATCCACATCGAGCAGATCTGGCAAGAGAACCTGCGCACGGCAGAAGGCAGGATACTGCATGAAAAATGCCATGATGCATGTCAGAAGGAAAAACGAGGCAGCTTGCTCATTAGCAGAGGTTTGCGCGTATTTTCCCGCACGATGGGCGTGTCGGGCGTTTGTGATGTGGTCGAATTTCATGAGGCGGAGGAGGGGGCAGTCCTCCATAAGCATCCGGGATTCTGGGTACCGTATCCTGTTGAGTACAAACATGGTGAAGGAAAGTCTCTGGATGCTGACAGGCTCCAGCTTTGCGCGCAGGCCATGTGCCTCGAAGAGATGTATTGTACAGATGTGCCTAAAGGTGCACTGTTCTACGCTGCACTTCATCGGCGGGAGGAAGTGACATTTGATTCATGCCTGCGCGAGCGCGTGCGCCAGATTTTTTCGGAAATGCATCGGGATATGGCGCGCGGCCATACACCGCGTGTAAAGCCGAGCAAAGCGTGCCAAGCCTGCTCGTTGAAGCCGATATGTCTGCCGCGTCTCATGAAACATCACGATGTCGGTGCGTATTATGCCAATGCTTTGGGGAGGGAAACGTGAATGCGCCGTTTGCTCAATACACTGTTTGTCTTGACGGAAGATGCATATCTTGCTCTCGAGAATGAGAATGTTGTCGTGAGACAGGGAGAAAAGGTGCTAGGGCGTGTTCCACTCTTGACCTTGGAGAGCATTGTCGATTTTAGCTGGCGTGGTGCAAGCCCTGCTTTGCTGGGTGCCTGTGCAAGTCACGCGATAGGATTTTCATTTCTGACAGCGAATGGGAAATTCCTTGCGCGAGTCAGTGGGGAGAATCCAGGGAATGTCCTGCTGAGGCAGCAGCAGTATCGTGTGGCCGATGATGAAGCAGCCAGACTGATCATCGCACGGGACTTCATCACAGCTAAAATATGCAATGCAAGATCCGTACTGGAGCGCGCACGGCGTGATCATGCAGATAGTGTCGATGTAAATGCTATAGAAGAGTGCAGCGCGTCTATGGCTTCTAATATGCGCTTGGCACATCTTGCGGCAGATGATGATCAATTGCGCGGCTTGGAGGGAGATGCTGCACGCCAATATTTTCAGTTGTTTGGACAGCTCATCTTGCAGCAGAGAAGGGCCTTTCCTTTTATTGGCCGTGTGAAACGACCACCTGTTGGGCGTGTGAACGCAATGCTTTCTTTCGGATATACCCTTTTAGCACACGACTGTGCAGCGGCACTCGAAAGTGTTGGCTTGGATGCCTATGTGGGATTCCTACATAGGCCCCGTTCCGGACGACAGTCGCTCGCGCTGGATCTCATGGAAGAACTGCGTGCCCTTTTCGTTGACCGTTTTGTGATAACACTTATCAATAACCGTGTCATGAAAGGTACAGATTTTGAGGAGAAAGAGGATGGGGGAACCTATCTCAAGAAAATCGGCAGACAGAAGTTCTTGAATGCTTGGCAAACAAAGAAACAGGTAACCATCACACATCCATTCCTGGAAGAAAAGATACCTTGGGGGCTCGTTCCCTATGTTCAGTCACTCCTGCTAGCACGCACGCTACGCGGTGATTTGGCGGAATATCCTGCATTCCTATGGAAGTAATCTGCTTTCTTGTAAGTGAAGGATTCACTTTGCTCTAGAAGATGGCCGGAATGGAATAACGTGAGGATAGAGCTGAACTGAAAGAGGGGGAAGATATGCTGTTATTGGTTACCTATGATGTCAATACGACCACCGCAGAAGGGCGCAAGCGACTGCGCCATGTAGCCAAGATTTGTGTGCGCCACGGACAACGTGTCCAGAATTCCGTATTTGAATGCAATCTTGACACCGCACAGTACGCAGCCTTTCGCCATGCGCTAGAAAAAGTCATTGACACAGATACGGACAGTCTACGCTTCTACAACCTCGGCAAGAACTATAAGAGCAAAATAGAACATATAGGAGCGAAACCGTCTTATGATGCAGAAGCACCTATGATTCTATAGGTCTATAGGTCGCCAAAGTGCGAAGTGCCATCACACAGAAAATGGAGTTTGCAAGATAAATGCCTAGAAGTTGGCATTTTCGGAGAGATGGGATAGGTTCGCGAAAAATATATGATGAAGTCAGGCAAATCAATGCCTAAAATTGACACAGTCGCTCCTCGCATGAGGAGCGTGGATTGAAATGCATAGCGTGCAGCAATACCTAGCTTCCCATGTGTCGTCGCTCCTCGCATGAGGAGCGTGGATTGAAATCATCAGTTTTCCTGCATCAATCAGCTTTTTGGTAGTCGCTCCTCGCATGAGGAGCGTGGATTGAAATCGTCTGTATTGGCTGTCTATGAGTGGACAGAAAAGGGTCGCTCCTCGCATGAGGAGCGTGGATTGAAATCATCGTCTCGCATGACATGTTGACGACGAACCCGGTCGCTCCTCGCATGAGGAGCGTGGATTGAAATTTGTCATAGCATGCAGGGCAAAGGCGATAGGTAACGTCGCTCCTCGCATGAGGAGCGTGGATTGAAATTTGTCATAGCATGCAGGGCAAAGGCGATAGGTAACGTCGCTCCTCGCATGAGGAGCGTGGATTGAAATTCTACTCATAAATGTGCCCTCTACGGACTCAGCAGTCGCTCCTCGCATGAGGAGCGTGGATTGAAATAAATTCGTTTACAATCGCATGAAAAGCCTTTCCGCGTCGCTCCTCGCATGAGGAGCGTGGATTGAAATACATAATATTACTATATGTTATCACATGTGTATCGTCGCTCCTCGCATGAGGAGCGTGGATTGAAATTATGATACATGTACACGCTTAACCCGATTACATACGTCGCTCCTCGCATGAGGAGCGTGGATTGAAATAGTAACTCCGGCTGGATGGCCGCCTGTGCGACGGCGTCGCTCCTCGCATGAGGAGCGTGGATTGAAATGGTCACCACGGCGACCACAAAAAGAAAAGCGGGTGTCGCTCCTCGCATGAGGAGCGTGGATTGAAATACGGCCACGAGAATCTCAATGCGTGGAGCCTGATGTCGCTCCTCGCATGAGGAGCGTGGATTGAAATTCGGCGACCGGCATGACCTCGCTCAGAATCGCGCTCGTCGCTCCTCGCATGAGGAGCGTGGATTGAAATGGTCACCACGGCGACCACAAAAAGAAAAGCGGGTGTCGCTCCTCGCATGAGGAGCGTGGATTGAAATATGCTGCGGCAGGTCAAGCGTGCTGGCGGTACCAGTCGCTCCTCGCATGAGGAGCGTGGATTGAAATTTCGGCGGCTTGGCTCGATGAGGCAACCATCGCCAGTCGCTCCTCGCATGAGGAGCGTGGATTGAAATTCCTCTCGAGCTTATGCACCCGGATTGGTCGTCGAGTCGCTCCTCGCATGAGGAGCGTGGATTGAAATCGCATTGAATGCCTGGAAGCGGACGGCACTGGCCGTCGCTCCTCGCATGAGGAGCGTGGATTGAAATAATATACTCGCATGGCTCGAGAAAATCGCCCATTGGGTCGCTCCTCGCATGAGGAGCGTGGATTGAAATGGCAGATTGCCGCTGTTGATGGCATTAAGCGTCGGGTCGCTCCTCGCATGAGGAGCGTGGATTGAAATAATATACTCGCATGGCTCAAGAAAATCGCCCATGTCGCTCCTCGCATGAGGAGCGTGGATTGAAATTGCGTCGATGACGTTGCCATCCTCGTCCATGCAGTCGCTCCTCGCATGAGGAGCGTGGATTGAAATAAGGGAATGAGTACGTCGAGCAAGACAACCTCAGTCGCTCCTCGCATGAGGAGCGTGGATTGAAATTCGACGATGTCCGCGCTGATCGCGTCGACATCATGTCGCTCCTCGCATGAGGAGCGTGGATTGAAATAATAAGGCACTAGTGCAAGGCAATGAAATTCCAAGTCGCTCCTCGCATGAGGAGCGTGGATTGAAATTTCCTGCGTCACGTTATTGCAGCTCCCGTAGCCGTCGCTCCTCGCATGAGGAGCGTGGATTGAAATGCGTTTTGCTATAGATGCCTGTTCTAGCGTGTCTCAGGAGTCGCTCCTCGCATGAGGAGCGTGGATTGAAATCTGCTTCTTCATCGTCCCCGCGATATCGGCTGCGTCGCTCCTCGCATGAGGAGCGTGGATTGAAATTTGGCACGCCCGAGCGTCCGTTTAATTGGCCGCAAGTCGCTCCTCGCATGAGGAGCGTGGATTGAAATTGTACCGTGCTCGTGATGCTCTCAGCGGTCTGCGTCGCTCCTCGCATGAGGAGCGTGGATTGAAATGGTCTGCGTATCGTCGGCAAGTCGATGGAGCCTACGTCGCTCCTCGCATGAGGAGCGTGGATTGAAATAATCAAATTTTTAAATTATGAAAAGCATAAGGAGTCGCTCCTCGCATGAGGAGCGTGGATTGAAATAAATATTGATTGAATTGGATAAGACTTTGCAATGGTCGCTCCTCGCATGAGGAGCGTGGATTGAAATTCTATTAGCTTTGTAAACTTACAGTAATGATACCGTCGCTCCTCGCATGAGGAGCGTGGATTGAAATAATCAAATTTTTAAATTATGAAAAGCATAAGGAGTCGCTCCTCGCATGAGGAGCGTGGATTGAAATATATCCTTATGTAATGTTATCTGAAAAATTTCCAGTCGCTCCTCGCATGAGGAGCGTGGATTGAAATTGACCTTGACGCAGAGAAAACGTACACGCTTGTGTCGCTCCTCGCATGAGGAGCGTGGATTGAAATAAAAAGAAATCAGTGAAAGAAATGAAGAAACAAGTCGCTCCTCGCATGAGGAGCGTGGATTGAAATAAATCCTGCCCTTAATTTGAATCAAGAATTTACGTCGCTCCTCGCATGAGGAGCGTGGATTGAAATATTGTGGAAAACATCGGACTGCAAATACGCATTGGTCGCTCCTCGCATGAGGAGCGTGGATTGAAATAAATGACCATTTTGTGCGCATTGGCGTCGCCGGGTCGCTCCTCGCATGAGGAGCGTGGATTGAAATGCCGTGTTGGCGAGGCCGCTTGTAAATTGCGTCGTCGCTCCTCGCATGAGGAGCGTGGATTGAAATGTCGCATTGTGAGCATACAGGTATATCGTCGCTGTCGCTCCTCGCATGAGGAGCGTGGATTGAAATCAGGCGAATTGCTGGAAGGTGCCGACCTGCCTGAGTCGCTCCTCGCATGAGGAGCGTGGATTGAAATCTTGAGCTCCGAATACACGGCCCCCATCACGCTTGTCGCTCCTCGCATGAGGAGCGTGGATTGAAATCAGTCGCCTGATGCAGCGGCCTGAATGGACTTTGGTCGCTCCTCGCATGAGGAGCGTGGATTGAAATGAGCATGTACGCCGGACAGGTATACCACCCGGTATCGTCGCTCCTCGCATGAGGAGCGTGGATTGAAATTTGTCCTTACCGATCAACTCGCAGATCGTTGGCAGGTCGCTCCTCGCATGAGGAGCGTGGATTGAAATATCAGCATCGCGACAAAGTACGAGCGACGATAGTCGTCGCTCCTCGCATGAGGAGCGTGGATTGAAATATCGCCCACGCCTGTGCCATTTTACCAGCCGTCCTCGTCGCTCCTCGCATGAGGAGCGTGGATTGAAATCCCCTCGGTTTGCTGGAAAAGCGCCGGTCAATCGTCGCTCCTCGCATGAGGAGCGTGGATTGAAATGCGTTGAGGAAATCCGTCCCCTGCGGCTTGGCCCGTCGCTCCTCGCATGAGGAGCGTGGATTGAAATCCGGTACAGCAGTGTCCTGGAAGCGGATGGAACTGGTCGCTCCTCGCATGAGGAGCGTGGATTGAAATATCCTGTCGGCCGTCTTGAGTGAGATTACGCCTCGTCGCTCCTCGCATGAGGAGCGTGGATTGAAATCAGCTCTTGACCGTGTTGATGCTGACGCCGTACGTCGCTCCTCGCATGAGGAGCGTGGATTGAAATCTATGGTCGGTGCAATGGTCATGGGAACAGTCAAGGTCGCTCCTCGCATGAGGAGCGTGGATTGAAATATACCTTTCAGGCCGCTCAGCTGTGATTTTGTTGGTCGCTCCTCGCATGAGGAGCGTGGATTGAAATAAGCTCGGCGAGGCCACCGATGGTCAGGCAAAACGTCGCTCCTCGCATGAGGAGCGTGGATTGAAATCCGGAAGGCTTGATACGAATACGGAAGCCGAGCCGTCGCTCCTCGCATGAGGAGCGTGGATTGAAATGCACGCAGGCACAGGAAAAGGTCTATGCTCGCGCAAGTCGCTCCTCGCATGAGGAGCGTGGATTGAAATATTCTTGAGTCTACGGCATCCATGCAGGATGTCGTAGCAGGTCGCTCCTCGCATGAGGAGCGTGGATTGAAATGTCCCCTTTGACTTCTCGGCGGTGCCGTCAGCCTGTCGCTCCTCGCATGAGGAGCGTGGATTGAAATATCGTGCCCGCGATGTCGGCCGCCTCGGCAGCTGGTCGCTCCTCGCATGAGGAGCGTGGATTGAAATTTGGGTGCAAACCCACTGGACTTTATGCTCGTCGTCGCTCCTCGCATGAGGAGCGTGGATTGAAATTGTTACCATGTGTGTCACTCCTTATTGATTACTTGTCGCTCCTCGCATGAGGAGCGTGGATTGAAATATGTCGCTCCACTCCTCGAAGCGTGACCATTGGCGTCGCTCCTCGCATGAGGAGCGTGGATTGAAATACCGCGACTCTTTTTTATTCCCATCCGTTTTCGTCGCTCCTCGCATGAGGAGCGTGGATTGAAATTCGGCCAAGGCGACGGCCATCGACGCCAGCACCGGTCGCTCCTCGCATGAGGAGCGTGGATTGAAATGCCGTGATGATGTCGATGCGCTCGTAATCCGTGTGCGTCGCTCCTCGCATGAGGAGCGTGGATTGAAATTTGCTCATCCGCGGAGCCGAGGCCGTCGGCGCGGTCGCTCCTCGCATGAGGAGCGTGGATTGAAATGCGAACAGTCGCAAGAGAATGGTCGAATGATTGCCGTCGCTCCTCGCATGAGGAGCGTGGATTGAAATCATCAAAAACAACAAAGAGAACAATCATAGCAAGTCGCTCCTCGCATGAGGAGCGTGGATTGAAATGTATCGGAAAGAATTACGTAGTATAAGAGCGGACGTCGCTCCTCGCATGAGGAGCGTGGATTGAAATATGCGTATTTACAACGCTGAAGCGGATCGAGAAGGTCGCTCCTCGCATGAGGAGCGTGGATTGAAATGCATGGGTACAGCTCCGATGCCGTAGAAGTGCCAGGTCGCTCCTCGCATGAGGAGCGTGGATTGAAATTCTACAGCTGTTAATGAATTTCTGGTACTCTCGTCGCTCCTCGCATGAGGAGCGTGGATTGAAATTTGACAGTGTTGATACCATCCTTGACATAGGTCATGTCGCTCCTCGCATGAGGAGCGTGGATTGAAATATCCGCATTGGGTTGCAGCGTGGCTTGCTCAAGAGTCGCTCCTCGCATGAGGAGCGTGGATTGAAATATGCTCAAGAAGCGTTCGTGACCGATGATAATGTGTCGCTCCTCGCATGAGGAGCGTGGATTGAAATCCGATTACGCCATACTCGACGATCTGTGAGTCATGTCGCTCCTCGCATGAGGAGCGTGGATTGAAATGTAGAACGTCCAGCTTTGATGCAGCGACCCTCGTGTCGCTCCTCGCATGAGGAGCGTGGATTGAAATGACGAGAGTATTATATCGGATGCGGAATGGTCGCGTCGCTCCTCGCATGAGGAGCGTGGATTGAAATCATGAACAGAACGGCCACAAGTATAGATTGTACGGTCGCTCCTCGCATGAGGAGCGTGGATTGAAATGGCAGCACCGCCGCCCGCGCGGCCGCCGAAGACGTCGCTCCTCGCATGAGGAGCGTGGATTGAAATGATGGCGTCGTCAATGATGCAGATTTCCGCGCGCTCGTCGCTCCTCGCATGAGGAGCGTGGATTGAAATGTGCGAATCGGATTGCAACGCGGCTTGCTCAAGTCGCTCCTCGCATGAGGAGCGTGGATTGAAATATGCGTTCACCTTCTTTCATTTGATTGCGCCGAGTCGCTCCTCGCATGAGGAGCGTGGATTGAAATAGCAGCGTCGAGCCATCTGACACCGTCGCATCCTTGTCGCTCCTCGCATGAGGAGCGTGGATTGAAATCTGCGTCTATTGGACTTGAGTCCATAAAAACAGGGGGTCGCTCCTCGCATGAGGAGCGTGGATTGAAATGTCTCGATGATGTTGCCGGGTAAAACGCCCATGTCGCTCCTCGCATGAGGAGCGTGGATTGAAATGTTGTAGATGGAAGTAAACCAGCGTCTAGTGCTGTCGCTCCTCGCATGAGGAGCGTGGATTGAAATGTCTCGATGATGTTGCCGGGTAAAACGCCCATGTCGCTCCTCGCATGAGGAGCGTGGATTGAAATAGGACTACACCATAGCGGCGCGTGTGCCCAACTTGTCGCTCCTCGCATGAGGAGCGTGGATTGAAATACAATATATAATATCACAAACAGATAAAAATGCAGTCGCTCCTCGCATGAGGAGCGTGGATTGAAATGTCGACGGGCAGATGCGTGAGCGCTCGCTCGTGATGTCGCTCCTCGCATGAGGAGCGTGGATTGAAATTCGGCATCCGTCAGCTGCCTTGCCGTGCTGTTGGCGTCGCTCCTCGCATGAGGAGCGTGGATTGAAATTTTTTTAGAGTTAATAGGTTAACTCAACACGATAGTCGCTCCTCGCATGAGGAGCGTGGATTGAAATTATTTTGCTCACCAGAAACGCACATCGAAGACGAGTCGCTCCTCGCATGAGGAGCGTGGATTGAAATTGGAACCAAGGCCGAACTGAAGAAATCAAAGAACGCGTCGCTCCTCGCATGAGGAGCGTGGATTGAAATATCCGAAGAATGACAGGAGCTACACCGAAGTCACGTCGCTCCTCGCATGAGGAGCGTGGATTGAAATAGCATGGGGCAGAACAAGCTGTCACGATGGCTTATGTCGCTCCTCGCATGAGGAGCGTGGATTGAAATATCCCGCTTCTCGCGCTCAATACGCTCTGCAACGTCGCTCCTCGCATGAGGAGCGTGGATTGAAATATATCCGATCTGTCTGGCGTCGCCGTCACGCCCAGGTCGCTCCTCGCATGAGGAGCGTGGATTGAAATTGCTGGGCTCGGTCGCCGTCGATGTAGCGGAAGGTCGCTCCTCGCATGAGGAGCGTGGATTGAAATGAGGAGATGATCGCAATGATCTACTGTAAAAAATGGTCGCTCCTCGCATGAGGAGCGTGGATTGAAATATCGTTATCGTCGTAATAAGGTGGCTGTGGGAGACGTCGCTCCTCGCATGAGGAGCGTGGATTGAAATCTCGCCATTGTCGACACGCTCGGCGACGGCCCAGGTCGCTCCTCGCATGAGGAGCGTGGATTGAAATATCATGTTTTGCTTACTCGTTGACATCTGGTCTGAGTCGCTCCTCGCATGAGGAGCGTGGATTGAAATTTGGCATGACCGTACAGCGACATAATCATAAAGTCGCTCCTCGCATGAGGAGCGTGGATTGAAATTGCGATGCCGCTGCAGCATGTAAATTTGCCGTCTTGTCGCTCCTCGCATGAGGAGCGTGGATTGAAATCAACCAAGGTAGACTTCCCAACGGAGATGCTTCGGTCGCTCCTCGCATGAGGAGCGTGGATTGAAATATGATATTTATCTACAAGATACTGGATGGCGTCTCGTCGCTCCTCGCATGAGGAGCGTGGATTGAAATATCGTCGCGGAACGTCAGCCGCAGATGGTTGAAGTCGCTCCTCGCATGAGGAGCGTGGATTGAAATTTAATGAATATAAGAAATAGATACGAAGATTACTCGTCGCTCCTCGCATGAGGAGCGTGGATTGAAATCGGCTGACGAATCGGTGGAATTGACGCCGCAGGAGTCGCTCCTCGCATGAGGAGCGTGGATTGAAATGTTTCAGACTTGTCGACCGGAAAAGTTGGCGAACGTCGCTCCTCGTATGAGGAGCGTAGATTGAAATATCGCAAGATGAACGGCACGAGCGATTTTTACCGTCGCTCCTCGTATGAGGAGCGTGGATTGAAATTGAGTCTATATACTTCAAGCTCTTCCTCGCTCTCGTCGCTCCTCGTATGAGGAGCGTGGATTGAAATAAGCTGGCCAACGCGGTCGACGAGAAGACCTTCCGGGTCGCTCCTCGTATGAGGAGCGTGGATTGAAATTTTGATGCGCGAAAATGAGCCGCTCGCGGCGAAGTCGCTCCTCGTATGAGGAGCGTGGATTGAAATCTGCAGATCATCTTGACGTCTTCCGGCGTCAGGTCGCTCCTCGTATGAGGAGCGTGGATTGAAATAAATCCAGATGCGCCTTCGAGAGCCGTGCATAAGGTCGCTCCTCGTATGAGGAGCGTGGATTGAAATTACAGTGGAACGGTCTGTATTGCTTCCTTGTCCGTCGCTCCTCGTATGAGGAGCGTGGATTGAAATCGCGCAAGACATTGCCACCTGTTGCCGGGTCGTCGTGTCGCTCCTCGTATGAGGAGCGTGGATTGAAATTTGATAGCGACTGCTCGTCGCGGATTTGTCGTGCGTCGCTCCTCGTATGAGGAGCGTGGATTGAAATAAAGATGAGATCAATCGGCTGACTGGCCAGGGCAAGGTCGCTCCTCGTATGAGGAGCGTGGATTGAAATACCTATCTCGAGTACTGCAGGAATCACTATGGAAAGTCGCTCCTCGTATGAGGAGCGTGGATTGAAATGACCTTGGCGCGCTCGCGACAGGGTACGGCGTCGTGTCGCTCCTCGTATGAGGAGCGTGGATTGAAATATTTCAGCTGCAATTTGTTCTAAGTATGGGTCTAGGGTCGCTCCTCGTATGAGGAGCGTGGATTGAAATATGTAGCCTCACCTCTCTTACTGCGCATTCATGACGTCGCTCCTCGTATGAGGAGCGTGGATTGAAATTATCATGCGCCGTGCTGAATCGGTGGATGATGAAGTCGCTCCTCGCATGAGGAGCGTGGATTGAAATTTCCTGCGTCACGTTATTGCAGCTCCCGTATTCCGTCGCTCCTCGCATGAGGAGCGTGGATTGAAATCTCGCCATTGTCGACACGCTCGGCGACGGCCCAGGTCGCTCCTCGCATGAGGAGCGTGGATTGAAATACGTAATGGCTCGGATGAAGAACATTGCTGTGCAGTCGCTCCTCGCATGAGGAGCGTGGATTGAAATTAGTAAGTAGCTTTTGCCGACGTTGAAGAAGTCTGCTAGTCGCTCCTCGCATGAGGAGCGTGGATTGAAATGATAAAGTAGTATGGCGGCTGATCATGCTGATTCGTCGCTCCTCGCATGAGGAGCGTGGATTGAAATATCATGTTTTGCTTACTCGTTGACATCTGGTCTGAGTCGCTCCTCGCATGAGGAGCGTGGATTGAAATAGTCCATCCGGCCGGGAATGATCAAGTATCTGGGTCGCTCCTCGCATGAGGGGCGTGGATTGAAATGAGGTGGGCCGCATCAGTGCCAGGTCGCTGTCGGGTCGCTCCTCGCATGAGGAGTGTGGATTGAAATCTGCAGGCCTATTGGCAGGCGATGGACTGAGTCTTAAGAGCATTGAAAAAGGCTGCAGCCGGGATGATGTTGCATCCTGGCCGCAGCCTTTTTTATGCGTTATTTCAAAGTTGATTGGATTTACGGTTTATTTTTTGTTGCTGTCTGCCTTTGCTGATGTGTCTTTTTCATCGGCGGTCGGTTGTTCTTCGCGCGTCACGAGGATCTTGTCGATGCGGGCGCGGTCCATGTCGACGACTTCAAAGGTGAAGCCGTTCCACTCGCATTTTTCGGCGACTTTCGGGATGTAGCCGAAGTAGGAGGTCAAAAAGCCGCCCATCGTCTGGTAGTGGTCGTGGTCTTCGTCGGGAAGTTCGGCGATGTCGAAGCGCTCTTTGAAGTCATCGATGGAGCAGAGGCCGTCGACGTACCATGAGTGCTCATCGCGCGGCGTGAACTGGATGGGGTCGGGCTCGACATTTGACATGGAGTCGCCAATGATCTCCTGCAGGATGTCGTTCATGGTGATGAAGCCGATGACGCCGCCGTATTCGTCGAGGACCATGGCTTCGTGGATGCCCGTGTCGCGGAATTTCGCGAGGACGCGGAAGGTCTCCATCGAGCGCGGCACGAACATGGGCTTGCGGATGTACTGCGCGAGGTCAAGCGATTTGCGCTCGAGCGAGGCATTCAAGAGGTCCTTGGCGTAGAGCACGCCGCAGAAATCGTCGAGGTTCTCGCGGCCAACGGGGAAGACATTCTGCGGATGCTCGCGGATGATGCGCAGGTTGTGGCGCAGGGAATCTGTCAGATCGAGCCAGAGCATCTGCGTGCGCGGCGTCATCAGGGAGTAGGCCGTCTGGTCGCTCATGTGGAAGATGCGGTCGACCATGGCCTGCTCGGACTTCTCGAAGGTGCCGTCTTCTGTGCCTTGTTCGATGAGGTCCTTGACCTCGTCCTCTGTAACGGTGTCCTCGATGTTCGGGTTGATGCCGAGCAGCAGCAGGACGCCGCTCGCGGAGCTGGACAGGAAGCGGATGAAAGGCCGTGCGAGATGCGTGAGCCTTGCGACGATGCGGTGATACTTCATGAGTATGCGCTCAGGATTCTGTGCGGCTTTCTTCTTCGGCAGGAATTCGCTGAAGAGCAGAGCGATGTACGTCACGACGACGATGCTCAGAATCATCGCGATGAGCGTGGCATGCGGCAGGAACGAGATGAAGGTGGCGAGGTACGGCGCAATGAACGCACCCGTACAGATTCCCATTAGGATACCCGTCAGCGTGATGCCGACCTGGACGAGGGAAAGCGGCGCTTCTGCGTTCTCGAGCAAACCGAGTGCCGCCTCTGCGTCGCGGTTGCCATCTTCAGCGAGCTTCTCGAGGCGGCCGCGGTGGCTTTCCGTCAGCGCCGTCTCAATCAGGGAGAAGAAGGCATTGGCAAACAGCAGTAACAAGAGTAAGACGAGCAGTAGGCCCGCGTCAGTATTGTCCAAAAATGATACACATCCTTTTATCTGCATGAAATATAGTGTAAACTGTGTTCTTTATAATATAGCATAACTATGGTGCTTTGTCACATCTGGCGGAGCAGGAGCAGAAGACTCAGTCATCATACCAAGGGCCATTGCCGATGATGATGCCACCGTGCAGCGTCACAGGCGTGGAGTTGCCGACTTTTGTCGGCATGCGCGTCGTGATCTTGTAAGGCGTATCGACGAGCCAGGCCGTGACGAGCACACCGTCGTCCTTTATTTTGCGGTAGGCCTTGCGGTCGAGCTCTGCTTTGTAGACTTCGCTCTTGTGGGCGGCGACGGTGGAGCTCGTCAGGGCTTGCGTGAAGGCCATGCCGTCCGACCACTTGTAGAGCGTCTTGCCGTTCTTGTCGAGGATGGCGAAGTCGTAGACCTGGCCGTCGCGATGCGCGATGGAATAGTCGCTGTCACCGTCATTCGTGACCTTGAGCTCCATGATGAGGCGGCCGTGCTTTTCCTCGACCGTCAGCTCCTCGACAATCTTATCGAAGCTGAAGGCGGCATATGACGGCACAATCTCGCTGCTGTGCGAGCCCGAGGTCGGGAACGAGACGCCGATGCCTGTGCCAAAGGATGCCGAGGCCACCGGTATGGAGGAAAGGGAGATGGCGCCGACTGCAAGGGCGAGCGCGGGGATGAGGGTATATTTCTTCATGATGATCACTCCTGATTCTGTCGTTTTAAATCTGGTATCGTTAATTCTATTGTACCATGATATGCTATAATGAATATGAGATTTTTTTGTTCGGAGGAATCGAAACACATGGATAAAGAAACAAGAAATGACCTGCCGGGAATCCAGTGGTTCCCTGGCCATATGAAAAAGGCGCAGCGGTTGATCGAGGAGAATCTGAAGCTCGTCGATGTCGTCATCGAGCTGCTCGATGCGCGCATCCCGGCGAGCAGCGCCAACCCGATGCTGGCGGAGATCATCAAGGAGAAGCCGCGCCTTATCGCGCTCAACAAGTCGGACCTCGCGGATTCGGCGAGCACGAAGCGCTGGCTTGCGTATTTCCGCGCGCAGGGCATCCCGGCTGTCGCAATTGACTCGGTCAAGGGACGCGGCATGAAGCAGCTTGTCGCGAAGGCGGAGGAACTCGCGCGACCGAAGACGGACCGCTTCGTCAAGAACGGCGGTCGGCCGCGCGCGGCGCGCTGCATGATCCTTGGTATCCCGAACGTCGGCAAGTCGTCCCTCATCAACCGCCTGGCCGGCGCGGTCAAGGCGAAGGCAGCCGATAAGCCGGGTGTCACGCGCGCGAAGCAGTGGATCAAGATCGGCGCTGCGCTCGACCTGCTCGACACGCCGGGCATCCTCTGGCCGAAGTTTGAGGACCAGACGGTCGGACTGAAGCTTGCGTTCACGGGGGCCATCAACGACGATATCTACGACCGTGAGCAGGTCACGGCGCTCCTGCTCTCTGTCATGCGCCGCGATTATCCGGAGCGCCTGCAGGAGCGCTTCAAGTTCAAGGGGGATATGCCGGAAGATGGCATCGAGCTTTTAGAGGCCATCGGCCGCAAGCGCGGCTGCCTCGTCAAGGGCGGCGTCGTCGACCTCGAGAAGGCGCAGAACATCGTCCTGACAGAGTTCCGCAGCGGCAAGCTCGGTCTCGTCACGCTCGATGAGGTCCCCCAGTCTGCCTCGACGGAAGCTGCTGATGAGAAGCGGGGGGATAAGGAATGAAGGCCGTCGCAGACTGCACGATAAAGGAACTCGAGGCGGCCTTTTCCGCTGGCGCGGTCAGCGAGGAATTCCTCGCCGCCTGCCGCGCGGATACGCGCAAGGCTGCGGCCCGCCTCGTGCGCCGCTACGAGAAGGCACAGGCGGAGCACGAACGATTGCTGAAGCTCTACGCCTACGAGCATGCGGCCTGGGCGCGCGGCCACGAGATCGTGGCGGGCGTCGACGAGGCGGGCCGCGGTCCGCTCGCCGGTCCTGTCTCGGTGGCGGCCGTCATCCTGCCGCACGACCTCTGCTTGCCGAAGCTCAATGACTCGAAGAAGATCTCGGCCAAGGTCCGCGAGGAGCTCTTCGATGAGATCCAGGAGAAGGCTATCGCCGTCGGCACGGCGCTCATTGACGCGCAGACAATCGATCGCGTCAACATCTACCAGGCGACGATCAACGGCATG
>ULWE01010225.1_pt1 | contig 37378 bp, 33 predicted proteins | sample 1960071 | NCBI WGS metagenome assembly ULWE01 (sample SAMEA4835804, study PRJEB28245) | human gut metagenome | biome: gut microbiome; material: fecal sample | place: Denmark | collected 2008 | reverse complement strand
CATCTTCCGGCAAATCCTCTCCGGCATAAACGTACAGGCCAAGGCCAAACATAGCAAGGTTCTTCACCAAACACCGCATGATAGCCTTATTTACATCGAACATAGAGGCTGCTTCTACGGTGCGCTCTTCCATGCCGATCTTTTCACGGCGGCGGGTCTGAGGATTGTAGTCCCATTTCGGGGTGGTATAGGTGTAAGGCACAGCTTTCATGGCTTTGTTTGCGCCGTCCAGTACAGGCAGCCACATTTCGTGAGAAACTCCCTCAATCGTGACCGAGGTGTACACCATAAAGCCGGTTATGGGGTCATAAACATAGGGCAGGCCGTTGAATTTCTTGACCTCGTAGCTGGCAGCAGGATATAGCTTTTTTACCTCCGCCCAGGCATACGCCCAGCTTACATATTTCAGTTCCGTGTTGCCGGACTTTTTGACTTCCAGATGATCTTTGAAGTCGATAGCAAATAATTTTACGAATGGATTTTCTGTAGCCATAATCAAACCTCCAAGAAAAAGGCGGCAGAGAAGCTGCTCTCTGCCGCCATACAATTATGCCGCATGAACGATGGTGAATCTGCGGCTGCTTACATTTTTGCTGTACCGATTGAAAATATCGGGCTGTTCTTTCTTCAAACGCTGGGAATCCACACGCTTGCTTTCGGAGGATACCCATGATACCTTATAGCCCGGTGCTGTGCCATAGGCGGCATCCTGCATTTGCAGCTTGACCTGTTGCTCGATGGCCGTTTTTTCCTGTTCCATCTGCTCGATTTGGTCGGAAAGCTCCTGCCGCTTGTCCAGAAGTCCATGCAGCGCACTCAGGTCAGCGGTCTTGTCCCGGTTGTCCACCTCATACATCTGGTTGATCTGCTGGGTGTCACAATCACAACCGTTGGGTGCAGGGGGAATCTGGGGCACAACATGGTTCGTCCAGAAAAGCTCTTCCTTATCAATGAGATCAGAAAGCACCTGCTTATCTGTCACGATCTTGTGGATCACCAGCTCTCTGCCAAAAATCAGAGCTGCCACATACCAGCAGTCGAAACCGCTGACGGCTAAGTAGTGGTCAACCTGCGCCAGATAATGAGCCGGGATTTTCCCATCCGCCCACTTGTCCGCAGAAAACGGTGAAACCGTCTTGCATTCCAATCCTGCTTTCTGTCCAACGATCAGGCGGTCAAAATCCGCCAGAAGCAGCGGATGTTCCTCGCTCTGGTAGATGGCATTTGCACGGCGTACCTTAAAGCCCGTTTCTTCGGAGAACCGCTGCGCCACATAATCCTCCAAATCACGGCCCTGCCGCATGGCTTCGTTGTCGATATTTTCAGTGGTATCGCTGATTTTATCGTGGTACACCTGAAATGCCGAGCGGTAGGGATTCAGGCCAAGGATAGCCCCGGCATCCGTGCCGGTAATGCCGCATTTACGATAGCGGAGCCAATCCTCTTTGGGCAAATTCAGGGTAGATACAAGTCGTTTCATGCAATGTTCAACCTCTCTTTCATCTGTTCTTCTGCGATAGAGAAATCATATTCCACCAAGTCTTTGATAATGGTGGAAAACTCATCCACCAAGGTACGGTCATCGTCCAGCCACAGGGTATACAGGAAATCCAGAATGTTCCGCTGCACCCGGAGATGGTTCCAGAAACGCTCGTCCATCTGCTGTTCGGTGTCCAGCGTAATCAAGGCACTGACAATGGTACTTTTCATCGTAATCTCGTATGCCGTGGTGCAGGTAGGCTTTGGAAAATCAGCTTCAATGCTGTTCAGGAACTCAGAAAATTCCCGGACAGCCCGGTTGCTCACATCGTTCATACGTTCTCCTTTATGCTGCTGCCAGCGCCATCTTGTAGGCTTTGTCGATCATGGGATTGCCCTCTGCGGTGCGCAGGAACAGATTTTCGTTGTAGTTCCGGGTCTTACGGATGGGGTCTGCATGGGTGGCAAAATCCGATACGGCATTTACGAACCGCCATCCATTCTTGCCGACCCACTCCAGATCGGGTGCATTATAGTAGCGAGCCTTCAAATCTTCCTGCAAGCGCAGGTTGTTCTTCCGCTGGCCATCGGTTAGATCTTCAGTGACAGGGAAAAACTCGTTGATGAACTCCTGTACCTTGCGGTCAGACAGCTTGATGGTGGTCAGCTCATGGATGCCCTTGCCAAGCTCCCCCATATAGCTGTTGGCAAGCTGCAAGGTTTCACGGGCATCTTGCACCCGGAGCAGAACATTTTCGGTGTGGCGGGCAGTCCAGATACGCTTCGCCGTACCCAGAGCCAGATTTAGGGTGTTCTGGCAGACAACACGAACCGGGGTCATGGCTACTTTCACACCAGAGCTTCCATCGTGACTGTTGAAGAACACAAGATATGGGGTCACTTCATCACCTGCGATAATGTACTTCTCCGGCAGCTTTGCCAGCATCCAGACCTTCTTGCCGCCCTGCAAGGAACCGGCAGTTTCGTAAGTAACGCCCTCACCCAGCAGGTCATCGGTGAACTGGAATGCTTCTTCGTTCTGCACAATGCGGTAGCGGTCAGACACCACGCCCAGAACAGCTTCATCAGTGCTGCGGACGTTAGCCCGATAGCCGGGGATCATAGCACCCGTGCCGGAATAGATATTGCGGCTCTCTACCTGCCAATCCAGACCAGCCAGCTCCAAAGCTTCACGGCTTGCAGGGGCGTCCATCACGATACGGCCAAGGCCATGCCAAGGGGTCTCACGGACAGAGAACATAGTTTCAACATTTGCAGACATAGTAAAATCTCCCTTTCAAATTAGTCGTTGTTTTCAATTTCTTCAGCAATCAGAACGAGAACATCAATCAGTACCGTTCCAACTTCCTTGATGATTTCGGGCCAAAAATCCATTGTGTTTTTCCTTTCTGCGCAGCTGCGCTTTAAAATACGATGGTAATAATGATAGTGATGGTGCGGAATAACAAAATGCTCACCTCCAGACATAAAAATAGCCCCTGAGTCTTTCGACTCAGAGGCTTCGGATTCACTATTATTATATCTGGGTGAGATTTTTTGAATTGCTTGATTATGCGTTTGATTTTGAAAATGACTGCCGCACTTTCGGATAAAACGATGTGCAACAGCCTTTTTTCGTAATATTGATTTCCGTGCAGCTATCCTGCAAGGCGGGCCGGAAAATGCAGTTTTGCCTTGCGCCACAAACAGACAGCAGATCCTTGAAGGTTGGATGATTTGGATAATCTGGTGGGACAATACGAACCGTTATAAAGACCGGAACGATCAAAGACAGCGCAAACAAATTAGACCCACCAGATCAGCTGGTGGGTCTAATTGCTTTTTACTTTCTTATTTTACACCTTTTGGCTATCCAGTACGGAGTGAAACGTTAGTCTTTTATCCAGCAGGCTGCCGATAAAGGAGATACCTTTGCCCATGGTGCAGGCGGCGACCACAGTGCCGATGCCCAGACCGCGGATAGCACCAACGCCCACAAAAGTGATGACAGCGGTGGTGATCAGACAGGTCAGATCAAAGGTGATCTTGACCCGGGCGTAGGGGAGCTTTGTGATGTCCGCCATCTCCCGGGGGAACAGATCGGTGGGGGTGATGGGCAGGCCGCAGCGGTTGCCCAGCGAGATGCCGAAGCATAGGATCAGGTAGCTCAGTACAAAGTAGAGCACCCGCATGGGGATGTTCAGGGGCAACGCGTCGATGAACGGCTTTTCAAGATCCATCAATTTGCCGAACACAAAGCCGACCACAAAGCTGAACAGGTAGCTGGGCATGAACTTCCGGCGCAGCAGCATCAATACCAGCACCAGCAGGCCCTGAAACATGTATGTCCATGTGCCCAGCGTCAGCTGGGGGAACACCTGTTGGAAGCCGTAGGGCACACTGGATATGGCCGAGATGCCGGAACCAGAGTGCAGCATCAGCAGCACACCGGCGCTGTTCATGATGACCATAGCGATCAGTGCAAGCTCACCGCGGACTGCAAGTTTATTGGATTCGGATTTCATGGGCTGAAAAATACTCCTTTGGCATTAAATATCAGCGATGCACTTTCAGGACTGATCCTCAAGGATGCGGTGGATATGCAGGGCCAGATACAGCCGCTCCTGATTGGTGATCTGGGTCTGGAACTGCTCTGAGACGTAGATCTGGATCTTGTCTACGCAGGCAAATTCCTTCTGACACACCGGGGCGATCTGATCATACAACAAAGGCGACGTGTCCTCCGGCAGCTGATTGTGACTGACCAGGCGCTGAACGAAAAGCCGGATGTGGGTGACATAACGGGAATAGGAAAGGCTGTCCTCGTTATAGGTCAGGCCAAGGGTATACTTTACGATATCCAGCACGGCGCTGACCGCATGGGCGATGATAAGGTTCTGGCTGTTGCTGGGGTTGTCATACTGGGCGTTGATGAAGTGGAACGCGATATTGCCCGCCTCGTCCAGCGGCACCTCCACCTTCAGCTTGCGGCTCATGAGCTGGACTGCGTACTCGCCCACCTGAAATTCCCGGGGGTTGAACTTCTTCATGTCCAGCGTGTAGAAGTTCTGCAGGATAACGCCGTTCCGGATGCGCTTGGCGGCAAAGGCAAGATGGTCGGTCAGGGCCAGATAGATATGATCCATCAGCTTCATGTGGTAGTTCTCCACGGCATAGTCGATGACAGACTTGGCCATCTCAAAATAGATGCTGTCTGTCTCGGCGGCCAGCCGGATAATCCGGCGCGAAAGCTCCCGATCCTTGAGCACAAAGACCTTATCGATCTCCTTGGGCGAGAGCTTGTAGCCGATGGTTTTCTGGAAGCCGATGCCCTTGCCCATCAGGATGATCTCCTGCCCCTCATCGTTGAGTGCCAGCACAAGGGAGTTGTTCAGCACTTTGATGACACGCATGGCCTTATAAACACTCCCCGTTGGTCTTGATCACCTTCTGATACCAGTAGAAGCTATCTTTGCGGATGCGGGCCAGATCCTTCAGGTCAGAATCGGTGCGGTTGACGTAGATAAAGCCGTACCGCTTGCGGAAGCCCTGATGCGAGCTCAGCAGATCCATCACCGACCACGGGCAGTAGCCCATCACCTCCACACCGTCGCCGATGGCATCCGCGATGGCCTGCACATGCTGGCGCAGGTAATCGATACGATAATCATCATGCACACGACCGTCGGCGGTGAGCTCGTCGCCCATGCCAAGGCCGTTCTCGGTGATGATGAGCGGCAGGTGGTAGCGGCGGTAATACTCGTTCAGCACGATGCGCAGGCCCATGGGGTCAATCTGCGCGCCGTACTCACTGGCTTTCAGGTTCTGGTTGCGCTCGTCGCGGCAGTAGCCGTACTGGTCGAAGTCCACCTCGTTGCCGCGGAACACGCGGGAACCTGCCGGATGCTCGGCATCTGCGGGCAGATAGCTGGCGCACAGAGTGCGGTAGTAGTTCAGCGCGATGTAATCGATCTTTGCGCTCTTGAGGATGGCGACATCGCACGGCTCCATCTTGGGCACGATATTGCGCTCCTCGAGGTAGCGCATGTAGTAGCCGGGGTACTCACCGTTGGTGTGCATCTCAAGGCAGTAGTTGGTCTTGAACCAGTCGTTCATCCGGGCTGCCCATACGTCCTCCGGTTTGTTGGTCAGGGGGTAGGTGCAGGTGGAAGAAACTGCCGGGGCGATCTTGCCGCCCTCCACCAGCTCGTGGCAGGCGTTGACAGCCAGAGCGTGGGCGAGGAACATGTGGTAGTCCATCTGGGCACGCATCCGGTCAGCTTCCCACTCGTCATTGGTGTAGATGTTCATGCGGTTGTTGACGCGGATCATCAGATTCTGCTCGTTGATGACCTGCCAGTATTTGACGCGGTCGCCAAAGGCACGGAAGCAGACCCGTGCATAGCGCTCAAAGGCGTAGGCGCAGTCGCGGCATTCCCAGCCGTTGTACTTCTCGACCAGCGCATAGGGCAGGTCGAAGTGGTACAGGGTGACTAGCGGGCAGATGCCCTGCTCAATCAGGTAGTCGATGACCTTGTTGTAGAACGCGATGCCCTCGGGGTTCACCTCGCCGTCGCCGTCCGGAATGATGCGCGCCCAAGAGAGGGAGAAGCGATAGGCCTTCAGACCCAGCTCCTTCATCAGGTCGATGTCCTCTTTCCAGTGGTGGTAGAAATCGCTGGCCACCTTGGTGTCGGCCTGCTTATCCGAAAGCTTGAAGGAGTTGAAGTCGGCCACGGTCATGCCTTTGCCGCCCTCATCCCAGCCGCCTTCGATCTGGAAGGCAGAGGAGGAAGCACCCCAGAGGAAGCTTGCAGGAAATTGATTCATCATGTTGAGCTCCTTTCTTGAATAAGGAAGGGATCAGTGCACGGTGCGGATCACAGAGCAGCTCAGATTCACCGGATCGCCGGGCAGACCCTCGACAGCCTTGAAGTCGTCCGAGTTGGAAACGATCACGCTGACAGTAGTATTATGACCGGCCGCTTTGATCTTGTCAATGTCGAAGGACAGTAGCTTGTCGCCTTTTTTCACCTTGTCGCCTTCCTTGACGAAGCTGTGGAAGCCGTCACCGTTCATCTCAACGGTGTCCACGCCCACATGGATCAGCAGCTCGGTGCCGTCCTCCATCTGCAGACCCAGTGCGTGCAGGGTGGAGTGAACGACCGAGACAGTGGCGTCTGCGGGCGCGACCACCAGACCCTTGCTGGGCAGGATGCCGATGCCGCCGCCTAGTGCGCCGGATGCAAACACGTCATCGGGCACCTCGTTCAGCGGGTAAGCCTTGCCCTCAACAGGGGCCTTGATCTCAGAAACAACGCCATCCTCGGGCAGAGCGGACTGTGCAGGAGCGGACTGTGCGGGGGCAGCCTTGACAGCAGTGTCCTCGAAGCCCACCAGATAGGTCAGAACAGCAGCGCCCACAAAGGACACTACGATGCCGATGATGTAAGCCATGAACTGGCCGAAGGTCGTGCCCTCGCCCCAGTAAGACATAATGGTCAGGATGCCGTTGTTGGCAAAGCCGGTGTTCACAGCCTTGCCGATGCCCATGATGCCGCCGCCCACAGCGCCGGCAATGACAGCGCAGATCATGGGTTTCTTCAGACGCAGGTTACAGCCGTAGATCGCAGGCTCAGTAACGCCGACCAGCCATGCGGACAGAGAAGCGGAAGCGGCCACCTGCTTCAGGCCGGGATCCTTGGTCTTGAACATGACGCCCAGAGCAGCGCCGGCCTGAGAGAAGTTTGCAGCACCGGCGAAGCACATCAGGGTGTTGGTGCCGGTCATGGCTACATCGTTCAGGCCGATGGGCAGCAGAGCGCGGTGTGCGCCGAAGATAACGCAGACGCCCCACAGGCCGCCCACGATGATACCGCCCAGAACGGGGCTGAAGCTGTACAGTGCGGTGTAGAGCCACTGGATGATGTAGCCGACATAGATGCCCACGGGGCCAACGACCACCAGCATGACGGGAACCATGATCAGCAGGGACAGGCCGGGGACAAGGATCAACTGAAGGATTTCAGGTACGATCTTGTTGAGCAGCCGTTCCAAAAGCGCCAATAGGATGACCGCCAGCAGGATCGGGATGACCGATTCGGTGTAGGTGAAGATTTTGCTGGACTCACCCACAGTAAAGGCCATCTTGATGACCGGCAGGCCGAAGATGGTGGAGCGGGTGGCGGTGTCCTGCATCATGGCATCGATGGTGGGGTGGCACAGGAAGGCACCCAGCATCATGGACACGACGGTGCTGCACTTCAGAGCCTTGGCGGCAGTGTAAGCAAGGAAGATGGGAATAAAGTAGAAGATGACGTTGCTGGCGGTGTTCAGGATGATGTAGGTGCTGTTGGCGGTGTCAAAGCCGGGCATCTTGGCAAAGGCGGCCAGAAGACCCTTGATTAGGCCGGAAGCTGCAATGGCGGGCACCAGCGGAGTAAAGATCTCGGTCAGCTTCTGCAGGATGAGGTTGCCCAGGCTCTGCTTCTGCGCGGGGACGGCTTCCTCTTCGGCAGAGGATGCAGCCTGCCCGCCCAGCTGAGCCACGACAGCATCGTAGATCTTGGTGACTTTTGCGCCGCAGACCACTTGGAACTGGCCACCGGCCACAACGACCGAGATGACACCCTCCAAATGCTCAACGACCTCCTTTTTGGCTTTGCTCTCATCGCGGAGCACGAAGCGCAGGCGGGTGAAGCAGTGAGTGACCTGCTTCACGTTGGCTTTGCCGCCGACATTGTCCAGAATGTCTTTGGCTACCTTGTTGTAATCCATGTTTTTCTCCTTTTACCAGTGTGAAACAAACGGACCGCGCGCGGAAAAGAGCATTATGCTGCCGTACACAACAAAAAAGACCCAATGAAAATGAGACACAGTTACAAAAAGCCCACTACGCCTTCTGCTGCGTTCATTCTCACCGGATCTTGCCTGTATTACCAGTAACACACCGTGTGTACGTCAATATTCTCTTTCACTGCACAAAATCATAACACACAAATCACGAGAGTGCAAGCAGCGATTATGAAGTTTGTGTGAACGCACAAATCTTTACAGGAAAATTGTGCAGATTGCAAAGACGCACGGCCAACGGCGTGCACTGCTTACAAAAACAGCCTCTTATCTGCTGATGGCAAGGGTGCTGAACTCGGGCTCTTCAAAGTGGCTGTTATAAAACTCCTCTATCGGGAGGATGAGAGAAACGGTGTCCTAGGCACCGGCGGTCTCGTAGTAAAATAAAACGGTCAATAAGGGATTCTGAAGTAATCCATGACGGCCTTAAACTGATCCTGCGCGGTCAGGCAGGTGTCCAGCAGATATCCGCGTTCGGTTTTCCACTCGTGCAGCCCCCGATAGTAGAACATTTTGAGGTCATCCGTAATAATGAATGGCACGATGTCGTTCCGCAGGCACTCCTTGAAGAGCAGAAGCCGCCCGACACGGCCATTTCCATCCTGAAACGGATGGATGGATTCAAAGGCGTAGTGAAATTCCAGCAGATCCTTCAGTGTTTTGGCAGAGCCTTGATTGTACGCAGATAAAAGCTCTTTCATCTGCGGGGCAACCAGTTCTGGTGCAGTGGTGCTTCTGCCGCCAACTTCGTTTGGAAGCTTTTTATATTCACCAACCGCGAACCAGTCCTTGCGGGAATCGCTGGTGCCGCTTTTCAGGGTAAAGTGCAGCTTTTTGATCAGAGCTTCGGTGATGGGCTTCTTGGCATCCCGGATGACCATATCAATGCATTTGAAGTGATTGGCCGTTTCGACTACATCATCCACATTGACAACACCGTTCCCTATGCCAATGGTATTGGTTTCATAGATATACCGTGTTTGGTCATGGGTCAGACGGCTGCCTTCAATGTGGTTTGAGTTATAGGTAAGGTCAATCTGAATTTTGTGGTAGATTCCACCTTTCACGTGCCCGGCCATTTCATCTTGCAAAATATTGAGCAGGGTACGAGGTGCCGGTTGCTTTTTGTTGACGCGCTCTGGACGCTCTGCATCCTGCGGAATGTTCCATGTCTTGCCGATAAGGATTGCCCCCGGAATCTTGCCGGTAGCACAGTAGTTGCGGACAGTGCGCTCTGAAACATTCCATGATTTTGCCGTACCAGCGACAGATTTATAGTTCATCGGAACACCTCCTGTAAGATGATTATATCATTTTATCGGCAAGAAATCAAATAAACAAATGCGTAAAAGCTAAAATCTTGCCGATATAAATAATGTGTATAAATTAAAATATTGACATCATGAAAGAGAATGATTATAATGAAAATGAGGGGAAGTGAGACTGTGAAAGAAGACTTCAAGACACAGATTTTTGATATTTTCGGCACGGTGGATTTAGAGCAGCTGCGGGCGATCGCGCAGAAAGTACAGCTTATAGAAAGTGAAAAACCACATAATGAACGCGGCGCAGGACGCAAAAACAGCCTGACTCCGCAGCAGTTGGCAGAGATGCTGGCTCTGCATCAGCAGGGAATGGGAGCAACGGAGTTGGCGAAAAAGTACGGCATCAGTCGCCAGACGATTTACAAGCAGCTGGAACGTGCGCAGAACTTCAGTGATGACCCGAACACCATGCTGCGCCTCAATTATATGAACCGGAATGATCTGTGTACGACCATTGATGTGGATTTCAAGCACGAAAAGATCGAAATTAAAAATTATACGGACAAAATTCCACTCAGAGCGTTTGGCGTGGTTGAAAACCCAACATGGGAAGATTTTCAGTGGTTTTTGAAAGACCGCTGCTTTCCTGAGACACGGGCGCATCTGAAATGGGTGCTGAGTGATGTGGGAGTACCTTTCTATGATCCGCTTATGATTATTGAAAAGACTACGGGAAAGATGGCAGAAGATCAACAGTGGATTGAAGTGATCCATAGAAAGGCATCGTAACAAGGTGAATTATGGAAAGCATTGACCTGAATAAGATTTCAGTGCAGGAAACCGAGGGACACACATCAAAAGGAAATCAGTTGAAATGGAAACTGGGCGATCAGTGGTATAAAGCCGACCACATGGGCTATGAGGGCTTGTCCGAAGTTCTGGTATCCAGATTGCTGCATAAGGCGGAACTGAAATATCCTTTTGTAGAATATCATCCGGTAGAGATTGTTTATAAAGGACAGATACTGCTGGGATGCCGCAGCAAAAATTTTCTGAAAGAAAACCAGAAGTTGATCCCGCTGGAAAAACTTTATCGTCAGAACACAGGCAAGAGTTTGGCACTGAGTTTAGTGGAATTTCCAGAAGTGCCAAATAGAATCCGATATACGGTGGAACAGGTTGAAAAGTACACGGGATTGCATGATTTTGGAAAATATCTGACGGCAATGCTGGAATTGGATGCATTCTTTTTGAACGAGGATCGTCATACAAACAACATTGCGGTACTATATGATACCGAAAAAGACTGTTATGAACTCAGTCCGATTTTTGATCAGGGGCTTTCTCTATTGGCTGATACCAGCTATGATTTTTCGTTAGAACAGCCCTTGGAAGATTGCATAAAGCGAGTGGAAGCGAAGCCCTTCCATTCGAGTTTTGTGCAGCAGGTGGATGCTGCGGAAGAACTGTATGGTATCCAAATTCACTTCAATTTCGGAGCGAAAGAAGTGCAGAAAGAACTCCAAATGTTAAACGAGGGCTATTCGGAGGAGATCATTATGCGGGTAGAGCGCCTTCTTCGGGAACAGATGCGCCGATATGCATACCTGATGGATTGAATAGAAAACGGATACGTTGGAAGTATAAGCAAAAAAGAATGGCCGCTTATGGAAGGAGAAAGATTCTCTCGATCCATGAGCGGCCATAATCTTTTCTGGTTGTGTGGGCTTAAAGCGGAGAATGCACTCACCCTTTACTCACCCTTTTGCCATGAGAATGCAGCAGGATGTACAAATTTACATAGAAGTGCAAATGACATAACAACGATGAATATAAGGATATATGAAGTGGTATCAGGATGCATTGCAGGCAGTGCAAACTCCGATACCTAACTTCATATAAAATACGCTCCTTACACGTTTTTTGGCATAACGATACATCTACCATTATACGCGATGAACCCCGCCAGCGCAAGGGGGACGGGCTATCTTGAATAAGGAATCCTGAAATAATCCGGGATGGGTTATCGGCAAGAAATCAAATTTCGGGGCTTCTGCTGCAAACGTTTCTTGCCGATAGCGCGGCTGCGTAAGGTGTATCTGAAAACAAAGAAAATGACGAATATTTCGCAAGCACAAGCGGGATTTAAGGCAAACAGCCGCAGGAATCCTTTGTGGATTTCAAGGCTGCTTAACGCAAAATCCAGCTGTGCTTGTAGAAATAGATTAAATTTTCGACTTTTCAGATACACCCTAGGCAGAAATGTGAAAAAAACTACACTTCCTTCTTTATTTTGTCATAACTGTCCCGTATAATAGAAAGGAAAGAGCCTGTCAAAACGCCCGGAAGGGCTGAAGATACAGCAAAAACCTGCATAAAAGGGGAGGAAAACTTATGGCAAACGAAAAGATCCTTGTGGTGGACGACGACGCCAACATCTGCGAGCTGCTGCGGCTGTACCTGACCAAGGAGGGCTATCAGGTTACGGTGGCAAACGATGGCGAAGAAGGGCTGGAAAAGTTCAACGCGGTCAAGCCGGACATGGTGCTGCTGGACGTGATGATGCCCCGCATGGACGGTCTTGAGGTCTGCCGCCGCATCCGCAAGGCGGGCAACACTCCGGTGATGATGCTTACCGCCAAGGGCGAGACCTTTGACAAGGTGCTGGGCCTGGAGCTGGGCGCAGACGATTACATGGTAAAGCCCTTTGACGCAAAAGAGGTGGTGGCACGCATCAAGGCGGTGCTGCGCCGCTGCCAGACGACCTCCGCTGCCGCCGAGAGCACCGAGGGCGTCATCGAGTTCGACAACCTCCGTCTGGATATGAACAGCTACGAGCTGCGGGTCAAGGGCAAGGTGGTGGAAGCTCCCCCCAAGGAGCTGGAGCTGCTGAACTGTCTGGCCTCCCACCCCAACCGCGTGTACACCCGCGACCAGCTGCTGGACGAGGTGTGGGGCTTTGAGTATTACGGCGACAGCCGCACCATTGATGTCCACGTCAAGCGCCTGCGCGAAAAGCTGGCCGGGGCTTCCGATAAGTGGGAACTGAAAACCGTCTGGGGCGTGGGCTATAAGTTCGAGGTGCGTCAGTAATGCGTAAAAGTATCTCCACAGCCTTTTTCTCCATGGTGTCCACCCTGATGGTGCTGGGCATCGTGCTGATGGGCTGCTCGGAGTGGGTGCTGTTCAAGAATTATTTTGCGAAGGATCGCTACGAAACACTGGATCAGGTGGTAAACGTTGCCAAGCGCACCGCGGAGTATCTGGTAAACAGCGAGACCATGCCGCAGGGCGCAGAGCTGGACGCTTTGAACACCAAGCTGGAGATCATCGGCGAGAGCGCCGAGGCTTATCTGTTTTTCACCGACCGGCAGGGCAATGTGCTCATTGCCTCCGACCCGACAAAGCTTACCACCGACACCGTGCCGCTGGATATCTGCCAGCGCGCTAACGCAGTGGCTGACCCGGATGCCCGGCACTACCACGCTTTCGGCGATTTGGGCGGTGCCCTGACCGAAAAAAGCTATATCGCGGCGGTGGAGACCATCGACGACCAGAGCCTGTTCAGCGGCTGGCTGTTTTTGTGCTCCTCCGGTGCGCAGCTTACCGACTTCAAGCAGCAGTTCTGGTCGAACTTCCTCATGTCCGCCTGCGTAATGCTGCTGTGCGCCAGCGTGCTGACCCGCCTGTTGATGCGTCAGCTCACCGACCCGCTGCAAAAAGTCACCGATGCCGCCCAGCGCTTTGGCGGCGGCGACCTCTCTGTCCGCGTGGAGGGCGTGGAGGGCGATGGCGAGGTGGCAGACCTTGCCCGCACCTTCAACCAGATGGCGGAGAATATCCAGTCCAACGATAACTCCCGGGGTCAGTTCATGGGCAACATCGCCCACGAGCTGCGCACCCCCATGACCACCATCAAGGGCTTTGTGGACGGCATTCTGGACGGCACCATCCCGCCCGAGATGCAGAACCACTACCTGCAGCTGGTCAGCGAGGAGACTGGACGCCTTGCACGGCTCATCCAGAATATGCTGGATCTCTCCAAGCTGGAAAGCGGCGAGTATCAGGTGAACGCCCGGATGTTCAATATCTGGGAGACCTTGACCGGCGTGGCGCTGGCGGCAGAGCAGCGCATCAACGATGGCATGATCGAGCTGGAAGGCCTGACCATGGACGAAAAGGTGCTGGTCTACGCCGACCCCGACCTGATCCATCAGGTGGCGTATAACCTGCTGGACAACGCCATCAAGTTTACCCCGGCGGGCGGCACCATCCGCTTCAGCGTGGAAAAGCTTGGCCCCGAGGCCGAGATCTCCATCTGGAACTCCGGGCAGGGCATCAGCCCGGAGGCGCTGCCCTATGTGTTCGAGCGGTTCTACAAGGAGGATCGCTCCCGCGGCCTGCACGCCCGCGGCTCCGGTTTGGGACTGAACATTTGCAAGGTGCTGGTCAATCTGGCCGGCGGGCAGATCCGCGTGGAGAGTCAGCAGGGCGAGTGGTGCCGCTTTGTGTTCACCCTGCCCACCTGTTCCCCCAATCCCGGCGGCATGAAGCGCCTGCCGGACGCCGCCGGTCAGCCCGGCGCAGTGGAGGAACCCGCCAGCATGAAGCCGGTAGAATAAGACCCCGCAGCCAGACTGCCCCGCCCGGGCGGTCTGGCTGCTTTGGCGTTGTTGGAATAAAAATTCTGCTTACCGCTGTGACCCCCTCTTGTGAAAATGCGTTTGGAGCACTCCGCAGAGTGCGACAAACGCGGAATTAAAAATCTATTTTCCGCTGAATATGGCTAGCAACGACGACGACCGCCGCCAGCGGCGGAAACAGGGAGGAGTTGTTGGGGCAGCGGCCAGCAAGACGCGAGTGCCGCCCAAGGCACGAAGCGGATGCTGGGTGCCGCAACCCGGAAGCAGCGGAGGCCATTCCAAATCGTCCTGCTTCAAAGAAAGCTGCTGCAAAATGGCAAGCCTTCGGCGGCAGCTGCGCGGCACATGGAGATGCTGCCGCGCAATGGACTTTTTGCGCCATTTACGACTTTTCGGTGAAAAAAACGGCTGCGGGTTTGATTTTTTGGCCGTTTTCATGTAAACTAAAAGATAACCATGCCCGCGTATTTTTTGCCCGGCAGAACCCTGCAAAACGCGCAACGCATGGGATAAAAATTGCTAAAAATAACGGAGCGTAATGAAATATTATGGCCATCGTAAGTCCTTCGATTCTTTCTGCTGATTTTGGCAAGCTGGGTGCAGACTGCCGCATGGTGCTGGATGCCGGCGCACAGATGCTGCACTACGACGTGATGGACGGGCATTTTGTGCCCAACATCAGCTTTGGCGTGCCGGTGCTCAAAAGCCTGCACAAGGCGCTGCCGGATGCCTTTTATGACGTGCATCTGATGATCAGCCACCCGCTGCAATACGCCGAGCCCTTTATCAAGGCCGGTGCTACCCTGTATAATTTCCATCTGGAGTGCGAAGATGATATTCAGGCCACCATTGATGCCGTCCGTGCGCTGGGCTGCAAGGTGGGTCTGACCATCAAGCCCGGCACCCCGGCCGAGGCGCTGGCACCGTGGCTGGACCAGCTGGATCTGGTGCTGGTGATGAGCGTGGAGCCCGGCTTCGGCGGGCAGAAGTTCATGCCCTCGGCGCTGGACAAGCTCCGCTGGCTCAAGGCAGAGCGGGAAGCACGCGGCCTTTCCTACCTGCTGGAGGTGGACGGCGGCGTGGATGCCGCCACCGCACCCCTGTGCGTAGAAGCCGGTGCCGATGTGCTGGTGGCAGGCAGTGCCGTGTTCGGCGCCGCCGACCCTGCTGCGGCTGTGGGCGCACTGGCCAGCCTGTAAGGAGGCCCGTATATGGATGAAGCTTTGATCCAAGAGCAGGAACGGCAGCTGCAAAAGACCGGTCGGTACTATAAGCACGTTTTCTGGCTGTGTGTGCCGTTGCTGTGCATGGCCTGCTATTTCTATGGGGCGCGTCCGCTGCTGCTGTGCGGCATCGCCCTGCTTACCGGCAACCTGTGCGACCGTCTGGTGGCGCTGCTGCGCCATCGGGTGTACACCAATAAAGATCTCTCCAACGAGAGCTTCAGCCTGATCATCGCCCTGCTCATGCCCGCCACCGTGGACATCTATGTGCTGGTGGTGGCAGTGCTGGCGGGCGTATTGATCGGCAAGGAGGTCTTTGGCGGCTACGGCAGCTATCCCTTCAACCCCGCTGCCGTGGGCTACGCCGTGGCGGCGGTATCGTGGCCGGAGCAGGTGGTGCGCTACCCGCAGCCCTATACGCCGCTGCCCCTGTGGAACGCCTCTGCCGTGCCGGTGAGCAGCACCATCGAGGATACCCTGCGCAGCGGCGGCATCCTGAACCTGAACGCCCTCGCCGTTGTGCTGGGCGAGTTTGCTGCCCCCATGGGCACCGGCGCGGCGCTGGTCATTCTGGCCTGCGGCCTTGTGCTGTGGACCCAGAAGGACGTGCACATCGGCGCATCGGCAAGTTTTCTGATCACCTGCGGGCTCATCGCCTTCTTCTTCCCGCGTCAGGTGGGTCTGGCGGACAGCACCCTCTTCAGCAGCCTGCTGCCCCGCCTGCAGGGCATCCGGGACGAGCTGCACACCGGTGCGGTGCTGTTCTGTGCGGTGTTCCTGCTCAACGAGCCCTACACCTGCGCCCATCACCGGCTCGGACGCATCCTGTACGGCGCCCTGGTGGGTGCTGCCACCATGGGCTTCCGCTATTTCGGCGTGTACGAGACCGGCGTCTGCTTTGCACTGCTGGCCGTCAACAGCGTGTCCGCGCTCATTGACCGCACCGAGGAGCGGCTGTACCGTCTGCTGCACCGTCTGCCGTCCGAACGAAAGGAGGCTGCGGAATGAAAAAGCGTACTGCGGAACTGATTTTAAAGGACCCCGAAAAGTTTGCCCATCACGACCGCGTGTTCCTGAATAACCCGGTGGTCATGCAGGGCATGGGTCTGGCACCGCTGGTGGTCGTGGCTACCACCGGCCAGAACGGCCTGATGCTGGCGGCGGCGGTGACGCTGCTGCTGGTGCCCTCCCGCGTGCTGGCCTGCCTGCTCAGCCGCCTTGTACCCCTGCGGGACGAGGAGCCTACCCCGGAGCAGCTGCAAAAAAAGCTGCTGCCCCGCGCACTTTTGTACGCAGCCAGCGCCGCTGTGGTGTACTTGGCGGCATATCCCATTTTGAACTTCGTGTTTGGCACCGGGCTTTTGAACCTTGGCATCTACCTGCCCATGCTGGTGGTGGAGCCGCTTCTGACCTACCGCTTCGGCCGCGTGCAGGAGACGGTGCATAAGGCTGTTTCCAAGGGCGTGCGCATCACCGTGGGCTACGCGCTGCTGCTGCTCGTGGTGGGCATCGTGCGCGAGTGGCTCAGCCTTGGCACCGTGTTTGGTGCCCCGGTGGGACGCTGGGCGCTGCTGCCGCTGGCCAAGATGCCGGCGGGCGGCTTTATCGTGCTGGGCATCCTGTGCGCCATCTGGCGCGCTGCCGCTGCAAAGCGCAAGGAATATCTGCAAAAGGAAGCGCGGGATACCCTGACCGTGCACTACCAGAAGGAGGCGGACCGCGAACCGTGAAGGAAGTTGTAAGCAGCTCGGCAGTGTTTTTCAGCTATGCACTGCTGGCTATTTTTGCACAGAACGCTGTCTTTACCCGTGCACTGGGCGTGTCCCGCATGGTGCAGCTGGTGGGGGACGACCGCACCAGCAGCGCCTTGTTCGGCATGATGCTGTGCATCACGCAGGTGCTGGTGGCGCCGGTGGCGTTCGTTGCCGGGCGGTTCATCGCCCCGCTGGATAACCGCGCCCAGCTGCGCCCGCTGGTGTATATCGCCAGCATTGCGCTGGTGTGTCTGGCAGAGCATCTGGTGCTATGGCTGCTGCACAGCCTGCCCCGCCGCAGTCAGCTGCTGCGCATCGTGCCGCTGGCCGCGCTGAACAGCGGCGTGCTGGGCACGGTGCTGGTGGAGCGCACCCAGTCCTTTACCCTTGGCCAGAGCCTTGGCTTTGGCCTTGGCAGCGGCCTTGGCTATGTGCTGGCGGTGCTGCTGGTCACCGAGGCGCGCCACCGCCTGCGCAGCAAAGCGATCCCCAAAGCATTCCGCGGCCTGCCCATCACGCTGGTGTATATCGGCGTGCTGGCGCTGGCAATCTATGGCTTTACCGGACATTCCGTCATCCTGTAATGCAGACAGGGAGGAAAAGATACCATGGCTAAGTATAAACGTCAGAAGGTCAAGCATTATCACCGCAGCTTTTACAGCAGGGAAACGCGCGTCAAGCGCGGCATCGGCATCGTGGTGCTGGTGGCGGCAGTGCTGGCAGCCGCATGGTTTGCCGCACCCCATGTGCTGGATTGGGCCACCCACACCTGGTATACCGTGGTCAAGGACCGGGACTTGGAGGCCGAAAGCGCTTCCCGCGCCGAGGCAGCAGCCTCCTCTGCGGCGGCAAGCAGCGCTGCCGCCTCACAGGCAGCGTCTGAACCGGAGCCGGAAGAGGAAAAGCCGCTGGACGGCAAGGCCATTACCGGCGGCAGCTGGGCAGAGCTGGACGTGACCACCCTGACCGATGAATCCGCCATCCGCACCGCCGCCCGACAGCTGAAGCAGCAGGGCGCAGACTACGCCCTTGTCACTCTGAAGGACGCCGCTGGCACGGTGTATTATGCTTCCGGCGTGGCAGCTGCTGCCCAGAGCATCACTGAGAACCCGGTGGATGCGGCCAATATCGCCGCCATCCTGCGGGAGGAGGGCATCATCCCGGCGGCGCAGCTTGCCGCCTTTACCGACCCGGTGTCGGTGTACACCGACCGCAGCATGGGCGTGCACTACGATGGCAACAGCCTCTGGCTGGACAACGTCAGCGCAGCCAAGGGCGGCAAGGCATGGATGAACCCCTTTGCCGCAAGCGCGGTGCAGTATGTCGGCGACCTCATTGAGGAGGTGCAGGGCATGGGCTACGAGCAGGTGGTGCTTACCGGGGTGCAGTTCCCCAATATCATCACCCGCAAGCAGGACTTCGGTGCCTCCGGCGGCAAGAGCCGGGAGGGACGCGCCGCCCAGCTGACGGCGGATATCGCCGCATGGCAGACCCGCTTTGCAGGCAGCGTGACCCTGTGGGTCAGCTACCCGGACGCCCTGTGCACCGCTGCCACCGATGCCCTTGGCACCACCGGTACGTCCCTTGGCATGGAAAATCTGCTGGTCACCAGCAGCACCGCACTGGATGCGGACAGCCGCGCTGCGCTGGAGCAGGCCGCTGCCGACGCCGGTGTGAAGCACGTTGTGGTGCACGATACCGCAGCGTTCCGCTGAGAAGCGGCTTTTATCGCAAGTCAAAAATTAGCGCAACATTCAAACAGCATATTTGCGATATGCAATTCAACGTTGTTGCTGTTGCATTAAAAAAGTTGAATTGCAATAAAGAGGGGAGGAAACGACTATGAAACCGACTACCTGTTTTGCACCCGCACACATCCTGCTGCCTTCGGAGCAGGTGCCGCTGGAGCAGTGGGGCTGCATCGCCTGTGACCAGTTCACCAGTGACCGCAGCTATTGGCAGCGGGCAGAAAAGACCGCTGCGGGTGCGCCCAGCACCCTGAACCTGATCCTGCCGGAGGTGTATCTGGAGGACGGAGACGCCGACGCGCGGGTGGAAAAGATCCACGCCACCATGCAGGACTACGCCCAGAACGTGCTCACCCGGGCGGTGGACGGCTTTATTTATGTGGAGCGCACCGAGCAGAGCGGCCGGGTGCGGCAGGGTCTTGTAGGACGTGTGGACTTGGAGGCTTACAGCTACCGCCGGGGCGAAAAATGCACCGTGCGCCCCAGCGAGTGCACCGTGGAAAGCCGCATCCCGCCCCGCATGAAGGTGCGCACCGGCGCTGCGCTGGAAACGCCCCATATCATGATGCTGGCCGATGACCCGGACTGCACCCTCATCGAGCCCATTGCCGCCCACAAGGACAGCCTGCCCAAGGTATACGAGGGCGAGCTGATGCTGGGCGGCGGCCATGTGGCAGGCTGGGCGGTGGAGGACCCCGCCCTCATCGCACAGATCGAAAATGCGCTGACCGTGCTGGGCAGTCAGGAAGAATTTGACAAGAAATACCCCGATGCCACCCGCCGCGACCCGCTGACGCTGGCCGTGGGCGATGGCAACCACTCGCTGGCTACCGCAAAGGCCTGCTGGGAGGAGCTGAAAAAGACCCTGACCCCGGAGCAGGCAGAAAATCACCCCGCCCGCTGGTGTCTGGCAGAGGTGTGCAACGTGCACTCCCCGGCTATTGAGATCGAGCCCATCCACCGGGTGCTGTTCAACGTGGACTGCGCCACCGTGCTGCTGAGCCTCATTACATGGAGCGATTCCAACATGGCAGGCTGCTGCTTTGGCGGCAGCAAAAAGCAGCCTTTTACGCTGGCGGGCCCCCACATGGCCAATGTGCTCAGCTTTGAGGACCCCACCGAGCCGCTGACCGTGGGCACCATCGACGATTTTATTTCGGATTATATCGAGCGCCACCCGGAAGCAAAGGTGGACTATGTGCATGACGAGCCGGCTGTGCGCGCTTTGTGCAAGCAGGGCGCCGTGGCGTTTTTGATGCCGCCCTTCGCCAAGAGCGATCTGTTCCGCGGCGTTGTGATGGGCGGTGTGCTGCCCCGCAAGACCTTCAGCATGGGACACGCGGAGGAAAAGCGCTACTACATCGAGTGCCGAAAGATCACAGAATAATAGGAGAACCATGACATTTAAAGAACTGAATCTGTCCGCCCCGCTGCTGCGTGCTGTGCAGGAAGCGGGCTACGAGACCCCCTCGCCCATTCAGGCAGCGGCCATCCCGCCGGTGCTGGCTGGCCGGGATCTGATGGGCTGCGCCCAGACCGGCACCGGCAAGACGGCGGCCTTTGCGCTGCCCATGCTGGACCGGCTCACCGCCAATGCGCCCCGCCGCAAGGGCGCTGTCCGTGCGCTGATCCTGACCCCCACCCGGGAGCTGGCCTTGCAGATCGGCGAAAGCTTTGAAGCCTACGGCAAGCACCTGAAATTGCGCAGCACCGTCATCTTTGGCGGTGTGGGGCAGGCTCCGCAGGTGGAAGCGCTGAAAAAGGGCGTGGACATCCTTATCGCCTGCCCGGGACGGCTGAATGACCTGATCGGACAGGGCTTTATCGACCTGTCCGCTTTGGAGATCTTTGTGCTGGACGAGGCCGACCGAATGCTGGACATGGGCTTTGTCCATGACGTGAAAAAGGTCATTGCAAAGCTGCCCGCCCAGCGCCAGAACCTGATGTTCAGCGCCACCATGCCTGCCGAGATCGAGCAGCTGGCCGCCGGCATCCTGCATGACCCCGCCTTTGTCAAGGTGGACCCGGTGTCCAGCACCGTGGACCGCATCCAGCAGAGCCTGTACTATGTGGAAAAGGGCAACAAGAAGCTCTTGCTGCCGTGGCTCATCAAAAATTTGCAGCCGCCGGTGGTCAATGCGCTGGTGTTCAGCCGCACCAAGCACGGCGCGGATAAGATCGCAAAGGACCTGACAAAGCAGGGCATCCCCGCCGCTGCCATCCACGGCAACAAGAGTCAGACCGCCCGCGTCACCGCGCTGGAGGATTTCAAGTCCGGCAAGACCCGGGTGCTGGTGGCGACCGATATCGCCGCACGCGGCATTGATATCAGCGAGCTTTCCCATGTGTTCAACTACGACCTGCCCGAGGTGCCGGAGACCTATGTGCACCGCATCGGGCGCACCGCCCGCGCCGGTGCGGACGGCACCGCCGTCAGCTTCTGCGCCCCGGAGGAGCAGGAGTATCTGGCAGGCATTGAAAAGCTGAACCGCCGCAAGATCCCGGTGGTATCCGGTCATCCGTGGGACGGCGTGCCCGCCCCGGTGCGCCCGGTGCTGCCCGTGCGTGGCAAAAAGCCCCGCCCCGAAGCGGAAAACTTGGCCGAAGCGCCGAAAAAACAGGCCGAAACTGCGCCCGCAAAAGCTGCAAAGACAGCTGCGCCCGCGCCGAAGCAGGAGCCGAAGGCTGCAAAGAACGCGGTGCCTGCAAAACCGAAAAAAGAGGAAACACTGATGCAAGACAGCAACACAAAGCGCGGAGCCCGCAACGACCGCCGCGCCAACAACCGGGGCGCAAACGCCCCCAAGGAGACGGCAGCGCCCCGCGCCCGCCGCGAGAGTGCCGCCCCCGCCCGGGGCAGCAACGCCCAGCCCAAGTTTGACCCCCATTTTGTCAGCGCCCCGGAGGCTACTCCGCTGCGCCCGGCACGCAAGACCCCTGCCGCTCCGGCAGCACCTGCCATCCGCAGCGCACAGGAGCCTCAGAATAACCAGAACGCAAACCGCAGCGGCAGCCGCCGCAACGACCGGGGTGAACAGCGCAATGCCCGCCCCGCCGCCCAGAGCAATAACGCCCGCCCTGCCCGCAACGAGCGCGGCAATGCAGGAAGCCAGAGCCGCACCGGCAGCGTACCCCGCGCTGCCAAGGCCGAGCCTGCCCGCCGCGGCCGCAATGCCGCCGCCCGGGACGAGGACCCGGGGCTGATGCTCATTAGCCGCCGCCCGCCCCAGCAGAAGTACACCAGCTTTGAGGAGTATATGGACGCCCACGGCGGTGCTACCGCACCCATTGAGGACCACAGCGAAGAAGTATGAGCCGGAACGAAGCCTTTGCCCCGTGGCAGTGCCCCCTGTGCGGCGGCGCGCTGCAAGGGGAGAATGACCTGAAATGTGAAAAAGGCCACTGCTTTGACCGCGCCCGGGAGGGCTATTGGCATCTTTTGCCGGTGCAGAGTATGCGCACCAAAGCCCCCGGGGACAGCAAGGAGATGGTTGCCGCCCGCCGCGCCTTCCTGAACGCCGGATATTACGGCATTTTCGGGCAGGCGCTGGGGGAGCTGTGCCTTGCCCACGGCGTGCCCGCCGCGAAGGACGCCCCGCTGCATCTGCTGGACGCAGGCTGCGGCGAGGGCTGGTACGACCGCTGCATCGCGCAGCAGTTCGCGGCGGCGGAAAAGCCGCTGCAGCTGGCCGGGTTCGATATCGCAAAGCCCGCCGTGCGTCTGGCGGCAAAGGCGCTGCCCGCCGCGCAGTACGCGGTGGCGTCCAGCTTCAGCCAGCCGGTGCGCACCGGCTGGGCAGATGTGCTGCTGAACTGCTTTTCGCCCTTTGCACAGGAGGAGTTCAGCCGGGTGCTGCGCCCGGGCGGGCGCATGATCTACGTTGTGCCGGGGGCAGAGCATCTGTACCAGATGAAGGCTGTGCTCTACGAAAAGCCCTACAAGAACCCGGTGCAGCAGGTGGAGTACCCGGGCTTCCGCGCCATTGATGAGCGTGAGGTGCAGGGAACCATCACCGTGCCCGCCGCCCAGCTGGAAGCCCTGTTCGCTATGACCCCCTACTACTGGAAAACACCCCGCGACGGTGCCGCCCGCCTTGCGGCTCTGCCGCAGCTGACCACCACCATCGCCTTCCGCTTTCTGGTGTTTGAAAAGCTGTAATAAGATACAAAAGGACTGCCGTGCAGAGTGCATGGCAGTCCTTTTCTGTTCCCATTCTCATGCTTGTTGATTTTCACAAGAACTGGCATACTAATATATCAATTTCACACAAAAACAACAAAATCTATTTACAAGTGCGTTATATTGTGGTACGATTTGTGTAGATTTCGATGGCATGATACAACTGGAATGTCTATCGGGCCCGGCAGCAGGGCGTTTGCTGCACAGCTTTGGGCGGCTTTGCTCCGCACAAATGAGCCGTCTGCATTTAAAAGGAGAAATGATGATGAACAGAAGAGACTTTATGAAGCTTTCCGCCGCTTCTGCCGTAACCATGGGCGCAGTGGCTGGCATGGCGCCCGCATCCTTTGCTGAAAACGCTGGCGTGCACACCGATGCCGAGGTGCAGGCCATGGTGGCAGAGGAACTCCGCCTCTCCCGCGAGGTAGCCTTTTATCCGGCTGCTTTCCGGGGCGATTTTGACAAGTTCTATGTGCTGTTCCACAAGCTGTCCCGCGCTCAGTACGAGAAGGTGGACGGTGCAGCTGTGCCCGGCATCAATGCTTCTCACTACGAGATGTGTGTTGCTCTGACGAATGCCCGCAAGGCGCTGCGCCAGATCAAGGACCCCAAGAGCACCGTTTGGGAAATTTGGGGAGATCAGATGGCCGTGGAATCTCCGCTGCCCACCAACTGGGAAAATTGCTACGATAACGAGGGCTTCCGTCCCTTCCTGAACCCGTACCTGTTGCGAGATCAGGGCAAGGTGAAGGGCAACGTGATCATTATTGCAGGCGGCGGCAGCACCCACCGCAACAACGTGGTGGAAGGCTACCCGGTGGCCGAGTTCTTCAACAAGAACGGCTACAACGCTTTTGTGCTGCAGCGCCGCGTCAACCCCTACGCCGCTGTGGATCAGCAGCTGGATCTGGCACGCGCTATCCGCTACATCCGCCACAACGCCTCTGAAAAACACATCGGCAAGACCGATATCATGATCGCTGTGGGCTTCTCTGCCGGCGGCATGAATGTGATGCAGGTGGTGGCCGACCAGTTCGGCACTACGAATACCCCGGATAAGGTCTATCCCAGCTACGTCTGCGATGCTGTGGACCATGAGAGCGCTGACCTGAATGTGGCGATTCCCATCTACGGACTGTTCGTCACTGGTCTGAACTTCACGAAGAACCCCAACCTGCCTCCGGTCTTTGGTGTTGTGGGTCAGAAAGATGGCCTGAGTGCGATGATGCTGCCCTCTCTGCCGGAGTGCGCAAATATCTTCAAGGATTTCAGCTTCTATCTGGCACCTGATGCGCCCCACGGTGTGGGTCTGGGCACTGGCACCAAGGGCTATGTGGACTACTACACCCAGATCGCCCAGTGGCCGGATATGGCTGTCAACTTCATCGAGAGCCGTCTGGGGCTGATGGAAAAGAAGATCGACATGGACTCCGTGGGCTTTGCATGGTAAGCTGCCCCGACAGAAGCTCCTGAAAAAACAACGACCCGCCGCGTCTTTTTCAACGCGGCGGGTCGTTGTTTGTAAAAATGTTATGTATGATACTCCATCCACTTGCCCTTCCACGCATACAGGATCATGAGCAATGCGCCCAGACCCCAGCTGACGGGGTAGAGGATGAACACGCCCTCGATGCCGGAGAAGAAGGGCAGCAGAAACTGGATCCACACCACCCGGAACAGGCACAGCGAGACCAGCAGCACCACCATGGGCGGGATGCTGGCACCCGTGCCGCGCACGGCACCGGCAAGGCCGTGCAGGATGCTGAGCAGGAAGTAGAACGGACAGAACCACCGCATGGCCAGCTTGCCGTAGGTGACTACGGCCTCGTCGGCGGTGAACAGGTGCAGAATGGCGTCCTGCCCGGCCAACAATGCAGCGCCGGTGCAAAGGGTGTAGATGACCCCGATGGCAAGGGTGACCCAGACTGAGCGCTTTACCCGGTCCAGACGCCCCGCACCGTAGTTCTGCCCCACAAAGGTGGTAGCTGCCATGCTGATGCTGCTGACGGGCAGAATGTTGAAGCCGTCGATCTTCATGTAGGCCGCAAAGCCCGCCATGGCGGCGGCGCCGTAGCTGTTCACGCTGGCCTGCACCAGCACGTTGGAAAAGGAGATGACCATGTTCTGGATGCCGGTGGGCAGACCCACCCGGATGATGCGGCCTGCCATTTTGCGGTGCAGCCGGATGGCAGAAAGCTCCACCCGGCAGGCGTCCTCGCTTTTCATCAGAAAGCGCAGGCTCAGCACGCAGGACACCAGCTGGCTCAGGTCTGTGGCGATGGCAGCGCCTGCCACCCCCATCCGCAGCCCCACGATGAACACAAAGTCCAGCACGATGTTGGTCACCGACGCCCATGCCAGATACACCAGCGAGCGCCGGGAGTTGCCGGCGGCGTTCAGGATGCCGGCGGTCATGTTATATACCACGCTGAACAGCACCCCGCCAAAGTAGATGCGGATATAGGTCACGGCATCGGCCAGCACCTCGGCGGGGGTGTTCATGGCCACCAGCAAAGCGCGCCCGCAGGCAACGCCGCCCACCGTCAGCAAAAGCCCCATGACCACCGCAATGGCAAGGGAGGTGTGCACCGCCTCGCGGGTCTCCTTGTGGTCGCCCGCGCCCAGATACTGCGACACCACCACGCCCGCGCCCACGGCAAGCCCCTGACTGAAGCCGATGAGCAGGTAGATGGGCGACCCGCTGGAGCCCACGGCGGCAAGGGCATTGCTGCCCACAAAATTGCCCACGATGATGCTGTCGGCGGTGTTGTACATCTGCTGCAGCAGGTTGCCGAAGATTAGCGGCAGGGCAAACAGCAGCAGGCTTTTTACAATGCTGCCCTCGGTCATAAGGGTAGCGGTATTCCGTGTTTTTACGGCGGCCATGGGGTTCCTCCTCTCAGCGCAAAAAATCGCTTGTACCCCTTAGCATAGCACAAACCCCGCCCCGGGACAAGGGGCGGGGCTGACGATTTTAAATTGTCTCACCCGCAGACAACAGCGGCGGCGCGGCGCTGCCGTGCAGCTTGCGGGCGAGGTAGTTCTGTGTGATCTTCACCACCGTACCGGACAGCGCCACCACGCCGATGAGGTTCGGCAGCATCATCAGGCCGTTGAAGGTGTCGGAAAGCGTCCATGCAAGGTCCAGCCGTATCACCGCGCCCACCGGCATCAGCGCTACGAACAGCACCCGGTAAAATGTCCCAGCCCCCGCGCCGAAGAGATACTCCACGGCTTTGCAGCCGTAGCAGCTCCAGCCAAGAGTGGTGGAGTAGGCGAACAGCAGGATGCACACCGCAATGAGCTTGGACCCCAGTGCACCGAACACGGCATCAAAGGCCTGCCCTACCAGTGCACTGCCCGCCGCCCCGGCGGCAATGCGCCCGGTGTCCAGATCCACAAAGCCGGAGGTCAGCACCACCAGCGCCGTCAGGGTGCACACCACCATGGTGTCCGCAAACACCTCAAAAATGCCCCACATGCCCTGCTGCACCGGCTCCTTTACGTTGGAAGCCGCATGCACCATCACTGAGGAGCCAAGCCCTGCTTCGTTGGAAAAAGCACCCCGCTTGAAGCCCCAAGTGACCGCCCGGGACAGCCCATAGCCTACGATGCCCCCACCGGCGGCGCGCAGCCCGAACGCACCCTTTACGATGGCGGCAAGCGCCGCCGGGACGGCAGTGATGTGCACCCCCACCACGGTGAGCGCACCCACGATGTACAGCAGCGCCATGGCGGGGACAAGCCGTTCCGCCACCGCAGCCACACGCTTGAGCCCGCCCAGCAAAATCACCGCCGATACTGCCGCCAGCACTGCGCCGGTAACGGCCTCCGGCACGCCAAAGGCTGCGTTCAGGTTGCCCGCAATGGAATTGAGTTGGCTCAGGTTGCCGATGCCAAAGCTTGCCAGCGCACAAAACGCGGCAAACAACGCCGCCAGCACCCGCCCCGGCTTGCCGCCAAGGCCGTCCCGCAGGTAGTACATCGGCCCGCCGCGCCAGCCGCCCGCCGGGTCTTTGCGGCGGTAGTAGATGCCCAGCACGTTCTCGGCGTAGCTGGTCATCATGCCCAGCAGCGCCATGACCCACATCCAGAACACCGCCCCCGCCCCGCCGGAAAGGATGGCGGTAGCCACCCCCACAAGGTTGCCGGTGCCGATGGTGGACGCCAGCGCAGTGCACAGGCTCTGAAACTGGCTGATGGCCTGTTCCTCGCGGGCGGTATGGGCGGTGACGCTCCGGTCGGTCAGGATGGCGCCGAGGGTGTGCCGCATCCAGTAGCCCCACCGCCGCAGCTGAAAGCCCCCGGTGCGCACCGTCAGCAGCAGCCCGGTGCCGAAGAGCAGCCCCAGCCCCATCGGCCCCCACACGATGCCGTTCACGGCCTCGATTCCCCGCATGAACCGCTCTGGCATCCTGTGGCCTCCTTTGTGGTGGTACGATTTGAAATGCCCTCCGTTGCACTCTGGGCATATTTAGCGGAAAAATTATTTATAATTTCGTGTTTGTCGCGGCCTGCGGGCCGCTCCAAACACATTTTCACAGAAGGGGCGTAACGAGAAACGGCTCACCCCTTTACCGCATTTTATGCAGCAGCCTTAGTCCTCATGCGGTGCGGAGGGCTTTTCGGGGTCTGGGGCGGGAAGGGGTTCCAGCGTCAGCCAGAAGTCCTCCTGTTCCTCGCGGTCTTTTTTGTTGGGGTTTTCGGTTTTATCCATACAGCATCCCTGCCTTTCTGCATAAAGGGTCGCCCGGTGGGCTATGCTTTATGCACAAAAAGGAGGCAGAGCCATGAAACACGCAAAACGCAGCGGCTGGCGTCCCTTCTGGGCAGCGCTGTGCGCCGCCCTGCTGGTGCTGTTGCCGCTGGTGGGCGGCACAGTGCTGCTCAGCCGCGCCCAGCTGCGCAGCAGTCTGCGGCAGGCTGCAAAAAGCCAGAGCGGGGTGCCCATCCGTCTGCCCAAAGCCGCCGACCGGTGTACCGTGCTGCTGTGTGTGGCAGACGAGACCCCGGGCTTTGTGCTGGCCTACCTGAACGCCGGGCAGAACTGCATCCATCTGCTGGCGGTGCCCGCCGCGCTGGAAGTGCCCTTTGGGGGCAAAAATGTCCCCCTTGCGGACTGTTACGCCGCCGCAGGACCCGCCCGCTGCCGAGAGGCGCTGGGCGAGGTGTTCGCCCTGCCGGAGGATACCGACTATCTTGCCATCGCCCCGGCGGTGCTGACAAAACTGGCGGCGCGGTACGGTGCAGTGCGGGTGGGTTTTACCGGGGCGCTCACACCGGAGCAGCTGGCGCGGTACGGCAAGGGCACCGGGGTGCAGGGCATTTCTGCCGCCGATGCCCACAGCTTTTTAGCGGCGCTGGATGCCGATACTTCTCTTTCGCCCCGGCGTAGCGCCGCCGCCCGGGCGGCGGTGTGGGATGCGTTTTTCCGGCAGGCACTGGAGCTGCTGCCCACCACCCTGCCGCAGGGTCTGCGGGAGGTGAGCAGCAGCCTGCTGACCAGCCTGACCGCCGTAGACCTTGCTACACTGGAACGCACGCTGGAATTTTTAGCCACCAGCGCCGAGCCGGTGGATATCACCGCCGACGCCCTGCCCGGGGACTGGGCAGGCGGACACTATACGGTGTCTGATGCCTCCCGGGCGGCGGTGCAGAGCTTTTTCAACCTTTCTCCGGCGGCGGCGCAGTCCGCGTCCGGCAGTGAGCCGTAACCCAGCACCAGCGTCCCGGCGGCAGAGTGTGCCGTGCCGGTCAGGTCGTAGTCGCTCAGCAGGGAACAGCGCACCCCGTACTGCCGGGCAGCAGCCCGCAGGGCGGCGTCCGGCGGCGGGTCTTTCAGCTGTGCCAGCAGGTGCAGACCGGTGTGCAGCCCCGCAAGGGTCAGCTCTTCCGGTGCAAAGGAGGTGCGCAGCGCCGCCACCAGCGCATCCCGGCGGGCTTTGTAGGCGGTGCGCTCCCGCGCTAAGTGCCGGGTGAAATACCCCCCGGTGATAAAGCGCGCCAGCGTCTGCTGCTCAAACCGCCCCACCGTGCCGGAGTAGAGCCGGTATTTTTCCTGCCACGCGCCCAGCAGCTGCCGGGGCAGTACCATATAGGCAATGCGGATGCCCGGGGCAAGGCTGCGGGAGCAGGTGGACAGGTACACCACCGGGCCGTCTGCGCCCGCCATGCCCTGCAAACTGGGCAGCGGACGGGTGTCGAAACGGAACTCCGAGTCGTAGTCGTCCTCAATGATGTACCGCCGTCCCGGGGCGCGGGCTGCCCAGTGCAGCAGCTCGGCCCGGCGTCCGGCGGGCATGGTGACCCCGGTGGGGAACTGGTGGCTGGGGGTGACGTAGCACACCGCCGCATCGCTGGCGGAAAGGGCCGTCAGCGACAGCCCATCCGCGTCCACCGGCAGGCAGCGGCAGGACACGCCGTTGTTTTCCAGCACCTGCCGGGCGCGGGGGTAGCCGGGAGTCTCCACGGCAGCAGGGCCGGGCAGCAGCGGTGCCAGCAGCCCCAGCAGATATTCCAGCCCTGCACCCACCACCAGCTGCTCCGGGTCGCACTGCACGCCCCGGTACTCGGCCAGATACTCTGCCAGCGCCTGCCGCAGAGCAGCGTCGCCCCGGGCATCCCCGGGGGTGAGCAGCTCCGGCGCGGAATAGAGCAGTTCCTTTTGCAGCCGCGCCCATGTGCGGAAGGGGAACAGCCCCGGGTCCACGCCCCGGGTGGATAAATCGAACTGCACCGGCGGGGCGGTGTCGGCGGGGTGCGCTGCCACCGGCGCAGAGGGCGCGGCGGGCGGCTGCACCCCCTGCGGCAGGGCAAGATACTCCTGCACCGTGAAGCCGCTGCGCTCCCGGGCGGTCAGGTAGCCCTCGGCTGCCAGCATCTGGTAGGCGGTGTCCACCGTGTTCACCGAGACCGACAGCTCTGCCGCCAGCCGCCGCTTGCCGGGCATCCGGGTGCCCGCCGTCAGAGTGCCCGCCCGCATCTCGGCGGCAAGGCTGCGGTAGAGCTGCTCGTACAGCGGCACCGCCGAAGCCGGGTCCAGTGCCGTGGTCAGATGTACCATAGAATGTCCCTCCCATCTGGGCATTGCGTCAAACTGACCCCATAAAAAAACTTTGTTCTGGGTATTTTCATAGGGTCAGTTCTGCGTATAATAGGAGCATACCCGCCGAACACCCAAATGTCAAGTAGTTTTGTGGGGTTATCGGCGTGATTGGAGGGAAAGTATCATGTCTACTACTGCAATGTGGCTGCTGCTGGCAGTTGTCGTTATCCTGATCCTGTTTTTCAGTGTGCTGTACAAGCGCCGCTTTACGGTGCACGAGCTGGCGCTTACCGGCGTGATGGCTGCGCTGAGCCTTGTGGCCTACCTGTTCTTCCGCATCCCGTTCTACGGCGGCTCTTCGTTCCATCTGGGCAACACCTTTACTGCCCTGACGGCGCTGCTGCTGGACGGCGTGTCCGGCGGTCTGGCGGGTGCCATCGGTCTGGCGCTGGCGGATATCCTTGCCGGTGACCCGGGCTACGCCATTACCACCTTCGTGCTCAAGTTTATCATCGGCATCACCTGCGGTGCCGTGGCACATAAGGTGTTCAAGCTGCGGGATCAGGATCGTCACAGCGCCGGGTATCTGGTCAAGGTGATCGTCTCTGCGGGTTCCGGCCTGCTTTTGAACGTGTTCACCGACCCCTTCCTTGGCTACTTCCGCAACGTGTACATTTTTGGGCAGGAGTACACCGTGGCACAGGCGCTGACCAAGATCGCCGGCGGCGTCACCTTTGTGAACAGTGTGGCTTCCACTGCCTGCGCCGTGGTGCTGTATCTGGCACTGCGCCCCGCACTGGAGCGTGCAAAGCTGCTTTCCAAGGGCGAGAATAAAGCTGTCTGATTTAGAGAATAAAAGGGACGAGGGAAAGCCCGCGGGCTTTCCCTCGTCCCTTTTTTGTTACCGTTTTCGGCTGCAAAGGTGCTTTGCGGCGTCTCGCCCGGCGGCAAGGCCGCTGCCGAACGCCCAGTGCAGGTTGAAGCCGCCGCAGCTTCCGGCGCAGTCCAACGTTTCCCCCACGAAGTACAGCCCCGGACAGCCCCTGAACTGGAAGGTCGGTTCCACCTCGGTCAGAGCAAGCCCGCCGCCGGTGGTCTGCGCCTGCCGCCAGCCGCAGGGGGTAAGCCCCTCGAACCGCCAGTGCTTGGCAACGTGGGCGAGGGGCTGCATCTGCTTGACCGAGCGGTTGTTGGGCATATTGGCAGCTTCCCAGAGGGCGTAGCCCAGCTTGACGTTCAGCAGCCCTGTCCAGAACCCGGCAAGGGTGTCGGATGCAGTCTGAATGGCGTGCCGGGCAAGCAGACGGGTCAGGTCCATCTCGCTCAGTTCCGGGAACAGGTCCAGTTCCACGACCGGGGCTCTCGGTCTGCGCCCGGGGGCAAGCAGGCCGGACAGCTGCATGATGCAGATGCCGGAAAGCCCGTAGTCGGTAAACTGCACTTCGCCCATTTCTTCAGCCAGCACCCGGTCGCCGTCCAGCAGGCGGGCAGCGGCCTTGGCGCGGATGCCCGCAAGGCTCTTGTTCGGCTTTGCGCATTGCAGGGCGGTCAGGCAGGGGTAGAGCGGGCGCATCTGCCCGCCGCAGGCGGCGGCAAAGCGGGTGCCGAAGCCGTCCGTGCCGAACTGCGGCCCGGCAGCGCCGCCCATGGCGCAGATAACGGCATCTGCCCGCAGGCTTTCCATATCGCCCTCGGGGTTTGCAAATTGTACGGCGTAGCCGCCCTTGCTCTGCCGCAGGGTGCTTACCGTGCAGCCGGTGCGCAGCTGTACCTTGTGCCGCTGCAAATGCAGCTCCAGCAGCGCCAGCACGTCTGCCGCCTGATTAGAATAGGGGTACACCCGCCCGGCTTCATCGGTGCGGGTGTACAGCCCCAGCTGCTCGAACCACGCCAGCGGCGCGGCGGCATCCACCGCCGCCAGCAAAGGCCGCAGCGCGGCGGGGTCGGCGGTGAAGTACTTTTCCGGCGCAATGGCGGTGTTGTCCAGATTGCAGCGGCCGTTGCCGGTAGCCAGCAGCTTTTTGCCCACCTTGGGGTTGCGCTCCAGCACTGTGACGCGGGCAGCGGGCGCGGCCTGTGCAGCCGCCAGCGCAGCGGCCAGTCCGGCGGCACCGCCGCCCAGAATAAGGATGTGTGCCATGCGGACACCTGCTTTCTTTGGGTTTATTCCTATTTATTGTAGCAGAACCCCGCCCGGAACGCAATGCGGCGGGCAAAGCAAAAAATGCGCTGCCGGTATAATTTGCCGCCGCTGACAGATACTACATACAAAGGAAACCGCAAGGAGGGCAAAATAATGAAAGCAACCGGTATCGTGCGCCGCATCGACGAGCTTGGCAGGGTGGTGATCCCCAAGGAGATCCGCCGCACCCAGCGCATCCGGCGGGGCGACCCGCTGGAGATCTTTACCACCGGCGACGGGGAAGTGATCTTTAAAAAGTATTCGCCCATGGGCGAGGTGAACACCCTTGCCGCTCAGCTGGCAGAGGTGCTCAGCCGCCAGTTTGCGCTGACCGCCTTTGTGTGCGACAGGGACCGCATTCTGGCGGTCAGCGGCAGCGGGCGGCGGGAGCTGGCAGACCGCAGCATCAGCCAGCCGCTGGAAAAGCTGATGGAAGCCCGCAAGCCCTACCAGAGCCCCGGCAACCCGGAAAAGACCCTGCTGCCCTGCGAGGGCGCACCCCGGGTGCTGCTATGCGCCGCGCCGGTGCTGGCGGGCGGGGACGTGACCGGCGCGGTGGGTCTGTTGACCGAGGACCGCACCGCCTGCCCGGAGGACGCCCAGTGCAAGGCGGTTGCAGTGGCAGCGGCCTTTCTGGCAAAGCAGATGGAAGAGTAAGGCGGGACGATCTGGAATGCGCGCTGCACTGCTTTGCGCATAAAAAGCGGAAAGAATATTTTTATTGGTAGTTCCGAAACGTCTGCGGGCGTTTCGGAACTACTTTTTCACGGGAGGGGGCGTGGGAAACAAACTCCCCCAGTCATCGCTGCGCGATGCCAGCCCCCTCTGGGATGGGGCCTTTGGCATAGCGGTACAGTTTCCGGCTAAAGTGCAAAGCTTGCGGGCGCGCCAGAGGCTCCCTCCCCGAGGGAGCAGTCAAAGCCGCAGGCTTTGACTGAGGGAGTTCACACCCCCTTTATGACAGAATTATGAATCTTTATAAACATTTTTGCAAAGGGCTTGACAGCAGGGCAAAAACGGTTATAATGGTCTTAGCACTCAGGAACAAGGAGTGCTAAACAAACAAAAGCAATACAAAAAGGAGGCAGGCGCTATGACGATGGATGCACGCAAGCAACGGGTCTTGCAGGCAATCGTGGCGCTGTATGGCCTTGAGGGCGAGCCGGTGGGCAGCAGCGTGCTGGCAAACTACTTTGATATGGCAGTGTCCAGCGCAACGCTGCGCAACGAGATGGCGGCGCTGACAAAGCTGGGCCTGCTGGAGCAGCCCCACACCAGCGCGGGGCGCGTGCCCAGCGCCAAGGGCTACCGGTATTATCTGGATAATCTGCTGACCGATGATCAGCCACTGGACCGCGTTACCCGCGCCCGGGTGGATGCGGTGTTCGCCAGCCTTGACCACGAGCCGGAAAAGCTGGCACAGGGCGCTGCCAAGGCGCTGGCCGCCATCAGCGGCTGCACCGCCGCCGTCAGCACCCCCTGCGCCGAGGATCTGTGCATCGCCCATTACGAGGTGGTGCAGGTGGGCCGCAGCGCAGCCGCTGTGCTGGCTGTGACCACCGCCGGTTACGTCCGCACCCGGGTGGCGCGGGTACGCACCGGGCTTTCCCGGGAAAATGCAGCTGCCCTTGCGGCGCTGCTCAACCGCAACCTTACCTTTGTGGCGCCGGTGGATCTTTCCACCCGGATGCTCAGCGAGCTGTGCAGCCAGATTGCACCGGAGCTTGTGCCGGTGGTCAGCGCCGCAGCCGCAATTTTGCAGGACAGCGTAAAGCCCCATGTATTTCTGGGCGGCGAGCAGTACCTGCTGGACTGGCCGCAGCTGGATGGCCGGGTGGGTGATATCCTTACCCTGCTGAACGACGAGGAACAGGCCGCAAGCCTGATCGCACCCCCGGAAAACCGCAGCGAAAGCGTGCTGCTGGGCGAGGATCTGGAACCGCAGATCCCCGGGCTGTGCATCGTGAGCGACCGGTATCTGGTAGGCGGCGGGCTGTGGGGCTCCATTGCCCTGATCGGCCCCACCCGGATGCCCTTCCAGAAGCTGATGCCCCTGCTGCACGAGTTTGCAGACCAGCTTGGCGAGGGCATGAGCGGCAAACGAAAAGACACCCCGCAGGCTGCCGTACCACGGCGGACTGTGATCTATAAGGAGGATCTGGAATGAGCGAAGAAGCAAAGAACACGGTGCCCGAGACCGAGCAGCCGGAAACTGCCCCTGAGGAAAAGACCGCTGCCGCAGCGCCCGAACAGGCTGCTGCCGAGGCTGCCACCGAAGAGGACAAGAAGAAGGACGGCGGCTGGTTCAACAAGAAGGCCCGGGAGCTGGAAGCCGTTAAGGCAAAGCTGGATGCAGCGGAAAAGAACGCTGCACAGGCCAAGGATCAGCTGCTGCGCATGGCTGCCGAGTACGACAACTACCGCAAGCGCTCCACCCGCGAGGCCGACCAGAAGTTCAGCGATGGCGTTTCCCATGCAGTGGAAAAGATCGTCCCCATTCTGGATACGCTGGATATGGCTGCCAACGCCCCCACCACCGATGAGAATTACAAAAAGGGCGTGGTCATGACGCTGGATAAGGCGGCAAAGGCACTGGAAGCCCTCCATGTGGAGGAGATCGAGGTGCTGGGCAAGCCCTTTGACCCCAACTTTATGAATGCTGTGCAGCAGATCCCCGCCCCGGACGGGCAGGAGAGCGGCACGGTGGTCACCGTTTTCCAGAAGGGTTACAAGCTGGGTGACAAGATCATCCGCCATGCAACCGTTGTGGTGGCCGAATAAACAAGCCGAACCTCCCGCAAGGGAGTTTGCAATAACATCCGCTTGACATCATCATAAGCATCATATAAACAAGATTTGTTCTTTCGAGAGGAGATTTCATTATGAGTAAGATTATTGGTATCGACCTTGGTACTACCAACAGCTGCGTAGCTGTTATGGAGGGCGGCGAGCCCGTTGTCATCGCCAACTCTGAGGGTGCCCGCACCACCCCGTCCGTTGTCGGCTTCACCAAGACCGGCGACCGTCTGGTAGGTCAGGTTGCAAAGCGTCAGGCTATCACCAACCCCGACAACACCGTTTCTTCCATCAAGCGTCAGATGGGCACCGACCACAAGGTGACCCTGAACGGCAAGGAGTACACTCCCCAGCAGGTCAGCGCTATGATCCTGCAGAAGCTGAAGGCTGACGCCGAGGCTTATCTGGGCGAGACCGTCACCGAGGCTGTCATCACTGTGCCTGCCTACTTCAACGACAGCCAGCGTCAGGCAACCAAGGACGCAGGCACCATTGCCGGCCTGAACGTCCGCCGTATCATCAACGAGCCCACCGCAGCTGCTCTGGCTTACGGTGTGGATAAAGAGGACGACCAGAAGATCATGGTCTACGATCTGGGCGGCGGCACCTTCGATGTGTCCATCATCGAGATGGGCGATGGCGTTACCGAGGTTCTGGCCACCAACGGCGATACCCATCTGGGCGGCGATGACTTCGACCAGCGCATCATCGACTGGATGGCAGACGCTTTCCAGACCGAGAACGGCATCGACCTGCGCAAGGACAAGATGGCTGCACAGCGCTTGAAGGAAGCTGCCGAGAAGGCTAAGATCGAGCTGTCCAGCGCAATGAGCAGCCAGATCAACCTGCCCTTCATCACCGCTGATGCTACCGGCCCCAAGCACTTGGATATGACCCTGACCCGCGCAAAGTTCAACGAGCTGACCGCTGATCTGGTGGATCGCACCATGACCCCCGTGCGCAAGGCTCTGCAGGATGCAGGTCTGCGCGCTTCCGACCTGAAGAAGGTGCTGATGGTCGGCGGCTCCACCCGTATCCCCGCTGTCTACGATGCCGTGAAGAAGGAACTGAACTGCGAGCCCTTCAAGGGCATCAACCCCGATGAGTGCGTGGCTGTCGGTGCTGCTATTCAGGGCGGCGTTCTGAACGGCGAGAAGAAGGGTCTGCTGCTGCTGGATGTCACCCCGCTGAGCCTCGGCATTGAGACTCTGGGCGGCGTGTGCACCAAGATCATCGACCGCAACACCACCATCCCCACCCACAAGAGCCAGGTGTTCTCCACTGCTGCTGATAACCAGCCCTCTGTTGAGATCAACGTGCTGCAGGGCGAGCGTGAGTTTGCCCGCGACAACAAGAGTCTGGGTGTGTTCCATCTGGACGGCATTGCTCCGGCTCCCCGTGGCGTGCCTCAGATCGAAGTTACCTTCGATATCGATGCCAACGGCATTGTGAAGGTCAGCGCCAAGGATCTGGGCACCGGCAAGGAGCAGAACATCACCATCACCGCTTCTACCAATATGTCCAAGGAGGACATCGACAAGGCTGTGAAGGAAGCTGAGCAGTTTGCTGCCGACGATAAGAAGAAGCGTGAAGAGGTCGATATCCGCAACGGTGCCGACCAGATGGTGTTCCAGACCGAGAAGATGCTGAAGGAGAACGGCGACAAGCTGCCCGCAGACGTGAAGAGCGATGCCGAGGCAAAGCTTGCTGACCTGAAGACCGCTGTCCAGTCCGGCAACGTGGACGACATCAAGGCAAAGCAGGAAGCCCTGAGCCAGGTGTTCGAGAAGATGTATCAGGCAGCCGCTGCCGCACAGCAGGCCGCCGGTGCACAGCCCGGTGCTGACGCAGGCGCAACCAACGAAAAGCCCAACGATGACGGCGTTGTGGATGCCGACTTCAAGGAAGTCTAAGTTTGACACAAAGCGCTGTGTCCGGCCAAACCGGCGGGCACACGCGCAATAGAGCAAAAGCCGCTCCGGTTTAGGCCGGGGCGGCTCTTGCTGGTTTATAAGTAAAAGAGTTCTCGCTGCCGCAAAAGCCTTCCCCCGGACGGGGGAAGGTGGCATGACGCGAAGCGGCATGACGGATGAGGGCGCAGACAACAGCTGCGAAAGACCGAAGCGGGAGCTTTTGAACAGGAGGAACCGACCGGGGCGTTACCCGGAGAGGGCGTTCCCGGAGAGGTGAGTGGATATGGCACAGGAAAAG
>ULWE01019206.1_pt1 | contig 38706 bp, 18 predicted proteins | sample 1960071 | NCBI WGS metagenome assembly ULWE01 (sample SAMEA4835804, study PRJEB28245) | human gut metagenome | biome: gut microbiome; material: fecal sample | place: Denmark | collected 2008 | reverse complement strand
CCTGCGTACGGATGGAAATCATCGAAGCATCATCACGCTTCAGTACGGCGATATCGTTGAGGGCGAACGGATTGCCGGCAAGTATGCCACCTTCTGCCTCCACCTGAATCACCGCATGCTCCTCTATCAGGCATTCACCGGCATAAAGACTGTCCAGCGCCGACTCTATCTCACTAGGCAGCACATCGGCAAGGAAGCCCAACCGGCCCATATTCACACCGATGATAGGCGTACCCTTGGCTCCCACACGGCTCGCTGCCTTCAGGAAGGTACCGTCACCACCCATCGAGATGACGTAATCCACATCGAAGTTGTAATCCTCGAACACCCCAGCCGCCTTCACATCGAGATGCTGGTCGCGGGTAAGAAACTCGTAATAAGCATTCTCCACATAAACTTCAGCCTCCTTCTTTTCGAGATAAAGAAGGATTTTCTCTATCGAAGCCGACTTCTTAGCCTGGTATTCATTACCAAATATTGCGAATTTTAAATGTTGCTGTGCCATTTATTTTGTTATTTCAATAATTATTCTTACTTTTGCAAAGGTAATCATATTATTTGAATAACAAGACAAAAAACAAATAAATTATGGCTAAGGTATATGAATTTCTTGCCAATGGCTTCGAGGAAATCGAAGGATTGGCTCCGGTAGACATCCTCCGTAGAGGTGGTGTAGACATCAAGACTGTAAGTGTAACGGGTACTGAATGGGTAGAAACATCGCATGGTGTTACCATCAAGGCTGACCTGAAGTTTGAGGATATTGCCAGCTTTGAAGATGCTGACATGCTGATGATTCCGGGCGGAATGCCAGGCAGTACAAACCTGAACGAGCACGAAGGTGTGCGCCAGGCGCTCATCGCACAGCACAAGGCTGGCAAGCGAATCGGTGCCATCTGCGCAGCCCCAATGGTTCTGGCAAGCACAGGCATCCTCGAAGGAAAGAAGGCTACCTGTTATCCTGGCTTTGAGCAGTATTTCGGCGAGAACACCGAATATACCGCCACCCTCTTCCAGGAAGACGGCAACGTGATTACAGGCGAAGGTCCTGCAGCAACCCTCCCATACGCCTATAAGATATTGAGCTATTTCGTAAGCAAGGAAACTGTAGCTGCCCTGCAGGATGGCATGATGTATGATCATCTCATGCAGAGCAAGTAAGCCCTATAAACTATAAATTATAAACTATTAATTAGTAACAAAGTGGATTACGTAATCATAGTAGCCGGAGGCAAGGGCCTCCGCATGGGAAGTGAGATTCCAAAACAGTTCTTGCCGGTAGCGGGCAAGCCTATCCTGATGCGCACCATAGAGCGTTTTCATGAATATGACCCTGCATTGAACATCATCCTGGTTCTGCCGGAGAGTCAGCAGGCATACTGGCACCAGCTCTGCGAGGAGCATCATTTCAGCATCAAGCACCAGATAGCCAATGGTGGCGACACCCGTTTCCAGTCATCCAAAAACGGACTGGCACTCATTCCTGATGATGAAGATGGCGTAGTGGGTATTCACGACGGCGTGCGCCCATTCGTATCTAAAGAAGTCATCGAGGAATGTTTCGAGACGGCTCGCGAAGAATATGCAGCCATCCCTGTATATGCCGTAACCGACACCCTACGCTATATCGACCAGCACGGAGGCGGAAAGAATGTGCTGCGCAGCGATTACCGCGTGGTGCAGACTCCCCAGACCTTCGACATCGGTCTGGCAAAGCAGGCTTTCAACCAGGAATACAAGGAACAGTTTACCGATGATGCTTCGGTGGTAGAAAGTCTTGGCTGCCAGGTTGCGATGGTTGATGGTAATCGTGAGAACATCAAGATTACTACCCCATTCGACATCAAGATAGCTGAAGCGTTGCTGGGGTAAAGCGAAACAACAAGACATAAAACAAAAAGCAGGAGATTCCTCACGGAGTCCCCTGCCTATTTTTTATAACTATAATAAACCTATTTTTGATAATCACTAACCTAAAAGTGCAAATCTCTATTTCGGGTCTACCAATAACATCAGTCAAACACCTTTCTCCTTCAGAAGAGTTTATACTGCTACGGCTGCACGTAACTTCAACATGCCACGATGTACCAGGTTGCGTACACTATGATAGTTCATCTGCATGATGTCGCAGATGTCCTCATATTTGCGCTGCTCTATATAATATAAGGTGAACACCTGGCGCTGGCGTGGTGTCAGCTCATCCATCAGGATCTGTACCTTACGAACATTATTGAGCGAACTTTCATCAAGGATATAAGAGTTTTCCACATCTTCTACAGTTGTAGAGATACGGATATCCTCCACCGCAGTCTCCGTCATATAGTTCTTGCGGCGAAACTCATCCAGCAATCTGTTGCGGAGAGAAATGAGCAGGTAAGAGGTTACCTTTGTAACTTGTAAATCCTGGCTTTTAGAGATGAGTTTGATAAACACATCTTGTACACAATCTTTTACAAGTTCTTTGTCTGATGTTATACACAGACCATAATTGAGCAACATTTCCGCGTACATATCATATAAAGACATGAAAGCGTTCAGGTCGCCTTGGCGATAGGCAGCGAGCAACGTCTGTGCTGCTTCCTCTCTTTCTCTGATGTTATTGTAGTTTGTTTTCATCTTAGGTGTACTTTTGTTTGTTGATGGTGCAAAAGTAGCCTAAATGCGGCAAACTCTAAGGAAAAATCAGGTAAATGAATGGGAAAAATTGGTATTCAGTGTATTTTTCCTCCCATTTCAAGGGTACAAATGGCTTTTTATGCGATTTTTCAGTTCTTCTATATCTGTTTCAGACAACAAGTCAGAAATCTCGTCAAGATGAAGAAGAACATATTTTGCCTGCTCTATTTCGGCAGGAAGATACATTTTCTCAAACTTTCGAGAAGATGCCGGCCTCCCAGAGTTGGCATCCGGTTCTACGATAGGAGAGAACCGAGTACCGACTCCAGAAAGTCGGAATCCAATAAAAGATTTCTTACAGATTCTGTTATCATCATTCTTTTCATCTTCTCTATTTTTATTACATCTTACATATTACTTCACATTCGGACAGGAGCCGCCGGCATCCATCACTGCCTTGCCATTCTCGGGTGCCGAAGCCCCACTGTAAATGACAGCCTTCTCAGGATAAGCCTGACGATACTCGCTCACACTCTTGAAGACATCATCATAGGTAACCTTGCCCGGACGAAGGCGACGCTGATACTGGCGAGGTGCCAGATTCTTGCCTCCTTCAGGAGCATAAAGTCCCTTCTGGGTATAATACCACTGTTCAATATGAATGATGTCAACCACCTTTCTCAACTCCGGATTCTGGAGGATGGCATCTTGCACATCCTTGTTGCACGACAAAGCCACCCAGACATGCTTGCCCGTCTTAGCCTCCCATTCGGCAACGGTCTGCAACCAGAACTTCGTAAAATGATAAGGTCCCGTATATTCCTCGCCAATCGACTGAATCACGTTCGGCTCATCAGCAAAGGCATCCAGCATCTTCATGATATACTGCTTATGCAGCTGGCGCATCACCGGATTATCTATATTATAGAAGTATTCAGCCATCCATACACGCTTATCACCTGCAAAAGGAACAGGTTCAGGGAACACCGTACCATTGATATTGTTGACTGGGCGCCATGGACAATCTACCCAATGGGCACCTGCCTCCAGGATATTATGCTGGAAATAGTGCTGGTTGATAACCAGCAAACCATTCTTGGCTCCCTTTTCTGCCAATTCCTTAATGCGGCTGATGTACCACGGGTTCAACTTTGTAAGGTCATACTTACTCAGTCCGTCCCAAGCCGTGCCCTGTCCGCTTCTGGCAAAAGGCTGTTCATAGAACGGAGCCCAGACATCTCCATTACGGCGGCGCACACGTTCGTGGTCGTCACGACGGCGGTCATACCACAAGCCGTAGTTCTGATTAAAGAGCACCACATGCTTATTACGAAGATGAACCACCACACTATCCACACGGGTGGTAGTGCCCTGTCCCTCCATTCCCGGCACAAAACGGGTCACGGCATCGGCAATCTTAGGGAAAGCCGAGTAACGAACACGTCCGTTCCACCAAGGGGTATTCATTCTTGCACCCTTCAACAGCGTATCAGCCACCATGATTTTACCCTCCTTTATCGCGAAGACAGGCTTCCCGGCATGGGCAAGATCCGCCTTTTTCTTAGAACGTTCCTTGATTTTATCCACATCCATAGCCCTAACAGGAGAAACAGAAGCCATGAACCGGGCGCTGTCTGCTATCCACATCTGCATGGTGATGCGAGGTTTGCGCGCCTCTTCCACCATCTTCTGTGCCACATCATAGGTAGGATTATTGCTCACATTGTTGCGTTCTCTCTCCAGCACACGACATTGAGCAGAGACATCCCTACCCAGGCGTTTCTCCAGAAGAGATGCAAAGTGGCTCCATGGTTTGGCATGATTGTTACATTGCTGGAAATCGCCAGAACCGTTAAACTGCGCCCAACAGGCAAACACATGGTTGTTGCTGCCATCAGGAATGCTGTCGGCAAAGATTCCGGCAGCCGTACATTGGTAAGCGAGGCTGTTGGCTGTATTCCATCCGATGCCGTAACCTTCGAGACCGAGATTGCAGAACTTGATGTCATTGCCATCGATATTCACATTATCGAAGAGCAATCCTGTACACCAAGGTCCCACTGCACCACTATAACCCAGCGATTCATAACCATCACATTGTACGAAGGCATTAGGACCCGCTGCACAGAGACCAGCCACAAAATCGTGCATGCCCTGTTCAGAATAGCAACGCTGGAACAGACATTGTTCGCCCATACAGAGAAAGGTGCGACGACGGTAGCCACCGATTTCAGAGACAGGAGCCTGAGAAATGCAATCCTCTACCGTGATACGGGAAGCATCACGCTGGGTTACTACAGCCGAACCAGCCAGATGGCGGAAATTCACCATTCTCACCCAACCATCTTTCACCTTATTAATATATACACCCTCCCAGGCATGGTTTTCATCCTTCGGATTGGTAGCATCATATTCAGAATCTATCGTGAGATTTTCTACACCCACATTCTTCAAGCGCCAGTCATTACCGGCGATGCGCTGAACGAAGCATTCCGCATCATCCTGACCGAGCGACATGGATAAAGGAGCATCCAACTGCAATCCTCCCTTTCCATCAGAAACCACACTACGGGTCCAGCGCACATCGATTTCTCCCGGATGCCAGCCCCAATAGCCCAGATCCTTGCCTGCACCAAAGTCAGCACAGCCCATCTTCTGAATCCATTCCTTGGTAGAAGGTCGGACAATCAGGATCTCATCGCCCATCTTGCAGCCGGCAGGCAGTGTCACCTTCCGCTCTCCCAACTTCCAGGGAGCAGACAGTTTCATTGGTTCGCCCAGCATCTGCATCTGCTTTTCGCTTTCCAGATACACCACCGCCCCACGGTCTACACCTTTTTTATATAGCACCGTCTGATTGCGGTCAGTACCTCTCAGCACCACGCCCGAAGTCTGGATGCGAAGCGGCTGTGAGAGTTCGAATACACCCTTACCGAGCAAGACAGCCCCTCGTAGTCCCGTCTTCTTATCCATTTTGCGGGCAGAAACAAAGTCGATGGCTTTCTGTATGCGAGCGCTCTGGTCGCCTTCTTTCCATTTTACGAAGACCACAACGTCCGCATCCGGAATCTCCTTTTCGCTCTGCTGGTAGCCCACGTAGCTAAAATCAAACGCGAAGGGTTGCGCAAAGATTTGCACAACCCCTACTAACGTAAATATCCATATAGAAAATAATCTTTTCATACCTCTTGTTTCATCAGAGTTTTTATAACCTTACGGAAACTGTTTATTTTTTCTTTGCCGCTTCAATACGCTTATACCACCCCTCGCGCTCCGCCTTCAGGTCGTAGCCCCGTTTGGTGAGCCAGTTATTGATGCGTCCTTTGTATTTTCCGAACCAGCCATGTTTAGCCTTGGAATTTTCGGCATCAATGGCAAACTCGCGAGCTTCTTTCAACCAATTGAGAATTTGGAGTTTCTCGTTTTCTTTCAGAGAAGGAATCATCTCCAGATGAGCCTGATAGGTTTTCGGAACGACACCGAAGGTCATACCATCCTTCACCTGCTCTACCTGCTTCTCTGAGAGATAGTTTTCCAGATTGGCAGCAAATTCAAAGTGGTGCTTATAGAGTTCCGCATCACGCTCAGCCTTATTCTTGCCGAACTTCTCATAGATATCGTTCAGCAGGAAATAACGGTTACAGATGATGTGGAGCACATTCTGCTTGCTGCTTTTATCAGTCAGTTGCAGCGCATCCACGATTTTCTGCGAACGGGCGATGATGTTGTTCACATACTTGGCATCACGCCCCACGCTGTCGAGCTGTACCTGTGCTCCTGCTCCCAAAGGAAGCAAGAGCAGACAGGCTGCGCCTAACAACTTATTTCTCAAAAGTTTTTCCATATTCTTGTCATGCATTAAGAAATGAGTCCGGAGAACCAACTCCGGGCATTCATTTCTGATTTACAGGAGTTTTCCCTTCTCAGCCAAAGTATCGTGGTTGTTCTTCATGTCAGTCCAATCCACCTTTTCCTTGGTGCTGATACCATTGATATACTTCTCGATATTGGTATATCCGTCACCAGTGCAATCCTTGTTGGCATCGCTAGGGTCGTTAGGATTCAGGCCGTTGGCAATCTCCCACTCATCAGGCATACCGTCGCCATCTGTATCTACATAAGGCTTCACCTTCTTATATTTAGGGAATCCACCAACCTGGCAGATGTCTGTGATGATACCCAACTTATAGGATTCCTTGTCCAGACGGCGGTACTTAAAACTGCCATCTTCAGCCTTCGACTTGTCAGCCAATCCCCAGAAGTCGCCGTATGGATTCTTCTTAGGCAGTTTCTTTACATAGTAAGCCTGACCGGTACGAACCTCTTCTACGATGCGCTGGTCCACGATATCGCGGGAAGGAATGGTTGCACCCACATTCTCAAGTACCTTATCAAAAGTCTGGTCCTTAGGAATAATGGTCATGTGTGGCATGGCGAATGGTTCGTTAGAACGCATCAGAGCCTTTACATCTGCAGGTATTCCATTTGGAAGATCCTTATCAGCAATCTGAATACCGCCGTTCCAGTTATCCTTGGTTACAGCCTCGTTGCCTTCTACGATATTTCCTTCAGCATAAATACGACCATACTGAGCCCAAGGGAAGAGTTTGTTGCTTCGGCTTTCGCTCTTCACGATACGGTAGCTGATGGCACCCTTCGGAGTAAGAGGTCCTGGCTTATAATAGTTGTTGATGAAGTTGCTCATGGTTGAGAACTCACCACCATCTGCTGTACGATGTACCCAGTTGTAAACGATGTTGTTCACGAAGTTGAACACACCACCCCATCCGATAGAAGGGTTACGGCCTGTATTATCCGCCCAGAGGTTACGCATGAAGGTAGAATTCTCTCCACCGATTGTACTGCCAAAGGCATGGTTCCAAGTATCGAGTGCCTTGGCAGAGATGGTATTCTGGATGGTTACATTCACCGTTGGCACCTTGCGTTTTGGCTTACCGTCGTGCAAATCGAACATATGGCGGTAGAAAGAGATATTCTCATCCAGACCAAACTCGCAAGAGCAGTGGTCAATCATGATGTTACCTACCGGATTACCACCGAAAGAATCCTCACGATACCATACATGGGTATTACCACGGCGGAAACGCATGTGGCGAACGATGACATCATGGGTATCAACCTGGAAAGATTCACCCGAAATCATCACGCCCTCACCAGGAGCTGTCTGTCCGGCGATGGTGATATAAGGAGCACGGACAATGATTGGAGTCTTCAATACAATATTTCCCGATACATTGAAGACAATGATGCGGGCACCACCCTGTTCGCAAGCCCAACGGAAAGAACCAGGACCAGCATCATTGAGATTGGTCACAGTCAGCACCTTGCCGCCACGGCCACCGAAGGTAAACATACCGCCACCCTCAGCACCTGGGAATGCAGGAATCTTAGCCTGGCGCAAATCGTATGGACGGGAAGCCCATGGCACATAAGGACGTCCTTCCATTGCCTCTTGTTTTACAATAGGGAAAGCCACAGCCCAAGCAGAATCAGAATGGGCTGTCCATGCAGCTTGCATAGAATCAATCTTCGCCTGAGCCTCCTTTGTAATAGTAGGATACTGAGCGAAAGTTGCTGCTGGCAAGATAGTCAATGCCATCGCAGCGAAAATCTTCTTACTTCTTTGCATTGTTTTAATATTGTTTGTTCGTTATATCTTAAAGACGCCTTTCCCTTTCTTTTGTCCTCAATGAACATGCGCATTTTTTCGGGAACAGGTGGCGACATTTCATCCGCAGGAACGTCTTACACCTATAATATATAAACGAAAGTTACTTATCTATTATTTTATTGAAACATAAAACAAAAAACATAAAGTTGAAAAATGATGAACAGAAGATGCTTCCCCTTAGTTGCCGCTTCGCTGATGGCGCTTTCAAGCCAGGCGCAGCAAATTGATTTCAATATCGCCAGCAGAAAGGCTGCTGAAGTTACAGCCCTCAATTTCACTCCCGTTGGCGTGAAGCAGGGCAATACATACCAGTTTGCTCTGGGTGGACTGGAGATTACACTCGATACTCCCGTAAAAGACCAGATTATCAAATCCAACTGGTTTAAGCAGGGCATACAGTTGGGCGACCGACTCACCAGCGATGGTATCGTAGTATATCCGTCAAAAGGCGATAATGCCCAGCTCCGCATCACCATCCGAGGTCTGAAACCGGGGCATCACTCTCTCCTTGCCTATCACAACATCGTAGACGGACTTACCGGCAATATTCCTTCTATCCAGGTTTCCAGAGAGAAGGAACAGATAATCACCGTGAAGAAGGGCAAGAAACGTATCCAGCAGAAGAGCATGATGCAGGAGATTCTTGCACAGGATATTAAGCAGACCGTAAGAGAGATGAAGGCATCGCAGAGCGGCCAGTCGTACATTGAATTTGATGTAACCGACGACCAGCCTGTAGTTATCCACTATCAGTTACAAGGTGTGGATAACGCAAACAACACGCTCACCATCAATGGTTTGGTATTCGACAAAGCCAACCCGAAAGCCACCGCTCTCAACCCTTATCCTGCCGATGATGATCTTCACGTCAATGCAGAAGGAGGCAAGGTTGTTCTTCGCTGGCAAGCCGGCGAAGGTGCCAAGCAACACCTTATTTATATAGGACAGCGCGCCGACCAGTTGAAGAAGGTTGCCACCACAGAAGAAGCCGCTTTCGAAGTCACCGGTCTCAGCAGCGCCAACGATTATTACTGGCGTGTAGACGAGGTAGATGCCAACGGCAAGGTTTCAGAGGGCGAAGTATGGAACTTCCGTCCACGCCGTCTCGCCTTCCCAGGTGCCGAGGGATATGGAAGATTTGCTATCGGCGGTCGTGGCGGTTCGGTTTATCATGTTACCTCTTTAGAAGATAACCCTGAGAATCCGCAGCCAGGCTCTCTCCGATACGGAATCACAAAGGTTAAGGGACCTCGTACCATCGTCTTCGATGTTGCCGGCATCATCGACCTGAAAGACCGTCTGGTTTGTTCCGATCCATTCATCACGGTAGCCGGACAGACTGCACCCGGCAAGGGAATCCTTCTCCGTGAGCATCCTTTCGGTTTCGGCTCAGAAGGCATCTTCCGCTTCATCCGTCTCCGACTGGGAAAATATCTCGATAAAAACGGCAAGACCATTACCCTCGACGGACTGGGTGCTGCAGGCTGCGACAATACCATCATCGACCACTGTTCGGTAGGCTGGACCATCGACGAGGCTTTCTCCAGCCGCAACGGCAAGAACATCTCTTTCCAGCACAACCTCATCTCCGAAGCACTCAACCAGGCTGGTCATCAGAATTATGTCAACGCCAAGCATGGTTATGCTGCAACCATCGGTGGTAATGTAGGCTCGTTCCACCACAACCTGCTTGCCAACAACGAAGGAAGAAACTGGAGTATGGGTGGCGGACTGGACGGAGCCGGATATTATGCCGGAAAGCTCGATCTCTTTAATAATGTAGTATACAACTGGGGCAACCGTGCCTGCGACGGAGGAGCCCACGAAGTAAACTTTGTTGGCAACTATTACAAGATGGGACCTGCCACCAGCATGAAATATATCCTCAATGCCCAGTTGGAAGGTACCGGCCAGGGAAGTCAGGCTTACTACATGCACGATAATATCCGCCAGAACTATGTGGGCGATATGAAACAGAATGCAGGAGCTGTGGCAGGAAAGCATGGAGAACTGGTCAGCGACAAGGAAGGCGAAACCTACAAATATACCACTTCTCACGGACAGGTAGTCAACTGGAAGGTATTTACCGACAAACCATTCTTCCCATCCTATGCCAAGGTAGAAAGTGCCCGCGCTGCCTTCAAGAACGTATTGAGCGATGTGGGAGCCAACCAGCCTTGCATCGACCAGCACGACCAGCGCATGGTAGAAGAAACCTTGAACGGAACCTATAAATATGTTGGTTCCAAGACCGGCAAGAAAGGACTGATAGATGATAACCTGGATGCCGGCAACGATGCCTGGAAGGAGTTTGAAGCACTCACCGACCGTCGCCCTGCCAACTGGGATACCGACCAGGATGGAATGCCAGACTGGTGGGAGAAGCTGGCTGGTACCAACCCGTCAGCTGCCGACAACAACGAGCTGACCGATGGCGAATATACGCAGCTGGAACGTTATCTCAACTGGCTTGCAGAACCACATTTCATCACCTCAGCAGGCAATAAGCTGACTATCGACCTGAAGCAGTATTTCGCCGGTTACAACCAGCAGCCAGTCTTCACCCTGGAGAACAGCATCCAGCCACAGGAAGGCAAGATGAAACTCAATAAGAAGGGAATCCTCACCATCAGCCTCAACAAAAAGGCTGCCGACTGCCTCATCGACATCAAGGTGAAGGCAACCGACAAAGACCAGGTAGCTTCCCTGCAACGTACTTTCCACATCGCTATTACCCGGATACCGACCAGGACGGAATGCCAGACTGGTGGGAGGAAGTAAAAGGCGTAAGTGATGGAAATGCCGATGAAAACGCAGATGGCTACACCAACAATCCTCAGTTTGAATGCGAGGCTAAGGGTGATGCGATGAGCAAGATGAGTCATGATACGGGTGCCAACGAGGGTGAATATATCTTCACCGCCAACGAAGATTGTGGCAAGGCGCTCGTAGATTATACTGTCAAGGTAAGCGATGATGACAACATCAGCACCTATACCCGCACCTTCCATTTCTATCTGACAGATGGTTCTGCAACAGGCATTCAAAACATTCAGACCTCAATCGCAGCCGATAGCTACGAGGTATACAATGCTGCAGGTATCAAGGTGAGAAAAGGCAAGAATCTCGATTCTCTCCCATCAGGTGTTTATATCATCAAGACATTGAAGGATGGCAAGGTAATCAGTTCGAAGAAAACTTGCATACAATAAGGCAATCTGCACCTTAGAAAGTGCATTTTTCATATAACTCAGCATCCTGAGAGATGCAAAAAAGGGAGCGCAACCATTAGTGATGCGCTCCCTTTTATGATTGTTTCTTTTATCTTAAAATTCTAACCGAATAACGTCAGATTATTTCTGAACGAACTTCTTGCCATTCTCGATAACGAGACCCTTATAAGAAGCATTCACCTGCTGGCCAGCCATATTATAGCGAACAGACTTCTTGGCAGAAGTTGAGGACAAGCCCGCTAGGCGTTCCGGCGGATTTGCAATCCGCCTCAAGCGAAAATGCAAATATAGTTTAGAGATATGAAAAGCCTACGGCTGGGGATTACAAATCCCCAATAAAGAGGTCGAGCCTTTTTTGTCTGCGGATTGCAAATCCGCAGGAACGCCTAGCGGACTCGCGTTACTTATTACGCCTAACGGACTTGCGAGCCTGTATTATGGACTTATGGCACACCCTCTCTTCTTGTTGCTGGAAAACATAGGATATGTTGCTGGGAAAGATAGGATATGTTGGCGAGATAGTTAGTATCTCCGGTCGCACAACAGGTGATGTGCATGCGGTGGTCAACTATTGTGCGCCAACTATTATCCAGACTTAGACACACTCTCCTACAGAAAATATCAGAGACAGAAAACGGGGTGCATTCTCTAAAAAGAGAACACACCCCGCAACCTTAATATATTATGTTATGACTATATCGTCATTCCTCTCTTGACATTACTCAGCCAATGGGTCGAAGGTACCATTGGCACCACCATTGTTGTAATCACCCCAACCGATGGTCTGAGGCAAAGCCTTGTTGGCGATAGATGCACCAGAAGTGAAGCCTAAGAAGTAATACTTAGGACGGAAGTTCATGTAGAGGTAATTCTTGTTAGAATCGTAACCGTCACCCTTCTGTACCTTCATCTTCAAGTTGTCCTTATACCATGTAGACAAGTTCTCGAGCTGAGTATTCAAATCATCCTCACGGAGATCAACACCCTTAGGACGCTCAGTACCAGCTTTCAACAATGGGTCAGAATTGAAAGTTGTACCACCTACGCCATACTTATCAGCAACACGATACTGGATATTTTCACGACGCTGACCGTTCAAAGCCTTGAAGCCAAGCCATGTACAGGTATTGCCACCCCAACCAGTCAAAGTCCATGTAGAAGGAGCACCCTCTACCTTGCCAGTACCACCATCGAAGAGCATCCAACGGCGGAGGTCATCGAAACGCTTACCCTCGTAAGCAAACTCAATCTGACGCTCATAGAGAATCTGAGAGATACAGGTAGCCTGATCATTGTAAGCTGCAGGTGTGATACCATCATCCTCAGAATTTGCAGCTGAATAACCAGCACGCTCACGAATCTGCTTAACATATTTTACAGCCTCATCCAGATGACCAGCACCTGCTGCAACCTCAGCAAGGTTCAGGAGAACCTCAGCATAACGGAGTTCAATCAACGGAGCAGCAGAATAGAATGGAGCTGCACCCTTGGTATCTTGAGCTACGTACTTATAAAGAGGAGAAGAATTGACATCCAAATCATCACTCTTCTTGCGTACATATACACCCTGACGGCTCTTCAACAGGTTGTCTGCACCATAAGAATCACCACTCTCAGGGTTGCCGGCATCATTCATGCTGGTATACCATACATAGTTCCAAAGTACATAGTTGGCACCATCAGAAGGGTTGTTCGCATCGCGCTCTGACGCATTACCACTGTAAGCCCAACGGAAGCCAGGAAAAGCGAATGTACGATAGAAGCGCTTGTCACGATTCAGGAATGGAGTCTCGCTATCCAAAGTCTTCTCAGAACGAGCCAACTTAGTATAAGTATCGCAACTCTCAGGAAGTTTACCATCTGACATTGGGAACATATTAATCAGCATCTGAGAAGCATTCTTACCGCTACCACCTGTATTAGCTGGACGAATCTGACGCTCCCAGTTGTTGTTCTTCTGATTATCGAGACCATCACCTGTTACATTATTGTATAAGGTAACGAACACAGCCTCTGGATTATTACCGCCATCGGTAAACATCTTGGCAAAGGTAGAACCATTCTTATTGTCATTGTCTGTATACAAGTGATAACCACACTTGTTGATACGCTCCAAATCAGCCTTCATGGTTTCATAAGCAGTCTTCCAACGGTTTTCATCGTTAGTACGATTGAAGAGAGGGCTACACCACAAAAGCATCAAACGACCCTTCAAAGCCAAGGCTGTACCAGTAGTTACACGGCCTTTCTCCGACCATCCCGAGCCATTCTCTGTCTTGGCAGCCAACATATCAGCAGCCTTATTCAAATCATCAAGAATAAACTCGTAAGTCTCCTTAGATGTAGCACGAGGAGTAACAGAACTTTCTAAAGGATCCTGTGTTTCCTTAACCAGAGGCACACCGCCATACCACTTGAACAAGTTGTAATAGCACCATGCACGGAAGAAATATACCTGACCGAGCAATTCATTCTTCTGTTCCTCAGAAAGAGTGCTGCCGCTGATACCCTGGATTACATCATTGACATTACGGATTCTACCATATACAGATGCCTGGATATTAGACTGGTCGCCCATGAAGAAATCAGGAACCGAATTTGTGGAACTGGTAGAGCTCAGCTCAACCTGTGGGTCTACAAAAGAGCTGAGACCACTGTATTCCTCAGTAGACTTACCAGCCTCATCCGCATTACCCATAGAAGGATACTTCCAGGTCAAATCGTTGGTTGTTGGCAAACACCAACTGTAGATATCGTTTAGACGACCATTACATCCTTCATAATAGTTGTAGATGTCTTTATTTACATTGTCATAGTTCTTCTTTTCCTCCAGGAAGCTGTCACTACAAGAGCTGAAAGCCAAGGCTGAAACCAGACCAAGACTGAATAATTTTATTGTCGTTTTCATTGTTCTTTTCTTTTTAAAATTATATAAGTATCTCATTAGAATGAGAGATTCACACCCACAGTCCACTTACGGAGGTTAGGATAGCTTCCGTATGATCCCGACATAGGATTCATGAAGTTGTCTGGATATGGATTGTAGAAGTTGATGAGGTTCTGACCGGTAATATTGATACGGCAGCTGTTGATGCCGATGCTACCCAACCAGCTCTTTGGCAAAGTATAAGCCAAGGTCAAGCGGTTCAGAGCCACACGTGCTGTACTCACTCTCCAGAAGCTGGATGCTACAGCATTCACATCTGTATACTTCAAGTTAGGATAGTAAGCCTCACGATTTTCCTTTACTACGAGATTACCTGAGCCATCATATACATCCTGATAAACATACATATTGTCTGGATTCCAGAATGAAGGCATGTTGCAATACTCCAGATTACCAGTTGGCTTCAATGCTGCACCAGGAAGTGTGGCATAACCGCCCCAGCTTGCACCAATCTGAGCTGTCAGAGAAAGTCCCTTCCAGTCTGCACCCAAATTCATGGTCAAACCATAGAGGTTGCTGCTGCGGTGACCTAACTCTACCTGGTCGTTGTCTACATCTACGACACCATCAGGTCCGGCATAAGTACCTGTCTCAGGATCGTAAGCACCACGAACATCCTTATACATCAACATACCAGGGCGAACCTGGTCTTTGGTCAGACCCATATAAGTAGAGATGTTGTACTTCGTGAAGTATTCCTCAATATCCTGGAAGCTACGGAACATACCGATGCATTGCATACCCCAGAGACCTACGTCTGTACGGTGACCAGGAGTAATCTGACGGTAGAGATAGTCTGTAACCCAGTCCATATTCAGTACCTTGTTGTCAGACCAACCTGTGTTGATACCAATACGATACTTGAAGTCCTTACCAATCTTATCCTTCCATGTAACAGAAAACTCACCACCCCATGAATCCATCTCACCGATGTTGGATGCAGCACTCTGTGTACCTACGGTAGAAGGAACAGTCTGCTTGATATTCATCAGCATCTCGCGGTTCTTCTCATAATAGTAATCGAAGGTTACAGCCAGACGGTTGTTGAGGAACTGTGCATCAATACCCACGTTGGTCTTGTAGTCTTTATCCCAATGAACGTCTGAATTTACAGCAGAATTGTTCTTGTTGATGGTGATACGGTTGCCAGAATCCTTACCAGTCTCGAATACTGTACCACGGTTGGCATCCTGTGCATAAACCTGCATCCACTGCCATGCCGCTGTATTGTCTCGACCGGTCATACCCCAGGAAGCACGGAGCTTCAGGAAGTCAACTCCCTTCACCTTGTTACGGAACCAGCTCTCCTCTGAGATTACCCAACCTGCAGAGAAAGCAGGGAAAGTTCCCCAGTAGTTCTTTGGAGCAAACTTGGTTGATGCATCAGAACGAACCAGAGCCTCGAAGAGATACTTGTTGGCATAGGCATAGTTGATACGGCCGATATATGAAAGGGTACCGCTCTCACTACGGGTAAACATAGTAGTCATCTCACCTGTTGCAGAGTTATACTGACCGGTAGTGAAAGGATACGGGGTCAAACGCTGTCCCTGCAAGTACTCACTCTCTGCCTCAGACTTCTCTATAGAGAACAGACCACCCAGATGATGCTGACCGAAATCGCGCTGATACTGGGCTGTGAAGTTCATCTGATAGTTATCAGTACGAACCATGGTACGAGCCAGATAGTCACCATTGGCGGTTGTCACACCATTGAAGTTAGACGCTGCCAGGTAATCGAAATCTGCATTATCGCCGCTGGTAGGAGTATAAAGGTGGTTACCGCTACCATAACGAGTCAACATCTGATAGAGGGTGAAGTTTGAACCATACTCATTACCCTTATCGGTATTGATACTCTTGGAATAAGAGAAGCGCAACTTCAATCCCTTCAGAATCTTGCTCCAACCGAAATCATAATCAAGGCTTCCGCTGATATTCAGGTTAGAATTCATGTTCTTGCGGTAGTCGCCATTGTTCTGCAAAGTAGCAAAGTTATACTGCTGGTTCTGGTTCTTCTGTGTATTGCTAGGACCATAAGCCAGGAGATCATAACCATTTACTGATTCAGGCATGTAAGTAGGACGGGTCAGAAGGAGGTTGTAGTCCTTCTCATCGCCAGATCCACCCACCTTTACCAATGGCTTTTCCTTTGTAGCATAGTCACCGCTAACAGTCAGATTAGCGCCCAACCACTTGCTTACTTTTACATCCACACCGGCACGATAGTTCCAACGGTTATAGTTGAGTTTACCGAGGTTACCATCCTGATCGAAGTAAGATATACCTGCAAAATAGTTCACCTTATCGGTAGCACCACTTACGTTTACGCTGTGCTTCTGGGTCATACCAGTTTCCCAATACTTATCGAGCAAGTCGTAATTCAGTCCCTTCATAGCCTCCAACTCATCAGCCTGAAAAAGGGCAGTAGTCTTATTGAGGGAAGTATTGGTTGGGTCAGCTGCTGTTACAGCATTGTACAAACGACCATACTGGTAAGCATTCAGCATCTTTGGGCGAGAAACCTCATCGGTGAAACCGAAAGAACCGCTATAAGAAATGCGAGGTGCACCCATCTTACCCTTCTTGGTAGTTACGAGGATAACACCATTGGCAGCACGGGCACCATAAACGGCAGCAGAAGCATCCTTCAATACAGAGATACTCTCTACCTCAGAGGCATCCAGGTTATTGAAAGCCTCAGCACCGAGGTTCTGGTAACTGTTACCAACCTTTACATCGTTAGGATAGATATAACCATCGATAACGAAGAGAGGCTGCTGGGCTGTAGAACCAACTTCGCCCAATGAGTTGGTATCACGGATCATGATACGGGCATCCTCACCAGGACGGCTCTCACCACCACTTACGCTCAAACCGTTAACCAGACCGCCCAAAGAAGAAGCCAAGCCACCATTAGCAAGGTCCTGGATTTCATCTATTGGGATGTTGGCTACAGAACCGGTCAGGTGAGCCTTCTTCTGGGTGCCGTAACCTACGACTACCACCTCCTGAAGAGTCTTGTCGTCAGCAACCAGCTTGATAGTACCACCATTGGTAGTAGCATCCCTAAAACCGATATAAGAAACGGTAACCTTGCCACCCTTAGGAACAGACAACTTATAGTTACCATCCATATCGGTAATCACAGCAGTCTTGGTACCGGCAACCTTTACGGTAGCACCGATAACAGGTTCACCGAGGTCATCGAGTACAGTACCCTGCACTACTTTATTTTGAGCCATTGCAGGCACAGCACAGGTAAGTGCCATACCAAAGGCCAATGTCTTTATATATTTACGTTTCATCTTGTTTCGAGATTAGATAGTTTAAATTATTTCCAACGTGGATCACCGATTGTACTTGAAATCGCACCGGTAGCCTTGAAATTAAGCCCGAAGTTAGGCTGGGTGAAATCGAGTTCCTTCTTGGTCTCTGCCTCAGCAAATCCAGCATCCTCTTCAGTAGCCAGCTTACCCTTATCGGTTCCATCTACTGAACTGCCGACACCCCAGACAGTATTCAGATTCTGGTGATATTCCAATTTACAGTTGCCCTGAATGAACTTCTGCAAACGGAAGCAGTCGTAGAAGATATTGTTATCATAAGTAATCACATATTCCTTACGATTAGGAGTATTGTTACCGAACTCCTTCTTGTCATATACACGGATAAAGGTATTATCCATCATGGTACAAGAACCACCTGCTGTAGGGAAGGCATGGTCCAAATCCTTGTTGTTGAAACGGAACATACGATTCTTACTATTGCTTTCAATATTGTAGATAGTAGAGTTCTTGATGGTAATGCTCTTGATACCACCATACCAGAACTGACCGCCACTAGGAGCCTTGAAGCCATTAGAAAAGCCACAGATGATAGCACCATTAGAGTTCTTCTTTCCGTCATTACGCATCTGAACCACGCTGTTCATCACACGTACATCAGCAATACCCCAAGAGCACTGGCCTACAGAGAAGAGTCCGTCGATGACATTCTTGAAGGCACAATCCTGAATGATAATTGGGTCTTGCAGGATATATACATCGGCAGGCTTACCACCATTCTTGCCAGCACCAACGCCCTGAGACTCTGCAGAGCAAGATGCAGGTGGCTCTGGAGACATCTCGATGATACCACCCTTATGAGTTGTGGCAGAGCAGTCGAAATTGATGAACTTCACCTTCAGCTGAGCTGAAGTATAGATGGCAGCACCTTCACCCATAGTAACCAAAGCATGGCTCAGTTTGTTACCACGAAGGGTCATCTTGTTACCCTTGAAATCAATTGAGTTATTGCAGGTATAAGTACCACCTGCTTCCAACTCGAAAGCCTGCTCCTTATCTGATTCCTGCAAGTTGGCAGCAATAAAATCAGAGATGTCAGAACCTGTAGGAATGGTCGTCGCTGGAACCAAAGTACTGTAAGACTTAACTGTTGGCTTATCAGCCTCAGTATTGTTCTTTGCCTTGTTTCCCAAGGTACGTACCTCAATCTTATAATTGGTATCTTCAGCTATCTTGAATTGGAAAGAAGTACCATCAATGGTATCACTCGCCACCTCCTCAGGATTGTCTGGATCATCCACATTATAAGCCTTACACTCGTAACCGCCAGCGCCATAGACTACCTTCCATGATACTTGCAACTTATCTGAACCATCAGAAGCAGCAACTGTCTTTGTCGAGAGTTCAGGTGACTCAAGTTTCACTCCAGACACGCCGTCGTCAAACTTCTCTTTGTCATCAAAACCATCAACGGCACACGAACCCAAGAACATCGCTCCTACGGCAGCAAGTGCCAGAGAGAAGAGTCCTTTCCGCGCAATGAAATGATTTTTCTTCATAATTGTCTTTTTTAGGTTTAACTATATTTTTATTTATTTCTTTTCTAACACGATTTACACTTTCCTAATTATAAAAAAGTAGTTTGCCAGTTATTCCCCGAAACTGTTACCGCTCTTGAAATACCTGTTTTAAGTAAGCGATGTTTCTACCGAAATTATATTTCACGTCTCTTACCCTCTTTACATCACGGCTCCGCTCTACCACCAGCCAGCCGCTCCATTTCATCTTGTCAAGCGTCTTCCTGATTTTCGGAAGATTAATCTCCGGGTCTTCCTGAAGATTTACGCTATCTGTATTGGAAACATGTATCTGGACGATACGCTGGGCGCCCAACTTCCGGAGTTCCTTGCAGATATCACGATGATGATCGGCTGCATCCTGGAAATTGTAGTAGACCTTAATCTGACTGCTGCCTACTTTCTTCAGCAGTTTCTTATCAAACTTAGCTCCCATTCCGGTTCTGATACCGATGGTGATACCCTCCTGCTTTGCCATCTCACCGGCTGTGCGAAGGCGAGAAACCATCTGCTGGTATGCTGCACAGCCTTCCTGCTGCCAGTCTTTTCCGCTACCTCCGAGTGGAAGGAAAGCCACCTTGCTGCCAAAGAGTTTCATCGTCTGGAAACAATCTTTCAAAAGGTCTTGATAATTATCACGAGTCAGGAAACTCTGAGCGAAGAAGCCACTCATCGCCATAGAAGGAACAGCTACGCCATACTGACGGGCTGCAGCCTGAAACTTTTCTGCCTGTTGTGGTTCTCTAAGCTGATTATCAAATAACACGCGTTTACCCAATCCGCCCATGTCAACCTCAACGCCATCTGCTCCTAATTCATGAGCCAGTTTAAACTCGCCCAGCTTCTGACGTTTCAGCATCATCCAGTCGCAAGCAGCTATCCTGTACCTAGGAGTTGCCGCCTGTGAGCATATTGGTAAAGTGTTCAACAACGTAAATAACAGAACCAATATAAACCTACTATGATAAGACAGTTGTTTCATTAGCCTTTTAGGTAAAAATGATTAGTCAACATTTAATTTGTTTGTTTCAATTGCCTAAAAGACGCACATTGGTTCACGCTGTAATCACCTTTTTTGAGATTTTTTATAAAAAACTTTATTTTTTTATTTCACTCTCCTGCTGCTGCGCTACATACTCTCTTGGCGACATGCCATATTTCTTACGGAAGCACTTGCCGAAATAGCCTACATCGGTGAAGCCGCAACAGTAGGCTACATCTGTGATACTCTGACCGGAATGCTTCAGCAATTCTACGGCATGACTCAGTCTGAAATCCTTCACCATATCGCTTGGCGAACAGCCCATCACAGCCTTCGTCTTCTTGAAGAAGGCTGAACGGCTCATGCCCAATTCCTGTGCCAGCATATCTATCTCGAAATCGGCATTGGTCAGGTTGGCTTCCATAAACCGGCGCACCTTGTCAGCAAACTGCTTATCCTGCTGTTCGGCATTAAACTTGCGCTTATACTCTGCCAGCTGGTTCTGGATGTAGATATTGTTCTTCAGCCGAATCTGATACTTCGCATAGCGGAAAGCATAGTAGCTGGCTACGGATATCAGAATGATGTAGATGAGATAAGCCCACCACGTAGCCCACCAGGGTGGAAGAATGGTGATGGTCAACTCTCTCGTGCTGTGAGAATCAGGATTGGTGGCATCCATTACCTCTACGATAAACTGATAGGTTCCCGACGGCACATTGGTATAGGAAGCCAGACGGTTCTTGCCGGCATAATGCCAGTCATGGTCGTAACCCTTCAGCTGGTAACGGTAGCTGATGCGCTCCGGATTGCAGAAATTCAGGGCAGCAAACTCCAGAGTGAACATCGACTGGGAATGACGCAGGGTGAGACGATCGGTATAAACCATCGATTTCTCCAAGATGGCTGGCTGATTGTAACTGCGGATATCGCGGTTGTTCACCTCTCCACCTATTATATATATAGGATATTGCAGACGGGTGGTATGGATACGTTCCGGCTGATAAGCAAGGATTCCTTCCTTGCACCCCAGCCATATCTCCCCATTCTGGATCAAAGCCGCAGAAGATTCCTCAAGCTGAACATCAGGGAAACCGTCGGAATTGTCGAAATGCTGGATGCGGTCTGATTGATAATCATAGCACGACAAGCCATCGGCATTTACCAGCCAAAGGCGTCCCATCTTATCCTCTAAAATCGAAATGATGACATCATTATGCAAACCTTCCTTTGCTCCCAAAGAAGTAAGGATAGGCAGATGCGTCACTTCATCAAAACCATCCAGACGACTCAGACCTCCACCAAAGGTACACATCCAAACCTGCCTGCTGTTATCTTTGTAAAGTCCGTAGATGTCACTATTGGCACGGGTATTGATATCGGTATTGCGATAAGTCTCGAAGCGCAGGTCGCCTACCGATTTGAAATCTGTCTTGAAAGACATCAGTCCGTCCATCGTTCCTACCCACATTCTCTGATGACTGTCCTCTACCAGGTTGCGGGCATCCATGTAGAGTCCGTAACCGGGATAGTTTTTCATACCATGATATTTATTATAGAAGCGCATCTTTCCGCCCTGTTCCTGCAGCAGATTGAGACCTCCATCCAGCGTAGCCACCCAGATGCGATGGTAGGAATCCTGACAGGTCATATAGACATTGTTGCCGCTGATGGAATAAGGATCCCGGGCATCATGACGGTAATGATCGATGCGATACCCTATTGGTCTGGAGGCATCGGGAGTCAGTTTTACCAATCCGTCTCCCTTGGTAGAGAGCCAGAGATTCTGCCTGTCATCACACATGGCATGATAAATGCTGCCGATTTGATGATGGGCATAATCGAACACCTGCTTCACCCTGCCCTGCATATCCAACAGATAAACATTCTTGCTGCGGGCACCCACCAGCACATCACCATTCTTCAACTGGCAGATGGCTTTCACTCCACTCTTATCACCATCCGGCAAAGGGATGACACGGAACTGGTTGGGGGTGAAACTGACACGGTAAATGCCATTATCAGCAGAAGTGAGCCACAACAGTCCGTCCTTGTCCAGGTTCATGTTCAAGAAGTGGCTATCTGGCTTATGGTCTTGGAACTTAGGAAGGAAAGCCAGGTTAACGCCTTCCATCGTCTGCGGATCAATATAGATAATTTCGCCAGCACCGGAAAGATAGAAGTAACCATGATGAGAGGTGGCGATGAACTTAGGCTCCACCACCTTACCTACGCCCGAAACCGGATAACGGCGTTCCCATCCGGTCTTCGGATTACGGCACACCAGGGCGGTATGCGACTCATCCAACTGCCACACACATCCGTTCGGGGTATGATAAACAAAATGTTCCTTCGATTTACGGGCGAAATACTGCTGCCACATGCCGAGCGTCCACTTCCTGTTTTTCGCAGTAACAGGAACGGAATAAATCTGATAATCCTTTCCTACATAGTTGGCACGCGAAGCCTTCAGCTGTACCACATCCTGGCACAACTGATAATTGAACGTATTGATATACTTTCGGGCATCTACCAGCGTCTGGATACGGATGCTTCCATCCTTTAATGTTTCTGCAAGAAGCAGGTTCTTATCTTTGGTGAGCAGGAGAATCTTGCCAGTACCATCTGCCTGAATCTTGATGACCTGCAGATTACGGGCATAAGGTTTCAGTTCTTCATAGACATCTTCGAAACGTTCGATCTGCTTGAAGAAGACGCTGAGTTTCCAGTCGAGCGTCTTGATCCAGAGATTGCCCAGAGCATCTTCTGCCAACCATTCTACCTTACGGGGTGGCTGGTCGGAAGAAGAGATGTAAGCATCAGAATAATTGGCAAAACGGGAACCGTCGAAACGGGATAAGCCGAACCAGGTTCCAAACCACAGGAAACTGTCTTTCGACTTCAGAGAACAGTATACGATGTCGTGAGGTAACCCTTCCTTCGTAGAATAATGAGCTACCTGCATATTGTTCTGTGCCATACCCAACAAGGCATAAAGCGAACAGAAAAGTATGGTAAAATATCGTTTCACGTATGCAAAAGTACAAAAAAAGTCTTGAAATCTCCAATAATCTTTCTGTTTTTTGAAGATTTCAAGACGATAACGATTACGTAAAGGGAATCTTCTACATAGAACTCTCCGGTTACGCATTATTAATTATTGATACCGAAATCAGCCTGCTGGTCTTCTACCTCTTTCAGCATCTTTGCCTTCTGCTCGGGTGTAAACTCATGAGAAGAAGAAGTGGCAGAAGAAGCATTCTGAACAGATGATGAAGTGGCAGACTTGGCAGTCTTTGTACCCATCATCATGGTTCCCTGATAAGCTACGCTCTCTATCTCCAGGTCGGCAGGAGTAGGAGCATGAGTACCCGGGAACTGAACCTCGGCATGAATCTTAATCTTGCCTGGCTTCATCGTGCTGCGCACCAGGATAGGAGCACTACCCCATTCTACAGCTCTCGGATTGGCATTGATGCTGGCATCGCCAATGATTTCGCCCTCACCCTCCAGGGTAAAGCGGATATTCTCTTTAGCCAGACGGCGAACATGACCGTTATCATCGGTCACTTCGGCTACCACAACCACAAAGTCGCTGCCATCAGCCACCAGCGGTTTGCCCATCTCATCAACATAAAGACGGAGTTTGGTGCTGCGGCGGGAAGGCATGCGCTGGTCGGTACAAACCACCTTGCCATCCTTGTATCCCTCTGCTACCATCACTACCATCTGAGGAGATTTCTTCTTATAACTGTATTCGCGAGCCTCCCAAAAATCCCAGGCATTCTTGAATACCACAGGGGCATTAAAGGCGGCTGCCGTAGGATGAAGAACTGGCAAAGTATAGGTATGAGCACCCTGATAGGTGGTAAGACGAACGCTGTCACAATTAGAGAATACCGTCACATCGGCATCGCTGAACTGGGTCATCTCGTGAGCGATATGCACAAATGGCTGGTCGCTGCGCTGTGACTCAAACATATAATAAGCAGTCTTCTTCTGTCGGAATGCATCATAGATACCGCCCCAGTAAGGATCTGGATGATAGCCGCGCTGATGATCGAAAGGATGCCATTGGCAACCACCGATAAACTGTCCCGGTGTGTGCATCTCCTCTGTTGTCTTCGCCAGAGAATAAGCCTGGGTCAGCATCGGTTTCTCACCCCAGCTGCGGCTGGCACGGTTCAGGTTGTTATGCGCATACCAGTCATCCACATACTCACCAAACTCTCGGGTAAAGACACACTGGCTGATGCCGCTCATATCCATATCCGGCCATCCGTAAACCACATCATAATTTTCCTTGACACCTGCCGAATTCCAGTCGGCAACAGCCACAGGACGGTATGGATAAGGATACTCATCCTTGGTCAACTGCAGCGACTTCAGGGCGAAATCCTTAGGATAGCGGGTCTCATTCAGGATAGGCTCCCACATCAGAACCGAAGGATGGTTGCGGTCACGACGGATGATTTCACGGGTATTCTGGAACACACGCTCGGCAAATTGAGGGTCCTTGTTCCAATACTGCCAGCCCGGTGTAGCCACGATGATGAAGATTCCGAGTTCATCGCAGGCATCCATGAACGACGGGTCCTGAGGATAGTGGGCAGTACGGATGATGTTGAAACCGGCATTCTTCAGACGGAGCACATCTCTCCATTGCTGACTGTTGGGAAGTGCATTGCCCACATAAGCAAAATCCTGATGACGGTTGGCACCGATAAACTGACGGTATTTCTTGCCATTGAGCCAGAAACCTTCCTTGCCACGGAACTCGAAGCTGCGGATACCTAACTTGGTCTTTCCGCCGTCCAATACCTGCTTACCATCCTTGATGCGGGTAACCACACTATATAAATAAGGTGTCTCCGGCGACCAGAGATGCGGATTCCTGACAGAGAACATCTGTCTGACGGTCTGATGTGCATCGCCAGCTGCCAGGAGCACATTCTGCGAAATGGTCTTGAGCACCTTGCCCGAAGCATCCAGCAGACTCTGCTCCACCTTCACCTTGCGTGCCTTTCCGCCCACATTCTGCAAGTCGACATCAACAAACACCTTCGCCTGCTTCTCTGAAATATCCGAGAAATGAACGAAGATGCCGGCATCACGGCGGTCGGCTTCAATCACGTTGGTGATAGAAATCTCCTTCTTATTGATAAGCCATACATCGCGATAGATACCACCATGATAAGCAAAGTCGAGTGTATACTGCGGTTTGCCAGGAGGATAACTCTTGTCATTAGAGTTGTCAGCCATCACAGCCACCACACACTTATCGCCCTTCTTCAGTCCCTGCTCTTTCAGGTTGACGATAACAGGCAGGTAACCGCCGAAGTGCTCCTTAGCCAGTTTGCCGTTCACATAAATCTTCTGCTTGCCCATTATTGCCTCGAAATAGATTTCAGAGCGATTGCCCGGCACGATAAAGGTTTTGCGATACCAGGCTATACCCTGATAGTTGCGGCAACCCGAAGCCTCAGCAGGTTCCAGTTTCACACTATGAGGGGTAGAAACTACCCCCCAGCTTGTATCATCATAGTCGGCACGTTCTGCGCCCAGCACATCACCCAGATGGAACCGCCAGTTGGGATTGAAATTCCACACCTCGCGTCCCTGGTTGCTGACAGGAAACAAACCCGCCACCGATGTATCATCGTAAGCCGATGCCTTTGCCGAGCCTGCGCCCAGCAAAAGCATCATAGCCATCAATATGTAATATCTCATCTATAAACTATTAACTATAAACTATTACTTCACTTCCCAATCGTCGGTACGGAAAGAGCTGACAGGCAGACCATCGTGGAAAAGGTCGCCCACAACCCAGTTTTTGAACGCATAGCGCACAGCCACAGGTTTCTTCACGTCCTCACTCTTTACATAAACCTTGTTGCGTGAAATCCAAGCCTGTGCCTTGTGGAATACCTGGTCTTCGCCGGCAATCTCGAAGTTGTCGCTCTTAGGACCATTGTTGAAGTAAACCCACTCCTTGCTGCGGTCGAAGCTGACTACAGCGGTATCGCCCTTGAACTCAACACTCTTGTAGACAGCGAAATCAGGCAATCCCTTCTGACCATAAGTATTGGCAAGAGAAAGCAGAGCCAGACGCTCGCCCACCTCCTTCTTCTTACGTGGATGGATGCCATACTCCAGACCGGCATCAAGCAATACAGCCATACGGCAGTTGCTGATGCGCTTCTCTGCCTCCATCTGCTTTTCACGAAGCAGGGCACTGTTGTTTTTCCATTTTATCAGACTATAATCGTAGGGTGCAATCTGACAATAATAGAACGGAAAAATCCCCTGCTTCCATTCCTTGCGCCAACTGTTTACCAGGGTCTGCATCTGGTCGGCATAAGTAGCATAGCGATTGCAGTTATCCTCACCCTGATACCAGATAACACCCTTCATGGTGTAACCGATGAGCGGATGGAGCATACCATTATAGAGAGCCGAAGGACAGCGCTGCTGATATTTCTTCACATCAGCCTCATTCCAAGGTGTATGAAGTTTAGGGAATGCCTTGAGCCAATCGCTCTTGATGAGATTGCCGTTGATCCATGCCTCACAGGCACTACCGCCCCAGGAAGTAACAATCAGACCTACTGGTACACCCAGCGATTGGCGCAACGTCTTACCATAATAATAAGCAGCAGCACTAAACTCACGAACGCTTGCAGCATCAGCTTCCTTCCAGTCGCCAGCCACCGTATCAACAGGATGCAACTGGGCATTGCGCTGAACCGTAAAAAGGCGCAACTGCTGGTCTTTACACAGCATCAGTTCTTCAGGAGTGCCCGCAACAGGCTGTGCCTTGAATCCCTTCATCGGCATCTCCATGTTACTCTGACCCGAACAGATCCAGACCTCACCAATCAGGATATTGTGAAGTTTCAGTTCCTTTCCATCGCTCAGACTCAGTTCATAAGGGCCGCCAGCCTGAGGCGTTTCTATCTTCATCGCCCATTTTCCCTGGGCATCGGCTTGAGTCTTATAGGTCTTGCCGTTCCAGGAAGCACGCACTTTTACCACCTTGTTGGCATCAGCAGTACCCCAGAGGTTGCATTCCGTCTGCTGTTGTAATACCATATTGTCGCCAAAGATCTTTGGCAGTTTCACTTCTGCCTGCGCTGCCAGAGTCATGGCAAGCAGCAGAGCTGAACATAACAGTTTCTTCATTTTATTCAATGTATTCAATGTTAAATGTTAAGTGTTAAATGTTAAATGAGCAGTCTTGCTATGAACTATTAACTATCAACTATTAACTATCAACTATAAACTAATACACGATGTTAATCGTGGAGAGTAATCCGGCAGGCAGAAGCGCCTTGCTCTTGGTGCGATATTTGGCATTGGTCCAGATTCCCTTAAACGGAGCCTTTCCCTCGCCAGCACCCTGCAGCGCATTGTGCCAGGTATTGGCTACAACAATCTGTATTTCGTTGCTGCCATTCTTCAGGTCGCGCTTCGGAACATACACCTCGTAAGGAGCTGTCCAGGCATAACCATACTGCTTGCCGTTGACCAGCACACGTGCCACATCACCAATCTTGCCCAACTGGATTTTGATGAATCCGTCATTAGAAGGAGCCGTCTTCGTTTTCTCGGCTGGAACTTCCATTTTCTCTTCTGCTGAAACCGGAACAGAATCGCCCCATTCAAAAGAAGAGGTAAAGGTTACGTGACCGCTGTAGTACTTCATCTTCTCATCTGCCGACTTCGACCAGTCGAAAGGAAGCGTAACGGTGGTATCTTTGCGGATATCATCGAAATGAACCTTCCACTTATCGGCTACAGCCAGCACAGAAGGATAGTTTTCTGTAAAACCTGCACCTTCTTCTTCAACCAGTTTATGACCTGTCTGACTGATAACCTGCATGTCTTCCTTGTTCGAGAGGATAACGAAAGCGGAACCATAAGCAGGCAGACTCAATTTCACAATCTGGCGGATTTTGGAAGTTCTGGTACGGAAGGTTGCCGTAATCTGGCGTTCCTTATCCTCCTGGTTAGTCAGGAAATAGATGTCCTTTCTGCCTGTTGCCTCCAACACACAGCGGTGAGCATAATCCATATTCTCGGGCAGAACGACATCCGGTTCGATGCCATACTGAGAGAAGTCCTTTGCCTGATAAGGCTTGTCGATGATAATGATGCCTTCCTCGCGCAACTCCTCTATCTTCGCCTTTACCTCGGCAGACAGGGTATTTGCCGGCTGCGGAACCACCAGGATGCGGTAGTCCTGGTTTCCTGGCAACTTGCCCTTCGGACTGTATTCGAAATTCCATTTCAGCAAGGCATCCTTATTCATCGAATCATATTTGTAGCCATGCAGGGCATTGCACCAGTCTTTCAGATCGAGAATATTCGCCGAATGAGTTACTCCCACAGGCGATTCTTCCATCGGAATGCCCACATTAGCCATACGTTTCTGTTCACTAGCCACCCGTTCTGCGCCAAACACACCCGGAAGCATCGGAACGAGTTTATCCGGAGTAAGCGAACGGCTCGGAATCTCTTCGCCTGTAAACACGGCGATGTCTACCACCGGTCTGCCCTGCTGCAGATAATTCTGACACAGGGTGATGTAATCCACAAAACCGCGTGCCTCAGGATACCAGGTATTGTCGCGCTGGAAGAAGAGACCGATGCCATCAAGCGTCATACCAGGCTTGCGGTCCATCCAAGGATTATGGGCAGTTACATGGAAGAAGAGTTTGTTCATGCCAAGCGCCAGATTGCGGTCAAGCATCGGCTTGAGCATGGCTGGTGTCTCATTCCATACACCACGAACCTCAGTGAATCCCTCTGCCTGAACGATGTTCTTATTATAAATATGTGCACCGCTCACGGCATCGAGCATGTCGTTGGGTTTATCGTGAGTAGGCGAATTGAGCCAGTATTCTCCCATTGGATTGTCGGCATACTGATAATGCTGCAGACCATCGGCAGGGAAGGTTGGTGCAATACTCTCGTGAGATACTTCTATATCCTGTTCATGAGCCAGATCGGTAAAGGTCTTGAAGAACTTCTCGTTTACCAGGTCATTGATGGTGAGACGGATATCCTTCAGTACCTGTTCGTATCTGGAAGCCGACTCCATCGGAACACCTGCCATAATCGGGAGGTATGGGATGAGGTCGTAACCGCGGCGTGCCTTGAACTCCTCGGCAAACTGATAGCCCCAGTTCTGACTGCCACACTCCCAGGAGTCGATGTGCAGATACTTCACCACATCGCTGTGCGGACGGTTCAGGAACAATGCATACCAGGAATTGAAAAGTTTCCTGACGGCTGCCGGTGAGAACTTATCCACTTCGAGTCCCTTACCGGTTCCGGCTGTTGCATTGGTCTGTCCTGTTGAGGTATGTCCCATTCGCAACAGGCGCCAGGTGCCCTTAGGCAACTTATTCATCAGGTTGCCGTTCACCATGACACCCATCACCATTCCATTTTCCAGTTTCAAAGGCAGTACATCTGCCATCGCCACGGTCTCGCTCTTAGCTGCCGCATCGGTTTCGATACGCCATACGGCACCCGTTTTTCCCTCATACTGGTTAATCATCGGCTGATTGCTCAAGATGATATTCTCCAGTTTCAGCAGCGGTTTCCATTTAGCTGCATCCAGGTCTTCTGCTCCCGGCTCTGTACCTTCCGGCGTCCATGAGAATCGGAAATAGCGGGCGGTGGTAGTCGGCAAACTGAAGGTATAATCACACATCGTGTTCTGCCAACCCTGACGGGGAGGCACCAACTGCTTGATATCTCTGAAGTTGATGCCGTCATCAGAAGCCTGTACCAGGAGGCGCGGCGACTGGATGTTGTTGCCGTTAGGCACCACACGCATGCTGCGCACCGTGACGGGTTTATGAAACGAATAGATGATAGAGGCAGGTTTCGCTGCCAGATAATAGCCCTTGGCGGTAGAAACAGCCTCGGTATATTCTATCTTCTCCGGTTTGAAGAGTTGGGGTTTCTCCTTGCATCGGATGGCAAAAGCCGCGATGTCCTGATAATATCCACCCTCGCTTCCAGCAGGCTGCAACTTCCCGTCCTTATAACTTTCGGGTTGCCACATCTGCATGCCTTCTATCTTCTTACCGCCACCCACAATGGTATCGGTCCATACCACCTTCTGCATCGATTCGGCAGGAAGGATAGACGGATTGCCTGCCAGGGCGAAACCGTCGCAGATATGAATGCCCATGTCAAGGCCCAGGGAGTCGGCTTGCTGGAAAGAGTAATCCACCATCTCCCAGAACTTAGGTGACAACTGTGCCGCCTCGCCCTGATACTCCGGACGTTCGCTGACACCACGGATTGGCATCAGATAGGTACCGCCCAAACCAACATTCTTCATACCGACCAGATCGGCATGAATACCAGCCTTGGAAACGGCGCCATACATCCAGTACCAGAAGGTCCAGGGCTTAGCCTCGTCATTATGAGCCATTGTCGACGCTACCAGAAGCGCCGACAATGCCATCACCGTATATCGTTTTTTCTTATTCATAACAGTTCATAACAGTTAAAAGTTAACAGTTTAAAGTTAACAGTTCAAAGCTCAAAGTTCAAAGTAAACACAGTCTTACCCTTACCGTTCAGCCATTTTGGCAGGGCTGAAGGTCCGTTGAGGTCGGTGGTATTTACCTTGTTTCTTACTGAAGGTATCACCTTGAAGACTGCCAGACCGGTTTGTGGCAAGGTATAGAGCAGACCATCTCTACCATCACGAGGGGTATAAACGCCCATGTGCTCATCGGCAGTCAGACCAGAGAAGCCGATCTTTCCTTCATCAGTCTTGAACTGCATCCACTTCACGTTGGCAAAGTAGCCTTTAAACTCTGGATAATCCCAGCTTTCGGCTGGAATCGGGTCATTATAGTCGTTCTGCCAATAGCCGTATTGCGGACCCTGTTCGCGGTTCTGCCAAACCCGGTAAGGACCATTGCCCACCCAAGCCTTGCTGCGAACCTTGCTTTCCGGATAGTCGAAAGCCATGCCCATCATATCTACTACGCCACCGAAATTGTAATGACAGGTTACAGCCACCGAACCGTCAGAAAGGAACTGCCAGTCTACCTCATCGAGTGAGCCATGCTGATATGTAGCCACCAGCTTTGCCTCCGCTTCCTTCCATTCGAAACCGGCAAAAGCGCCCTGGTCAACAAACTCGGTATAGAGTGTCTTTTTCTTCTCAGCCTCTTTATCGTCGTGATTATAGAACTGGTCCAGACTGCGGTCGCTTCTTCTGGCAGCCATGAACCGAGGTCCGTTGCTCAGCGAGATTGCCTTGCAGCCAACCTCAACACCCATCAGTCTGCCATCTTTCTTGGCAAAGCGATAAGTTCTGCCACCCGCCTTCACTTCTACAGCATCAGCCTGGTCAGCATAAGCAGCAGATGAAGCACTTGAAGTACTTGGAGCACTTGAATTTTTCACGCTTCGTTCTTCACTCTTCACTCCCCTGCTCCATATCATGATTTCCTCACCTTCATGGTTCACAGCCTTGATTTCTACCGCATCAGCATTCGCCATCATCGGTATCTTCACCTGGGTTTCCTTGCCCGGAGCTACATCAGGAGAAGAGAGATTGCCCTGCTTCAACACCTTGACCTGAGTGCTGCCCATCGCTGGCATCTGCAACAGACGATAAGAGAAGCGGCAATCCTTCAGATTCACGAAGTTATACTGATTAGATAAGGTGAGTTCACCTTTCTCCACATCATTCCAAGTCAACTGTACCGGGCACCATACCTCTTTAATCGTATAGTAAGAGCCTTCCTTCTCGGCATGAGGACCCACGATACCATCGGCTCCGAAGTTACCCATACAGTCTACATAATTGTTCTTGTCGGTACGCACCACACCCTGGTCCATCAAATCCCAGAGGAATCCGCCGGCACAGCGAGGGTTTGCCATCATCATGTCCCAGTAATCCTTCAGTCCTGCTCCATGTCCGCCGTCATACAGACCATGCAGGAACTCGGTAGGCATAAAGATTTCCTTCTGTCGCATATACTCCTGGGTCTCGCCATAAGAGCGGTAATGCTTGGTTTCAAAGCCGTTGCGGTTAGCCCAAGGATAGAGTACCACGCGTTTCTGCTTATCCCAGAGAGCGAAGTCTGGCTCAAGTTCGTAGTTGAAACCACCCTCGTTACCGTTGCTCCAAAAGATGATGCTAGGATGATTCTCATCACGGGTAATCATCTCCTTCACCAGCTGCTTGCCCACGATGGTAGGATGTGCCCAGTGCCATCCGCTCAACTCACATTCCACATAGAGACCGAGCGAATCGCAAGCCTCCAAGAACTCCGGATCGGCAGGATAATGACTCAATCTCACGGCATTCATGTTCATGCTCTTGATGAGTTTCACATCCTCTATATTCTTCGCCTTGCTCAGCGTTCTACCGGTCTCCGGACGGAAGCTGTGACGGTTCACGCCTTTGAAGATAACTTTCTGACCATTGATATAAACGCCATCGCTGGCACGGTATTCGATGGTGCGGAAGCCGAACTTCTGACGTTCTCTGTGGAGCGTCTTGCCTGCTGCATCCTGGAGTGTGAAGACGGCAGTATAGAGATGCGGAGTCTCGGCAGTCCACTGCTTAGGTGCTTTTGCCTGGAAGTCGACATGCGCCTCATCGCTGTTTCTGGCATCAGCCACGTTCGATGCCACCACCTTTCCTTTCTCATCCAGAATCTCAGTCTTCACCTTCGCACCCTTGATAGCACGGTTCAGGTAGCAATCTGCCATAAAATGACCATCACCCTTGGCATCAATCGCCACACGGTTGATGTTCTGAGCAGGTTTTGCCACGATAAATACAGGACGGAAGATGCCACCGAAGTTCCAGTAGTCAGCACGGCGCTCCGCCATGTTCACCTGACTGTTGCTGCTTTCCTTGCTCACCTCCACTTCGAGTCTGTTCTTATGTTTTCCGAAGAAGATGCGGTCGCTCACATCATAAGTAAAGCGATAGAAACCGCCCTGATGCAAGCCGTTTCCTGCCTTTCTGCCGTTGATGGTCACCTTGGCATCAGTCATCACGGCTTCGAAGACGAGTTCTATCTGTTTGCCCTCCCACTCCTGTGGCAGCGTAAACTCATATTTATATTTTCCTTTTTCGTCAGCAATACCTTCCGGAGTAGCCTTTCCGTAGAATCGCATGCCATACTGATAGGTACCGAATCCCTGCAGTTCCCAGCAGGAAGGCACACCAATCTTGGTCCACTTGCCGGCATTTCTACCACCTGTGCAGTAGAAGTCCCAGTTCACCATATCATCACATCCATGTCCCGAGAGGTACTGGCGCTGTGTATCAATACTAGCCTGTGCGGCAGCAGTCATCGCCATCGCCCCCAAAGCTATTATTAAAAACGTTTGTTTTAGATACATATTGTTTATTCCGTATTTGTTTATATTCATTTTGTTATTCATCAATAAAGACTCATAAACACAGATTTTGTAACTATTTAGCAAATCGGAAATACGCCTATAAGCTGCGAAAATATATCAAAAATCATCAACTTTCGCAGATTATAGAGCTAATTCAGCCACAGCTTCATCAGTTGGTCATCAATATAGTACGTACCCAACGAAGTAGATACCAGATGATACTCCAGCAATTTCTTGATGGCAGACTGAACGCTGCTGGCAGAGCGTAGATTATGCCGTTTTACAAAAACAGTGGAAGTAATCTGCTTGGCAATGCCATCCTTGGCTATCGCATAGAGCAATTCCTTCTGAGGGAGCGTGAGACGCGACAAGATTTCACTAAACTTACGGTCGTTGTCCAATATCATCATGTGGATGATGGCTTCCGCCATCGCCTTGTCAGCCTTGCCCTTTACATCCGTCTGGTTGAAAGCTTCATGAAACACCTTCTGCATATAATACGTATTTCCTCCGAACGTATCATAGACATCACGCACAGCCTCTTCCTCCACGTCCTTCCCAAACCTGGCAAACAAACTTTTCGCAAATTCCAAATACTTATCGTATGGTATCACCTCCAAGTTCATCATGTCGGCACTATTGTAGAATGGATGCGCCTTTTCGGAGAACATCTTCGTAATGAGATGGCGCTCGCTACCAGAGAATATGAAGTTGGCATTGCTGCACTTCTGCACATAAGTGCGTAAGATTGCTTCCATGTTCTTCTCTGGATAATAGCCAATCTGCTGGAACTCGTCTATCGCCACGATACATTTCTTGTCGGCATGCTCCAAACAGGCAAATATCTCATCCAGGGTATAGAGCGGATTGGAGATATCACCTAGCGAAAGGTTAAAGGTCGGCGTGTTCGAGATGGGGTCATAGCCGAAACACCCATTGATAGATTTCAATGTGCTGACCACCATCTTAAGCATCTTCTGACTGCGATGAGCCGCCTGTTCGAAAACAGCCTTACCTAGTTCGAAGGCAAACTCCTGGATGCTCGAAGTACGGAGTATGTCGATGGAAATGGCGATAAAATCATTCTTGACCATCGGCGAGTCGAGACAAAAGTCGATAAGCTTACTTTTGCCCACACGCCGTGCAGCCATCAACACAATATTTTCACCCGAAGTTACCTTTCGGATGATTTTCTCTGCCTCTACGTCTCTGTCGCAGAAGTACTCTGGCTTAATCTTGCCTGTGATAATAAAAGGATTCTCCATACTCTTTACCTAATTAAATCATTGGTTATGGCGGCAAAGATAATAAGATTTCTCGAATTATGCAAATTAAATTATGCAAATTGCATAATGCAAAACAAATAATTCGAGATAAGCTGCGAAAATATATCAAAAAACATCAACTTTCGCAGATGATAAAACTAAACTTGTCGGAAAAGAACTTTTACGCACCGTTTCCGACAAGTTATTAATTTACCTCAAAACGGCATCCCCAAATACCTGATGCCTCATAGTATTCTCATCTTGAAATGCAGGGTATAACTGCGAGTTTTGTCGATGGCATATTTCTTCAATACACCAGGTCCGCAACTGCTGTTACCCAAGCCCAGAACGGCACAATCGAGACTGAAATAGGTGTAGCGCAGGTTAGGATTACCAGACTGCTTCAGTTCGAAATCGTGCCGGGCGGCATAGAGGTCTGCCACGCTGTATGGCAAGGCTGAGAAACTCAAAGGCGTATCGCCGACTGCGATAACCTGCAGAGCATTCTTACCATTCTTGTTGGTCAGTTCGATGTATGAACAGTCCTCATGGTTGCCGTTGTCCTGCGGACGGGGATAGTGGGTAAACTGATCCTCCACGCTACTCTCGTACCATCCTATCGGACAAGACTGCTTGCGGTCAGGATAATTCTCCCAAGGTCCCCTGCCATACCATTTCACCTGATCGTAAGCCACTCTTGGCAGCTTCATCATCAGGCCCAGTCGAGGAAGTTCAGGCAGATTGCCCTCAAAACTATAGGTAGCCTTCACATCGACGAAGCCGTCCTGCTGAGGAGCTACCTCTAAACGGAGACGGATATTACCGCCAGACTTAGCCGATGCCGAAGAACCAGCCTTATCTGATGCCCCATCCTCACCATAATGATATACATACTCCCCATCCTTCAGCGGGATAGCAGAGAGCGTGCTGTCGAGATGAGTCTTCTTCCAATCCTTCGCTATCCAGTTGCCGAAACTCTTGTCGTTGTCGGTTGGCGCACGGAAGAACTGAGGAATCACGGAAATATTGCGTGCCAGCAACTCGGCAGTTGACAGAGTTGCCAAACGGCGGGAAGACTTGTATCGCTTCATGGCATCCGCAGCCAGTTTCCTGCCAGCTTCATACAAGTTATCGCTGAGGGCTATCTGTTCCCTTCCTACCTCTACTCCCTGCTGGGAAATAACTGAGATATTCAATCGGGAATCCGTATTTTTATACGCTTTGAAATCATGCAAGCTGCATAACTTTGCACTATCACCCGGCTGTACTGAAGGCATTTTCAGCACACTCTCCTGACTGACAACCCCATTTTTCGTCACCTGATACTGGCAACTGAAGCCCTCCAGCGAGAGATGAGAATGATGATTCTTCACCCAGACCTCATCCCCTTTCTGAGTTATCCACACCGGTGCATAAACATGCTTTACCTCCTGATACTTAGCCGATACCGAGCGGTCGGAGAAGACCACGCCGTTCAGACAGAAGGCTTTAAGATTAGGCTTATCACCGAAATCACCGCCATAGAGCACGTGGTTGGTTCCCGGAGCATAGATACCCTGGTCAACCCAGTCCCAGATAAAGCCGCCAGCCATGCGGGGATGACTGTATATCTCCTCCCAATATTCCTTGAAATTACCCAGCGCATTACCCATACAATGGGCATATTCACTGGTAAGCACAGGACGATTATCGTTCTTTCTCATCGCAATATCCAGCAGATGTTCCCATCGGGCATTCTCCGCTCTCTCCTTGTCAGAACCTTCGGGAACGCCCGGATTCAGATACTCAGCCTTTACACGGGGATAGAAACGGCTCAAGACATCCACACAGTCCGGGTCAGTCTCATCAAAGTCCTGCTCGCTCAAGCCCTTCGCTGGCTGATAAGGCGTCTGAGCACCTTCATAATGTACCAGTCTCGTTGGGTCGAAGGTATGAAGCCAGCCTGCCATGGCTGCATGATTGGCACCGAAACCGCTCTCGTTACCCAGGCTCCAGAAGATGATGCTCGGGTGGTTCTTGTCTCTCTCTGCCATTCTCACGGCTCTGTCCAGAAAGGCGGCATTCCAGTCGGGAGTAGAGGTGAGCGTACCACGGAGTCCGTGGGTCTCGCAATCTGCCTCGTCCATCACATAGATGCCGGCGCTGTCGCACAGCTCATACCAGCGTGAAACATTCGGATAATGACTGGTTCTGACGGCATTCACGTTCGCCTGCTTCATCAGTAGGATATCGCGCTGCATCATCTCCTCGGTCATCACTCGTGCCAACTTCGGATCATGCTCATGCCGGTTCACGCCACGCAGTTTGATAGGTTTTCCGTTCACCATCAACTGTCCGTTTTCTACCGAAACCCATCTGAATCCGATGCGCTGCTGCACCTGTTCCACCACACTTCCCTGCTTGTCGAGAAGTGCCAGTTTCAGGGTATATAAATAAGGTGTCTCAGCAGTCCAGGCATGCGGTTTTTCCACTACTCCCTCCATACGTTCGAATTTTCTTCCACCTCGCTGCGGATACCATTCGTTCATCAGGGCTGCCTTATGATTCAGGTCGAGAATCTCGTCGGCAGAAGCCTGCAGAGAAGCCTCCAGTCTGTCAGTTCCCGGCAGTTTCTGCATCACGCCTTTACCTTCAGCATCCTCCAGCCACGCCATCAGCCGGTAACCTTCTCCCTTCTCGCCTGCTGCCACCACCAGTTGCGGATTGATCTGCAGGGTGAAATCACAAGGAGAGGATGTAGCGGAAGAGAGCTGCGGCAGGGTGCGAACGGCGAAATCACGGATGCGGACATTCGGTGTGGAATAGAGCCACACATCACGGTGGATGCCACCGAAGCGCCAGAAGTCCTGATCTTCCAGATAACTGCCGTCGCTATACTTGTAAACCTCCACGGCTATCTCGTTCTTGCCAGCCTTCAGATAAGGAGTCACATTAAATTCGCTCGGCTCCATCGAACCCTGCGAATAACCCACCTTCTCGCCGTTCACCCATACATAGAATGCGCTCATCACGCCCTCGAAACGCAGGAAGGTTTGACGGTCCTGGCGGAACAGCAGCGAGTTTGCCTTCAGCTGGAAGGTACGTTTATATTGTCCGGTAGGATTGCGTTCCTCGTAGGTGGTCCAGTCCTTCTTGGGTGTAGTCATCACATAAGGAGGATTGATTTTAAAGGGATAACCTGCTGATATATAGATAGGTGCACCATATCCATTCACCTCCCAGTTGGCTGGTACCGCGAGCGATTTCCAGCCCTTGCAGCTATAGTCAGTACGATAGAAATCCACGATTCGTTCCTCCGGCGTCTTCGTCCATCTGAACTTCCATTCACCGTTGAGCGACATCTGGCTATCTCCCTTCTTTGCCTGATAAGGCATGAATGCAGCCCGTGCCGGTTCCCGGTTGATGGAAAGCACATGCTGGTCTTCCCAGTCATGGTGCTCTGCAGCAGCTGAAGCCTGAGGTGCAAGGATTGGCAAAACCATCCCAGCCATCACGATCATGATTTTCCGTTTGTTCATCATATTATTTATTTTTTAAACAGTTTACCAGTTTATCGTTTTTGTCCATACAATAAAGACGCCCCACCCCATTTTTTGTAACTGAAAAAGAGTACTTTTTAGATTTACCGTCACGCGCACACGTAACAATGTTTTTTCACGAAAAAAGTAAGCGGCTCTGCGTTTATACCTTGCCCTTTATCGTAAAA
>ULWE01001720.1_pt1 | contig 40777 bp, 29 predicted proteins | sample 1960071 | NCBI WGS metagenome assembly ULWE01 (sample SAMEA4835804, study PRJEB28245) | human gut metagenome | biome: gut microbiome; material: fecal sample | place: Denmark | collected 2008 | reverse complement strand
TTTATTTTGTAACATGTTTTTACTCTTTGTACAATATTTGCATGACGGACATGAAGACGTTTTTTTTGACAAGAAGGATTGTTTAGCTCATAAAGGACAATGGATTAATGCCAGGGATGGCTTCGAGACAGCGGTGTGCGTCGGCGGAACGGAGGTTGATGCCGATGGACTTTCGGGATGTCGGGCGTATGTCCTGTGCAGCAGCGGCGGGAACTACCTCGGCGAAGAAGAGACTGTCGAAGGAACAATCGACGGGGCAGTCGCCATCGTCCTGCATTCCTCCCTGGCTGAAGGCGGAGAGATCGTCGAAGCGGACGTAACGCACACCCTTGCTGTCGGTAAGACCGAGGCAAAGCATATCGTCCTGACCACCGATGGAGGCATAGACCACCTCGGCGGCAGAGCTGCGCTTGAAGATGCGGTCGCGGTCACGCTTGAGTAGCTGCGAGACGGGGATGCGACATACACGACCCGTGTCGTAGACCATTACCAACCAACGGTCTTCCTCCTCCTCGTGTACGGCAATCTTGAGGAGCGCCGGCTGATAGTCGTCCTCGTCCAGCACCTTATAGTTACCGTCCGCCATGATGCTGATGACAGCCGAGACGGGTAGGTAATTGTCGTAATCGTCATACTCATGCAGGATGTTGTTGCGTGAGCGTGACGTCTGGACCGTCCACTCCCCTGCCTCATCGTAAGAGGAAGAGTCGGCTGACGTTTGCTTCTCAGCTATGGGAGCCGGCGATGCCTCCTCTACCGGCAGATCGGTCTGCGGCTGATGCTGCGACGCCCATGCCTTGCGCTGCGAGAGGAAGCTCTCACGATAGGTGTCGTTGACGCAGCGTGCCGAGGTGCCCATACGCTCATAGTAATTGCCATCCACCATGATGGGGGTGGGACACGGCTCGATGCGTATGATGAGTACGTCGCCCTTGATGGTGTTGTCAAAGTTGGAGTGGACGTAATGGGCAGCCTGCTGACCGAGGTCTTGTGCCACGCAGTTGTCTACGTAGACCTTATACTTGTCGCGAGATCGTGAGAAGAGCGGATGCTTGAGATCCTCGTCGATGCCCATCTCATAGCCGATGTCAGACACACCTATATATAATGTGCCGCCTTCTGCATTCAGGAAGGCACAAATCTCCTGCATTATCTTGAGGCGTTGCGCCTTGATGTCCACGCGCATGGACGACTCAGGATAAATGATGGAAGTCTTGAACTCCGTATGGAAGTCCTCCGAACCGTAATTCTTCTTATTTGAATGGTTCTTGTCGAGCTTGAGCAAGGACCTGATCTTGTCAAGGATGTCGCCCGCCTGAGTGAGCAGCCCGGCCTTCTTCACGGTATTGTGCGCCATGACGAGGGAGGCAAGCTGCTGCAGCTGCGGATTCTCGTTGTTGAGCGACTTGCCGTAGAGATAGTCATAATAGTCGTCTTTATTGATGCAGCCGATAATCTGGAGCTGCTCGAAGTCGTGGCGCAGGGTGGCGTTATGATAGATGAATGCGGCATCATTCTCCTCCTGACGATGTATGGCCTCAAGGCTGATGGAGTCAGAGACGGCAAACTCGTTGAGGAGTTCGAGGAGGCGCAGACGGCTGGCGTAATAATTGATTCGCTCGTCATCGGCAAGGAGCTTGGCGATGAGACGGCAGTAAGAGAGATAATTGTAGGCACGTACGCTGTCGTTCTCGATAGTGGCCTTGGCGTCAATTATGAACATCAGCTCTCGGACACTACGCTTGTCCATAGTGCGCACTTCCTCCTCAGCGGCAGAGTTGCCCGTCACGATGTCATAAATCTCGCCTCCGGCATAATTGACCATAAGACGATGGAAAGCCTCAGCCACGGAGATGTGGCGAAGGTCTGAATAGCCGTTGAAGGTGGAGGCGATGAAGCCGTTGGTGCCCTTGGCAAGGCAGTCCACCTCCACGACGGCTCCCTTATAGAGGTCGTCCATGGTGATGTCGGGGCTGGGCGATACAGAAACCGACAGTCCCTCATAGCTGATGGCTGGCACACACTTGGCGCCAGCCGCACCCTTATTGACGATGCAGGTAAGGACAGAGTCGTAACCGAGATGTTCCTCACGATACTGCTCCATAAACTCCGTTATGTATTCGGACATGCCGAAGACGTAAGTGCCGTCAGCATTGATGGCCTTGACGTATACGTCGAGGATGAGCGGCTTGCCGTCTTTCTCAAACGTGGAGACGCCGATGTCGCCGGGATAATAAGGTGAGCAGTCTGTGCGGATGTCCAGCGTGCCTGTGCCCTCCACCTCGTCGTTGACAATCTTACACTCGAAAACCAACGTGCCGGGGATGCGTCTGAAGATGATGACATGCGTCTGGTCGTCGATGTCGAGACTATTAATCTTAGACTGTATGAGAGAAGACTGTGCTGAGAAGACAGCTGTGTAAAGATACTCCCACAACTTCTTGTACTGTCCGATGGTCTTGTATGTGCAGTTGCGAAGGTCAGACGGAATCTTCTCGTCAAGCTCCACCCCGAGTCCGTGCCACAACTTGAGTTCAGAGGGCAAGGCGCTGTAACGACTGCCCATCATAGGAGGAGTGGATGGCATGAGGGTAATGGACGAATGATTGACAAGGAGGCGGGTCTTGCCGGAACGGAACTCAGCCCCGTCGAAGTCTTCCACGCTATTGTCGTCAATCTGCGAGCAAAGCATATTGGCCATAATGAAAGCGTCGTCACAATCGAAAGGCAGAGAGAAGTCGATGTCGGCATCCGTAAAGAGAGAAAGGAAAGCCTTATTGAGCGTCTTCTCGGGTTCGCTGACGTTCATGAGCGATACGAGGCGATAAAGCGTGGAGAGATTGAGGGGAAGGTCGATATAGGGAGATGTAAGGTTCTTCGCCAGCATCAGCTCTATGGCAAGCGTGCTTATCATGGTCTCGCGAGCGGCAGAGTCGGTCTGCAGCTTGTCGTTCTCAGGATAGAGGCGCGAAACATAGAGATCGAGTATCTTAAGTAGCTGACGTTGGAAGGGCGGACGGCGCCACAACGAATCGGGCTGCGAACGGAGCGAGGAAAGAATGAGCGATATGGTCCGCTGCATGACGGAGGCGTCAAACATGAAGATGCCGAGGATGATGCCGAAATGCTTGCGGGGATGATAGATGAAAGCCGACTCAGAGAGGGTCTTGAGGACATCTTCCACATAGCCGACCGCCTCGCCACTATCTACCTTCTCCATAGCCTGAACGCAATAGCCAGTCTGCTCTATTATCTCCGTGAAGCGTTGCTCCAGTAGGCTGCGCTCCACAATCGTGCACTTCGGAAGGAAGGCAGGCGAAGCAAGGGCGGCAAGAGACCGGCGGCGGATGTCAGAAAGCACTTCGGGAAGCTCCTCCTTAGGCGTGGACGTTACGACCTGCTGAAGGAAGGAGCCGAACGCCGTGCTGAACGTCTCGATGTCAGAATCGCTGAGGACAAGAGTGCGTAAAGCCGGAGTGTTCCAGACGCAGTCGCCAATAATGGATGCGATGTCGGCATCCTTAAGCGAAAACTCGGACGCGGCAGCACCCAGAGTGGAGATAAAACGTACCTCCATGTTTTTCTGTAAGATATTAAGTATCTGACACTTGACGCGTGGCGTTAAAGCAGAATTGATGGTAGGAATCCAGTTCATCAGCGCCGTAAAGCCATAATTGTCCTCAAGCACAAACTTATCGTCCTTTATATACTTAATCTGAAATTCCACTTCTTCACCTATCTTATACCGCTCCTGCATAAGACGCTGGATGTTCTGCGACATATAGATGCCCCCGTTGTCGGTTTGATAATAAATGCAGTCAATAAAATCAGGCTTGGGTTGTTGTCGTTGGAACGCCAACTGCGACACCTGATAAATCTTGCCTTCATGTTCAACAATAAACTTATGACGGTCTTCATCTATTCGGACCACTTTAACTTTCAGAAAATGTAAATTACTCATATTAATAAATTGGTTTGGTTAATGATTAGCTTGCAAAATAACAAAAAACATTCAATTTCGGGCGTATAATAGGCGAAAATTTATGGTTTGTTAAAAGAATAGGTTAGACAAAAAGTAGTAACTTTGCATAAAACATACATTTTAAGAAAACATTAACGACAATGGCAAACATCAAAATCACAACCACTATGGGCGACATCACAGTACGCCTGTACGACGAGACCCCACTCCATCGCGACAACTTCGTAAAGCTGGCTTCGGAGGGATATTATGACAACGTGCTGTTCCACAGAGTGATAGAGAACTTTATGATTCAGGGCGGCGACCCAGACTCGAAGAACGCTCCTGCCGGAAAGCAGCTGGGCATGGGAGGTCCTGACTATACCATCAAGGCAGAGATAAAGCCCAACCTCTTCCACAAGCGCGGCGCCCTGTGCGCAGCTCGCATGGGCGACGAGGTAAACCCTAACCGTGAGTCGAGCGGCAGCCAGTTCTATATTGTCTGGGGCGACGTGTATAAGGCTTCGCAGCTGAAGCAGATGGAGAAGCAGATGAAGCAGAACCAAGTGACCATCACCTTCAACGACCTCGTGACATACCACAAGGAGGAGATAATGGAGATGCGCCGCAACCGTGACCGTGCCGGTCTGCAGGACATGCAGGAGCGTCTGATGAAGGAGGCTCAGGACATCTGCAAGGCTAATCCCGTGGGACTGAGCGAGGAGCAGATGGAGGCATACACGACCATCGGCGGCACTCCACACCTGGACGGACAGTACACGGTATTCGGCGAGGTGACGGAAGGACTGGACGTGGTGGAGAAAATCCAGTCTGTGGAGACGCAGCGTGGCGACCGCCCCTGCGAGGACATCAAAATACTGAAGACAGATGTACTGTAAAGACAGCATAGAGTCGGCATACTGCTTCTTCCACCAGAAGTGGAGAGTGTATGCCCACTCCACCATACCGTCCCAGAAGGACGACATCGAATATGCCATCTCTTCATACGTGCAGGATATGGACAAGGCGCTATACAGCCATATAGCACACGGAAAGGAGGACTTTCTGTGCGAACACCTGACGTTCGCTTCCGACATGCAAAGCGCCCTACATGACCTGGAAAACATGATGTGACACCTTTTTCTAAAAACAAAACATTATATGAACGACAAGGCTCTTACTATATATAAGGCAAGTGCTGGTAGCGGAAAGACATTCACGCTTTCCGCAGAATACATAAAACTGCTTATCCTAAATCCTAACAGCTACCGAAGCACTCTTGCCGTGACCTTCACCAACAAGGCGACGGAGGAAATGAAGATGCGCATCCTCAGCCAGCTATACGGCATCTGGAAACAACTGCCAGACTCGAAGGGATACGCGGACAAGATAAAGAAAGAACTGGGCATAGGCGACAAGATGCTTACGGAAAGAGCCGGCATAGCCCTTCACAACATCGTAAGCAACTACAGCTACTTCAGAATAGAGACCATCGACTCTTTCTTTCAGAGCGTGCTGCGCAATCTTGCAAGAGAGCTGGACCTGACAGCCAACCTCAAGGTGGAGCTGAACGACGAGGACATTGAGTCGAACGCCGTGGACCAGCTCATAACCGAACTGCGCGAGAAGGACGACTTTCTGAAATGGATAATGGACTTCATCCAGGAGAACATCGACGAAGAACACGACTGGAACGTCATCGGAAACATCAAGGAATTCGGCAAGAACATATTCAAGGAATTCTATAAGACACACTCGAAGGAGCTGAACAAGAAGCTGGCGGAGAAGGGATTTTTCGGACGTTATACCCACACGTTGCGCCAACTCAGAGACAACGCCAAGAAAGACATACAGGCAGGAGCCGATCGCTTCTTCCAGGCGCTGGAGGAAAGAGGATATACTGTGAACGACCTGAGCAAGAAATCGAGTGGCGTGGCTGGCTACTTCATCAAGATAAGGAACGGAGTGATGGACGACAGCATTCTGAACAAGACGGCTGTCGGAGCGCTCAACGGCGAAACGGACAAATGGGTGACGGGAAGCGCCCCGCAAGATCTGCGCGACTTCGCCACAGGCACGCTGGCGAAGATTCTGGAGGAGACGGAAGAGGTGAGAGCGAAGAAATGGCGTACGTACCAGTCGGCTGCACTAACCCTGCGAAACATCAATCAGCTGCGACTCCTTAACAGCATAGATACAAAGGTGAGGGAGATGAATATGGAAACCAACCGCTTCCTGCTCAGCGACACCCACTCCCTACTCCACTCGCTCATACAGGACTCTGACTCGCCCTTCATCTTCGAAAAGATAGGCCCACGTCTGGAGACCATCATGATAGACGAGTTTCAGGACACGAGCGTCATACAATGGCAGAACTTCAAGGTGCTGCTGGAAGAATGTATGAGTAACGGCGAGACTAAAGGCAACCTTATCGTAGGCGACGTGAAGCAGAGCATCTACAGATGGCGATCGGGCGACTGGCGAATGCTGAACAACATAGAGACGGAATTTCCTGGCAAGAATGACATGCTGAAACTGGAACCTCTGGACACCAACTGGCGTTCGCAACGTAACGTCATAGTCTTCAACAACACATTCTTCAAGGCTATGGCTGACGTGGAGTATGACAATCTGACACAACTGGACAGCTCGGACAATGGCATACTACGTGCCGAGCAGCTGAAGAAGGCTTACTCGGACGTGGAGCAGAAAGTGGCGGAGAAGAAGAAGGAGGCTCTGGGACGTGTGGAGATAACCTTGCTGCCCGGCAATAAGGGCAACAACTCGAACGAGGAGATGATGGAGATGGTAAAGACCAACATAGAAAGCCTGCTCAGCCAAGGAGCGGCATTGGCGGACATAGCCATCATAGCAAGATCAAACAATACATTGCAAGCCATAGCTGACTATCTGGCGATGGAGCTGCCGACGGTCAGACTGGTGTCGAACGAGGCGTACAGGCTGGACAGCTCTATGGCGGTGGAGATAATCGTAAACGCCATGCGTTACCTTGTGGACACGGAAAACGCCGTGACAGCAATATACCTCCAGAAAGCCATACTGACACACATCATGGGAAAGACGGAGGAAGAAGCCAACAGCATTATTGCCAAGGAAGGATCGTTCGCAGAAACGCTTCCGGCAGAATATCTCAATAACCTGACGGAGCTGGCTTGCATGCCGCTATACGACTTGGCAGAGCACCTCTACAACATCTTCCACCTCCAGACCATAGAGGGCGAAGACGCTTACCTCTTCAAGTTCTTCGACTTGCTGGCAGACTTCATCGTCAACAATACGGCTGACATCAATACGTTCATAAACGAATGGGACAGCTCGTTCTACAAGAAGACCATTCCTGCCGACTCCATCGACGGCATACAACTCATAACCATACATAAGAGTAAGGGACTGGAGTTTGAGCACGTGATAATGCCGTTCTGCGACTGGCAGATAGAGAAGAGCGGAACGATATGGTGTTCGCCAAAGGATGATCCCTTCGATGCCCTGCCCGTGCTCCCCGTACCGTTCAGCTCAAAGCAGATGCTGGGCACCATATATGAGGAAGACTACTATGAGGAGCATCTGCAGAACATGGTGGACAATCTGAATATGCTGTATGTGGGTTTCACACGAGCTTCGTCAAGCCTCATCGTTTTCGGCAAGCGTGGCAACTCGCTCAGCAGATCATCGTCAATGGAGCAAGCCCTCTTCAAGATGGATCTGCCTGGAAGCGTCATAGAAGGAACGCCAGGCGACAACAAGAGCACCATGACATTCACGTACGGCGAAACTTATATAGCCAAGGAACACAAGCATGAAGCGTCGGCTAACATCTTCCTACCCAAGAAGGAAAAGATAGAGGCGGCATACAGGAGTTACGAAGGAAAAGGAAAGTTCAGACAGAGCAACAAGAGCCAGGACTTTATCACACCCGACGACAACGTGGAGGAAAAGCAGAAACAGACGTACATCAAGACGGGTCGACTGCTGCACAAGCTGTTTGCCACGATAAAGACCAAGGCTGACATTTGCCCTGCCATAGACGAACTGGTGGCAGAGGGCGTGCTGGACGACGAGACCATGACGGCAGAACAGCTGAGGAAGATGGTGGAGAAGAGAATGACGAACAAGCAGGTGTCAGATTGGTTTGAGGACAAATGGACGCTCTTCAACGAATGCTCCATCCTGCTGTACGACAAGGCTACGGACACCGTGACGGAACGACGACCGGACAGAGTGATGAAGGACGGCGAGAGGATTGTGGTGGTGGACTTCAAGTTCGGCAATCCGGCTCCGGAATATATTGATCAAGTAAGAAACTATATGGCAATAATGAAGAACATGGGATATGCCGACGTGAAGGGATACCTGTGGTATGTTTATTCTAACACTATAGAGGAGGTAAGATTATGAACGAGACATCTTTCCTGGAACATGTGGCGAAAGACCTGCTGAGCAAGCACGGAACCGACCTTTCGCGCATGGCGGTGGTATTCCCTAACAAGCGTGCGGCGCTCTTCATGAACGAGTTTCTGGCACGTAATGCGGAGAAGCCGGTATGGAGCCCCACGTATATGACCATAAGCGAGCTGTTCGGCAAGCAATCAGAATATGCTCTCGGCGACTCGATAAAACTGATATGCGACCTACACAAGTCGTTCGTGAAGTGCACGGGACTGGCAGAAGACCTCGACCACTTCTATGGTTGGGGACAGCTGCTGCTCTCCGACTTTGACGATGTGGACAAGAATATGGCTGACACCGAACGGGTGTTCAGCAACCTGAAGGACATCCACGAGCTGGACGACATATCATACTTGGACGAAGAACAGCGCGACATTCTGAAGAAATTCTTCGCTAACTTCACGGAGGACAAGGAGACGGAGCTGAAGAAGAAATTCCTCAGCCTATGGTGTCACTTCGGCGACATCTATGCAGACTATCGTGACCGGCTGAAGAAGCAAGGACTGATGTATGAGGGTGCGCTTTACAGAGACGTGGTGGAGAACAAAGATCTGAAGCTCGACTTCGACCAATATGTCTTTGTGGGATTCAATCTGCTGCATACCGTAGAACGACAGCTTTTCTCGACAATAAAGAAGCAGGGCAAGGCTCTCTTCTATTGGGACTTCGACAACTACTATATGCCGAAACCAGGAAGACAGCACAATCCGTCTGCAGGAACATACATAGCACAATACTTGGACGACTTTCCCTGCGAGCTGGACATAAAGTCAGAGGATGTGTATGACAACATGAAGGGCGAAAAGAACATGACGTACGTGTCGGCTTCTTCAGAAAATGCCCAGGCACGCTTTGCCGGCAACTGGCTGATGGAGAACGACAGATATAAGGCCGGCAAGAAGACTGCCATAGTGATGTGCGACGAGAACATCCTGCTGCCATTGATGCACAGCCTGCCGGAAGAAGTAGACAAAGTGAACATCACAAGCGGTTATCCGCTTGCAACGACTCCCATATTCTCCTTCGTGTCACAACTCTACGACCTCTACACCTTGGGCATGAGGCAGAACGGACAAAGCTACGGCACCTCACTTCTCAGCAAGGTGATGGGGCATCCGTACGCAGGAATGGCAACGGAAAGCGCGGCTGACCTGCTGAAAGAGATAAAGGAGAGACGCCTGCAATATCTGTCCGTGCAGTATCTGGCTACGTACGAGAAGGACGAAGGCATGGATGTGATGTTCAGCCAACTGCCAAATACGAACGAAGGCATGACATTCAATTCGGCTTTGCTCGGCAAACTATCGAACATCGTAAAGCGAATTGGCATTACGGGGGCACAGCAGGAAAAGGACGCCTTCTTCCAAGAGGCGGTATTCAGAATGTATACCGTGCTGAACCGACTGAAGACGCTGACGGACAACGGCGACTTGGACGTCGACCAAAATACGCTACGACGACTGATAAGGCAGATTGTGACCACTACTGCCATCCCATTCCATGGAGAGCCTATAGTGGGAATACAGATAATGGGTGTGCTGGAGACGCGAAACCTCGACTTCGACAACCTCCTCATCCTTTCATGCAACGAAGGCAACATGCCGAAGGGCGTAAACGACTCGTCATTCATACCCTACGCCATACGAAAGGCTTACGGACTGACCACCATAGACAATAAGGTGGCCATATATTCGTATTACTTCCATCGCCTCATACAAAGAGCGGGCAACGTCACCATTATGTATAACGAGGCTACAGAGAACGGACATACGGGAGAAATGAGCCGCTTCATGCTACAGCTCATGGTGGACGGCAGCCAGCAGATAAAGCATGCCAGCCTGTCAGCATCAAATGCCACAACGCCTATAAAGAGAAGAAGCATCTATAAGGACAAGAACGTCATGAGCGTGCTGGACGGTATGAAGAGCATGTCGCCTTCAGCCGTTAACAAATATATAAGGTGTCCGCTACAGTTCTTCTTCCAGTACGTGGCAAACGTGAAAGAGCCGGAATGCAACGACGAGGATATTGACAACCGCATGTTCGGAAACATTTTCCATAAGGCTGCACAATTCATATATGAGGATATAGCAAGCCATAACAACAATGTGGTGACAGACGCGTTCATCGACAAATATATAGATAATGAGGAATTGCTCGGAGACGTTGTGGACAAGGCGTTCAGCGAAGAATTCTTCAAGACGGACATATCGAAGGGCAAGATAAGCCTGAACGGACTGCAGATCATCAACCGAGAAGTGATTCTGACTTTCCTACAGCAGATGCTTCGTCACGACAGAGCAAATACGCCCTTCAACATCCTGGCTTTGGAAACTGCCGTGTATGAAGACGTAAGCTTTACCACTCCAAGCAACGGCAAGCAGAGGAAGCTGGAAGTGGGCGGCATCATAGACCGACTGGATATGGTGAAGGACAGAAAGACTGGAGAGGACGTCATACGAGTGCTTGACTACAAGACAGGTAGGCAACCTAAATACGTATTGAAGAACGTGGAAGAGGTGTTTAATGCTGCAAACATAAGCAGCAAACACTCCGACTATTACCTTCAGACCCTCATGTATGCACTTAACGTGAGAGGTTCAAGGAAGCTGAATCCTGCAGGACTGAAGGTGGCGCCAGCCCTTATGTTCGTAAAGCAGACCGTCAACAAGGACTACGATCCTATTCTGTATTTCGACAAGGAAAGAATTATGGACGTGCTGCCTTCCAAGACGGAATATACGGAGCTCTTGAAGGATGTGCTGAAAGACATATTTGACCCTTCGGTAAGTTTTACGCCTACGAAGGACAAGAAGACATGCGACACGTGTGCGTTCCAGAAGATTTGCGGAAGATAAAAAGGAATACGTAGAAGATAAAAAAGAAACTTGTGGAAGGTTTGCTGTAACGGGCAGACTTTCCACAAGTTTTTTTTGTTTAGAACGGCAGACCAACGGCAAAATGCAAAGTCATGTCGCGACCGAAGTTGGGATTAAGAATCGGGAAGTGTTGGCGCTTATTGTCGTAGACGGGATTGATGGCTTTCATACCCATATCCAGTCTTATGACAAAATAGTCGAGATTGAGACGTAAGCCCAAGCCGTACGATACGGCTATCTGCTTATAAAACTCGTCAAAGCGGAACTGACCACCCTTCTGCTCCTCGTAATACTTCAGAGTCCAGATGTTTCCGGCGTCTACAAAGAAGGCACCATTAAACTTCCAGAAAAGGAAGGTACGAAGCTCAGCATTAAGGTCGAGCTTCATGTCGCCGGTCTGATTGATGAAGTCGATGTTGCCGTCAGTACCCTTATATCGTCCCGGACCGAGTTCTCTCACTCCCCATCCACGTATAGAGTTGGCACCACCAGAGAAGTAGCGCTTCTCGAAAGGTAGCACCTTACTGTTGCCGTAAGGATAAGCTATGCCCAAGCCCACATGCATGGCAAGCGTGTTCTTGGTGTCGATGGTCAGCACTCGCGTGTAATCGAAGTCGCCCTTAACGTATTGGGCATACGCAATGTTGAACAACGTATACTGTCCTTCGGCATTTTTCTTGTCACCAAGGATGTGCGAGATGGCGCTAAGAAGATTGCCGCCAATCTCGAAGTTGGACCTTACGGCATGCTTACCGTTATTATAATGGAAGTTTATGCCGGTCTTAAGGATGAAGAGATCCTCGTAGTTATACTTCAAAATGGCATTTCTGCTCGACACATCGTCAAGGTAGTTGGTCTTGAACGTCTGCGAAATCCAAGGCATGTGCACGTAGTTGATGTCAAGGAGGTCGAATCGGTAAGAGCGATGTCGTCTGTTGTTCTTCCAATGATATCGCCATGCACCCGTAAGGACACGTCTGTGAAACTCAGGACGGTTCTGGAGGTTATAGCTGAAAAGAAGCTCCGACTGGAGATTCAGCTCTTTCTTGAAGCGCTTGGTAAGGAAGGGCGCTATGATGCGGGGGTACATCAGCTTTGTCTCCACATTATACTCCTCATAATCCTTGTTCTGATAGCCGTCAAGACCTGAGATGGCCTCGAAAGCTCCACGCAGCTGGATACTGAAAAGCTCGCTACCACGGAAGAGATTGTTGTTCTCATAAGTCAACGACACAGCAGCACCAAGGTCGCCCGCAGTATTGGTGCCTTCCGGTTGGAAGGAAATAGAATTGGGCTTGCGGGTGCTTATCTGAATGTCGCAATTCAGAAGGTTGGTGTCAGGCAGCTCCGTAAAGTAAATGTTGGTGTACTTAACCGCTTGCAGACGTCCGAACTTATTATATGTGTCCTGCAATGCTGTGGCAGAGAAAGGCAGTCCTTCCTCCACATACGTATTGTTGACCAAGACTTTCTGGCGTAATGGAATGGAAGGCTTGCCATCGCCGCTGGCATAACGTATGCCGTTTATGAAGTATTGCTTGTGATTGGTCTCGATGCCGTTATTGGAAGCACGATACTTTATTATTCTCAGCTTCACGTCCACGACGCCTCCCTTACCCGTAGAGTCGACATCAAAGTGGATGAAATCCTTATTGAACTTATAGAATCCCTTATCAGCAAGAATCTTCACTATTCGCTTTCGCTCGTTATCGAGATTTTCGCTTGAGAAATCCATGCCGGTTTTAAGACCACGGCTATTAGGGTCGTTAAGATGAAGAAACTCCTCCAACGTAGGATCCTCGCTCTCATATACCACATTACCTATAGTATAAAGATGTCCGGGACGCACGGTATAGTTGACGTGCGCCCTACGCTTCTTGCTCGTGGTGGTTCTGCTTACCTCAGCATTCAGATATCCCTTCGACTGCATGGCAGAAGTCATGTCATGGAGAGTTCGGTTGCTTTCTATGGAATCGTAAACGACGGGCGGTTCGCCTAAACGGCGCAGGAATCTGTTCATCCATACCGTAGAGTCGCGACCGGAAAGGCTATACAAAGAAAGGGGGACCTTGAAGACGGAGAACCACTTGGTGTTGGGGCGCTGATGGACGTAGGGATAGAGAGTACGACCGTCAAAAACAGAATCCTCACTCTGGATGGTGGTCTTCTTCAAGAGATATTGGTCTTCTGGAACAAACTTGAGCGAAGAACAAGATGCCAAGATACATATCGTAAAGACAAAAACGGGCAAAATCCATTTACCACTTCTAAACATTCTAAAACCTATACTTTTATTAGTAATAATATATTCTAAATATCTTTGCAAAGTTAATAAATAAAAAATATAATTACTACCTTTGCAGAATATAATTTATAGTTTTCGTACTGATTATGATTAGCAAGAACAAGATAAAGTATATCCATTCACTTGAAAACAAGAAGGGCCGCGACTCACAAGGAATGTTCGTGGCTGAAGGGCCGAAGGTGGTGGCTGACATTTTGGCATTACACAAAGAGAAGCTGCGCATGCTGGTAGGCACAAAGGAATGGCTTGACAATAACATGAAGCTTATTCCGAAGAACGAGGGATGCGAAATCGTGGAAGTAACGAACGAAGAACTGTCAAAGACAAGTCTGCTCTGTCATCCGCAGCAGGTACTTGCTGTCTTCGAAAAGTTAAACACCCAGATAGACATCAACGACATAGCTAAGAAGCTGACACTCGTGACCGACGGCGTGCAGGACCCAGGAAACCTGGGCACCATCATACGCATAGCAGACTGGTTCGGCATTGAGAACATAATATGCAGCACAGACACGGTGGACGTATACAATCCAAAGGTGGTGCAGGCAACGATGGGAAGTCTGGCAAGAGTGAACATCACGTACATGGACATGGAAAAACTCTTTGCTATCGTACCGTCAGACCTTCCCGTTTACGGAACTCTGTTGGAAGGCAAGAACATATATGAACAGCCGCTTACGGACAACGGTCTTATCATAATGGGCAACGAGGGCAAGGGACTGTCCGCTCTCAGCCGCTCAAAGATAACCAGAGCCATCCGCATACCCAATTATCCAGAAGGACGTGAGACGGCTGACAGTCTGAATGTGGCTGTGGCAACAGCTATTGTAGCAGCTGAATTCAGACGTTCGATAAAATATTAAACAAAACCTCATAACGATATGATTATAAACGAATTGATAAAGAGTCGTAGTCACGCAGGATGTATCAGTTCCTCGGCTAAGCTTTATTCGGACAACCTCTCCACGATATTCAAGAAGACATGGCTCATAACCCTCTTGGCATCTATATGTTTCTCGGCAATCTCTTTCCTGCCGACAACAGTAATGCCGGGGACGATAAGCCCAATGATGTTTCTGGGCATATACGCATGTTACTTGCTTTTGCTCGTAATAGTATCGTCATGCGCCATGGCTACATTTGCCAAACTGGTGAACGGAGAATCATATAAGCACACGCTAACGAAATGCTCAGCTGTAACAGCCACGCAATTGGTGACACTCATCGTAGCCACTACGGCTGTCTACTGCAGCCATCAAAGTCTGGTAAAGTGGACGGCAAGTCTTGGTGCAGCTTCTTCTCAGGTGCTTGTCGCTTTGGGTGTATTGGTAGTAGTGGCGGTATTCTTCGTTCTGCTTTCTCCATTAGCTTACACTCATACAAAATACATTCTTGAGAACGGCTCAAAGTATGCGTCATGTTTCGGCAAGCCATATAGTTTCGGTATGAAGAACAACGGATATATAATCCTTTCCGTTATTGTTGCTTTACTTGAACTCATATTGTCAATATTCTTATTCTCAATACCTTTCATAGTATGTCACTTCTCAAGTTTCGCCGATTTTCTCGGAACATTGGACGGCGACACAAGCGGTCTTCCGTCATACTTCAACATGCTGGTATTCGGAACTAACATCGTATTCTGCTTCCTGACATATTACGTCGTATACAGCATCTTCCTGCTGTTCTGCTTTGTTTATGGCAACATTGAAGCAAAACGCATCGGAACAGCCAAAGACCAATCACCCCAAGACGCAGCAAAGGATGAATAAAGTGATTGTAGCTATCGGCTCAAACTATGACAGCAGACCAAGGATTGAGGCAGCAAAGAAGTCGCTACAACGACTAATACATAATGCCGGATTCACGCCTGAGAAAGAGACTGCGCCTATCGGCGTCAGCTTGCCTTGCGCCAACTACACAAACCTGCTCGTCTATGGCTATACCGACATCAGCATGGACAGCCTTCGTGAGCATCTGAAGGACATAGAGAAGGCATGCGGCGACAAACGCGAGGAACGCCGGAAAGGCAAGGTGGCGATGGACCTTGACATTCTACTCTATGGCAGCAGCCGCCACCATGACGCCGACTGGCAAAGAGACTATATTAAAGAGATGATACATTCTATACATCATTTTCTGCAGGACGTAAACAACATCAAACAACAATGAAAAATCATATTATGCACAAACTTATTCTGGCTGCCATAATGCTCGTCATTACAGCATCAGCCAACGTAATCAAAGCACAGCCACGATTCGACGAATGCTTCGCCGACTCAACACTTCGCCTTGACTATATATTCTCAGGCAACGCATCACATCAGAAAATTTCCGTTGACAAACTTTGTCTTATGCCACGATGGTATGGCAAGAAAGCACATCTGGACGAACTGCCTATGGAAGGCAACGGACAGATAACAGTACGTGACGCTAAGACCAACGCCGTGATATACCGCAACTCCTTCTCTACGCTTTTCCAAGAGTGGCTGACATACAACGAGGCAAAGCACGTGGACAAGGCTTTTGAGAACGTATTTCTCATTCCGATGCCTAAGAACACGGTGAAGGTAACTGTGGATCTGATGGACAATCGTCGTCAGGTGATGTGCAGCATGACACATACCGTTGTGCCCAACGACATCCTCATCAGACATATCGGCTTCTCACATGTTACACCATACACCATAATTCAGGCAGCCAAGGACACTACCAAGTGCATCCACATAGCCTACGTAGCAGAGGGCTATACAGAAGCAGAGATGGACGTATTCCTCAAGGACGTGAAACTTGCCAACGAAGCGATGTTCAGCCACGAGCCGTTCAAGGAATTGCGCGACCGCTTTAATGTCGTGGCTGTATGTTCGCCTTCCGCCGAATCCGGAACAAGCGAACCATCGAAGGGAGTATGGAAGTCGACCGCTCTTGGCAGCCATTTCGACACGTTCTATTCTGACAGATATCTCACAACGCTTAACCTCAAAGACCTTCACAATGTCTTGGCAGGCACGCCCTACGAGCACATTATTGTGCTTGTGAATACAAGCGAGTATGGCGGAGGCGGAATCCTCAATTCGTACAACCTCTCGATGACTCATCATCCATTGTTCCAGAAAGTAGTAGTGCACGAGTTCGGTCATAGTTTCGCAGGATTGGCAGACGAATATGCTTATGAACAAGAACAACTGTCAATACATCCTCTCGACATCGAGCCTTGGGAGCCAAACATCACTTCACTCGTAAACTTCAAGGGTAAATGGGAGAATCTCTTGCCGAAGAAATATGAGGTGCCGACACCTGTCGTAGGCAACAAGAAGAAGATTGGACTTTATGAGGGTGCAGGCTATCAGATGAAGGGTATGTACAGAGGTCAGGAAGACTGTCGTATGAGAAGTAACAACGTACCCTATTTCTGCACCATCTGCCAGAACCATCTGCGAAATCTTATACGCTTCTATACAGAATGACGAGATTAGGGAATAAAATGTTAAGGGAATGGCAGAACCATAGAAGCATAATACTGCTCTTATTGGTTTTGGCATTCCCACAAACCTCTTACTCGCAAACCAAATACGACAATATTTCAGACAAGGAAAAACTGAACAAAGCCGTGGATTACTTCCAAAGCGGCAAGTATCACGAATCAATAATCCTTTTCAAACGACTCGAAAAGAGATTCAATCTCAACTATCGCTTCCGTGCATATATGGGCGTATGTTATTATTACGACCATGAATATCGTCTTTGTGACAGCATCATCAGTTCCGTCTCAGACAAGCTGGAGGTATTCGCCCCACACGAGCGGTCTGTATATTATTATTGTGCAGCTGTCAGCTCCTTAGAAACGGGGAAGCTAAAGCAAGCAATCAACTATTTTGAAAAGACGCTCCTTCTATGTTACGACAACGAAAAAGGCAACATTCTCGGTCATATAGCGAAATGCTATCTTGGTCTTGACAAGGTGGATGTGGCGCAGGAATACCTGTTGAGCGCAAAGGCATACATACATAGTTACGGCGGCGAATGGACAATGCAAAAGCTTGAACACGAAATCAGATCTTGCATTGACGGACGTAACGACGACGAGTAATGGCATAAGATTTGCTATAGTTATAATCAAAACAACTATACATTTTTAAATATAAAAACACACATGATGAACCAGTTTTCACCAAAAGTTTCCCAAGTTTTGGCATTCAGCAGAGAAGAAGCCCAACGCCTTTCTTGCAAAACAGTTAGTGTGGAGCATCTTGTTTTGGGAATGTTAAGGGATAACACAAATCCATTGACACCAATATTACAGACAATGAATATTGATGAGGCGTCGGTCAAGCGCGAATTGGAAGCCAAGGCTTCTGACAATATAACTAATACATCAGATGATTCGGTATCGTCAATATCTATGGACGAGCATGCGGGCAACGTACTGAAGCTGTCCGTACTTGAGGCAAGGCTTCAACACTCGCAGGAAGTGGAGCTGAAGCATGTACTTTTGGCCATCTTCCACGACCAGACTCCGAGTGGAGCCAAAGAGGTATTAGAGAATAACGGCTTGTCATACGAAACCGTAAAGAACTTTTTCATGCAGACAAACACCACAATAAAACGCAACAACACTCCGACAAACGGTATCGGCCTTTCGGAAGAAGAGGACGAGTCAACGTCACGTCATTCTGTCGGAAACGCATATAACAACCCTTCAGGTAATGGTCGTCCTTCAAGCGGAACTTCAACACCCGTGCTGGACAAGTTCTCTACGGACCTTACGGCTGCTGCCAAGGAAGGTAAGCTCGATCCCGTCGTAGGACGTGCTGTAGAGATGGCAAGAGTGACGGAAATCCTGTGCCGAAGAAAGAAGAACAATCCTATTCTTATCGGCGAACCTGGTGTGGGCAAGAGTGCTATTGCCGAAGGACTGGCACAGATGATTGCCAAACACCACACCTCTCCCCTGCTTTTCAACAAGCGAATACTGCGTCTGGACATGACATCCATCGTAGCAGGAACAAAGTACAGAGGACAGTTTGAGGAGCGCATTCAGGCTCTGCTTCGTGAACTGGAGAACAACCCTGAGATTATTGTCTTCATAGACGAGATTCATACAATTATCGGAGCTGGCAGCACGCCAGGCTCTATGGATGCAGCCAACATCATGAAGCCGGCTTTGGCAAGAGGACTTATACAATGTATAGGGGCTACCACACTTGATGAATATCGCAACTCTATCGAAAAGGACGGAGCCTTGGAGCGCCGTTTCCAGAAGGTTATGATAGAACCGTCTACAGAGGAAGAAACGTTAGAGATTCTTCAGAATATAAAGGAACGCTACGAAGACTACCATCACGTACGCTACACGGATGAGGCTTTGCTTGCCTGCGTGCAGCTCACCACACGATACATCACAGAACGCCAACTACCCGACAAGGCCATTGACGCTATGGACGAGGTAGGTGCTAAGGCTCATTTACAGCACGCCGTAATTCCTCAGGAGATTCTTGACAAAGAGAAACTGCTGAGCGAGACGATGCGTCTGAAGAACGCTGCCGCTGCAGACCAGAACTTCGAGCTTGCAGCAAGCTATCGCGATCGTGAATGCCAGCTGGAGGATGAGCTTCAGAAGCTTAACAAGGACTGGATGCAGAACGATAACGGCGTTCGTGAAACCATCGGCGAGGCAGAAGTGGCTACGGTTGTGGCTCAGATGTCTGGTATTCCCGTTCAGAAGATTTCAGAATCCGAGGAAGGCATGCTTCGCCATCTTTCAGACACTCTTAAGTCGTCCGTTATCTCTCAAGACAAAGCCATCGACAAGATATCAAGATGCATCCAACGTAGCCGTCTTGGACTAAAGGATCCCAATAAGCCAATCGGAGTGTTCATGTTCCTTGGACCTACGGGTGTCGGCAAGACTTATCTTGCCCAGAAGTTGGCAGAAACGATGTTCGGCACAAAGGACGCTCTTGTCCGCATAGACATGAGTGAGTACTCGGAGAAATTCAACACATCACGTCTCGTTGGTGCACCTCCGGGATACGTTGGTTATGGTGAGGGCGGTCAGTTGACAGAAAAAGTCAGACGTCATCCCTACTCTATCGTACTCCTTGACGAGATAGAGAAAGCTCATGGCGATGTCTTCAACCTTCTTCTTCAAGTACTTGATGAGGGTCGTATGACAGACGGCAACGGCAGAATGGTGGATTTCCGCAATACCATCATTATCATGACCTCTAATGCAGGAACACGTCAGTTGCAAGATTTCAGCCATGTCATCGGCTTCAACGCAGTATCGCTCTCAGGTGCAGCAGACGAAAAGAGCAAGGAATACGCTCGTTCTGTAATACAGAAGAGTCTGAGCAAGCAGTTCGCTCCAGAATTTCTCAATCGTCTGGACGACATAATCACCTTCGAACAACTTGACGCCGCTGCCATCCGAAAGATTGTAGACATAGAGTTGACACGCCTCATAGAGCGCATGAAGGAAATCGGCTACTCAATAACAGTTAGTGATGCCGCAAAGGACTTCCTTGCTACAAAGGGCTATGACCAGCAGTTTGGAGCTCGTCCTCTAAAGCGAGCCATTCAGAACTACATAGAAGACGAACTCTGCGACTTTCTCCTTTCCGGTAATGTCAAGAAGGGAGCAACGGTAAAAGTAGAGAAAACAGAAGATGCAGACAAGCTGAACATTTCAGTCTGCGAATAAGCAATAAGGTTTCAAAAGAAAAATCACCATTAATCGTCCATAGAACGGTTAATGGTGATTTTTTATATATACGTTAATACTCCTAACATCGGTATAATCAGACACCTAACATAGGTATGATCATAGGAGTAAGTAATGAGGTAAGGATACCGTTAACGGTAAGGCCAAGGCTGGCGTAAGCTCCATGCACCTCGTTCTTATCCATACAGGTGGCAGTTCCTAAGGCATGTGCTGCGGTTCCCATAGATAGACCTTGAGCTACCGGCGACTTAACATGGGCAAAACCCATAGTGCGATATCCGCATATTGCACATAAGAGCCCCACACCAACAACGACTGCGGCTGTAAGCGATGGTATACCACCTACAGCCTTCGTCACCTCCATAGCAATAGGAGTGGTGACGGACTTGGAAGCTAATGACAATACCACCTCCCTTGAGGCTCCAAGTTCTTTGGCAATAAACACGACGGAAACAATACCTACGATGCAACCTGCAAGTTCAGACAAGAGGATTGGGACAATCTGCTTCTTGATGGTGGATAACTGCATATACAAAGGTACTCCTAAGGCTACGACAGCAGGCTTAAGCCAAAACTCTATCATTCGTCCACCTTGATAATAGGTATCGTAACTGACTCCAGTAAGTTTCAGAAAAAGTATCATGCAGCATATAGCCACTAATATTGGATTCATTATCACCCAACCCGTATGACGACGTAGCAACTTACCAAGAAAATACGTACCGAAGGTAAGGGAGATAAGGAAAAAGTCGTTTGAAAAATATTCCATGATTGTGAATGTTCGGTTGTTTATGTGAATATCGATTACTTATGCTTAAATATATCATGCGACTTGTCTTTTGCCTTTCCATAGAACTGGTGCATCCATCCGGTTACAGCCAACACCAAAATGGTGGAGATAACGGAAGCTGCAAGGATGGGCAGAAGCTCGGCCTTAATCAAGTCGAAATAAAGCATGACAGCCACTCCTGGCGGTACGAAGAAGAAACCGATGTTTCCGACAAGGAAGTCGGAAATACTACGTACCCATTCCAGTCGTATCACCTTCAACTTCAACAACATGGTCAACAGCAGCATTCCGACGATGCTCGAAGGCAACGGAATGCCAGTTAAATAAATCACTAATTCTCCTAACGCGAGACAGCCAAAGATTATGGCCAACTGACGAATCATCATATATCCTGAAAATCTAAAAAATTATATTATGTCTTGCATAATCAGGAACTCACAAAAAGTTCCTTTAGTTATCTTTTTCTGGGCTTCAGCTTCAAGGCAGGTATGTTGACCATATCGCCTGCTTTCAGCTCTCGATAGTTATTGACAGCTTCCACGTAACACTCCATTCCTTCACCAAGATAGAACTTGCTTAAGGACTTCAAGGTCTGACCTTTCTGTAACTTTACGCGCTTGCTGACGCCTACAATCATATATGCTCCAGTACGTATTCTTGAATCAGAATCGTAGGAGAGCGTAGACTTGTGTGCAGCCTGCGCACCAGCATCCTTAACTATGGAAATCTCTTTAACAGAAGACTGTTCCTGCTCAGTTACCACTTTGCTTTTAGGCACAGATGGAACTACAGCCATAGTATCAACCTTTTGTGATACAGCCTTAACAGCTGCGGCTGGCTTTGATTTAACTTTCGGAGCAGGACTAACATTTACGCGTGCCTTGCTCTCAAGTTGCTCTATGCGACGGATATTGTCGTTCGCAAACTTATTAAAATAAAAGACTATTCCTGCTATTACGACCAAGACTACAATAGAGAACGTCAAGACGTAACGCCATATCTTCAAACGTTGCCTATGACACTCGTTACCTTGAACGTAGTTGTCCGCTTCATCAGCTTTATCCTCTGATTCTTTCGTGGGTTTACGCATCAAGGCGACAGCAACATCGCTTGCAGCATGAGCAGCCGTCTGTGCTGAGCCTAACTGGGCATTATCATTGGGATTTTCTTTACCTTCCGGAATCTCTTCTGAAGAAGACTCCTCGGAAAGAGAAGGTTCTTCTGATGAAATCGGTTCATCGGAAGAAGAAGGTTCTCCTGAAGAAACCGGCTCCCCGGAAGAAGAAAGTCCTTCTGAAGAAACTGGTTCCTCGGAAGAAGATGATTCTTCTAAGGTAACGGGGGGCTCAGAAGGAATATCTTCTGAAAGAATTTCATCGGAAGAAATTTCTTCTAAAGAAGTTATTCCTTCATTCTCTTCCTCGTCCACTTGCGAGAAATCGATTCCTTCATTAACGACAAAAGTTTCGAATTGGGCAAAAGGACTGTTTACCCTATCGCGCAGCATAGCCTCAGGTGTGAAGACAATCTTATAGCGTCCGTCTATTAAAATTCTCTCACCTGTATTGACATCAACGCTAACACGAGGGTTTACAGATTGCATACGGAATGTTCCAAGGCCCTTTACCTTGACACTCGTAGCATCGCTACCGTTACGGAGTTCGTCGGTAATGACGGCAAACATCTCCTTCAGGAAATTCAGAGCGTCATTATCGGACAAACCGTACTTATCGGTAAGACTTTTGGCAAATTCATTCAGACTTGTCATTTCTGCTTTTATCGTTTAACATTCTCTTTACTACTGGCGCTGCCTTAAAAGCAAGAACAATCTTTGGAGGAACCATCATCTTCTGTCCCGTCGACGGATTGACGACAATCCGTTCATTGCGTTTTTTCACTTCGAAGACGCCAAAGTCGTCCACAGATACGCCATCGCCGTCATCGAAGCGTTGAGCCATCGACTCTATTACGCTTCTTACGAGCTTCTGTGTATCGTCGAGCGAATAACCGCAACGCTGCGAGAGTTCTGAAATATATTCCTTATTGTTCATCTACTTTTATAGTTTTATTTCACGACATGACCATAGAGGTCAAAGTCGTCGCTGTCCGTTATATGGACATTATAGAAGGCTCCTGTACGGAGACGCTTGTCTGACTTGATAAGTACCTCTGGATCCACCTCCGGCGAGCAGAATTCGGTTCTGCCGATATAGTAGTCGCCTTCCTTGCGGTCTATGATGGTACGCAACGTGCTTCCCACCTTGCTTGCCTCTACTTCTGCGCTAATAGCCTGCTGTACGGACATAAGTTTGTCCAGACGGCGTTGCTTCACTTCTGCAGGAACGTCATCCTCATAATGTTCAGCGCTATATGTGCCTTCCTCTTCGGAATAGGCAAACGCTCCCATTCGCTCAAACTTTGCCCACTTGACAAAATCAACAAGCTCCTTAAAGTCTTCTTCTGTTTCGCCAGGGAAGCCCACCATGAGAGAGGTACGAAGATGCAAACCTGGAACAGTCTTACGAATCTGCTCAATAAGTGCCATAGTCTCTTCCTTGGTCACATGTCTGTGCATGCGTGTGAGCATGTTGTCAGAGATATGCTGAAGGGCTATATCAAGGTATTTACATACATTATGGTTGTCGCGGATGACGTCAAGCAACTCCATGGGGAACTGGTTGGGATAAGCATAGTGCAGACGTATCCACTCTACGCCCTTTATGGCAGCCATATCCGAGATAAGGTCTGCGATATGACGCTTGCCGTCGAGGTCTACACCATAATATGTCAGTTCTTGCGCGATAATCTGAAATTCCTTCACTCCCTTAGCCACAAGGCTACGCACCTCGTCAAGGATTTCCTCCTTAGGACGGCTTACATGCTTGCCGGTAATCAGAGGAATGGCACAATAGGCACAACGACGGTCGCATCCCTCGCTAATCTTAACGTAGGCATAATGCGACGGTGTAGTAACACAAGGCTTAACGTCCTGACAAGGCTGTGCCGGACTACCGAGATCGTCAATTAGCTGACGGAAGTCGAACTTGCCGTAATACTTGTCCACCTGCGGAATCTCCTCTTCCAGTTCTGACTTATATCTCTGCGAGAGACAGCCCATTACAAAGAGCTTGCCTATGCGTCCCTCTTCCTTAGCCTGAACAAGCTCCAGGATGGTGTCGATGCTTTCCTGCTTGGCATCCTCTATGAATCCACAAGTATTGATAACAACTATCTCGCCGTCAATCCTCTTCGGATCGTGCTTGCACAGATAGCCGGCTTTCTGAAATTTATCGATGAGCGCCTCGCTGTCCACAAGGTTCTTTGAGCAACCCATCGTTATAACGTTTACAAGTCCTTTCTTCATTCTTATTGTCTAAAATCAGTCTTTCTTGAAAAGAGAATCTACAAACTGTCGCTTATTGAAAAGCTGTAATGCCTCCATCGACTCTCCCAGTCCGATGTATTTCACGGGCACCTTCAGCTGGTCGCTGATGCCGATTACCACACCGCCCTTGGCTGTTCCGTCAAGCTTGGTAATGGCAAGTGACGTAATCTGCGTAACCTGCGAGAACTGCTTGGCCTGCTCAAAGGCGTTCTGTCCGGTACTTCCGTCCAGCACGAGCAATACTTCGTCAGGAGCTTCAGGCAGCACTTTCTTCATCACGTCCTTTATCTTCTTCAGCTCGTTCATGAGTCCTACCTTATTGTGGAGACGTCCGGCTGTGTCTATAATTACAACGTCTGCATTATTTGCCTTTGCAGAAGAAAGCGTATCGAAAGCTACGGAAGCGGGATCAGAACCCATCTGCTGCTTGATGACGGGCACTCCCACTCTCTCGCCCCAGATGCATATCTGCTCTACGGCAGCAGCACGGAAAGTGTCGGCAGCTCCGAGATAAACCTTCTTGCCGGCTTTCTTAAACTGGTAAGCCAGCTTGCCGATGGTAGTGGTCTTGCCTACTCCGTTAACACCAACCACAAGGATGACGTACGGGCGATGGTCAGAACGAATGTCCCAATCGTCATTCTCACCAGTATTGTTCTCAGTAAGAAGCGCCGCAATTTCATCACGCATAATGCCGTTAAGTTCCTTTGTGGAGATATACTTGTCGCGAGCCACACGTTCTTCTATACGCTTGATGATCTTCAATGTTGTCTCTACACCTATATCTGACGTGATAAGGGCTTCCTCAAGATTGTCGAGCACCTCTTCATCTACGGTAGACTTGCCGGTAATGGCACGCGCAATCTTATCAAACACGCTGTGCTTGGTCTTCTCAAGTCCGTTATCGAGGATTTCTTTCTTGTTTTTACTAAAAAGTCCAAATATTCCCATATGCGATTTCTAATTATCTTGCAAACTTACATAAATTTGGTGAATTATTAGCCTGTTTTTTCAAAAAAGTGGTGTATATACATAATAAACGCCGAGAGAATCAGTCCCGGCGTTTATTATAATTATAAATCTCAGTATTATATCAATCAAATACCTTGAAAGTGTAGCCTTGGCTTATCAGCCATTCCAACGATTCGGGGAGTGCCTTATGCAGTTTCTCGATGCTCTTAAGCGAGTCGTGGAAAGTGATGATTGAGCCGTTTCTGGCATATTTCTTCACGTTAGCCACTACATCGTCAGCGGTCATCCACTTCGAATAGTCGCGCGTCACCAGATCCCACATCACGATGCGATAACGACGTCGCAGAAACAGATACTCCATGTGTGACATACATCCGTGTGGAGGTCTGAAGAGATGCGCCTTTATCAGCTCGTTGGCTTTCTCCGTATCGTCAATATACGTCTTGGTAAGGTGCTTGAAACCTCCAAGATGGTGGAAGGTATGATTGCCCACTTGATGTCCGGCGTCCACTATCTGCTGATATAGGTGCGGATACTTGCGGACATTGTCACCCACCATAAAGAAGGTAGCACGAATGCCATAACGTGCAAGCGTCTGGAGAATGAACGGTGTGGCTTCCGGTATCGGACCATCATCAAAGGTCAGATATACGGAACGCTCATTGTGGTCCATCCTCCAGGTGGCACGTGGGAATAACCACCTCAACCATATTGCCGGTTGTTCGATTATCATTGGCCTTCGTATATTGCTCCGCCCTTAGACTGATAGATGCTGTAGTACTTGTCCACAGCGTCCATGCGCTTCTTGGCTGATTTCACGTCAAAGAGCGATGTGATGTCAGAGATGTTCTTAAGAATATACATCTGACGCATCATGCTGTCCTGACACATGTCGAAGCGCGAACCGGTCTGCTGGATGTAGTAGTCAGCATACTCCTTCTCGCGGTTCCATACCTTGTCGAGCACACGCTTTGCATCTGCCTTCTTTCCAAGGAGAGCGTAAGCCTTTGCGATGTCAGGTGCTCCAGACATAAACGAAAGCGGAATGTTATACTCAGGAAGCACCTTCTCTGCCTTACGCAGAACCTTCAGCGCCTTGTCGTTCTTACCCTCGGCGATAAGCTCGAGAGCCAGCTGAGCGAAGAGATGACGATGTGTGAGACACATACGCATCACGGTCTCGTCAATGTAGAGTCCGGGCGTTTCCAGACCGCCGAACTTGAAGCGGTTCATGACATTATTATATGTCTTCTCCGTATCGAAGTTGCGAACGCCGGGGTTGCGTGTGGTGAATGGTGTGATGCGGTAAGCAAGACCCTCCTGCACGAAGTTGTCGCCAAGGTTCATATAGTTGTCCGAACCTACGGTTGTTGCTACATAAAGAGGACGCTTCCAATTACACTCGGCAAGCATCTCAAGCATCATAAGGTCGTTCTTGTAGAGTGCTCTCTTGCCTGCCAACGAGATGACCATGCGGTCAGGTATGGTGTCGCTTGCCATCATCATGCCGCTATGACGAACAGCATCCTTGTCAATGGTGATGTATACGGTATCGGTCGGGATGACGTGCATGTCAGCATCCTTTGAGCGAACCCAATACTTCATGATGTTCGTCAGCTCGAATGGTGAGCTACCGAACTGCTCGGCTGCTTCCTTCGGGTGCTCGGCATAGAAGCTGAGAACCTGCTGCTTGAGCGACGGATTCACCTCCACGTAGTCGTTGGTGCCTGAGCAGAAATCAATACGCGGCCATGTGATAGGCACAGAGGGCGAATCGTATGCCGGACGCTTCATCTGGTCAATATACCAGTCGGTCTGGAGATAACTCAAGTTGCAGACGCGGGCATCTGTACGCACGCCTTCCACCTCCTGATTATACCAGAGCGGGAACGTATCGTTGTCGCCGTTAGTGAAGATAATCGGATTGCCCTTATCCTGCAGGGTATTGAGATAGTTCTGACCGAAGTCGCGACATGTGAATCTGCCGCTACGGTCATGATCGTCCCAAGTCTGTGAAGCCATCTGCACAGGTACGGCGAGGCATGCCACGCCTACAACAGCAGCTACTGCCACGTCATTGCCCTTAAGCTTCTTCTTCAGAAGGTCATAAATGGCGAGCACTCCGAGACCACACCAGATAGCGTAAGCGTAGAACGAACCTGCATAAGCATAGTCGCGCTCGCGTGGCTGCTGAGGTGTCTGATTCAGGTAGAGGACGATGGCAAGACCTGTCATAAAGAACAGGAAGAACACCACCCAGAACTGGCGGATTCCTCTGCGTCCACGCCATGCCTGCCAGAAGAGTCCGACAAGACCCAAGATAAGCGGCAAGCAATAGAAGACATTGTGTCCCTTGTTGGCCTTAAGGTCAGAAGGCATCTTGCTTTGGTCGCCGAGCATCCAGTTGTCGATAAACGAAATACCGGTAATCCAGTTGCCATGCTCAGGTTCTCCCGAACCCTGAAGGTCGTTCTGACGTCCTGCAAAGTTCCACATAAAGTATCTCCAGTACATGAAGTTGCATTGGTAAGAGAGGAAGAAGCGGAGGTTCTCCCATTGTGTCGGTACCTTTACGATAACGTCTTCGCCGCAACGGTCATAATGCACCTCATTGCCCTTCACACCGCCAAGCCAGCTTTCGTAAGCCTGAGCGTGTGCCGAGCTGTGCATACGCGGGAACAACATGTTCTGTGCATAGACGAGCTTGTCCTTGTGCGAAACTATGAAGTAAGAGTCTTTCTCCGTGTCGCTGGCCTTCTCCTTACGCTGCCAGATCGGGGCACCCTCTGTACGCTTGGGCACACACATGTTGCCGTCAACATCGAATGCCACCTGCGACGTGTAAGCCTGTCCGTAGAGCAACGGAGAGTCGCCATACTGGTCGCGGCTGAGGTATGAGCCAAGTGTGAATACGTCCTCAGGCGAGTTCTGGTCCATCGGAGGATTGGCAGAAGAGCGGATAACGATTACTGCATAGCTGGAATAGCCGATCATAAGCATCAGCAAGCAGAGGAGCGTGGTGTTTTTGAAGCGTGCGCTGACGTAAGACACCATCTTCTTGTCCACCTTCTTGCGGTAGTTAAGACCGAGATACAAGGCTACGAGAATCAGCACACCCACAATACCTGCTCCCCAGCCAAGGCCGCGGAACGGAATGCCGAGCATACCTACAGACAACACGAACGCCAGGTTCTGACGCTTGAAGTTACGGTCTATATATGACTCCCAGATTGCCCAGATGACGATGGCGACAAGGAGGATGATATAGATGATCTCGCCCGTATTGAACGGACAGCTAAGCACATTGACAAACAACAGCTCAAACCAGCCTGCAACATTGATGATGCCCGGCACAACGCCGTAGAGCACGCCTGCAACGATGACGAAACTGGCTGCCAATGCCAACAAAGAACCCTTCAGTTCGATGTTCGGGAACTTGCGATAGCAATAGACAAGGACAATGGCGGGGATGCACAGCAAGTTGAGCAGGTGTACGCCGATGGAGAGTCCGGTCATATAGGCTATAAGCACAAGCCAGCGGTCGCTATGAGGCTCGTCTGCATGGTCTTCCCACTTCAGGATCAGCCAGAACACGATGGCTGTGAAAGCTGACGAATAAGCATACACCTCTCCTTCCACAGCCGAGAACCAGAATGTGTCAGAGAATGTATAGATAAGCGCTCCCACAAGTCCGGATGCCTGAATGGCAATGAGCTTTCCTGTTGTAAGATCCTCCCAGTCACGAAGGATGAGCTTGCGTGCAAGGTGGGTGATACTCCAGAATAGGAACAGAATGGTTGTGGCGCTAAGAAGCGCACTCATGGTATTAACCATTCGGGCCACCTGCGACGGATCGCTTGCCAACTGTGAGAAGAGGTTGGCGGTAAGCATGAAGAACGGTGCTCCAGGCGGATGGCCCACCTCCAACTTGTAACCAGTAGTAATAAACTCAGGACAGTCCCAGAAGCTGGCTGTCGGCTCAATTGTGGAACAATACACGAAGGCGGCGACGAAAAACGTCAGCCATCCAAGCACATTGTTCACTAAATTGTACTGTTTCATTTAAGTGTTATAAAAAGAAATTGTTTATATTCTGTCGTATGTATTACGATGCAAAGTTACAAAAATATCGTTAAAGGGTATTGGCTTACATATAGAGTTAATAAATTTTAGCACATAAAAAAGCGGATGCCGACAGATTGTCTATTGTCAATCCGTCAGCATCCGTTATAAAAATCTCGTCATTTCCCGGCGCAAGAATGACGCCAAGAAAGCCTTAGAGTGTGATTACTCGCCGAAGTAACGCTTGTAAAGACCCATGAAGCCTGCGCAATGGCGAGCCTCGTCCTTAGCCATCTCGTGTACGGTGTCGTGTGTGGCGTCCATACCGGCAGCCTTAGCGTTCTTTGCAATTCTGAACTTATCCTCGCAAGCTCCGCGCTCTGCTGCGATACGAGCAGCAAGGTTAGCCTTTGTGTCGCTCAATACGTCGCCGAGAAGTTCAGCGAACTTGCTGGCATGCTCTGCCTCCTCGAAAGCGTAACGCTTGTAAGCCTCAGCAATCTCAGGATAGCCCTCGCGGTCAGCCTGACGGCTCATAGCGAGATACATACCAACCTCACCACACTCACCATGGAAGTGAGTCTCAAGATCCTTGATCATCTCCTCTGTGGCACCCTCCATACGGGCAGCGCCAAGAGTGTGAACGGTTGCGAAGGCGGGACCCTCAGTCGGGTCGTTCAGCTCCTGGAACTTGCTCTTGGGAGCCTTGCAGATCGGACACTTCTCGGGAGCCTCAGTTCCCTCATAGATGTAACCACAAACTGTGCAAATAAATTTCTTCTTCATAATGCTAAATGTTTTGTATATTAATAATGTTATTGTTATTTTACTTCGTCGGAAGAAGCTGCTTCTTCCAGACATTCGTTACATATTCCTTTATAATAGAGCTGCACGTCCGTGACCTTATGCCCGGCTATAGAGTCCTGCTTCAGGAGGGGCGACACTTCGTCGAAGATGTCATACACCTTGTTGCACTTGGTGCAGTAAAAGTGGGCATGCGCCGATATATCACCGTCATAACATACACGATGTTCGTTGATGGTTATCATTTGCGCGGCATCGTTTTCTGCAAACAAACGTAGCGTATTGTAAACCGTCGTGCGACTCAGCGTAGGAATCTTCGAGCACAAGCCGCGATACACATCGTCCACCGTAGGATGGGTTGCATGAGTAAGCAGATATTGCATGATGGCAAGGCGCTGTACAGAAGGCTTGATTCCATGATCTGTAAGTCTTGTGTAGGCTTCTTTCTGTTTCATCTCATTCACTTTTTCTATTTCACATTGCAAAGGTAAGCATTTATATTTTACCGTGCAAGTAAAAGTTGGAAAAATTACAAAATTTAAAGTACAACAATTGTTAAACCATAGTTGTATTCCTTATTATATATAGCAGACCAATGGCTTTACACAATACACGAAAAGACCATAAAAGCCAAGGACAAAGTGTATTAGCCTTGATTTTTATGGTCTTTCTTTTATATATTGCCATGTATCTCCTACTCCAGCAACTTCACCATGTTAAGATCCGTTATCTTACCGTCGGGATTTATCTTTGCCGAAATGCGATACTTGTTCTGCACATTTGTGCCGTCTGTATGCGACACGTTCTGACCTGCCGTAAAGCTTACGCTATACTCGTACTGTCCGTCGCCCACCTCCTTCTTGTTGATGGTATAGTCGCCTACAGTACTCCAGTCCATTGACGCAATATCCGTCTTATAGATTTTGTGCAAGAATGTCACTACGTCGTTTCGTGTGGCGTTGGTCTTGCCAAGGAACGAATTGATGAGCGAACCGAATGCGCTTGTTACGGCATCCTCGTCCTTGTTGTTGATACTGCTGAAGAACGAGTCGAAAATGCTCCTTACCATCAGTTTGTCCTCTGGCTGCACGGTCTTGGCATTGATGCCCTTTATGTTCTGGTTAGCCTCATCCACGTGCTCTCCGTCAGCATGCTGCTCCAGATAGGTCTCCATAGCCTCCACGGTATTGGCAGCCTGTGCGGCAGCCCAGTCGATGGAGTCAATTTTATGTATGGCGAGCGACTTGAAGGGCGAGTCGGGATGCTGCTCAAGATATTGTTCAAGCGCCGACTTCGAACCGCTTACCACGGCGTTGGTCCATTCCTCGTCCGACTGCTTCAGTTCTGAAAGATGCTTTTCCATATTCTGGATGTGCTCCTCTGAGGCTTCGTCCATATAGGTGTCGAGATAGTTCTGCACCACCTGCACGTCCGTGCTCGAGAGGGCGTACTCGTAAGCCTGATTCTCGCGCTCCACGCTCGACTGATGATAGAAGAAGTAGCAGATGCCACCTATCAGCAAGGCGGCAAACACAGCCACGGCTGCTACCAGAAGATTGTTTCGCTTCGTCGGCGTCGTCGTATTTTCCGTGACAGTCGCAGGCGTATTTTCCGTGACAGTCGCAGGCGTATTTATGCCAGCGTTTTCGGTTTGTCCATTGGTTGGATGTCCGCATTTCGGACATGCGGGCTGATCTTTGAAGTAGACCTTTCCGCAAGCAGGACATTTCGTCAGTTTGTCTTTGATAGCCACGCCGCACGACGGACAGTATGGAGCCTGGTCGCTAATCTCATGACCACACTCCGGACATTTAATCATTGCCATATATATGTATGTATTGTTGTGATAATTCGTGTTAATCTATCTTTTGTGACATCACGCTCCGTCAATGATGTATGAAGCGTATCTCCCTCAGACTATGCCGTTCCACAAATCGGCTCTTGTCCACATATCCGTTTATTCCGTCTATATGTCCCTTTCCCGTATACTGCCAGATGATGTAGTCGGCATCGTCGTTAAGCACCGGCATACGTGATGAGTATTGGGCTATCATCAGCTTATATCCCTTCAGCTTTCCAGAGAGATAGTTGTTGTAGAAATTGGTGCCGGTATAAACCAGAGGTTTCTGCTTATAAGCCTTCTCCACCATGTGAAGGAATGTGAGAAGGGAGTCGCAGAACTCGTCTGTGGACATTCCCTGCTTCATCTCCACGTCAATCATCGGAATAAGATCCTGCTCCTTCGGACGACATTGTGTCATGAAGTTCTGCAGTTGCTTGGTAAGGTCTGTCTTCGGACGGAAGAAATGGTAAGAGCCCACCTTCAGTCCGTAACTGTGCGCCGTCTTTATGTTCTGCTCGAATCGGCTGTCTATTCTGTCGCCACCTTCCGTGGCTTTGATGTATACGAATGCCATCTTGGTGTTGTTGCCGATTGTCTCCCAGAACACGTCTCTCTGATAGTGACTGAGGTCTATGCCATGGATGTGAGAGCAAGTGTCCTCACATTCCACCAAAGAGTTCTGCGCAAAAAAAGGCGTGGACAACAGCACGCCAAGTAAAACAAGTATATTTCGTTTAATAAAATTTTTCATAATTGCAAAGGTACTGCAATTTGGAGAGACCACAAAGAATAATTATCAACTTTCCAAAATTTTATGATTTTTTTATTGACAGTAAGTAGAGTTGCGGTTCACTGCTCATAAAATGGCTCATTACGATTGATAAAGTGGCTCATTACGATTGAAAAACGTAAGCGTATCGTTTTGATGCAATCATATCATTGAGATTTTTTCATGTGACAAAGGTAAAGGAATGAATGATTATGAGCTTACAAATAGGCTGCAAGGTGGCAACAACGAAATATTTCGACCGAGAAAAGATTTCAAGCGGCCATCAAGAGATAAACGATTCGAAGAAGACTGACATGGAAATACAAGCAAAATGGGTGTTCTGAACCCTGAAACATACAGCAGGAAGCGGAAAATAAGTAGTATTACTGGAATTTCCAATTTCAACTGTCACACACAGCAACATAACAACCCCTTGATTATCAGCCTTTTAAAGAAAAGAAAGACACGTTTATTCCAGTTATTCCAGTTATTCCAATTAATTTTAAAGCACATCCATTCCCTCTCTCTTATATATATTATATGTATAATTAATTAATAATCAACAAGTTATAGAGTCCTCAAAAAGGGGGTTAGCGTTTTTCACACCATTATTTTTAATTGGAAGAACTGGAAGAACTGGAACTTCAAAACCGACACAACTCTCCCTCTAAAAGGCCACTCTCCTTTCTCCATCAAGCATGTATTGGTAGCTCTTTACGATCGGCATAGAGGCTCTTTACGATTGGCAAACAGCCTCTACCGTAGATCAATTCATATAACAAAAAATGAGAGTTGAAAGCGTAAGGTGTTTCAGTTGTTTCAGTTTCAGTTCGTTTTTTAAGGGTCAGTTATGTCCGAAACCCTCTTTTACATACTTATAACTAATTAATAATCAATATATTATATATAAAGAAAGAAAAAGTGATACCCTTTAAAAAACAACTGAAACAACTGAAACTGAAACGCCTGACCCATCTGAATCTCAATCAAAATTCATCTAAAAGGCTAAAAGACAACGACTTAGGAGATTATAGCGAAGAAAGCTCCAGCCATATCTTCTCTTGGTAGATGCCTTGAATTTGTCAAACGATAGTGATTTAGTTAAAGAATTACAATATTTTCGCATCAAATGAATAAGATAAAACAAAAACGCTGAAAAGTTTTGATGTTACGACAAAACAACGTATCTTCGCACTAAATAAAAAAATGTGTGGAATCATGAAACAGATTGAAGAGAGATATATAAGTTTGCTTACCGATTTCGGCTTCAAGCGAATTTTTGGGACAGCAATGAACAAAGAATTGTTGATTTGCTTTCTTAACAGCTTGTTTGATGGAAAACAAGTTGTCAAGGATGTCAAGTATCTCAATGCGGAGAATGTTGGTGATGTTTATACAGACCGCAAGGCTATCTTTGATGTCTATTGCGAGGGAGAAAATGGTGAAAAGTTCATCGTGGAAATGCAGAATGCTTACCAAACATATTTCAAAGACCGTTCATTGTTCTATTCCACTTTCCCAATCCGAGAACAAGCTCCCAAAGGTAAGGACTGGGATTTCAACCTCAACCATATCTATACGATTGCACTTTTGAATTTCAACATGAACGATGACGCTTTTGATAAGGAAAGTATTCTTCATCATGTTCAGTTGTGCGATACGGCAACACATAGGGTCTTCTATGATAAATTGGAATTTATCTATGTAGAGATTGCTAAATTCAACAAATCGCTTGATGAACTTGAGACCCTATACGACAAATGGCTTTTTGCTCTCAAGAACCTTTACAAATTAAACGAACGACCTAAGGCGTTACGTGACAAAGTGTTTGACAGACTTTTTGAGGAAGCAGAGATTGCAAGATTCACAAAAGAAGAGTTACGTGAATATGAAGCCAGCATTATGGCCTATAGAGACATAAAAAACTCTATAGATACGGCTGAGAAGATAGGTATAGAGAAGGGAAAGATAGAAATAGTAAAAGCAATGCTTGCTGGCAATATGTCAATAGAACAAATTATGAAGTTCAGCGGTTTGACAAGAGAAAAAATTGAACAGTTAATGAAATAACATGAGAGGTAGCAAGTTGGTTGCTACCTCTTTTTTCTGCTGTTCCGGCATGTTCTGAGCTTCCATGTTATGAAAATGAGAGTTGAGGATTGAGAATTGAAAGTTATGATATGTAATATATAGTAATCATAACTCCCAACTCTCAAACCTCCTCAACTCTCAAATAAAAAGTTGTTTATTCCTCGTCAGAAACCTCAGCAGCGTGCTCGTCGATAAGCTTCTGCTGGAGGTCGTTCGGAACAAGCTCGTAGCTTGCAAACTTCGTTGTGAACGAAGCACGTCCTCCGGTAAGGCTGCTAAGCGAGATAGAATAGTTGGCAAGCTCCTTGAGAGGAATCTTAGCCTGAAGCTTCTGATAGCCAGCCTCGCTGTCCATACCCATGATAAGGGCACGACGACCCTGAAGGTCAGACATCACGTCGCCCATGTAGTCTGCCGGTACGTAAACCTCGAGGTCGTAGATAGGCTCGAGAATCTTCGGACCTGCCTCCTTGAAGGCTGCCGAGAAGGCGTTACGTGCTGCGAGCATGAACGAAAGCTCGTTAGAGTCAACCGGGTGCATCTTGCCGTCGTAAACCACAACGCGTACGTCGCGAGCGTAGCTGCCGGTAAGCGGACCATGCTCGATGCGCTCCATTATGCCCTTGAGGATGGCAGGCATAAAGCGTGTGTCGATGGCACCACCAACTACAGAATTGATGAATACCAGCTTGCCGCCCCACTCGAGATCAATCTCTTCACGACCCTTGATGTTGATCTTAAACTCCTGACCATTTATCTTGTAAGATACGGGATCGGGCATTCCTTCTGCGTACGGCTCCACAATCATGTGAACCTCGCCGAACTGACCAGCACCACCTGACTGCTTCTTGTGACGATACTCGGCACGCGCCATCTTTGTGATGGTCTCGCGATACGGGATGCGTGTCGGCTCAAACTTGACAGCCAGCTTCTCGTTGTTCTCCAGTCTCCACTTCAATGTGCGGAGGTGGAATTCGCCCTGACCGCGTACGATGGTCTGACGAAGCTCCTTGCTCTGCTCCACCATCCATGTGGGGTCTTCCTGATGCATACGGAGGAGGGCTGCCATAAGCTTCTCTGTCTCTGCTGTGTTCTCAGCCTTGATGGCACGTGAGAATTTCGGATTTGGGTATTTGATGAAATCGAAGCGCCATTCGCAATCTTTTCCATTGAGGGTGTTTCCTGTCTTTACGTCCTTCAGCTTAACAGTACATCCGATATCTCCTGCCACGAGCTGGTCAACGGGTATACGGTTGGCTCCAGCACAAGCATAAATCTGACCGATGCGCTCCTTAGAGCCGCGGTCTGCATTGGTGAGGTCGTCGCCAGACTTGACGGAGCCGCTCATAACCTTGAAGTAGCTCACCTCGCCGATGTGCGGCTCCAGACCGGTCTTGAAGAAGTAGACTGACTCAGGACCGTTGCTATCAGGCGTGATTTCCTCGCCACGTGTGTTATGGAGCTTAGGCATCTCGCTTACGAAAGGTACGACGTTGCCAAGGAACTCCATCAAGCGGCGAACGCCCATGTCCTTACCTGCGCAAACGCAGAATACGGGGAAGATGGAGCGTGTGACAAGACCCTTGCGGATGCCTTCGCGAAGCTCGTCCTCTGTAAGGGTTTCTTCCTCGAAGAACTTCTCCATCAACGTCTCGTCGTTCTCGGCAGCAGCCTCTACGAGCTCCTTGTGGAGAGCCAAAGCCTTCTCCTTCTCTCCATCAGGAATGTCGACGATGGTGGGCATACCGCCGTCCGGTCCCCATGTATACATCTTCATGAGCAGCACGTCGATAATGGCGTTAAAGCCATTGCCTGTGCCGACGGGATACTGAATCTGTACGCACTTCGAACCGTAGATAGACTTCATGTTGGCGATGATGTTGTCAAAGTCGCACTTGTCTGAGTCGAGCTGGTTGATGAGGAAAATAACTGGCTTATGGAGTTTCTCAGTATAACGGAAATTGTTCTGGGTGCCCACTTCCGGGCCATACTGTCCATTGATAAGAATAACAGCTTGGTCTGTTACGTTGAGTGCAGTAATGGCTCCACCAATAAAGTCGTCAGAACCCGGACAATCAATAATATTGAGTTTCTTGTTGTTCCACTCTACATGGAACACGGTCGGGAACACAGAATAGCCATATTCGTGCTCCACGGGGAAGTAGTCGCTTACCGTGTTTTTAGCTTCCACCGTACCACGGCGCTTGATGATGCCACTTCCAAAAAGCATAGACTCGGCAAGGGTGGTCTTGCCGCTACCCGCACTGCCCAGCAGGGCAATGTTCTTAATCTCATTTGTTTGATAGACCCTCATATCTTCAGGTTTTAAATGGTTAATATAAGATTTATCATGGCGGATTGACATGGGGCTGTGTCTATCCGTCATCTAAGTTATGAAATAAATGAATAACGACAAAAGAAATCGGGAAAAAGTGTGATTTTTTTAAACTTATTAGTAATTTTGTTTACACAAGTTAGTACTTAATACCACTCTATACATTAATTATATGGGAAAAAAACTGAAGTTCGGAATATACATCCACATACCTTTCTGCTCCAGCCGATGCATTTATTGCGGCTTTTACAGCACAACATTGGCGAAAACAATGGAGACAGGCTATGTGGAAGCGCTTCTGCACGAAATAAAGCTAAGAAAGAAGGAACCTCTTTGCTTCTGCGGCGAAGGCGAAACGCCCGTCGTGGACACGATATATATAGGAGGCGGTACGCCGTCGTGTCTTAAGAGCGAGAATGTAGGGCGAATACTGTCATGCGTGAACGAAACATACGAATGTCAGTTGAGGGAGGTGACGATGGAGATGAATCCTGACGACATCACAGATGAATACGTAAAAGAGGTGAAGGGATATGGGGTGAACAGAATAAGCATGGGCATCCAGTCGTTTGACGACAGCCGCCTGCGCTTCCTGCGCCGTCGCCATACCGCCGAAATAGCCCGTAACGCTGTCAGCACGGTACGTCGTGCCGGCATAAGCAACGTCAGCATCGACCTTATGTTCGGCTTCCCAGGACAGACCGTAAGCGAATGGCAGGAGGACGTGCGTAAGGGTGTGGAGCTTGCTCCAAGCCACATATCCGCCTACAGCCTGATGTATGAGGAAGGCACTCCCCTATTCAGTCTGCTGGAGAAAGGAAAGGTAAGTCAGATTACGGACGAGACGTCCATAGAGATGTATGAGAGCCTTATAGACCAGCTAAGCTCAGCCGGATACGAGCATTACGAGATAAGCAACTTCGCCAAACCGGAACATCGCTCGCTACACAACTCGAGCTACTGGCACGACGTGCCTTACTTGGGCTTTGGCGCTTCTGCCCACTCTTACACCATAGGCAAGCGAAGCAGCAACGTGGCTGACATAAGACAATACGTGGAGAGCCTTAGGACTGGCATCCTGCCTTCGTCAATGGAAATAATAGACGACGACACACATTATGACGACCTCGTGACCACAGCCCTAAGGACAAAGGAGGGGCTGTGCGTGGACAGCCTCAAGCCTAAATATCGCGAATATATAATGAAGGCTGCCAAGCGCAACATAGACGCGGGGCTGATGGCGATGGACAACGGCCATCTACATCTTACGCGTAAGGGACTCTTTGTGAGCGACATGGTGATGTGCGACCTTATCTACACATAGGGCACCTACCTTTATTTACACTTGGCGTACCATGCGGAAAGACTGGCACGCGAGATGCCGAGACAGACCATACGGTCGAGGTCTTCGCGTGCGCCCTTCTTGTCTTTCATCCGCAGACGGACATCGGCACGCGAAAGCAGATAGTCGGTATTGTCAGGGCTTAGCTCTATCGCCTTGCCATAATCGTACTCGGCAGGGGCATAAAGCTTCTGCTCTACCTCCATTCCGGCACGTGCGGCATAAGCCAAGGCGTTGGCAGGATGTTGTTCCACAAGGAGGTTTATCATGTTCATAGCCTCTGTATGGCGATTGTCCTTCTGATTGAGCAAAGCCAGTCCTAACGTAGCCTCGAAATTGCCTGGCACGACGTAGAGCAGGTGCTCAAGGTCGAGACGGGCAAACTTATAGCGATGCTGCTTCTCGTTGACAAACGCACGATAGAACAAGGCTGCCACGTTGTCAGGCTGGCGATTAAGCACATAATCATATTCTTCACGCGCATACTGCCATTCCTCCAGAAGGATATTCCATTTGGCTTTCCTCAGCCTCAAATCCAACGAGTCAGGATGAAAGGCAAGGACATTAGACGCATGCGAAAGGCTGTCGCGAAGAGCCTTCCTGTCCATGTGTTCATCTTCCTGTCCGAAACAGTTAAGACACAAAGCCAACAAAATAAGTATGGATACCGAATGTTTCATGTTTTCTTCTTCTCTTTGTAATTACAACGAGAATAGTAACGCCGTATGCCTTGGATTTATTGTGTCAATTTGGTTATATTAACAATATAAGCCCATTTAACTTTGCTGTTCGGACAAAATGTAGTAATTTTGTCGGACCAAACCAACCGCATAGTTGGTTTATATGTCAAATTCATATTAAGCAAATGGCAGAATATTTAAGCACAAACAAAAAGAAAATTACCGCACCCCACTTTTTCGAGATGAAAAACAGCGGCGAGAAAATCAGTTGGCTTACTGCTTACGACTTCACCACCGCCACCATCGTGGATCAGGCAGGCGTTGACGCCATCCTCATCGGCGACTCAGCATCTAACGTGATGCTCGGCAATCAGACCACACTCCCCATTACCGTGGAGGAAATGATATTCCATGCACGCGCCGTAGCAAGAGCCGTGAAGCACGCCCTCGTGGTATGCGACATGCCTTTCGGAAGCTATCAGGTAAGCGAGGAGGAAGGCGTACGTAACGCCATAAGAATAATGAAAGAAACTGGCGTGGACGCCGTGAAGCTCGAAGGCGGAGAAGAAATAGCTCACATGGTGAAGCGCATCGTAGACGCAGGCATTCCAGTATGCGGACACCTCGGACTGACGCCTCAGAGCGTGCACAAGTTCGGAGGATACGGTCTTAGAGCCAAGGAGGAGGCAGAGGCTGCCAAGCTGATGGCTGACGCAAAGGCTCTGGAGGAGGCAGGATGCTTCTGCATCGTTCTGGAGAAGGTGCCCGCCAAGCTGGCAGAGGAAGTGACGAAGGCTGTCTCTTGCGCCACAATAGGCATCGGAGCCGGCAACAAGACGGACGGACAGGTGCTTGTATATGCCGATATGCTCGGAATGAATAAGGGATTCAAGCCCAAATTCTTACGTCAATACGCTAATTTATACGAAATAATGACGGACGCCATCGGACGCTATGTCCAGGACGTCAAGTCTTCAGATTTCCCTAATGAATCAGAATCATACTAACAACCAATGTACGCCAACGTTTAAGAGGCTATGGAATCGCGACTTCACTATGCTTGTCATAGCAGAGGTGATGTTGTGCATGTCGTGCTATATGGCCATTCCGCTCTTGCCGCAACGACTCGCCGTGAGTCATGGCATAAGCATGGAATGTGCCTCAGCCACGATGATAGCCTTCGTCGTAGGTATCTGTGTGTCAGGATTTTTCTCGAGTTGGCTAATCCAACGCTACCGACGCAATAAGGTATTCTGCATCTCGGCATTATGTCTCGGACTGACCATCGCCACGATGTTTGTCCTGACAGACCGTACGGCAAGCTTTACGGTTGCGATAAGGGACGTGGAGGCCATCGCCATCTTCCTG
>ULWE01016043.1_pt1 | contig 46168 bp, 33 predicted proteins | sample 1960071 | NCBI WGS metagenome assembly ULWE01 (sample SAMEA4835804, study PRJEB28245) | human gut metagenome | biome: gut microbiome; material: fecal sample | place: Denmark | collected 2008 | reverse complement strand
TGATGAGCCGTGCCCGTCCTACCGATAAGCAGCGACTGGTGGCTATGCTCCAGAAGCGTGGCGAGGTGGTTGCCGTAACAGGTGATGGTACCAACGATGCTCCGGCGCTTCACTATGCACATGTGGGGCTGTCATTAGGTTCTGGAACTTCCGTAGCGAAGGAGGCTTCGGATATGACCCTGCTTGATGATTCCTTCAAGTCTATCGCCAATGCCGTGATGTGGGGACGTTCGCTCTATCGCAATTTGCAGCGCTTCCTCTTCTTCCAGTTGGTAGTGAATGTAGCTGCCCTCCTGCTGGTGCTTGGCGGCTCTGTCATCGGAACCGAGATGCCATTGACGGTTACTCAGATACTCTGGGTCAACCTCATCATGGATACATTTGCAGCCCTGGCTCTCGCCTCATTGCCTCCATCTCACGAGGTGATGAAGGAGAAGCCACGCAAGGCATCTGATTTCATCATCAACAAGAGCATCGGTTTCGGCATTCTGTTCTGCGGCATCGTCTTCTTCCTCGTGATGTTTGCCCTGTTGGTTTACTGCGAGCGCAGAGGCAAGGGTGGAGTAGATGTGCATGAGCTGACCATGTTCTTCACCACCTTCGTGATGATCCAGTTCTGGAATCTCTTCAATGCCAAGGCACTGATGAGTCATCACACCGCTTTCCGCCATTTCCTGAAGGATAAGGGAATGATCTTAGTGCTTGTACTGGTATTGGTGGGTCAGTGGATCATCGTAACCTTTGGTGGAGAAATGTTCCGCACTACACCTTTGTCACTTCACGAGTGGCTGCTCATTATCGGTTCAACCTCTGTTGTGCTTTGGGCGGGCGAGCTGTGGAGAGCATTTAAGAGAATGATAGCTAAGAGAAGATAATCCAATGATTAAGATAGAATGAATACTATACATTACAACGAAACTGTACAATTGCAGCCTTGCGTGGCAACTATCGGTTTCTTCGATGGGGTGCATCGTGGACACCAGTTCTTGATCCGTCATCTTGTAGAGACCGCCCGACAGGAGAATTTGCAATCCACAATCATTACTTTCGATGAACATCCCCGTAAGGTGCTGCAGAGTGATTATCAGCCGGAGATGTTGAGTACACTCGATTCAAAACTTCTCCTCCTTTCAAAAACAGAGGTGGATAATGCTGTTGTCTTGCATTTCGATAAGGCGATGGCTGCGATGTCTGCATGCGAGTTTATGCAGAAGATACTTCACGACCATCTCCATGTTAGGAAACTCTTCATCGGCTACGATCATCGATTCGGTCACAACCGTGAGGAGACTTTCGAGGATTATGTGCGCTACGGCGAGGAATTGGGCATTGAGGTCATCAGAAATGATGCCTTCCGGATAGATGATATCAATATTTCTTCCTCTGTCATCCGTTCCTTCCTGAAAGAAGGTGAAATAGAGATGGCCAACCAGTGCCTGGGTTATCCTTATACCATTATCGGTAAAGTAGTGAATGGTTATCATGAGGGAAGAAAACTCGGATTTCCGACTGCCAATCTGGACATCTCGCATTTCGGGCAGTTAATTCCTGCCACAGGAGTTTATGCCGTAAAGGTTCGTATAGAGAACTCTATGACTTGGAAACAAGGCATGATGAATGTGGGCAACCGACCAACTTTTAATGGCAAGCAGATTACGCTGGAAACGCACATCTTCAATTTCGAGGGTGATATCTACGACCAACTGCTGCTTGTCTGCTTCATCAAGCGAATCCGTGGCGAACAGAAGTTTGATAGTCCTGAGGAATTGGCAGAACAGTTGAAGGAAGATGAAAAAACAGTAGTGGAATTTTTAAATAAGGAGATTGACAATGGCAAAGATTAATTTTAAAAAAGGTCTGACAGACATAGTTTTATACATTATTATATTTATAGTCGTACAGATATTTCTGACTTATGCTGGAGCAGGCATTTGGGCTGCTGTCAAGGGCGAAGGTTATCAGGCAACTCTTCTTGCTATGGGTACGGGAAATAATGCCATCCTGACGGCGCTGACTACGGTATTCAGTAATGTCATCACCCTCATCATTTTCCTGAAGGCTAAATGGACTCCCCTTACCCGTAACTATCTGCAGTCAAAGCCTTGGATTAGTCTGTTGTGGGTAGCTTTGTTTACTCTGGGCGCTATCATTCCATTGGAGTTTGTCTATGAGCAGATAGGCGTCGAGATGGATGCGGATACCGAGCGGGTATTTGCTTCGCTGATGAAGGAGCCTTGGGGCTATGTAGCTATCGGTATATTGGCACCTCTGGCAGAGGAAATCGTGTTCCGTGGCGCTATCCTCCGTACTTTGCTTGATATGGTAAGCAAGAAGAATCATTGGGTTGCCATCTTCATTTCTGCAGCTGTGTTTGGCTTGATACATGGCAATAAGGCGCAGTTTATCAATGCCCTCCTGATGGGCTTGCTTTTGGGATGGATGTATTATCGCACCAAAAGTCTTGTTCCGGGCATTCTGATGCATTGGGTGAACAATACGATGGCGTATGTACTTGCCAATATCATGCCACAGAGTGATGGCAAGCTCATCGACCTCTTCCATGGTGATGAAAAGACCGTATATTATGCCGTAGGCTTCTCGCTCTGTATCATGATACCAAGTTTTATCCAGATGATCTTGCGGCTTCAGAAACCGAAAAATGTTCCTGCTAAATTCTGAAATGAGGGAATCATAACTAAATTGAAAGCTTTCAATAAAATACGATATAGGAAAAAGGCTGCTCCAAAAATGGTGCAGCCTTTTTTGATTATTGAATAATCAGTATTGTAAAAGATAAAATTATTTGCTGAAACTTACGTTGTCCACATGGTCGTTTACGTAGATATTCGCCATATCTGCCGTCTTATACCACTTTGGCTTTCCCGGCATGTCATCCGAAATCACCTTGCCGTTGATGGTGAAGTTCTCGAAATGGATGTTCTTCACCTTGCGGCTCTCATCGTAACCGGCGATGATGCCCATATTAGGAGCATTCTTGCCCGTGTAGGCGATGTTGCGAAGAGTGATGTCTTCGATACCTCTGCCTGGTGCAGAACAATATTTCTTGTTGAAGCAGACGCGGATGTTGAAGAGCATTCCCTTGCGGATGTTGTCGATGTGGAAGTCCTCGAAGGTGACGCCTTTTACCAGGATGTTGTCGCCATTGTTGATGCTGATGCAGCCCTGATAGTCTATCTGGTTCTCGGCATGTTCTAAGATGTCAATGTCCTTATAGAGCACATTGGTGATGTCTTCGTTTTCTGGAGTCTCGCTGTGCAGGCCGATCATGATAGGATGAGCCACGTCTGCCCACATCACGAAGTCCTGGATGGTGATGTTCTTGCAACCGCCATGATAGTTCTTGCGGGTGCAGTAGATGGTGGAACAGTCGTCGCTGGTACGGGCGAAGAGGTGTTCCTGGTAGATGTTGTTGCTGGCGAAGATGTTGAATCCGTCGCCCCAGCCATACCAGCTCATCACCTTGGCGTTCTTCACGGTTACGGAATCGCTGCCGCCGATAGGCAACTGGGTGGTGAGAGGTCCGTCGATATATACATTCTTGGAATATCTCACCATGATACCCTCATGTCTTCCTGGCATGACGATGCCGTGACCGAGAATCTTCACATCCTTAGAACCGTAGGTGGATAGCCAACCCTTGATGACGGCTCCGTTGTCAATAAAGACAGTCTTGCCTGATGCTATGTGAATAGAATCGCCCTTGAAATCGTGAACGCCCGGGCCGAAATACATCAGGTTTTTCTTCTTCTTTACTTTTGGCTTTTCTAATACGTTGTCTGCGAAGATTTGGAGATTCTGGTAGATGTTGCCGTTGATCTCTACGGAGAGGTAGCGAGGACGGTCGAGCGAGAACGTCAACGTATTGCCCTCCTGCTTAGCCTCTATTCCGTAGGAATTCGGACGAATCTTATAACTTTTGATATTCTGAGCTATGCTCTTTACCTGTATTTCAACTTTACCTTCGAATTCAAACTTAGCTACGGATGTGATCTCTACATTGTGCTTGGCATCAGCCACCCTATCCACCTTGAAGGCGTAGGTGTCGATGTCTTTCCAATCTCCTCCATTGACACGTGCTTGCACTTGGAAGTCTTTCTTCAGTTCAATGCCTGCTGGTGCCTTGCTCACAACCAAGCGATCCTTGGCGATGGCAGAGAGAGCCATGAAGCAGAGCGCTAATGTTATTAATGTCTTATTCATAAATTGATCTTGTTTTTAATGATTCTTTATTATTATACGAATATAAGACTTAATATACTGATGCGAAAATACAAAAAGATTGCGATTTATCAGTTGTTTCAAGTAAATGTCTTGTTCAATTTTAGGGCAAAGTTTATTTGATTTACTTTGCCAGTTTGTTGTAGTCCAGTCCCCATTGCTTGGCAAGCTTCTTGACTTCTTTCTTGGTCAGGTGAACCACGGCTCCATGCTTCGGTTGGGTGAAGTTGGTGGAGAACATCACGCCGCCCTCGTTGAAACGTCCCAACTGCTTGAAGTGCTCGAAGTCAGAGGTTGCCTGCTTGATGCCTGGAGTTCCGTCGTGGGCTACGTAGAAGAGATGGTATTTGCCCTGTGCATAACAGATGTCGCCGTCAATGGCTGTCTTGTTTTCGATAGGATATTCGAATAGGAGTTGAGGCTCCGTCTCTATCTTGCCGAAATCATCGTTCACATACATATAGTAGAGACGGTTTCGTTCGTTCTTGTAGCGCATGGTGAAATAGATCATGAGTTTCTTGGCTATAGGGTCGTAGATGGTTTCCGGTGCCCAGACACAACCTATTTCTGCAAACTTAGGGGAGAGGTCGGTGATGTTGACAATCTTGTGGGTCCAGTGTATCAGATCCCATGACTTCATCAGCACGAGTCCCTTATTGTTTCCCCATCCGTAGGTCTTTCTTTTTAGGAAACGATTTGGCAAAGCCTGTGCTTGGCATTGCTAATGCAAGGGCAAGCAGGGGGAAGTTTGAAGTAATTTCTCATTGTTATAGTTGTTTATTGATTTTGTTGGTTTAATTATTTTGCAAAGATAATACTTTTCATGCGAACATGGGTGTTCTTTTTATGATTTTATGTTAAAAGACCGTGAATTACATAAAAATGAAGCTGGCTTCATCTGTCAATGAAACCGGCTTCGCCATTGGATGAAATAGGCTTCATAGCTGGTCGAAGCCTACTTCAAGTATTGAACGCCTAAAAAACTATCCAGACCACGGATGTAGTATGGATAATAGGCTTTTGTAGCATTCTGATATGGAGTACTACTGCCTATCAGGCAAGAACATATAATCAGATCATGTCCACGGCTTGGGACAATCCTGCTCATCCGCATGAAAAAGAATGTTACGTATAATCTTCCTTCCAATCGTATTATTAGCAAAAATAAAAGAAAAGAACGCATGAAACAGAAAGTTTTATACATGATTTTAGCGGCTTGCTTATTCTTAGTAAATGCTTCTGATATTTTTGCCAAGGGGAAAAAGAAAGTGGAAGACCCAGAGATAAGTAAGCTTAAGGGAAAGATAGAAAACGTGATGCAGAAGGTGGATGCACAGCCCGATTGGCTCTATTCCCGACTGCAAATGTTTTGGAACACCCATGCCTCGGATGTCTTCGTAAATGGTGAAACCTTTGCGAAGGTAGGGGGAAAACGTGCTCCGGAACCAACCGTGAAGTACAACGGAACCCGAGGGATGGAGTCGCAATACAACCATCCCCACCTGGAAGATATGATTCCTTACGATGACGATGAACTGGGCAATGTAACCTATGTCAACAAGGCATCCGGCAAAATGGAGAAAACTTCACCGGCAAAGACGGGTTGCAATATCGCCAGCGTGAACCAGCAGATAATGGGCATTGCTCGAGATGCAGCCCGCATCTATGCCGCTACCAGTGATATGCGATACGGAAAGATGGCAGCTAAGGTGTTCGATGTCTATATGAAAGGTATCGCCTATCGCAATGTACCTATCGACCTGAACCACGGGCATCAGCAAACCCTGGTGGGTATGACTACCTTCGAGGTTATCCACGAAGATATCATCAACGAACTCACCCAGATGTATCCACTCATCAAAAATCTCATCAAGGAAGACCAGCCTATCATCGAGGCAGGTTTCAAGAAGTGGGCAGAGAATATTATCGCCAATGGTGTGCCTCATAACAACTGGAACTTGTTTCAGGCCGATTTCATCGTAAAGATAGCTTTGATCTTGCAGGATAACCAGGCTTATGCCGACGGCAAGGGCAAGCAGTATTATCTGGATTACGTGGTGAATCAGAACAGCATCCGACAGTGGAGCCTGAACAAGCTCATCGACTTTGGCTTCGATCAGAAGGCAAAAATCTGGTATGAATCTCCAGGCTACAGCACCACGGTGCTTAGCACCCTCTGCGATTTTGCCAATAGGCTCGATGAAAAGGCGGAAATTGATATGTTCAAGCAGCGTCCTATCCTGATAGATGGCGTGAAGGCCTCTGCCGAATATCTCTTCCCTAACCGCATGATAGCAGGTTTCGGCGATACCCATCCGGGCTATCTGAACCAGGGTGGCATCAATAATATCCTGAAATATGCCACCCGTCATAAGAACAAGAGTCTTATCGCAGACATGAATCTCTTCAAGAGCGCCGTTTCAAGCGATGCTCCAATATCAGAAATCGAGAAATATACCAGCACGATGTTCTATGCTCCTAATGTATCATGGATTGCGATGCGTACGGGTATGGACAAGCAGCACGACCTGATGGCTTCCATCAATGCCAGTCTGGGCAACCACGCTCATGCCAACGGCATCTCTCTGGAACTTTACGGCAAGGGCTATGTGCTCGGTCCTGATGCAGGAATAGGAAAATATCTCTATAGCGGACTGGATTACTTGGAGTATTATTCTCAGATGCCAGCCCATAATACGGTGGTAGTAGATGGTGTATCGAGCTATCCGGTGATGATGTCGCAGCATGCCTTCAAGATTATTTCAGCCTATCCTGAGGTAAGCGCAGAGAAGCCTGCCAGCAAGAAACTCTCGGAGCAGAAGGAGAAGATGACCTATGCTACTGTAAGCTTCCTTGAGCCAGAAACACAGGCAGAGCAGCAGCGAACCACCGCCATTGTGAAGACCAGCGATAAGGGCGGTTATTACATCGATGTATTCCGCAGCCGAAAGAAGGAAGGGGGCGACAAGACCCACGATTACTTCTATCATAACCTGGGACAGGAGATGAAAGTGATGGATGCTGCAAGCGGTAAGGCGTTCGATATGAAGCCTACCGAGGAACTTGCCTTCGCTGGCGGTCATCTCTATGCTTATTCCTATATATATAATAAGGTAAGTACCGAAATGACTTCTTCTGTAAAGACCCAGTTCGTAACCAAGATAGAAGATGAAAAGGTGGTGGCAGCGATGGATAACCAGAAGGAGATAACGATGACGATGTGGATGAAGGCGGATGAAAACCGCACCATTTTCCAGGCGCTCTCTCCTGCCAACCTGGAATACGAGCGTATGCCTAACCAGCCTTATAAGGTCATCGACCAGCCGGTATTGACCTTTGTGGCTCGCCAGAAGGGTGAGGCTTGGAATCATCCTTTCGTCTGCGTATATGAGCCAAGTTCTGATACAGAACCAGGCGATATCGCATCAGTAGATTACTTTACGCCAAGCGAGCAGGGTGCCGTGGGCATCATCGTGAAACTGAAGAATGGAACCGAGCAGCGCATCGTCTGCTCAGAGAATGGAAAAGTACAAATCAAGTAGAAATCCGGTTATGAGAAAGTTTTTTATTGCTATCTTGTTTTGGGCGGTTGCTATAGTTGGATATGCAGCAGAAGTCTTGCAGTCGCCTGACGGCAAATACAACTTCGTCTTCGAACAGAAAGACGGAAGATTAACCTATCATCTCGACTATGCAAATAAGCAGGTGATAGAAGAGGGGAAACTGGGTGTGAATATCGACAACCATCTGGTGGAGTCGGCGATGGGCATCCCAGTAGATAACAGCAAGGTATGGACCAGAGGGATGGAAGTAATCAAGGTAGAGCGTACAGCTAAGGATGATACCTGGAATCCTATCTATGGCGAGTATTCATCTATCCGTGACCATTATAACGAGATGGTTATCCACCTGATGAAGGGTGGTAATCATGACAACAGCGGCAATGGCTATGACAAACGCCAGCAGTATCTCTTCGACATCATCGTGCGGGCTTACGATGAGGGTGTGGCAATCTGCTACCACTTCCCTGAGGCAACGAATGGCTTGTTCATGCACATCACTGATGATCTGACATCCTTCCGCCTAGCTCCAGGTGCTGAGGCTTACCATTTTGCATGGGCTCAGGCACATGCTAATAAGGTAAAGTTGCTGAAGAGTGAGAAGGCTTGGAAGAATGAGGCAGAACGCCCTCTTGTCTTGCATCTTGCCAACGGACTTTATGCAGCCATCGGTGAAGCAGCCCTTTCTGATTTCGTTCGTGGAAAACTCAAGTTGAAGGCAGATAATGAACTTCAGATGTCGATGTTCCAGTCTGCTGATATCATCACCGCCTACGATATGCCTTGGCGATTCATCATGGTGGGTGAGAAGGCCATTGACCTGATTAACAACAAGCAGATGGTGCTGAATCTCAACGCCCCATGCCAGATTGCTGATGCCAAGGAATGGATTCGCCCAGGCAAGGCATTCCGTGTTTGTCGTCTGGATAAGAAGACGCTATATGAGGGAGTGGATTTCTGTGTGGATAGAGGTTTGCTGTATATCGAACTGGATGCAGGCTGGTATGGTCCTGAGATGAAGATGAGTTCTTCGGCATTGAAGGTGGTAGACAACCGCGATTTCGATATGGCTGAGCTTTGTGCATATGCCAAGAGCAAGGGTATCGGAGTCTGGGTATATGTAAACCAGAGAGCCTTGTATCAGGAACTTGATAAGATATTGCCTCTTTACAGAAAGTGGGGTATCAGCGGCATCAAGTTCGGTTTTGTTCAGATTGGTTCGCAGGAGTGGACTACCTGGCTTCACAATGCCGTGAAGAAGTGTGCCGATTATCATATCATGGTGGATATCCACGATGAGTATCGTCCTACGGGATGGAGTCGCACTTATCCTAACCTGATGACTCAGGAGGGCATCGGAGGCAATGAAGAGATGCCTGCAGCAGATCACAATGTAGTTCTTCCATTCACAAGATTCCTCTGTGGCCCTGCCGATTATACTCCATGTTATTTCAACGGCAGAGTGAAGAATACGAAAGCTCATCAGTTGGCGATGCCTGTGGTATATTATAGTCCGATTACATTCTTGTATTGGTACGACCTGCCGAATGCCTACAAGGGCGAGAAGGAATTGGATTTCTGGAAACATTGTCCTACTGTATGGGATGAGAGCAAGGCTTTGGAAGGCGAAATAGGAGAATATATTGTTCAGGCTCGTCGCTCGGGCAATGATTGGTTTGTGGGAGCGATGAATGGTTTATCGGCTCGCGATATCACCCTTAATACAGCGGGGTTCCTGCAGAAAGGCAAGAAATATCGTGTGGAGATATACAATGATGATCCATCTTTGCAGACTCGTACCAAGGTTTCTTCTACAGAGATGGTTATCAAGGCTGGCAAGCAGTTGAAACTTCATTTGCAAGCATCTGGAGGTGCAGCCCTGCGATTTGTTCCTGTAAAATAAAAAATTGTTAGTTTTATCGTAGTGATAGTGAAAGTCTCGGTTGCCCATTGGGTAGTCGGGGCTTTTTTCTACTCGATTTAGTCGCTATAGCGATGCTATTTTCTCCTATTCTCCGCAAAAATGCGGAGAATAATGCGAATAATCTCCGCAAAACTTGCATAATCCGATAAAATGCTTTATATTTGCGCCAAAAGAATCAATTATGAGGGAAGCAACAATGTATATTTGGCAGCAAGAGGATTGGCCTCACATGACTTGGGACAATGCCTGTTTTAGCAATAGCTTGGCAGAAGTGAATATGCTGAGGGGAAAGTTGCTGGGCAGGCTTTCCATGTTTGGTTTCGAGGAGCGAAACCAATCCATGCTCGACTCCTTAACACAAGAAATCGTGCATTCGGCAAGGATAGAGGGTGAGAACTTGAATAGGGATAGTGTGCGCTCTTCTGTGGCTCGACAGTTAGGATTGGAGTATGAAGGCTTGCCTGTGCCCGACCATTATACAGAGGGAGTGGTGCAAGTGATGCTGGATGCCGTGCAGCATTATGCTATATCTTTGGATGCTGAACGTTTATTTTCTTGGCATGCGGCTTTATTTCCTACAGGGAGAAGTGGTATCCATAAGATAGCTGTAGCTCAGTGGCGAGTGGGCGATGACCCAATGCAAGTGGTTTCGGGTGCATTGGGTCATGAGAAAGTACATTATGAGGCACCTGCGAGCAAGGATGTTCCTATGATGATGGCGGAATTGATGGATTGGATAAATAAGGAGGAAAGTATAGACCCATTGGTCAAGGTAGCTGTGGTACATCTTTGGTTTGTGACGGTTCACCCATTCGACGATGGCAATGGACGGCTTTGTAGAACCTTGACCGAACTGTTGCTTTCCCGTGCCGACCAAACTTCCCAACGTTATTATAGTCTTTCTTCAGAGATACTAAATCATCGCAAGGAATATTACGACCACTTGGAGCAAGCGCAGAAAGGCGACTTGGACATTACTCCATGGATACAATGGTTTTTGCAGACTTTGAAGGCGGCTTTGGCAAATGCCTTGCAAAAGACGGAGAATGTAGTTCGTAAGGCTCAGTTTTGGGATAAGCATCGCACGATAGCTTTTAATACCCGTCAGCGCAAGGTGCTCAACATGCTCTTGGATGGCTTCAAGGGAAAACTCAATTCTTCGAAATGGTACAAAATCAACCATTGTTCGCAAGATACAGCCAACCGAGACATCAAGGACTTGATGGCTAAGGGAGTATTGAGACAGACGGATGAAGGAGGACGTAGTACTAACTATGAATTGTGTAGTACTTTCTAAAATCCCATGTCAATGTTGTATCACATTATCGTAGGCGCCAGCATTTCCTCAAAGGAAGCACATTTATAAGCTCTAACGAAGCGCTTTATTGAGGTTTAAGTTTTATTGAGGTCTAACGATGCGCTTTATTGAGGTCTAATGATGCGCATCGTTAAGTGTTAATAAAGCGCATCGTTAAGTTGCCAAAAAGCGCTTCTTCATCCGTCTGTAATTTTCGAGGAATTAGGTTTCATTTTTCTCGTCACTGTACCCACTTTTATTTTTCTCTGCCACGGAAAAATTCTTGCGTGGGCAGGGAGAAAAATATACCCAGGCAGAGAAGTGAGACAAACATCTGACCTGACGAACAGAAACTTCATACAAAATATTTGACCATGGATTAGATTGCCAAACAAATCAAAGTTCTATTGTGCCATACGCTGAGTCGTTATTTTGCGCCAAATGGGTTAAAAAAGGTATTTGGCGCAGAATAACGACATTTTTTAAGTATAAACATAGTTCGTTACGTAATATTATCGAATAGATTCCGTAATGAATATAAAAAATGGAGTGAGATATGAAGAAAAGTAATGTTTGGCATAGAAAGACTGTCTTGTTCCTTGCCTTCTTGTTACAAGGACTGATGGTGACGGTAGCCCATGCTGTTGGCGTGGGAGGCTGTGGAATGTTTCAGTGGTCAGTGGAATTGAGAAGATATATTTCCAATGAAACAGGCAAGGCTCCAGTGGCTTATCTCTGGGTACCGGAGGGCTGCAAGAACGTTAAGGCTATGATACTCTCGCAGCAGAACATGACAGAGGAAGCTATTTATAAGAACTCTCGTTTCCAGGCAAAGATGAAGAAACTGGGTGTGGCGATGGTATGGGTGGCTCCTGCCTTCAATAATAATTGGGATCCGGCATCGGGAGCACAGCAAATCTTCGAGGAACTGATGCCTTGTCTCGCAGACCAAAGCGGACATCCTGAAATCGCCAAAGCTCCTATTATTCCTTTGGGACATTCAGCTCAGGCTACCTTCCCCTGGAACTTCGCAGCCTGGAATCCGAGCCGAACCCTCTGTATCATCTCCTTCCATGGTGATGCGCCTCGTACCAATCTATGTGGATATGGTGCAGCAAACGTAGAGTGGGGACGCAACCGAAATATCGACGGCATTCCTGGCCTGATGGTAGAAGGAGAGTATGAATGGTGGGAGGCGCGCGTGAATCCAGCCCTTGCTTTCCGCATGATGTATCCAGAGAGTTGCATCTCTTTCCTTTGCGATACAGGAAGAGGACATTTCGATTGTGGAGATAGAACTGCGAATTATCTGGCGAAGTTCATTCAAAAGGCATTAGAACAGCGTTTGAATGACAATGGAAGGGGAATCGAATACAATGCCGATGGCTCTGTCAAGCTGAAGAAGTTGAATCCGAAAGATGGTTATCTTGCCGAGCGTTTCCATTCAGATATGATAGGTACGGATGGTGCAGATAAGGGCAAGGTTCCTGAGAACGCCAATGCATCCCGTCCTCAACCGGCTCCTTATGCTCGGTATAAGGGTGACAAACACGATGCTTTCTGGTATTTCGACAAGGAGATGGCAGAACTCACCGAGGCTCGCTATCAGGAGACTGCGGGCAAGAAGATGCAGTATGTAGGCTTCGAGTATCAGGGCAAGCTGATTCCTTTCAACGAGAAGGCGCAAGGCGGAATGCAAATCAAGATAGAGGATGCTTCTGTGAATGCTAATTCCAAGGATAAGAAGGCTATTCGTATTCATTTGAAGGCAGTTTATACCGATGCTTCCCATAACGTTCTTTCGAATGCACATGGCAAGAAGGTTCCTCATATAGAGGTTATCAGCGGACCTTTGAAGAAAATCAACGATACTACCTTCGAGGTTTATCCATACGAGACTGGTTGGGATAACCCACGTAGAAGTTTCACAGCTTGGGTAGTTGCTGTGGTAGATGCTGATGGCGAATATAAGGGAGCTGTTCAGCCTTTGCACATCGACCTGCCAGCAAGCCTTTGCAGAGGGTTATAGAATATGTAGTATAATTTATTCCATAAAGTAAGATAGTAAAAATGAAGAAGTTTATTCTTTTTTCCTTGTTGGTGGCATCTGCGCTTTCAATTCAGGCAAAGACACCAGCAGATAATCAGCAGAATGCAATTAAGTGCATACCTTTTAATATGTCGCAGGTACATCTTCTCCCTTCCCATTTTCAGGAGAATATGAAGCGCGATTCGGCTTGGATGATGTTGATACCTGTTAGTTCACTTTTGCAGAGTTTCCGCAACACCAGCGGCGCCTGGTCAAGTCGTGAGGGTGGTTATATGACGGTAAAGAAACTCGGTGGTTGGGAATCCCTTGATTGCGATCTCCGCGGTCATATCACAGGTCATCTTCTTTCGGCATACGCTACGCTCTATGCACAGACTGGCTCTGCGGCAGTGAAGACGAAGGCAGATAGCATCGTGAATGGACTTGCCGAGGTGCAGCAAGCATACGGCAGAAGTGGCTATCTGAGTGCCTTTGCCGAAGGTCTTATCGACCGAAATATCCAAGGCAAGAGCGTATGGGCACCCTTCTATACGCTCCATAAAATCGTGCAGGGACTGATAGACCAGTACCAGCTTTGTGGTAATCCGCAAGCCTTGAAAATAGCAAAGGGTATGGGTAATTGGGCTTATAACAAACTCAAACCGCTCTCAGAGGAAACCCGAAAGAAGATGATCCGCAATGAGTTTGGCGGTTTTAATGAGGCGATGTATGAACTTTATGCCTTGACCAAAGATGAGAAGTATCTCTGGGTGGCAAAGTATTTCTATCATAATGAGAAGATAGACCCATTGAAGAATGGAAATCTGGATTTAGGCACCAATCATGCCAATACCTTTATCCCGAAGCTTTTGGGAGAGGCGAGAAACTATGAAATGTTTGGAGCCAAGGATAGTCGCAAGGCAGCAGAACTCCTGTTCTGGACCTTGGTTAACGATCATGCCTTCGTGACAGGCGAACTTTCTGATAAGGAACATCTCTTCAAGCCTTCAGAGCAGAGCAAGCATCTCTCAGGTTATGATGGTGAGAATTGCTGTACCTTCAATCTTCTGAAACTTGCCGATCATCTCTTTTCCTGGAATCCAAGCAGCAAGATAGCCGATTACTATGAGCGGGCGCTCTATAATCATATCCTCGGTCAGCAAGACCCGATGACAGGTATGGTATGCTATTTTACACCATTGCAGACGGGTGCTTATCGTCTTTATTCTACTAAGGACAGCAGCTTCTGGTGCTGTGTGGGTAGTGGTTTCGAGAGTCATGTGAAATATGCTTCGAGCATCTATTTCCATTCTGCCAAAGATCTCTACGTGAATCTTTTCATTCCATCCAAGTTGGATTGGGAGGGAACGCATCTCACTCAGCAGACCTCTTTTCCTCAGGTATCTACGACCACATTGACAGTGGATGGCAAGCCGAGAAACTTTACATTACGTCTCCGCTATCCATCTTGGGCAACCAAGATGGAGGTCAAGGTAAATGGCAGAAAGGTGAAAACTGCCATGGGTACAGATGGTTACATAGCAATTTCCCGTCTCTGGAAGGCTGGCGACAAGGTGGAAATGAACTTCGGTATGCAACTTAAAGAAGAAGCAATCAAAGATGATGCCTCCAAAGTCGCATTGGTATATGGTCCTATCGTTATGGCTGGTAAGCTTGACAAGGTAGAGCATCCATTCAGCGATCCTACTCAATACAACGATTACTATACCTTCGACTTCAAAATACCTGCATCGACTGTGGAGAAGACAAAATATGAGGGATTGAAGACAATTCAGAGAGTAGAGAGTAGTTCTAACGGCGATAAAACGGCGTTTGATTTGCATTTCAAGACTAAGCAAGGAGTGGAAATCATTCCTTTCTATGATGCTTACCATTGCCGTTATGTGGTATATTGGCAGAAGAAAAATACAAGATAGAACGAAAAAAGAGGGTGACAACATAAAAACAGGCACCCCACAACATTTAAAGAGTTACTATATCCTGCCAGGGTATATAAAAAATGTTATAATATGGCGGCTTTCATGGGTATGAAAGCCGCCATATCGTTTGTTTTTATTATATTTGCAGCGGAATATAATAAGAAAACTTATGATGGAATATATAATAGGTAGAAAAGAAGATATAAAAGGAATGGATGAACGGCAAAGACCGAAGTCCTGGGCGGAGGCATTCTTCATGTTGGAAACTTTTTTGGAACAATGAAGTATATACATTATTATATAAGCCTACTATTACTGTGCTGCATGATGACAGCTCGTGCCGACATCGTCAATGATGAGGTATTTCATTTTGTAACCAAGGAAGATGGACTCTCTGGCGAATCCGTCTCTCGTATCATGTCCGATTATCTCGGACGGATATGGCTAGGAACGAGTGATGGGGTGAGCATGTATAACGGCAAACGTATTGTTACTTTCAGAATGAGTGGTGACGGGAGTATTCCTAATTATGTATACGACATTTGTGAGGGAACTGATCATTCCATCTATGCTGCTACTAATAAGGGCGTTTTTGAAAAGCGCAAGGGCGATGGTGAGTTCCGCCAGATTATGAAAGACATTGCCAAGGGTGAGACCGTTTTGGAAAGCAAGGGGATAGTCTATGTGGGTAATAGAGAGGGACTGCATGTGTTTGATGGGAAATCAACTCGTGTCATTACGGTTGGAGCTTCAAGAATGGGTGTTGAGAATGGTGTGCGTGACATTAAGGCTGATGCCCAGGGAAACATCTGGTTCTTGAGCAAATATGCGCTTAATTGCTATTTTCCAAAGACAGGTAAATATCGTTCGTATGTCATTGCAGATAAAATGCCCAAGGGGGCTGCATTGAATCGTTTGGTAATCTATCATGATAAGTTTTATATAGGAACCAAAAACAATGGCTTGTTTGTTTATTCTCCCAAAAACCTTCATTCCCCATATAAGATTCCAAAAGTGGGAAATGTTGTTACCTGCTTGCAGCTGACCGCTCAGGGAGAGGTTGCTGTAGCAACAGATGGTTCGGGTGCATACTTGTTGGATGCAAAAACAGCAAGAATCAAGGAGATTTATCATACTAAGGGAGATAGGAAACATCAATTGCCGAGTGACGCCGTTTATTGTTTTACAAAAGATCGGCATGGGGTCAACTGGTTCGGCTTCTTCCGCTTTGGTATGTGCTATACATTCTACAGTGCTCCTGTTTTTCACCGTTATTCTTTCGATGGCTTTACGACAGAAGGACTTACTGTCCGTTCTTTCTATATAGGTAATCGGGTAAAACTGATTGGTACCAATGACGGTTTGTACTATGTGGATGAGGCTCGTAAGTTTGTGAAGTTGCTTTCACCGGATCATCTCTTAGGTGCTCATATTATAACCAATATCATCTATTTTAAGGAACATTATTATATTGCTACATATGATGGTGGTCTCTTGGTGCTGAATCCTCGGACTTTTGAAGTTTCTCGCATTCCTGGTGAACCATTGCTGGCTACAGCAACGATTTCTTCTCTTGATATAAGCAAGGACAATCGGTTGTGGATAGGAACAGGCGAGGGTATTTTTGTCTGGGATGCAGAAGGACACATCACGAGATATACAGAGAACAATTCACGTCTCTGTGGAGGTGTTGTTAATTTCATGTTCGATGATAAGGGGAATGGTTGGGCTTGCTCGCAAGGCTTATCTCTCTATGTTGCTGCGACGAAAACTTTCGAGAACTCCCATTTCCCTAAAGGCTTTTTCAATTCGGAGGCGAACCTGGGATGTGTGAGAGGTCATAGCGGGCTGATGTTTTTCCCGAAAAAGATACAGGTATATTATACAAACTTATCCATGACAAACTTCGGACAGCTGGAGATGCCAAGTGAATTGCTCACTAGCATCAATTATGGATTCTTGGATGATATGAGAGGGCACTATTGGATAGTAACAGACCATGGCTTGTATCGTTTGAACTATCAGATGAAAAACTTGCAGCATTTCGGATATGGCGAGGGACTGATGTGCCAGTTCATCAACTCTAATGGTATACGCTTGGATGATAAAGGACATATATGGATTGGAACGTCAAATGGCTTGATGGAGGTAGATGAGCAGGCTTTGGAGTATTGGCTGCACCACAATCCTTATCGTATCAGTCTTTATGATGTGCGTCGGGGCAGCGACTTGATGCAATATATCTGGGAAGACCAAGTGAATGATGGGCATCATATCAATGTCAAATGGAATATTGTCTCAGAGAAACTCTCTTTCCGCATCCTGTTGCAGGACTATGCCCGTCCTTTCGGCCGCCTTTACCAATATAAGTTCGAGGGTGAAAAGGACTGGCACAGTGTGGATGACGGAAAGGATGTGGTGCTTGAAAACCTTATGCTGGGTGTTCATCATCTCAAGGTAAGACTGGCAGGAGCACCCGCTACAGAATGCGATTACACGATAACAGTTACCCCATCATGGCTTGCCATTCTTGAACTCATCATCATGGTTGCTGCCATCGTCTTATTCCTGATGTGGCGCAACTATCATAAGAACGCCAAGGCTCTCTTAGACGAACGTGACGAGATAGAGACGGCACTGATAGAGGTTGAGCAGGAACAGCAGCAGGCTTTGCAAGATGCGGATAGACAGGGACTGATAGAGCCGGGCTTACAGGAACCGATAGAAGCAGGTTCACAGAAGTATGCTCGTGTGAAGGTGGATGAACAGGAATTCGCTAATATAGTGGAACGTATGAAAACTTACATCGAGGAGAATCGCTGTTATACGAATCCTGAACTGAAAATGAGTGACCTTGCCGAAGTGCTTGGCTTGTCATCCAGTAAGTTGAGCCAGGTGTTTAGTCTGTATATCAAGGAGAACTATTATGAGTTTATCAACAAATATCGCTTGGAGGAATTCAAACGACTGATAGCAGAAGGCGAATACAAGAAATACACCTTGACAGCCCTAAGCGAAAAATGTGGCTTTAAGAAGTCGAGCTTCTTCAGTACATTCAGAAGGGTGGAGGGGATGACTCCGACGGAATACATGAAAAAGGTAAAAAAGTAAAAGAGTAAAAAGGTAAAAAAGAGTGGGCATGATGCTAAGATGAGGCATCTGCATTTGATGATAAAAGGCGAAGTTTTGAGTGTAAAATCTTACACTCAAAACTTCGCCTAAATTAGATGAACTATACAAAGTGGAGGTGTAAGTGCTTGTAAAATAGTTGATTAAATGGTTTGGACTCATTGAAAAACGAGTTGGCGGTAGTTCGCTCTCAAAAAGTTGCTTGGTATTGAAATTCCTTATATCTTTGCAATCGTGATTCGGAAAAAAGAGAAAATGTAGAAGAATTGCATAGAGAAGACAATCTTAACAAGCAACAATTAAAACTTTTATAATATGGAACGTGAGTACAATCTTCAGAACCGAGACTTGGTAGCTTCCATCTATGAGATGTATTATACCGATCTCAAGCAATATTTCGTGAGCTATACACGTGATGTAATGGCAGCCGAAGATATGCTGCAAGACCTCTTTGTCAAAGTGATGAATCTTGATGTCATCGCTCATGACACAGCCAAGAATTTACTCTTTGTGATGGCGAAGCGCATGATTATCGATGATGCTCGCCATAAGGCATTTGTTCGTGAGACCGAAAAGCAGATGCAGTTATCCATGGGTAGCATGGACAATAACTCTGTGGTTCGTCGCATCGAGGCAGCCGATATTCTTTTATTAGAGAGCAAGCATCTGGCGGAGATGGCTCCAAAGCGTGCCCATATATATAAAATGTATAAGCATGAAGGATGTACTGCTGATGAAATAGCCGAGCAATTGAACCTCAGCAAGCGCACGGTGGAGACCCATATCTATCTATCGACCAAAGATATGAAGGCTTATTTACGTAAGATTATTTAAATATCCGTAAGATAGATATTACTAACAATCAAGAATAAAATAATAAACAATAATACTAAACCTTTTATGAAGCAACAATTCATTCAAGTTTGTATGCTTACAGCAGGATTGGCGATGCCTCTTTTTTCTGTCTCTCTGATGGCAGCTGGCAACCCTAATCCGATAGTAGCACAACAGCAACAGGTGCAAGGTACTGTAGTGGATAAGACGGGCGAGCCGCTTATCGGTGTGACAGTACAAGTGGTAGGACAGCAAGGCGGTACCGTTACCGATATGGATGGTCATTATTCCATCAAGGCAGCAAAGGGTACACAGCTTAAGTTCTCCTACATTGGTTTCACGGAACAAATCGTCAAGGTAAATGGCATTCAACTCGATGTGACCATGAACGAGGACAATCAAACGCTGCAAGAGGTGGTGGTCGTAGGTTATGGTGTGCAGAAGAAGGAGTCGTTGACAGGTGCAGTCACAGTAGTGGATAGCAAGGTTTTTGAAGGTAAGGGTGGCTTGGCTTCTCCATTGCAGGCATTGCAAGGTCAGGTCCCTGGTGTCATGATTAGCCGTTCTTCTTCTGCTCCTGGTGATGAGAGCTGGAGCTTGAACCTTCGTGGTTCTTCGTCTTTGAACTCTACTGACCCACTTATTGTCATTGATGGTGTGGCTGCCAACAGCGTGAGTGAGATGCGCTTGCTCAACCCAGATGACATCGAGAGCATCAACTTCCTCAAGGATGGTTCTGCTGCCATCTATGGTAGCCGTGCAGCTGGTGGTGTTGTCTTGATTACCACCAAGAAAGGTAAGGAAGGAAAACTTCAGGTCAATTATAGCGGTAGTGCGACCTTGAAGACTGTAGGTTTGATGCCTACTCTTTGTAACATCGACCAATGGGCGGATGGTGTACAGCAAGCTTTGATCAATGATAATAATACCAGCAACGTATGGTACACATATGCTGAACTTGCCAAGAAGTACAAGGGTGGCTATATAGATGTAAAGAAGACAACCAACCCATTTGGCCAGTCTGCTTTCACCGATGTAAGTGATTTCGTTTTTGATGACAGCGTGGATTGGCTCGGCAGTCTCTTTGGCTCTACCTGGAGTACCAACCATAGCTTGAGCTTGTCGGGTGGTAACGATAAGAGTGCTTATCGTATCTCAGGTAGTTTCCTTTATGATGGCTCAACGCTCCAGTATGGTAATAACAACAATAAACGTTATAATATTCGTTGGAACTACAGCAACAAACTCAACAAGATATTTACTCTCGAAAGCAGCATTGCCTTCAGTCGTCAGGAGCAAGTAGCTCCGACCCAGGTTGGTTCTGCTTTGAGCACAAGTGTGCCAATGCCAGGTCTTCCTTTGACCGCTATGGATGGCAAACCATACGCTTGGGGTACATGGGCATCACCTGTGGCAAAGGTTTCACAGGGTGGCGACAACAAACTCTCCGTTCGTTCACTCAACATCAGTGAGACCTTGAAAGCACACATTACAGACTGGCTTGATGCCAATGTCAATGTGGGCTATAACACCAGTGAGGCACGTCGTCGTAAGATAGCAAATGCCATTACCTATTATAATTATGCAGGTGATACTAAGGTGTTGGAAGATCCTGTTCAGGAGAAATCTTATTATCAGCAGACATCTGGCCGTACAGATTTCTATAGTATTTCTGGTTTCGTCAATGCACACAAGACCTTTGCGAAACTTCATAATACGAGCTTGACTTTGGGCGCTCAGTATGAGTTGACCGACAAGGAATTCTTTGGCGCAAGTTATACAGATATCTTGGAAGGTCTTGATGTTATCAATGGTAATGGCACCTTGTCCTTGACAAGTGATGATATTCTCAAGAATAATTATCGTACTGCTATCATGTCATATTTCGGAAGATTCAACTATGATTTCGATAGCAAGTATCTCTTTGAGTTCAATGGCCGTTACGATGGTAGTTCCAAGTTCTTGCCTCAGAACCGTTGGGACTTCTTTTGGGGTGCTTCTCTCGGTTGGCGCATCAATCAGGAGAACTTCTTGAAGGATGTGAAGTGGATTAGCAACTTGAAACTTCGTGCATCTTACGCCGAGATGGGCTCTCAGAGCGGTATAGATAATTATGATGGTTACCAGTTCTATAACTTGAGCACATTGAGCGGTGCATACGTAGGAAGCGACAAACTTACTACCATCAAAACCAATGGTAAGTTTGCTTCTACCACTCGCCAGTGGGAGCGTATCAAAAACTATAATGTCGCTCTCGATTTCGGCTTTTTCAATGGTGCGTTGACAGGTACGGTAGAAGCTTTCTTGAAGAAGAACGATAATATGCTTGTGGCAGTTTCTTATCCAGCTGTTCTTGGAGACGCAGCTCCAACTGCCAACGTTGGTAAGTTCAAGGACTGGGGATATGAAGGCAGCATCAATTACAATGGCAAGATAGGTGATGTACTGTATCACGTAGGTGGTAACATTACCTTCGCTCGTAATGAGTTGACCGATTATGGTGGTACTTCTGTCTTGAAGTCGGGCTATACCAGTAGCCAGCAGGGATACTCATTGTACTCCATCTTCGGTCTCCGTTATGCAGGCAAAATTCAGAACGAGGAGCAATTGAAAGCTTATGAGGCAAAGTATTATCCGAATAATGGTATCGGAATGCCAAGCAACCTTCGTGTGGGTGACAATATGTATTGTGACGAGAATGGTGATGGCGTGCTCGACTATAAAGACTACATCTATCTGGGTAGTGATACACCAGAAATCTCATATTCATTCAATGCTGGTGCATCTTGGAAGGGCATCGATTTCAACATCGTATTCCAAGGTTCTGCCAACCGATTCATCTATCGTGGCATCGACCCATTCACCGTGCCATTCCGTACGCTCTATACGAACACTACGACTAGTGGCATCGGTAACACATGGACTCCAGAGAATCCAAATGCCTATTACAATCCATATACAACGGACAGTAATATCATTGGCTATAACTATCAGGCAAACTCGTTAACAGCTCAGGATGGACGTTATATTCGATTAAAGAATTTGACCATTGGTTACAATTTCCCTGCACCTCTCTTGAAAAAGGTAGGTTTTGTGAATGCTGCCCGTGTATACTTCACAGGTGAAGACCTTTGGGAGAGTACGAAGATATCGGATGGATGGGATCCTGAGGCAAAGCGTGACGCAAGTGATGTAGGCCGTTATCCATTTACTCGTAACTTTACATTCGGTTTGAACCTTACGTTCTAAGTGAAGAACGAAGAGTGAAGAAACAACGTTCGGCGTCCGAAAGGAAAGCCAATTCTCTTGTTTTATGGGACAAGACAATTACAAATCATTTTTTAAGATTATTAGAATGAAAACGATATATAATACAATCAAGGTTGCCTGTGTGGGAATGATGACGATGGCAATGACCAGTTGCTTGGACTTCTCGCCAGAGGCACAGATGAACGACGATACCGTTTGGTCTTCAGCTGCCAACTTCCAGTTGTTCGCCAACCAATTTTATAGCTATACCCACGACATTCAAAGTGGTGACTCTTATCAGTATGCCGTAAGTGATGGCCCTCATAGCGATACCCGAAGCGACTTGATCGCTGGTGCCAATGCCAACGTGTATAGCCAGGGTACTAATACGGTTCCTCAGTCGGACAACAACTATAAGAACCTCTACCAGCATATCTATTATACCAATTTGCTGTTGAAGAATGCAGCTAACTTTGGTAATCAGTCTGCTATTGCAGTTCCTGTGGCAGAGGCTAAGTTCTTCCGTGCCTATTGCTATTTTGAGCTGGTACAACTTTATGGTAATGCCATTCTCTTGACAGAGCCTGTAGATATGGACTCTCCTGCGATGAATGCTACTCGTGATGATCGTGGCTTGGTCATCGACCAATGTGTCAAGGATTTGCAGGAGGCTGCAGAGGGATTGCCTGAGACTCCTTCTGAGGCGGGGCGTCTTTGCAAGGACGCTGCCAATGCATTCCTTTCTCGTGTCGCTCTTTATGAGGGAACATGGCAGAAATTCCATACCAATGGCTATCAGGCAACTACCAATACAGAGCGTTCTTCTCAGTTGCTTGAAATTGCCAAGACAGCAGCTAAGGCTGTTATTGAAGGCGGACATTACAAACTCTTTTACAGTGAAAAGTTGGGTACAGAAAGCTATCGTTATATGTTTATCTTGGAGGACGAGAAGTGTAATCCTGCGGGCTTGACAACCAAGGATAACACCGAGTATATCTTGGCTCGTCGTCATAAGAGTACAGATGGTGTAGGTTTGAATATCACCAAGGCATATTGTACAAATGCTGTTTATGTAACACGTAAATTGGCTAATCTCTATGCTTGTCAGGATGGTCTTCCAATCGAAAAGTCTTCTCAGTTCAAGGGATATGACCAGGCGACCTCTGAGTTCCAGAACCGTGACAACCGTATGTTGACAACCTTGGCTCCGAGAGGGACCAAACTTTGGGATAACACAGCAGACCATTGCCGTACAGCTTGGGATGACACTGACTTGGCTCGTGCCAAGGAAGTAGGTGCTTGTGCCAACAGTGGTTACCAAACTCATAAGTGGGCTGTGGAGCGTCAGGTTTCTGACCGATATGAGTGCATGGACTTCCCTGTCATCCGTTATGCAGAAGTACTTCTCAACTTTGCGGAGGCTATCTATGAGTTGAATGGCAAGATTTCTGATAGTGACCTCGACAAGAGTTTGAACTTAGTACGTGCCCGTTCTAACCCAAAAATGGTGAAATTGAGCAATACCTTGGTTGACAACAATGGTTTGAGTATGCGTGAGGAAATTCGTCGTGAGCGTACCGTAGAATTGGCATTCGAAGGTTATCGTATTGACGATCTTAAACGTTGGGCTACCGCTCCAATAGAAATGCCACAAGACCTGCTGGGTGTCAAATGGAAGGGTACTCAGTTTGAGACTCTTTGGACCAATCAAAGCCGCCAACTCAATAGTGAGGGTTGTATTATCCTCTACGACAATCGCAAATGGGACGACAAACTTTATCTCTATCCATTGCCATCTGACCAATTGCAGTTGAATCCTAACATTGGTCAGAACCCTGGTTGGGAGAAGTAATCAAGGTTTAATGAGTCATGTTTAATGTTTAGTTATACATTTAAAAGAACAGACAATTATGAAATGTTATAATAAGATATACACCATGATGTTGATGCTTGGCTTGGCTACGGCATCTTTGACATCATGTAGCGATGATGAGACTGGTGGCAACCTTTACTCTGCCGTCATTCCATCCAAGGTCGAGTTTAATCTCGATGAGGCTCATCAGCAACTTGTCTATACAGACGTGACGGGAGCCAAATGCTTACCAATGATTAAGGGAGAAACCTTACAGTTGAATTATACGATGTTACCGGAGGATGTTACCTTCAAAGATGTGGTTTGGACTTCATCCAATGCGGATTTTGCCACTGTGACCGATGATGGTCTTGTTACGGCAGTAAATGGCGATGGTTATTCTATCGTACAGGTGGCTCCAGAGGCTCTTCATTCAGGTAGCGGCATCAATGCCAACTTGAAAATTGTTGTTTCTAACGAAATGAGACAAGCTACAGCAATAGAAGTAAACGCTTCCAAAGAAGAGGTTTATGCAGGTGATACGCTTCACATGGATGCAACGATTGCCCCAGATAACTCTACTTACAAGACCGTAAAGTGGAGTGTGAGTGATACAAACGTAGCAGACATAGATCCAATGACGGGAATCTTGACAGCCAAGGAGGCAGACGCCATCCTTTCAGACGTAAAAGTGATTGCTACGGCATTAGATGGTTCTAACGTAATTGGTGAGAAAATCATCAAGGTTCGTAAGATCGTAAATCCTGAGGATATTACTCTTAATCAGGCATATTCTGTAGGTAAGGGCTATTATTGTGCCTTGAACGAGAAGATGCTCAACTTGAACTATACCACGGTTCCTGCCGAGTGTACGACGTCTAAAATTTCTTGGTCATCTTCTGACGAGAGTGTTGCTACTGTAGATGCTGGTGTCGTAACCTTCAAGGGCTTCGGTGCTGTGACGATTACAGCGACTACTCCTAATGGCAAGAGCAGCAGCATAGACTTGAATATTCCAGCAGGTTTGATACGTGAAACTTACCATAATGCTAATCATTTCAGCTTCTACAAGGCTTCAGCCTCTGTTAAGCAAGAATGGCATGATGGATATCTGACTGTCACAACTGCTGCAAGTAATGCAACAACACAGCGTGCCGACCTTAAATGGTATGACCTTCCTGTGACTCTCCATGCAGGTAATTATCCAATCCTTGCCGTGAAGATAGAAGATGCCAAGGACTTAGGTATCGGCGTTAGTAGCCGTAACTTGAACTTCGATGCAGTAGGTAAGAGTGAAAGTGGTAAGGATTATAAGGCTCTTGGCGGTGGAAACAACAAGTGGAGCAATGAGTTGAAGTGTGCTGATGGCAGTCGAGTATTCATCTATGACTTGAGTACAGTGAAGTTTGGAACAGGTGGATTGGCTCCAACCAATGAGTCTATCAGTTTCTCTGTCTTCCAGTTGAAGTATGCAGACATCAAGACGATTAACCATAGCTTTGACTATAAGGTATATTGGATTCAAAGTTTCAAGACAATCGATGAGGTGAAGAACTACGTGAAGAATGTAGATGGAATCTCTTACGAGGTCATTAAGTAATCTGTAGCTTCATAGTTTAAGTAACGAATCGGTGAAATCCGTATTTTGAATAAAAAATACAACTAACATGAACAAGAAAAGTTTTATCATAGCAGGTTTGGCAGCACTCATGCTGCTGCCAACCTCTTGCAGGGAGAATGAGTTCGGTTCTATAGACTTGACCATGCCAGAGACTCCTACAGAGCCAGATGTCACTACGACATATACATTCAATCATCCTTGTGCCATGTACACGGCAGATGATTTCGCTCGTGTGAAAGCTGAGTTGGATGGCAATACCATCCCGGAGGTAGCACAAGCTTTTGCTGCCTTGAAGAGTAGCCCTTACTCTTCTTTGACTCGTGAGCCAGAGCCACAGGAGCTCATCGTGCGTGGTGATCCTAAGGGAACAGGACTTGACAAGGAGAACTATGCATATGCCATGCGTGATGCAGCAGCTGCTTATCAGACTGCTCTCATCTGGAAATTATCGGGAGACGAGGCTTACGCTAACAAGTCTATTCAGATTCTTAATGCGTGGGCAGATAAGTGTAAGAAGATAACCTCCAATGATGCCAACCAGGTGTTGGCGGCAGGTGCCCAGGGCTATACATTTGCTTGTGCAGCTGAGATGATGCTTGCCTATGAGGGGTGGAACGCTGGTGACGTGGCTAAGTTCAAGCAGTGGATGCTCGATGTGTTTGCTACCAAGAACAAGAGTTTCTTGGAACATAAGGATGCCAATGTTTGTGCAAAGCATCAGTGGAGTAACTGGGACTTGGTCAATATGTGCTCTTACATGGCCATCGGTATCTTGACAGAGAATAATGAGATGGTCAACTATGTGGTTAACTACTTCTATAAGGGCGCAGGCAATGGTTGCATCAAGTACCTTATCAATGGTGACTTGCTGAGTGATCCATTGGGTAGTGGAGAGATGCTGGCACAAGATCAGGAGAGTGGTCGTGATCAAGGTCATGCTCAGATGTCGGCGATGGTGACAGCCAACTTAGCTCAGATAGCATATTCTCTTTATGAGCAGAACAAGTTGAATGCAGATGCAGCCAAGCTAGACTTCTTTGCTGCTAATGACAATGCCCTCTTGAAACTTGGTGAGTATGTGGCTTTGTCTAATCTTCGCAATGGCAGTGATAATGCCAATAAGAATGGTCAGTGGCTCATAGCCGCATCTAATATGCCTTTCAATAAGTTGGAGTATTGTGTCAACTGTACTTGTCGTGACAAGAACCATAGTGCCATCCATACTGTCTTGGCAGATGACAGTGGTCGTGGTAGTGTTCGCCCTGGTTGGGAAATCTACTATAACCATTATGCCAAGGTAAAAGGCTTAACCTCAGGCTTTATCTATGTCAAGCAGATGGCTGACAAGATGCGCCCTGAGTGTGGTCCTGGTGATGGTAGATATGGTAGTAACTCCGGTGCATTCGACCAGTTGGGTTGGAGTACTTTGATGCTCTATCGTTAGAATGGTGTTTTAATAGCGTTATAACATAGCTTATCAATAAGCTGTCTTTAGGAAATTCCTCGCATAAAATCTTTTTGAGATTTTGGCGAGGAATTTTTACGTAAGGGTACCTTTGCTTCCGTATTGATAGTACAATTTATATTATTAATAACTAAAGGCAAAGAATATGAAAAGAAATTTACTTTGTGGAATGTTTGGTATGGCTTTAGCCATGGTAACAAGTTCTGCAATGGCGCAGGACATGCAGGAGGTGGTAGCTGTAAAAAGTGATGTAACTTTGACTACTGATGCCAAGGATGCAGCAAAGCCTACGGAGAAAACTATTGAGATGTACACCAGTCGTACAGATGGTACTATCACAAGAGAGTACTTGGGGTTGATGTCTTTCCAAGTGCCAGTGAAAGCTGGGTATGCTGTTAAGAGTGCAAATTTAAAACTGGTTACAGAACGTGCCAAGGGTACTCTTTCTATTTATGGATTAGGTACTGATGTGTCTGATGCAGACACCTACAATAGTCAGATTGATAACATCAATGCCGCACGTGAGAAAGAGCCTATCGCAAAGGTGAGACTGAACGGTACTTCCAACCAGGCGGTAACTGATGCTAAGGCTTCTTCTAACTTGGAAGATTGGGTGAACAATATCGACATTACTGACTATGTAAAGGCTCAAGGCAATGGTCATGTGAATCTTGTCTTGGTGAATGCTGCGGAGAGTACAACGACATCTATCAAGGTCTATACGAGTGATGCAACAGATGTTACCAATACCAAAGCTTCCCCTAATTTCACATTCAATGGTGAGGACTTGCACCCGCAATTGACAGTTGTCTATGAAGTTGATGCTGATCAGAAGACGGATGTTTCTCTTCCAACAGCTGATACATGGATTCGTAAGGATGCAGCCAATAATAAATATGGTGACAAGACGACCATGGAGCTGAAAACCAAGGACAATACAGACTTTGTTGGTTTGATGTCTTTCCAGTTTCCTGCTGAGGTTTTGAGCGACAAATATGAGATTAAGAATGCAACGCTTCGTTTGGTAACTGAGCGTCCTAAAGGCTCACGTACATTTAGCCTTTATAAATATGTGGACTTCTCTGAGAGTACCAACTACAATACAGAGGCAGAAAACCTGGCAGCAGCCAGAACCGAGGCTAATCTGATAGGTACTTATTCTGCAAAGGGACAGGGTGGCAAATCGTTCCCTAACGATGCTGTGGCTGATGATTTTAAGACAGTAGATGCATGGACAAACAATATTGATTTGACAGATTTTGTGAAAGGTCTTGTCTCCAATTCGTTTGCAGTGCTTATCGAACATACGAATTCTTCTGATCAGTTGATGTTCTATACCAAGGAAACGGGGGATGTCACAAATAAAGCAGATGCAACTCTTGTTTTCAAGAAAGAAAATCTCGTACCACAGCTTACCATAGTTTATACCAAAAAGGAAACTACAGGTGTAGAGAACGTTGAGGTATCAGTAGCTGCAAATAAGGACGCTCATGTGTATAATTTGCAGGGAGTTCGCATGAATGCAGAGAATCTTCCAGCAGGCATCTACATCAAGGGAGGCAAGAAATTTGTCGTAAAGTAATCGATATTTAATAATCATTATAAAACAGGCGTACACCCCTCGTCATGAGGACGTACGCCTTGTTAGTTTTACCTCATATTCCTTCTTTACGTCGAAGAAACGATTTTGGTGGCTCATTTTCTCTAATGTATGCTTCCTTGATGCAATATTTATGGAATTGTGCCGTTTTTCTTATATAATCATTCTCAAAATATGAATAGTATGAAAAAGTATATGATGGCAGTCGCCTTGATGGTGCTTTCTGTAATGACAGCCGTGGCGCAAGATGTAGAAAATCCTGTGGGGAAAATATCTGTTATCCCTCGCATTGGTGTGGTGCTCTCTAATTGGAGTAATAATAAAATCTATTTCACGACAGAAGAAAATGCTGACTATATGAAATCCAAATATCAAGCTGGATTTATGGGCGGTGTTGACTTCGAATATCGGGCTACTGAACAGGTGGGCATCAGCTTGGGAGCTTATTATGCCAAACAGGGTTTCCGATGGCCAAGTTATCAGACGGAAAGTAAGGATAATGGCAAGACGGTGCTGACGGGGTACAACAACCAGCACGTGGATCTGAACTATATTCAAGTGCCTCTGATGGTGAAGGCCTACGTCACACGCCAGTTGGCTTTGCTGGTGGGTGTACAGGCTGGCTTCCTCTGTGGTGATGCTAAATATAAGGGGGATTCTTCGGAAATTACGATTGATAATTCCGGCCATTCGGTGTATGAGGAGAAAGAATCCTTTGATGAGAAATGGCCAGCTAAGAAATGTGATGTTGCTATTCCGATTGGCGTGGCTTATGAGTATCAGAATGTGATATTGGATGCGAGATATCAGTTAGGATTGAGCAAGGTGGATAAGATGGCCAATATGCCAAGCCAGTCTAAGACGAATGCCTTTACGTTTTCTGTGGGCTATCGTTTTACGCTGTAATTCTTCTCTCTTAATCCCCTGATGCAGGGAAAATCAATCATTTATTGCATCCAAAAGAATTTGTTAATAAGTATTCTTCTTATTTGATTCGTATTAATAATAAACAATAACGATGAAAATAGGAAGAATACTTTTTTTGATGTCTGCTCTTGCCTTCTCGCAAGCGGGAATGGCAAATCATCAGGCTTCGGATAAGAACTCTGCGGCAGACAAGATGTGGGTGCTTGATGTGGATAAGCAATTAGAATATTGCCACAAGCAAGTGGGTAGAGCCCTGGATGAATTGCGCCAGAAGGATGGCTGTTATGACTTCTCGATGGAACCGCGCAATATCCTGAAGGGCGACAAACAGAAGGGATGGAACTGCCGCAAGGCAACTCCTGAGGAGTGGTGCGACGGATTCTGGCCGGGCATTCTCTGGATGGATTATCAGAACACCAAGGATGAGGCTGTACGCAAGGCAGCTGAGGGCTATACGGAATCTTTGAAGGGTATTGCCTACTGTCCCTGCTACGACCATGACATCGGCTTTCTGATGTTCTGCTCCTACGGCAAGGGATATGAGGTAAATCATTCTCAGGAATATAAAGATGTGATTCTCGCTTCTGCTGATTCACTCGCTACGCTTTTCAATCCTGTCGTAGGTACGATATTGAGCTGGCCGAGAGAGGTGAAACCCCGCAACTGGCCTCACAATACCATCATGGACAATATGATGAATCTCGACATGATGTTCTGGGCAGCCAAGAACGGAGGCAACAAACTGCTCTACGATTTGGCGGTGACTCATGCCAAGACCACGATGAAGAATCACTTCCGCCCGGATGGCAGCTGCTATCATGTGGCAGTATATGATACCATCAATGGCAATCTCATCAAAGGTGTGACCCATCAGGGCTATGCTGACCATTCGATGTGGGCAAGAGGACAGAGCTGGGCCATCTACGGCTATACGATGGTTTATCGCTATACGCACAACAGGGTATTCCTGGACTTCGCTCAGAAAGTGACCGACATCTATATCAAGCGATTGAAGGAAACGAGCGATGATCTCGTTCCTCTCTGGGATATGGATGATCCACGTGGGGTGAAAGGTGGCGCTCCTAAGGACGCCAGTGCTGCTTGTGTTGTGGCAGATGCCTTGTTGGAACTCCAGCAGTATGTGGGAGGTGAGAAAGGTGAGGAATATAAGCAGTTTGCCTTGCAGTCTTTGGCTCAGTTGAGTACAGACCGATACCAGAGTAGCAAGAAGAACGTGGCGTTCCTCATGCACAGTACAGGTCATCATCCTGCAGGAAGCGAGATTGACGCCAGTATCATCTATGCCGATTATTATTATCTGGAGGCACTGATGAGAGCAAAGGAATTGAAATGAGACAAATAAGATGTATTTGGTTTAGTTTTAAATGAAAGATTTGTTTTCAGGGTACATTATTTCGTATTAGGTTTTAGGTTTAGAATAAGGTTTAGTTTAATAAATTTAGATTAATTATTAGTCAATATATGCGGAAATGGTTTTGCATAATAAAGGTGGAGGCTGATACTCTATTGAAAGAGTATTCTTGCCTCCACCTTATTTATATATATAGTTGTAGATTAGCGTGTATATTAGCGTGTAACTCTAAACCAGTCTGCATCTATCCAGCCTCGATTACCCAGGGTGTTCTTGCGCTCACTTACAAATCCCATTTTGGCTCCTATCCATTTGCCCTGGCGCAGAGTAAAGAGATCGCCTACATCCTTGTAGCGTTTGCCGTCTAAACTGTAGGCAAACTGGCATTTCCCTGCCTTGACTTTCATCTGGAGATAGATGTCGAGATAGATGGCTGGGGAGTATGGAATGGTGTCCATCTCTGTTGGCTTCAAGGTGGCGAGGGTCTTCTCTGTCTCTATACCGCCTGTATCGGCTCCTTTGCAGCAGAGCTGTTGCAATAGGAACTTATCACCCATTCTTCGTACCACCAATGCTTGATAGTTCATGCCCATCATGATAATGCCGCCATACTGGTCGTCTTCTTTTGATGCAAAACGGATTTTTGCTGTGGCTGTAAAGTTCTCGGCTGGGGTCTTCTGCAACAGGAGATTGCCTGCTTCCCAAAGGCTCTTGAATGGCTGTGGATTGCCCGCTTTGTCAGTAGCCGTAAGATCAGCCGTATAGAGGCGCATGCAACCATTGTTGGTTGGCATTCCCCAAAGTTGATTGTAGTTGGCGTGCCATTGCCACTGCAATCCTAATTCTGTACTGTTGAATTCGTCTGATTCCTGTGGATTCACTTTCGTATGAGAGGTTGACTTTGGCATGCGATAAGTAAGATAAGGTTCGCCGCATCCATCGCCGTCCTTGTCTTGTCCCATGACAGGCCATCCTGTCTTCCAATTCACGGGCTGCAGGAAGATGACACGACCGTAGGCATACTTGTCATTGAAATGCAAGAACCAGTCTTCTCCCTGCGATGTATGAACCCATGCTCCTTGGTGCGGACCGTTAATCTTCGTCTTGCCTTGCGCCATCACTATCTTCGCCTCGTATGGACCATATACGTTCTTGCTTCTCATGGCAAGTTGCCAGCCCATTTGTACGCCTCCTGCAGGGCACATAATCCAGTAGTAGCCATCACGCTTATAGAATTTCGGACCTTCAGTAGTATGGTTTTTCTGTCCTCCATCAAATACGATGCGTGGTTTTCCTATCACTTTCGTGCCATCTGCTGAAAGTTCTCTAATGGTGAGTACAGAGTTGAATCCAGCCCTGCTTCCAGCCCATCCATTCACGAGATAGCATTTTCCGTCTTCATCCCATAGCGGACAGGTATCTATCATGCCTTTTCCTGCCAATACACAGACAGGTTTCTCCCAAGTGCCTCGTGGGTCCTTGGTCTTCACCATGAAAATACCATGGTCTGGGTCGCCCCAATAGATATAGAACTCTCCATTGTGGTAGCGGATGGCTGGAGCCCAAACACCCTTGCCATGCTGAGGCTGGCTGAAGAGTTCCTTGGGTTCCTGTTCCTGCAGGGCATAGCCGATGATTTCCCAGTTTACCAGATCCTTGCTATGAAGGATAGGCAGACCGGGAATGCAGTTGAATGAACTTGCCGTGAGATAATAATCATCGCCTACAGCTACCACATCCGGGTCGCTATAGTCGGCATAAATCACGGGATTAGTATAAGTGCCGTTGCCATTGTCGGGATTCCAAACCTGTGAATGATACTGGGCTTGGAGCGACAAGGGTGCAGCAAGTAAGAAGCTCGAAAAGAGCCATGATGTCAGTTTCTTATTCATATCCTTTTCTCCTATTAATAATAGTACGGATAATGGCGGGCTCTTACTTATGGAAGAAACGTGATTTATTTTATGAAATTGCACTGAGTTCAGTGCACTTTTTATAAAGAATTGCACTGCACTCAGTGCAATTTTGCTTCTTTTGATGCCTGCTCTTGCTTTCTCACAAGTGGAAATGACAAATAATCAGTCTTTGGATAAGAGGTCTGTGGCAGAATTTGTATATATGTTATTCAATCACCCAATCCTCTATATTTCCCTTGGTGGAATCGAAATTGATGCCAACCTTGGTGATAGGCTTGCTGCTGAGGGCGAAGCGTTGGCGATAGTTCTTCAGATTGATCTGTTGCATCGCCGCCTTGGCGTTCTTGTTCAATTTCAGTTCGATAATGTAGAGGTGGGTCTTGGTGAGCAAAACAATATCTACTCTGCCATTTGGCGTATGTACTTCCACGTCCACCAGATAATCTGTCAGGAGCGAGAATATGATGAAGAGCATCTGCTGATAATGACCTTCATAATTGGTTACGTTACAATAAGGAATAGTACCCAGAAAATCTTGCAAGAGATGCAAGGCTCCATCCATATTCTGCTGGTCCAGAGCTTGGGCGAAGCGACGAGCTGTTGTAGTGGTGGCAAGTGTATTGTGAGTAACATACGCTGGGATGAGAGCCTTGGTCAAACCTACTTTCACTTCCTTGTTGGGTATGTCAAGGGTATAATAGTTGTAGTCCTTGTTGTAATCCTTGATGGTGATGTAGCCGCTCTGGTAGAGCAATGGCATGATGGTATTCATATTCTCCGTTGGTGCATCAAATTCACTCTCGTCAGCTTCAATGCGACCGATGTCAGTAGGAAGCGTATCTAACTTTTTCATCGTATTGATGAGATAGGTTGGCGTTCCAGAGGCAAACCAATAGGTACCCAGTTCTCGTTTTGCAAAGCAATTGAGCAGACTGTATGGATTGAACACATCTGGCGAAGCCTTTGAAAAATGATAACCATCATAATATTCCTTGAGCTTGGCAGTAGTCTGATCTACTGATAGGTCTTGAGCCTTGGCAAGCATCTCTATATCTTCTGACATATTCTCCAATAGCTCTTCCTTAGTGATGCCGCAGATACCTGCATACTCGTCATCCATAGAGATGTTGGTGATATTGTTCAATTCGCTGAAAATGCTGAGTTGCGAGAATTTTGTGATACCAGTGAGGAAGACAAAGCGAAGCTTGCCTTCTCGCATTTTCAATGGGCTAAAGAAATTGCGCATGATATTACGCAATTCGTCAAGCTGCTCTTTCTCATGAGCCACATCAAGCAAAGGTGCATCATACTCGTCGATAAGTACAACCACTTGCTTGCCAGTCTTTTCGTAAGCAAAGTCTATAAGGTCTTTGAGGCGGAGGTTGGCATCAATCTTTTTGCTGTGATAGCCCCACTTAGTCTCTTGTTCTTCTAGTACATCTGCTAAATATCTCTCCAATTGTTCCTTCTCCATGTGCTTACCTCCACTCATGTCGAAGTGCAGCACAGGATACTCAGTCCATTCTTTCTCCAGATTCTCCATGGCAAGTCCTTTGAAGAGTTCCTTTTTACCCTCGAAGTAACTTTGCATGGTTGATACCAGGAGTGACTTTCCAAAACGGCGTGGTCGTCCCAAGAAGAAATGTTTACCGCCACTATGTGACATTCGGTAAATGTATTCCGTCTTGTCAATATAGAGAAGATCTCTGTGGATAATCTCCTCAAATGTCTGTATTCCTATTGGATATAATTTCAGTGCCATAGCTTTCTGTTCTGATTGTGAGGGCAAAGATAAGCAAAATAATCGAAAGTTGCAAAAAACTATGTCATTATTTGGTGTTTAAGTCTATTCTCCTAATAGATTCCATATGATAGATATATAAACGATATGATATATCCTTCTTTGTAATTATTTCCTTCCGAATTTTACCTGCTTGTTTTAAGTTAATGTTGCACTCAAAGACAGGATTTCTGCATAAAAAAGATTCTCATTTCACAACTTTATGTATCAAAAAATATGAGTAAAGCTTTATTCTGGTCTCATGTCGTACGACTATAAACTCCTATGTTGTACGACTATAGCGCTCATTCCTCATCTATACTATTAAGTATTCACCCAACCTTTAGTTCATAAAGGAGTGGATGACTCGAAAATGGTAGCTAAGGATATGTTGTGCAACCTGTAAGAAACGAATAAAAAAAGTTGGGCTGCCAGAATATTCTGGCAGCCCTATTACGTTAGTATGTTATGAAAAATTTGAGAGAAATGAAACTTCACAGTTTCGAATTGTTTTACTAAACATGATTCTTTTTATATAGAGAAAGCATAGAAATTACTACTTTAATATGGTGGGAGAGGCTTGATCAACAGTCATTTTGTCGATGCTGGTGTGCTGCATGGAATCTACTTTTGCAGAATCTCCACTCAATGCAACAGAAGCGCCTCTTGTCGCCTTGATAACTCCCACGTTTTCAACATTCTGAGAATCTTCCTGGAATGGAACCTGAGCAGCATTGCCCAAAGTGAGGAAGATGGCTACGACAGCGGCAGCCTTGAATAATGGCTTCAGGCGCTCTGTCAGCGATACAACCTTTGCCTTGTTAGGCTCCTTGGTGTATTCATCTTCGATCATAGCCATCATCTTCTGGTCGAACTCCTCTCCCAAAGCCTCGTTCTTGGTCTCGCTCAACTCATAGGCAAAGAGAGACTTATACGGCTCCAGCTCGGCAGGAAGTTCATCCTGGCTGAAGAATGTGCGGAGGATGTTCTCTTCTTCCAAAGAGGTCTCGCACTTCCAGTAGCGTTCCAAAAGTTGGTTGATGTACTTATAATCCATATCTGTCGAATTGTTGAAATCTTTGTTTTACTGTCTGACGAGCTCTGAAGATATTTACTTTTACTTGTTCCTCGGTTATTTCCAGGATTTCAGCTATTTCCCTGTATGCTTTTCCTTCGATATCTCTCAGTTGCAGGCAGGAGCGCTGTTTCTCTGGCAGCTCGTCTATCATTTTCCTCACGATGTCCAGCTTGTCTTTCTGAATCATTCGCTCGGATGGAGTAGAAGCGGTGTCTGGCTGCTCTATCTTCTCGTTTTCTATCGAATCATTCTGATTTTCTTTCTTCTTGATGCGATCGAGCGAGAGATTGCGGGCAATGGTTAGGCTGAATGCCTCGATGGATTCCAAATCCTGCCATCTTTCGCGGGCGTTCCAGACTTTAATCATTGTATCCTGCACGACATCTTCTGCTTCCTCTCTGTTGAGAGTAATGCGCAGAGCCAGTCTGAAGAGCTTATTCTTCAGTGGCAAAACATCGTTTCGGAAACTGATTTCTTTCATCCCTCTATTATCAATGACGACTATGTTATAAGAAAGTTACAACCAATCTTAAATTATTTCTATTTTTAACTCTTATTAGGGAATGAAGGGCAAATGAATTCTTCACTCTTCGTTCTTCACTCTTTACTTAATCACCGTTCCGTGCTTTCCGTCAATGGCAGTAGCGAGGGTGATAATCACTTCCTTTACTCCTGCATCGATGGCAGCGAGTGCATTCTCCAATTTTGGAATCATGCCACCTGCTACGGTTCCGTCTGCTTTGTATCTCTCAAAATCGGCATGGGTAATCACAGGGATCACGCTATCGTCATCGTCTGGATTGCTGAGTACGCCTTTCTTTTCAAAACTGTATATCAATGTCACATCGTAGTAAGGTGCCAGTGCCTTGGCGGTCTCGCTGGCGATGGTGTCGGCATTGGTATTGAGGATATTGCCCTTGCCGTCATGGGTCAGCGGAGCCATCACTGGGGTGATGTCTTCTTCCAGCAATGTCTGGAGCATCTTGCCGTTGGCACGTTCCACATCGCCTACAAAGCCGAAGTCGATACCGTCCTTCAATGGGCGCTTATGACTGTGGATGACATCCATATCGGCTCCTGTCAGACCCAATGCATTCACACCGTTTGCCTGAAGTTTTGCCACCAGGTTTTTGTTGACCAGTCCACCATAAACCATGGTCACCACTTCCAGCATGTCTGCATCGGTGATACGGCGACCGTTCACCATCTTGCTCTCGATGCCGAGGGCTGCAGCTACCTTGGTGGCACGGCGACCACCGCCATGCACCAATACCTTCTTGCCAGGAATGGCAGCGAAATCCTTCAGGAGCTGTGCCAACTGCTCGCTGTCTTCTACAATGGCACCGCCTACCTTTACTACTGTTACTTTTTCCATTGTTATAATGTTTAATGTGTAGTGTTTAATGTTTAATAGAAAAGCAATTGAATTCTTCACTCTTCACTCTTCGTTCTTCACTCTTCACTTACTGAAGATAAGTGTATCCGAAGAGACCATTGCGATAGGTGCCCAAGAATTCCTTGCCCTCATCGAGCGAAATCTTGCCTTCCTTCACACTCTTGGTCACCCACTGCTCCAACTGGCGGACGAGTTTCTTAGGATTGTACTGTACGTAGTCCAAAACCTCTTCTACGGTCTCGCCGTCGAATATCTGGTCGATGCAGTACTTGCCGTCCTTTACAGAGATATGGGCAGCATTGGTGTCGCCGAAGAGATTGTGCATATCTCCCAGGATTTCCTGATAAGCTCCTACGAGGAACACACCGAGATAGTATGGCTCGTTCTTCTTCAATGGATGAAGTGGGAGTACGTTGCCGATATGACCATCGGTCACGAAATTCGCTATCTTTCCGTCGCTGTCGCAGGTGATATCCTGCAGGGTGGCGTTGCGGGTAGGACGCTCGTCCAGGCGCTGGATAGGCATGATAGGGAAGAGCTGGTCGATGGCCCAACTGTCTGGCAGGCTCTGGAACAGGGAGAAGTTGCAGAAATACTTGTCTGCAAGAATCTTGTCCAATCCTCTGAGCTCCTCAGGCACATGCTTCATGTGCTTGGCAAGGTTGTTGATCTCGTGGCACACACTCCAGTACATCGCCTCAATCTCTGCACGGGTCTTCAGATCTACGATGCCGTGAGAGAAGAGCTGCAATGCCTCTTCACGTATCTGCTCTGCATCATGCCAGTCTTCCAGCATGTTGCGCGGATTCAGATTGTCCCATATCTCATACAGGTCCTTGACCAACTGGTGGTCGGTTTCCTTTGCCTCAAACTCCTCTGGCATTTCCGGCAGGGAAGCGGTCTCCAATACGTCGATGACCAATACGGAGTGGTGGGCTGAAAGCGAACGGCCACTCTCGGTGATGAGGTTAGGATGCTCGATATTATTCTTGTTGGCTGCATCCACGAAGGTATAGACACAGTCGTTCACATATTCCTGGATGGAGTAGTTCACGGAACTTTCGCTGCTGGAAGAGCGGGTGCCGTCGTAATCCACGCCAAGACCACCACCACAATCTACGAAATCTACATTGTAGCCCATCTTGTGGAGGTTGATGTAGAACTGTGCTGCCTCACGGAGAGCCGTCTGGATGCGGCGGATCTTGGTAATCTGGCTTCCGATGTGGAAGTGGATGAGGCGCAGACAGTCGTGGAAGCCCATCTCCTCTATCTTGTTGAGGGCGGTAAGGAGTTCGGCACTTGTCAAACCGAACTTCGATGCATCGCCACCACTCTCAGCCCATTTGCCAGAGCCTGAAGAAGCAAGCTTGATGCGGATACCGATGTTGGGTTTTACATTGAGCTTGTTAGCCACCTTGGCGATGATGTCCAACTCGTTGAGTTTCTCCACCACGATGAAGATGCGCTTGCCCATCTTCTGTGCCAGCAAGGCAAGTTCGATATAACTCTCGTCCTTGTAACCATTGCAGATGATGAGCGAGTCGCTCTGAGCCTGCACGGCAATGACGGCATGAAGTTCTGGTTTGGAACCCGCCTCCAGTCCGAGGTTGAACTTCTTACCGTGAGAGATGATTTCCTCCACGACAGGCTGCATCTGGTTTACCTTGATAGGATAGATGACAAAGTTTTCTCCCTTGTATCCATACTCTTCCTTGGCTTTCTGAAAACAGCTGGCTGTCTTCTCAATGCGGTTGTCGAGGATGTCTGGGAAACGGAGCAATACAGGAGCGTTGATGTCCCGTAAAGCCAACTCGTCCATGATGTCGCGCAGGTCTATCTGTGTGTTGTCCTTGCATGGAGTTACATAGACATCACCCTTGTCGTTGATGCCAAAGTAAGAAGTACCCCAACCACAGATGTTGTAGAGCTCCTTCGAGTCTTCAATAGTCCATTTCTTCATTTTCTGTTCTTGTTCTTGCTATTAGTCTGTATTATAAATGTTGTTTTGATATTGACGTGATAAAGGTAAGCTACCTTTTTCTGAGGGTGCTTACCTTTACTGATCATTCTTTTTTAAATGCCCAACTGCTTGCGTAGCTGCTGGACGGTATCATTGATTTTATCGAAATCATCCATCACGCTGATGTCGAATATATGCTTTGCCTTGCTGTAGAAAGGCTCGCGCTGCTTGAGCTGTTCTCTGATGAATACCTGAACCTCCTCTGGTGTCTTGTTGAGCAGCAGAGGGCGTACTCCTTTGCCCATCTTCAGATGTTCGTAAAGTGTTTCTGCGGATGCTTTCAGATAGACGGTTTCTCCGCATTGGTTCATATAGTCTATGTTGTCGAAGAAGCAAGGTGTGCCTCCACCGCAACTGACGATAACATTCTCAAACTCAGCCACTTCGTGCAGCATGTTGTGCTCTATCTGTCGGAATCCCTCTTCTCCCATTTCGTCGAAGATTTGCTTCACGGTCTTGCGCATCCTGCTTTCTATATACCAATCCAGGTCATAAAACATGACGCCGAGTTCCTTGGCAAGGGCTTTGCCGACAGTTGTTTTGCCAGCGCCCATATATCCTATGATGATGATTGATTTCATTTCTCTCTTGTTGTTCTATCTGCGTTTTTATTTCCTGCGACGTGCCGTTTTTGGCTCCGGTGCTTCCTTGATGATGGTCATGCACTCTTCATAGGTGAGTGCTTCTACATTCTCCATCTTGTTCTTTGGGAGTCGGTAGTTCTTACCATCGTAGGCGATGTAAGGACCATATTTTCCGTTCAGAAGTTCCAGCTTCTCATCTTCGGCGAAGCTCTTGAGGTGACGTTTCTGCTCAGTCTCTCTCTTCTCCTGAATGAGTTCGATGGCTCTGTCGAGAGTGATGGTCATCGGATCTTCTCCCTTAGGAATGGAAACATACTTGCGGTTGTGCTGCACGTATGGACCGAAGCGACCTGTACCTACGCTCACCTTGGTGCCCTCAAACTCTCCGAGTTCGCGAGGAAGCTTGAAAAGTTCCAGTGCCTCTTCCAGCGTAATGGTTTCGATACTCAGGTTGGAAGGGAGCTGGGCAAAGAGTGGCTTGTCCTTGTCTTCGGCAGAACCGATCTGTGCCACAGGACCAAATCGGCCTATCTTGACGAATACCGGTTTGCCTGTCTTAGGATCTGTTCCCAATTCTCTTTCGCCAGCCTTGTGCTCGCTGCGGGCATTCATCACCTTGCTTACTTCCGGCTCGAAGTCCTTGTCGAATGTCTTCATCCACTTGTTCCATTCGGTCTTTCCTTCGGCAATGTCATCAAACTTCTGTTCCACATTGGCTGTGAAGTTGTAGTCCATGATGCCAGGGAAGTTTTCCATCAGGAAGTCGTTGACAACGATTCCGATATCTGTAGGCAGCAGTTTTCCCTTTTCGTTGCCTGCTATTTCCTTCTTCACTCTCTGTGTCACCTTGATTCCCTTCAGCGAATCGATGGTATAGGAACGCTCAACGCCCTTCTTGTCGCCTTTCTGCACGTATTCACGTTGCTGGATGGTGCTGATGGTTGGCGCATAGGTAGAAGGACGGCCGATTCCTAAGTCTTCGAGTTTCTTTACCAGACTGGCCTCGGTATATCTCAGAGGTGCTGCCGAGAATTTCTCTGTAGCGGTGATTTCGCGGCGCTGCAGTTCGTCTCCTTCCTTCATGGCAGGGAGGATGTGTGTTGCATCTTCTGTACCATCTTCATCATCAGTTGACTCGCGGTAAACCTTGATGAATCCGTCGAAGGTGATGACTTCACCATTGGCAACGAATTTCTCCTCAGCATTGTCGATATGAATGTTGATCGTTGTTTTCTCTATCTGCGCATCAGCCATCTGAGAGGCGATGGTGCGTTTCCAGATCAGTTCATAGAGTCGTTTCTCCTGACTGGTTCCGTCGATAGATGTCTCATTCATATAGGTAGGGCGGATAGCCTCGTGCGCTTCTTGTGCTCCCTTGGAATGGGTGTGGTAGGCGCGTGGCTGGCTGTATTCGCTTCCATATACCTTGATGATTTCATCCTTGCTGGCATTGGTGCAGAGGGTGGAGAGGTTGACGCTATCGGTACGCATGTAGGTGATGCGTCCGCTTTCGTACAATTTCTGGGCAATCATCATGGTCTGGCTCACGGTGAATCCCAACTTTCTGGCAGCCTCCTGCTGTAGTGTAGAGGTTGTGAAAGGAGGGGCTGGTGTGCGCTTCAGAGGTTTCTTGTTGACAGCTTCTACTGTAAACTTGGCATCCTTGCATTTTTCCAGAAAAGCCTCTGCTTCCTCATGTGTTTTGAAACGCTTGTCCAGTTCAGCCTTCACTTCCGTAGCATTTCCGTTTTCGTTGATCAATGCGAAGATGGCAGAAACACGGTAGTAAGATTCGCTCTTGAACTTCTGGATTTCGCGCTCACGTTCTACGATGAGTCTGACGGCTACGCTCTGTACGCGACCAGCAGAGAGAGCAGGTTTCACCTTGCGCCAAAGTACTGGAGAAAGCTTGAAACCCACCAGTCGGTCGAGGACACGGCGAGCCTGTTGGGCATTCACTAAGTTCATGTCCAAGTGGCGTGGGTGCTGAATAGCATCCAAGATAGCCGGTTTTGTAATTTCGTGGAAGACGATACGGCTTGTCTTCTCTTCATCTAATCCGAGAACTTCGCAAAGGTGCCAGCTGATGGCTTCTCCCTCGCGGTCCTCATCGGAAGCCAACCAGATCTTCTTGGCTTTCTTTGCAGTTGCTTTCAATTCTGTAACGAGCTTTTTCTTTTCATCAGGAATCTCGTAGTCTGGTTCCATGGTTTGCTCGTTTATACTAAGTTCCTTCTTTTTCAGGTCACGAATGTGGCCGTAAGAAGACATCACCTTATAGTCTTTACCTAAAAACTCTTCGATTTTCTTTGCCTTTGCAGGGCTCTCGACGATTACTAAATTTTCTTGCATAAGCTTCTACACAATTACTTTTGGTTGCAAAAGTAAATAAACTTTTTGCTTATACCTTATTATATAGTGTTTTTTTTTAGTTTTTTAAATGTTTTGCGAGAAAAAAGATGGTTTGACAGAGCGAAATTCACTACATTTGCAAAATACAGATGGAGTGATGTAAAACGGGGAGGACTGATGAGGCTCACCATGCGTTGCTGCAAAAAGCAGATGAAAGGAGCAGACAATAGGAGGCTGAAAAATAAAATACATAGTCCCACGGATTTCACAGATTATACAAATCTTTTTGAAGCAAAAAAAAAACTGTGTAATCTGTGAAATCTGTGGGACTTTTTATGCGTATAGGGATTTGACTTATGGCACACCCTCATGGAACGAAGATTTATCTGTGGTTTAACGAAGATCCATTAGAAATCTGGTAAGTCCCTTTTTGATGGAATCAAAAGCAAACTTGTCTATATCTATTTCTGAGAATGGAATCCAGTAGTAGGCGGCTGCATCATCCATAGCTTCTACATGAGATAAGTCCTTGACCTTCACCTTGAAAAACATATCGAGCGTATGAACTAAGAAGCCGGAATAAAGATAGGTGTTGGGATAGCTGAACTGATAGCTGACTTCCGTAGCTTCCAGACCCGTCTCTTCTTTTACCTCGCGTGCCATGGCCTCCTCACCCGTCTCGTCCATATCGACAAAACCGCCTGGCATGTCGAGCATGTCTTTGCCTGGGTCATTCTTACGGCGGACCACTAAGAGTTCATCCTTCTCATTGACGATGAGGGCAACTGTGGCGCTGCTGGCATTGAGGTAATAACTGAAACCGCAATCTTTGCATTTCTTGCTTTTGATGTTGTTGATCTCGAAATGCGGAGAACCGCAAACGGGGCAAAACTTGAATTTATCTAAAACGTGACTCATATTAAGATTAATGTATAATGGAAAAGGATTTATCATCATGTTATAATCGAAAAGCGGCCGGTCTTTGATTCAGGCAAAGATCGACCGCTGTTGATATTTTGATGATTACCAATTGTCTGTACGGAATGGGAAGAGAGGCAGACCGCCTGCATTCGCCATGTTGCCGAGCTGGAAGTTGCGGAAGCAATAGCGCAAAGCCACTGGCTTCTTTACCTCAGGACTGGTTACGATGATGCACTCGTTCCAACCGTCGTTGCCGCCTTCCTGCCAGAAATGCTTGGCTGTGGCAGGATGGAACACCTTGTCCTCGCCGGCTACCTCGAAGCCCTTGATGCCTTCAAAGCGGTTGTAGGCTCCGTAGGTGTTGTCGAAGTGAACCTTCACGGTGTCGCCAACAATCTTCATCTCCTTGAAGGTCATGCTCTCGCAGAAGAGTCCCTTCATGCCATAGGTCTTGCTCAGGGCCTGCAGGGCAAGGCGCTCGCCCACAGGCTGCTTCTGGCATGGATGAATCTGCTCTACCTCGTATGGATAAACCAGGTCTTCGGTGCACACGATGCCGCTGTTAGGAATCACCTTGGCAGCGTTAAACTGCTGCTCACGGAGTCTTGGACCTGCATCGCCATTCACATCACCATTATGATAAGGTGCAATCTGCACGAAATAGAATGGCAGTTCGCCCTGCTTGAAGTCTCTGCGCCACTGGGCTACGAGGTCGGCAAGGCGCTGGGTGTATTGACCTGCCGGGTCGCCCACATTGGAGCAGCCCTGGTAGAAGAGAATACCCTTTACGCTGTAGTTGAGGATAGGATGGAAGGTTCCGTTGCCCCAGAGAAGAGGGTAGAGGAAGTCCCACTTGAACTTAGGATTCTTCGTCATCTTGATGGAGTCGAGGTCTTCCTTCGTGTTCTTCTTCAGATAGTCACGGTCTAACCAGCTCTCTACTCGGCTTCCGCCCTTGTTTGCCATCACCAGTCCCACAGGCACATTCAGCGCCTTGTTTACCACCTGCGCAAAGAAATAGCCGGTGGCTGAAGCATCGCCCACGGTTTCCGGGCTGATTACCTTCCATTCGCAGTTGGCATCGTCCAGCGGCTTGCTGCTCATCACGCTCGGAATCTTCACGTAGTGAACGCCTTTATACTGGTTGGCTCTCACCACCGCCTTGTTGTAGCCTTTCACAGGGCAGTTGCCGAATCCCTTGACTGGCATTTCCATGTTGCTCTGTCCGGCACAAACCCATACTTCACCCGCTAAGATATTGTTGAGAGTTGTCTGGTCTCCGTCATCAAAGGTGATGGAAAGCGGCGTATAACTGGCTTTTGGTGTCAACACCTTCACAGCCCATTTGCCGTCTTTCCCGGTTTTCACAGAATATTTCTGGGAAGACCAGGATGTGGTGACCTTCACTTCCGTACCAGGCTTGTCCCATCCCCAGAGATTGGCTTCTGAGTTTTGCTGGATAACCATGTTGTCACCGAGAATGTGTGGCAATTTAACTTTAGCCTGTGCTCCCAAAGTGATGAGAGCAAAGGCTGCTAAAGAAAAGAATTTCTTGTTCATTTTTTAGTGTATTAAGTTTATAATTTTTAATGGTTTTATCTGTCCATGTTGATGAATGTTGATAGAGTAAGTTAGTTAGAAACCTTTTCTTATAGAAGACCCTTGAAGGTCTTACAGAAGACTCTTGATAGCTGCATCGATGTCCTTGATCTGTGCATCGCGAGCCTGCAAGGTATTGTTGCGATCTATCAGGAAGAAGGTAGGGATGCTCTGCACATTATAGCTTGCCAAGCTTTGTCCCTGAACGCCATCTTCGTCGCGCACGCAAATCCAAGGGATTCCGGCAGTAGAAGTCTTCCAGAAATGCTCGTCTGGATCTACGGATACCTGATAAATCTCCAGACCTGCAGCATGATACTTGTTGTAAAGGTCGCGGAGCATCATGATACGTTTGGTACTCTCTCTGTTGGCAAAGAGATGGAAGTCGAGCAGCACTACCTTGCCCTTGAGGTCGGTAAGATTGCGTACCACACCCTTGTTGTCTGTCAGCGAGAGGTTGATGCATCCATTTACGCTCACCTTGCTGGCATCAATCTGTCGCTCTGCCATCTGGTTTTCCATGATGCGAACGTCCTTCATGCCCTGGATGGCGATGTTGTGGAGGTTCTTGCCACGCTCAGCGTTAGGATAGTAAGTATCCCAACTGGTAGCCACGGCAGCAAACACCTTGATGTCATCCTTGTTGTTGCGTGGATTGAACAACAGGGAGTTGGTTCCACCTATCTGAATGGTCTGGAAAAGAGCATAGTAGGAAGAAGCCTTCATTGGAGCCTTGAAGATATACTGGGTCTTGATGTCCTGCTTGTAGCTGTTGATCACCTGAGCTATTGCCACGTTCATGGAGTCAACTCCCATGTTTGGATTTTTGGTGATACTGTTGATGGTAGCCTGCAGGTTCATCTGCTTGAGCGACAGTTCCTTGATAGTAGAACAGTTCTCCGAACCTTCCACCTCGTATTTGTAAGCCATCGTAGGGTATGCAGCCTTTACGAAGATGGTTTCCGTAGAGTCAATAGAGAGGTTGATGGTCTGGTTGGCAATACGCAGGCGATAGAACTCAGGAGAAACAGAGTCCATGGCATTTTCTTCGAAAGCGAAGGAACCGTCTTTGCCCAACTTCACCGAGTCTATTTTCTCAGGACCGTTCAGACCGATATTCTCCAGGTAGAGCATGGAGTCCTTGGCTTCAGTAATGTTGCCGTTGATATGAAATTTCTTGTTATGACAAGAAGTGAAAGCCAGCGCAGCAACCATGATCACTGCCACTGAAAAGATTCTGGTTATTTTCATGAATTTCTGTATTTTGCAAAATTATCGACTGCAAAGGTAGCAATAAAATTGTGAATATGGTCTCTTAGATAGATAAAATATTTAAAAAAGCAGAAAATAGTTGCACATTTATTCGTTTATTAATAATTAAAAAGGTATCTTTGCAGCGTTTTAGATATTAGATGTTAGACAAAACAATAAGTTTTTAAATTTTAGATGAACGTAATTACAAAAAGTGTTCAGTTGCCTGATGG
>ULWE01016859.1_pt1 | contig 52804 bp, 37 predicted proteins | sample 1960071 | NCBI WGS metagenome assembly ULWE01 (sample SAMEA4835804, study PRJEB28245) | human gut metagenome | biome: gut microbiome; material: fecal sample | place: Denmark | collected 2008 | reverse complement strand
TCTTTTTTCATTACTTACACTGTTTTTGAATTGTTAAAACCGTATAAAGCAAATCTGTATTAAGTCACACTTCCTTTCTTAGCCGTATAATCAACTACGTGACAACATGTTATCACTGCACGCTCAAAACTCACGAATTTCGCACCAAGGATTTCTTAGTGCGCTGAACGAGGAGTATTGAGCGTCAGGAATACAAATATTGTATCGGCGGACAGCTGTTTTGATGTGCTTTGCGAAGACTGTACGAAAAAATAACTTTGTAATTATTACAATTTTATTTGTTGGTTTCAAAAATTATGTGTATCTTTGCAAACGTAAAGAAAACAAACATAGCAATAACAATAAAAAAAGACAATACATTATGAAGGAACTGAAAGGAACTAAGACCGAGCGCAACCTCCAGGAGGCATTCGCTGGTGAGTCACAGGCACGCAATAAGTATACATTCTTCGCTTCTAAGGCACGCAAGGAGGGTTATGAGCAGATAGCTGCCCTCTTCGAGGAGACTGCACAGAACGAGAAGGAGCACGCCAAGATGTGGTTTAAGTATCTTGAGGGCGGCGCCATCAAGGACACCATCTCTAACCTCAAGGCAGCTGCCGAGGGCGAGAACTTCGAGTGGACCGACATGTACGAGCGCATGGCTCGCGAGGCTGACGAGGAAGGATTCGCAGAGATTGCCGCTGCAATGCGCGGCGTAGGTGCCATCGAGAAGCACCACGAGGAGCGTTATCGCAAGCTGCTCAAGAACGTGGAGGACGGCGTGGTGTTCTCACGTGAGGGCGACTGTATCTGGCAGTGCCGCAACTGCGGTCATATCGTAGTGGGCAAGAAGGCTCCCAAGCTGTGCCCCGTATGCAAGCACCCGCAGGCATACTTCGAGCTGAAGGCAGAAAACTATTAAATCGTCGGGCGCTGCCCGAATTTTGAATTAGGAATTTTGAATTAGGAATTGTGCGCCAAGGCGCATTATGAATTATTCATTTTCAAATACGCTGTTTTATGAAAATAGCATTAAAATCCCAAACGACTTTTGTTTGGGATTTTTTTTATTCTTACCTTTGCAACATGTAATCCGTCTTTTGCTTACATAACTCATTAAATATCAGAATAAGACTATGAAGAAAATCTTAATGTCAGTCTTTATGTGCTTCATGGCTTTCACCGCATGGGCACAAGTGGAACGTCCGCGTCTTGTGGTCGGAATCGTCATCGACCAGATGCGTTGGGACTATCTCTATTATTATCAGGACAAGTATGGTGACGGCGGTCTGAAGCGTCTGCTCCGCGAGGGATTCTCTTGCGAGAACCAGATGATCAACTACGTGCCCACCGTAACCGCCGTGGGACACTCCAGCCTCTATACCGGTTCGGCTCCCTCGGCACACGGCATCGCCAGCAACGACTTCTATCTTGACGGAAAGCGCATCTACTGCTGCGACGACCCAAACGTGAAGGGAGTCGGCACAACATCAAAGGCAGGCAACATGTCGCCCAAGAATATGCTCGGCACCACCATCGGCGACCAGCTCCGCATTGCCACCAACTTCAAGTCGAAGGTCATCGGCGTGGCTCTGAAGGACCGCGCTTCCATCCTGCCCGCAGGCCACTCTGCCAACGCTGCCTACTGGTATGACAAGGAAGTGGGCGGATTTATCACCAGCACATGGTATATGAACGAACTGCCGGAATGGGTGAAGAAGTTCGACAAGAAGGAATGCCCGAAGCCGGGTTACGACCCTAAGGTTCATCCCGACGGCGTGACGCTGACATTCAAGATGGCAGAGGCAGCCCTGAAGAACGAACAGATGGGTAAGACAGAGGGCGGATGCGACATGCTCTGCATCAGCGTATCGTCAACTGACGCCATCAGCCACCGCACCGGCACATGGTTCTCGCCGGGTAAGGAGAACGAGGAAGTGTATATGACTCTCGACCGCGAACTTACCGCTTTCCTTAACACCCTCGACGCTGAGGTGGGCAAGGGCAACTACCTGCTCTTCCTTTCAGCCGACCACGGCGGCACACACAACCCCAACACAGTCAAGGCACATCGTCTGCCCGGTGGCGGATGGGACAGCGCTGCCACTCTGAAGAACGTCAACTCGGCTCTCTGCGCACAGTTCGGCGTGGAAGGCAAGTTCATCAAGGACGCCATCGGCGCCAGCCTCTATCTGGACCACGAACTCATCAATCAGAACAAGCTCTGCTATGAGAAGGTGAAGGCGGCTGCCATCAAAGAGCTTCGCAAGGACCACACGTTGCAGTGGGTGGTTGACTACGAGAAGGCTGCCTATGCTCCTATACCCGAGTGGGTGCGCGAGCGCATCATCAACGGATATTACTATGGTCGTTCAGGCGACATCATGGCAATAACACATCCGGGCTTCTTCGACTGGAAAGTCGGACCGAACGACTTCGGCGCACAGCACGGAGCATGGACACCTGCCGACACGCACATCCCTCTCGTGTTCATGGGATGGCACGTGAAGCACGGTTACACAAACCGCAAGACTTTCATGACAGACGCTGCCCCGACCGTCTGCTCAATGCTCCACGTGGAAATGCCGACCGCATGCCTCGGCAACCCCATCGTAGAGATTACTGACCAGAAGTAACATTTGGTTAATTGAGTTGAGAGTGGAAAGTTGAGAGTTGAGAGCGATGATTTGTATTGTAGCTATAATCTTAATCTTGAATGATTAAAAAAGCAAATCATAACTCTCAACTCTCAATTCTCAACTCTCAATTCTCAACTCTCAACTATTTTTTGCTTTCAATAAAAATCATTCCATTTTGTTTGATATTCCAATTATTTGTCGTACTTTTGGCATTATCATAACCAGAAACCCAATCGTACGAACCGATTAAATCAAGATAACACTATGGAAAAGAAGATAACACAAGAGAATTTTGAAGACACTTACGTCGACAGCATCGAAATGGAACGCATCGACAAGTTTGTCTGCGACGAGATGGCACGCCAGATTCATCGCTACATCAAGGCGATGAAGGGATCGAAGGCTATTATGCTGAAGTTTGAGGAGCAGCTCGCCACACTCTCCGTAGTGGAGAAGGAAAAGGCGATTGCTCGCTACATCGACCTGAACCGAAAGGTGCTCAGCGGACTCGACTTCAAGATTGTCCTGGCTCGAGCCATGGCAAATTATTCAGACACATTCTCGTATCTCGTGGAACTGGTGAACAACAAGCGCAAGATGGTGTTCTATCTGAACCGCATGCGCGAGAAATATCAGCAGTATCATGAGGTGTATGAGGAGGACGGCAAGTTCGGCATCAAGGACCATCAGGGCAACGTGCTCGTGCCGGCTCACTACGACTTCCTCCGCACGCCGTATGTATACGTGGACGACCTCCGCTCGCTTCCCGTCATCGCACAGCGCGACGGCAAGATGGGACTGGTGATGCCCGACGGCAAGGAGACCATCGTGGCTCCGTTCATTTACGACGACATCTCGCTGCGTGACGAGCCGCCGTACTTCGAGGCATGGACCGGTGAGGACAGCACGCTCATCGAAGCATAATATAAAATTCTGAATGATGACGACAGACCAACTTTATATGCGCCGTTGCCTGCAGCTTGCAAGCAACGGACGACAGAACGCAAAGCCTAATCCGATGGTGGGAGCCGTGATAGTGGCTGCCGACGGACGCATTATAGGCGAAGGCTATCATGTGCGCTGCGGAGAGGGACATGCCGAGGTGAACGCTTTCGCCTCCGTACGCCCCGAGGACGAGCCGCTGCTTAAGGACGCCACCATATACGTAAGCCTTGAGCCGTGCTCGCATTACGGCAAGACGCCACCCTGTGCCGACCTTATTGTAAGAAAGGGCGTGAAGCGCTGCGTGGTGGGATGCGTGGATCCCTTCGCCAAGGTGCACGGACGCGGCATACAGAAGTTGCGTGACGCCGGCATAGAAGTGACGGTGGGCGTGCTGGAGGAGGAATGCCGAAGGCTGAACCGCCGCTTCATCACCTTCAACGAGAAGCGCCGCCCGTTCGTCACTCTCAAATGGGCACAGACCGCAGACGGATATATGGACGACCACTTCCGTCCGCTTGCCATCTCTACGTCCTATACGCGAATGCTCGTACATAAGCTTCGCGCTGAGGCTGACGCCATACTGGTGGGCAGAGTGACCGCCGAACGTGACCAGCCACGACTGGACGTGCGCCATTGGTCGGGTCCGTCGCCGCGCCGAATCGTCCTCGACCGCAACCGTCCCGCCTTCGAAGGAATGGACTTTGACCGTCCCGTCATTCCGCAACTCATGGAATGGCTGCACGCAGAGAAGTGTCAGTCGCTCATCGTGGAGGGTGGAGCCGAGACGCTGCGTCGCTTCATCGCTGCCGACTGGTGGGACGAGATACGCGTGGAGACAGCCTGCGCTACGGTCGGAGGAGGCACCCGCGCTCCGCAACTGCCCGACGGACTGAAGCTGACGGAGCAGAAAGTATGTGACGGAAACGTCATCAGAGTGTACGAGCGATAAGAGAACATAGCCTCTGATCAACAAATAGAGCCAACATTAACTACGCAAAAAGCCTCTTTTGCATTCCTTGATAGGAAGCAAAAGAGGCTTTTATAATTTTATCTTACTGAACTTGCGAGAGTTCAGATCATTCTGATTTTCTTACTTCTTGAACTTCTCTGAAAGCTGCTCGATGAGCGCTGTGTCGTTGAAGTAGTCGATACGCATTGCCTTGCGAACCTCGTCCATGGTCTGAGCGGCTGTAGCACGAGCCTCTTCAGTACCCTTACGCAGGATGTTGAAGATTTCGGGGATGTCCTTCTCAAACTCCTGACGACGCAGGCGCATCGGCTCCATGAAGCGGTTGAGGACGTTATTGAGGAACTTCTTGCAGGTGCCGTCACCGATGCCGCCATGCACGTAATGCTCCTTCAGCTCTTCGAGAGAATGAAACTCCGGCCAGAAGTCGGCGAAGTCCTGCGGTGTGCAGAACGCATCGAGATATGTGAATACGGCGTTGCCCTCGAGGTTGCCAGGCTCGTCCATGCTCATACGCGGCGCACCATTAGACATCTTCTTCACCTTCTTCCATACGTCTGCAGCCGAGTCAGAGAGATAGATGCAGTTGCCGAGCGACTTCGACATCTTCTCCTTGCCGTCCGTTCCCGGGAGGCGGCGTGCCGTAGCGTTCTCCGGCAGCATAATGTTAGGCTCGACGAGCACCTCGCCATAAACGGTATTGAAGCGGCGAACCAGCTCGCGTGCCACCTCAATCATCGGCTCCTGGTCCTCTCCTGCGGGCACCGTAGTGGCCTTGAAGAGCGTAATGTCGGCAGCCTGGCTGACGGGATAGCAGAAGAAGCCAAGCGGAATGTTGGCCTCAAAGTTACGCATCTTTATCTCAGTCTTCACGGTCGGGTTGCGCTGCACACGCGACACGGTGATGAGGTTCATGAGGTATGTGGTAAGTTCGGCGAGCTCAGGAATCTGACTCTGGATGAAGAGAGTGCACTTTGAAGGGTCGAGACCCGCAGAGAGATAGTCGAGAGCCACCTCAATGATGTTCTGACGGATTTTCTCAGGATTGTCTGCATTGTCGGTCAGGGCCTGAACGTCAGCCATGAACACGAACATACGGTCGAAGTCGCCAGCGTTCTGAAGTTCCACGCGGCGGCGCAATGAGCCAACATAGTGGCCAAGATGGAGCTTACCGGTAGGACGGTCGCCCGTAAGGATTACTTTTCCCATATCTTATTCTTTAGATTTAGTCTTATGATTGATGCCGGTTTTTCGCCGGGTATATTAACGACAAAGGGGTTAAAACACTGTCATCCAGCATCTTAACCCCTTAACTGTCGGGATGACAAGATTCGAACTTGCGACCCCTACGTCCCGAACGTAGTGCGCTACCAACTGCGCTACATCCCGATTGCTTGACGAAACGTGTTATGTCTCAAAAGCGAGTGCAAAGGTACGAGTTTTTTTTGACATACAATAATGTTTAAGCAAAAAAATCACGGAAAAGAAATTATTTGAAAAAAGTTGCCGAAATATTTGGCAGAACGAAATAATAGTACTACCTTTGCACTCGCTAAGAAGAAATCAAGCTTCTTTAACAGTTGGTGCCATAGCTCAGATGGTAGAGCAAAGGACTGAAAATCCTTGTGTCCCCGGTTCGATTCCTGGTGGCACCACAAAAAAAGAGTTACTCATTTGAGTGACTCTTTTTTTTTTGCTTTATACGCAGCTAACACTTTGCTAACTGCGTCCGTGGGTGCGTGACTATGGCGGGACGCCATAGCCTCCTAAGATTGTTCTATCTCACCGATAAGCAAGAATTCACAAGCTTACAATACAAACATAGGAGGCTATGGCGTCTCGCCGTAGCCACGCAGCCTCCCATAGCAGGTTATCAATCAGCGCCGTGTAATACAATATATACTTCGTTGTTAATTGTCTCACCGCTAAACTGCATTTTACCACTTTTTTCGCAAGGACAAAAAAAGCGGAGACCGTGAAAGTCTCCGCCTTATTATATAAGTAGTATGTTTCCTTCTGAAAAAAACTATCGAATGAAGAGCAGTTCGCGATACTTAGGCAGTGTCCAGAGTTCGTCTGATACGATAAGCTCCAGCTTGTCAATCTGGTAACGGATTTCGTCCATCTTCGGTGCCACGGTGTCGTGGTAAGCGATGGCCTTGAGATGCTCGTCCTCGATGCGGTTAGCCACCTTACGAGCCTCAACCAGCTCCTCTACGCCCGACTCGATGAGCTGAGTGCGCTCTGCTATCTCCTCAATGATCTTCTTGTTACGTGAGGTGAGCTTGTCAGCCTGCTCCTTGGGGAAGATGTCGTACATGCTCTGTACGTTCTTGGCGAGCTGGCTCTGATAGTGAGTGCAGACAGGGATGATATGGTTCATTGAGAGGTCGCCGAATACGCGTGCCTCAATCTGAATCTTCTTGGTGTAAGTCTCCCACTTCACCTCGTTACGGGCCTCAAGCTCCTTGCGTGTCATAACATTCTGGCTCTCGAACATGCGGATTGAGTCCTCGTCGAGGTAGCGCTCGAACACCTTCGGGCAAGATGTCTCGCAGTCGAGACCGCGACGCTTTGCCTCTTCCACCCATTCCTCTGAGTAGCCGTTGCCATCGAAGTGGATAGGCTTGCAGTACTTAACATCATCACGAACCACCTCAATGATGGCGCTTATCTTGTCAAGACCTTTGGCGATGAGAGCGTCCACACGAGTCTTGAAGCCATGGAGAGCCTCAGCCACGGCAGTATTGAGGACAATCATGGCGCTGGCGCTGTTTGCCTCAGAACCTACGGCACGGAACTCGAAGCGGTTACCGGTGAATGCAAAAGGCGATGTACGGTTGCGGTCGGTATTGTCGATGAGCAGCTCAGGAATCTCAGGTATGTCGAGCTTCATGCCCTGCTTGCCAGCCACGTTGAAGAGTTCGTCCTTGTCAGAGGTCTCGATGTGCTGGAGAATCTCCGTGAGCTGATGACCGAGGAACGAAGAAATGATGGCTGGAGGTGCCTCGTTGGCGCCAAGACGATGGGCGTTGGTGGCACTCATGATGGAAGCCTTGAGCAGGCCGTTATGCTTATATACAGCCACGAGGGTCTCGACGATGAAGACGATGAAGCGGAGGCTGTCCTCAGGTGTCTTGCCGGGTCCGTGGAGCAGGATGCCGGTGTCGGTGGAAAGACTCCAGTTGTTGTGCTTGCCCGAACCGTTTACGCCTGCGAACGGCTTCTCATGAAGCAGCACACGGAAGCCGTGGCGACGTGCCACCTTCTTCATGAGCGACATGAGCAGCATGTTATGGTCAATGGCAATGTTCATCTCCTCGAAGATCGGAGCCAACTCGAACTGGTTGGGCGCAACCTCGTTGTGACGGGTCTTGCAGGGAATGCCAAGCTCGAGAGCCTGAATCTCAAGATCCTTCATGAAAGCCTGCACGCGCTCAGGGATGGCGCCGAAATAATGGTCGTCCATCTGCTGGTTCTTTGCTGAATCGTGTCCCATAAGCGTACGTCCTGTGAGCATGAGGTCAGGACGAGCCGAATAGAGTCCCTCGTCAACGAGGAAATACTCCTGCTCCCAACCAAGGTTGGCCACCACCTTCTTCACGTCAGGATAGAAGTAATGGCAAACCTCTGTGGCTGCCTCGCTGACAGCGTGGATGGAACGGAGAAGCGGAGCCTTATAGTCGAGAGCCTCGCCTGTGTAAGAGATGAAGATGGTGGGGATACAGAGCGTGTCGTCGATGATGAAGACGGGCGAAGTGGGGTCCCAAGCCGAATAGCCGCGAGCCTCGAAGGTATTGCGGATGCCACCGTTCGGGAACGAGCTGGCGTCAGGCTCCTGCTGTACGAGCAGCTTGCCGGAGAACTCCTCTATCATGCCTCCCTTGCCGTCGTGCTCCACGAAGGCGTCGTGCTTCTCGGCTGTACCCTCGGTAAGAGGCTGGAACCAGTGTGTGTAGTGTGTCACGCCGTTCTCATCAGCCCACTGCTTGATGCCTTTGGCTACAGCGTCAGCAATAGAGCGGTCGAGACGTGCTCCGTTGTCGATTACGTCGATAAGCTTTTCATAGACGTCGCGCGAGAGATACTTATACATCTTCGCACGGTTGAAAACGTTCTTGCCGAAGAACTCAGAGGGTCGTTCTATCGGTGCAAGCACTTCAAGGGGTTTCTTCTTGAAAGCTTCTGCTACAACCTCAAATCGTAAATTTGCCATTGTTATTCTCTTATTTTATTGTTGTTATTCTTTTTATTGTCTTGTTTGTCTTGTCTTATTTCTTTGCCATCCATTCACGGATGCGGATCATCGCCTCCTCGCAGTCCTCGCGGTTGCCGAACGCGGTGAGGCGTACATAGCCCTCGCCGCTCGGTCCGAAGCCAACGCCCGGTGTGCAGACCACACCTACGGCATAGAGCATCTGCTCGAAGAACTTCCACGAACCGATGCCGTCCGGCGTCTTCACCCAGAGATACGGGGCATTGCGTCCGCCGAACACCTCGAAGCCCATATCGGTGAGCGCCTTGTGCATGAGGTGGGCATTGTCCATATAGTAGTCGATGGTGGCACGTATCTGACGCTTGCCTTCCGGCGTGTAGATGGCTGCGGCGGCACGCTGCGAGATGTAGGATATGCCGTTGAACTTGGTGGACTGTCGGCGGTCCCAGAGATGATTGAGTTCTACGCGGCGGGTGCCGTCAAGCGTGACAGCGGTAAGCTCCTTAGGTATGACGGTGTAGCCGCAACGCACGCCGGTGAATCCGGCTGTCTTCGAGTAGCTATGAAACTCGATGGCGCACTTGCGTGCTCCCTTAATCTCGTATATGGAGTGAGGAATGTCCGCATCGCGGATGTACGCTTCGTAGGCAGCATCGTAGAAGATGATGGTGTCGTTGTCGAGCGCATAGCGCACCCACTTCTTCAGTTCCTCCTTCGGGAGCACTGTTCCCGTGGGGTTATTGGGATAGCAGAGATATATCATGTCAACACGATGGTCTGGTATCTGCGGCACGAAATTGTTCTCCGCTGTGCATGGCAGATAGTTGACGTTGCTCCAGCGTCCGTTCTCCAGCACTCCGGCACGACCGCACATCACGTTAGAGTCAATGTATACGGGATAGATAGGGTCGGTCACGCCGATGGAATTATCCCAACGTACTATCTCGCCGATGTTGCCCGTATCGCTCTTCGCTCCATCGTTGACGAACACTTCGGAAGGGTCAATCTTGACACCGCGCGGCGCAAAATCGTTCTTGACTATAGCTTCGCGAAGGAAGTCGTAGCCACACTCGGGGCCGTAACCGTGGAAAGAGGCTTTCGTAGCCATCTCGTCCACAGCCTTGTGCATTGCCTCGATGACAGCGGGGCAGAGCGGCTGCGTTACGTCGCCTATGCCAAGACTGATGACACGCACCTGAGGGTGCGACACCTTGAAGGCATTCACCTTCTTGGCGATGTCGGCAAACAGATAATTGTCGGACAATTTCAGAAAATGCTCGTTTACTAATGCCATATCGTTAGATTATTTTTTTATCATGGGGAAAGCCTTATATTCAAGGCAATGCGATTTCTCCTTCAAACACAAAAGCCGCCGGACCTGTCATATAGACATGCCCGTCGGCTTCATTCCATTCAATGTTTAGTGTGCCGCCATCCATGATGATGGCAGAACGACGTGACGACCTTTCCTCAATGAAGGCAGCCACGGCTGTAGCGCAAGCGCCGGTTCCGCATGCCATAGTGATGCCGCTACCACGCTCCCACACTCTTGTACGGATAGAACCGTCGGGCATAACCTGGGCAAACTCGATGTTGCATCTCTGCGGAAAAGCTGCGTCATTCTCCAAAATGGAGCCGAAACGAGCGATGTCGAGCGACTTGATGTCGTCAACAAAGCAGACAAAGTGAGGATTGCCCATAGACACGAAAGTGCCACGGAAGGTGCGGAAAGCTGCCGTAAGCGTATCGCCGGCAGTCTCGTCGTACTGTTCGGGAACGTGGAAGGCGGGCTTGAGCATGTCCACAGTGACACTCTCCACACTACCGTCCGTTCCTATATGAAGATGAAGCGTCTTAACGCCTGACAATGTCTGGAGGCGCACCGACGTCTTCGTGGTAAGTCCTTTCTCATAGACATACTTACCAATGCAGCGCGACGCATTGCCGCACATCATGGCTTCAGATCCGTCAGCATTGAAGATGCGCATGGAGAAGTCGGCGTCAACGCCCTCATCAGGATTGCCAATCAGAACAAGTCCGTCGCTGCCGATACCTGTATGGTAACGACTCCATGCAATGGATGCAGCAGAAGGGTCGGGGATGTCATAGCGAGTGGTGTCAACATATATATAGTCGTTGCCTGCGCCATGCATCTTCGTGAATCTGACCATCTTGTCCATTGTCTTCATAATAATATAATATTGTGTTCTGAAGTTTATCCTTAAATCATGTTTTGTAAGACATTATGCAACGCCCGGAATGCGGACAAAAGCATAACGTAAGGCTCCTGATTTTCAGTCTTCTTTTTACATTTTGACCTTAATTAGCCTTTTACGATTGCAAAATTACAACTATTTAAGCAACTCCCAATCATAAGAGGATTGAATTTTCAGTTATTTTATAATAATATTACAGATTGTAAGCATATTTTAAAATTATGCTTACAGATTGGAATAAAAACATATAATAAAACCAGCACTATGAAAGCATCATAAATATTCATAATTTATTATGCTATGTTTTTCTTGGTTTTATTAACTTTTTGTTGTACTTTTGCAATACCAATATGACAAAACGACACAAAATAGGAAAGACAGTCATAAAATAGTTATACAACTCTGACCTATCTACAATCATTCTTTTTTTGACCATCGTCCTCCTCTTCGTCAAGGTGACGGAGAGGAAGGAACGATGAACAAATAATAATAATAATGAAAAACACAAAGAAAGGGCTGACACGCCATGCATCCTAACGATGCTAACGTGTCAGCCCTTCGTATTATTTATGCAAGACGACCCTCGAGGCGCTCGCGGATAGCTGCGATGAAGCCAGCAGAGTTCATTGTCTTAGGCTCAACGCCCTCCATCAGACCGGCGAGGTCCTTTGTCACGATGCCCTCGTTGAGAGTGTCGAAGCAAGCTGCCTCAAGCTGGTTGCCGAAGTTAACGAGCTCGGGCAAGTTGTCAAGCTCACCGCGCTTGCGCAATGCGCCGCTCCATGCGAAGATAGTAGCCATCGGGTTGGTGGATGTCTCCTCACCCTTCAGATACTTGTAGTAGTGGCGTGTAACGGTGCCGTGAGCAGCCTCGTACTCGTACTTGCCATCAGGAGAAACGAGCACTGAAGTCATCATAGCGAGTGAACCGAAAGCTGTAGAAACCATGTCAGACATAACGTCGCCGTCATAGTTCTTGCAAGCCCAGATAAAGCCACCCTTAGAACGGATAACGCGAGCTACAGCGTCGTCGATGAGAGTGTAGAAGAACTCCAGACCGCGCTTCTCAAACTCTTCCTTATACTCCTCGAATACCTCGTAGAAGATAATCTTGAACTGTGCGTCGTACTTCTTAGAGATAGTGTCCTTGGTAGAGAACCAGATGCTCTGGTTGGTGTCAAGAGCGAACTTGAAGCAAGAATGAGCGAACGAACGGATTGACTTGTCGGTGTTGTGCATAGCCTGAAGAACGCCAGCACCCTTGAAGGTGTGTACAACAACCTCCTCGTGCTTGCCGCTCTCACCGTCGAATACGAGCTTGGCAACACCCGGCTCCTCAGCACGGATCTCAACGCTCTTGTAAACGTCGCCGTAAGCATGACGTGCGATAGTGATAGGCTTCTCCCAGTTCTTCACTGCGGGATGGATGCTGGGGATGGTGATAGGTGTGCGGAACACTGTACCGTCGAGGATAGAACGGATGGTGCCGTTCGGGCTCTTCCACATCTGATGGAGCTTATACTCGTCCATACGCTGGTGGTTAGGTGTGATGGTGGCACACTTAACTGCCACACCAAGACGCTTTGTAGCCTCAGCAGCATCCTTTGTGATCTGGTCCGAAGTCTCGTCGCGCTTAACAAGACCGAGGTCGTAATATTCTGACTTGAGGTCAACGAACGGAGTGATGAGCTCATCCTTGATCATCTTCCACAAGATTCTGGTCATCTCGTCGCCATCCATCTCTACGATAGGAGTGGTCATCTGAATTTTCTTTTCCATAGTTTTTATAAGGATTATTAGTTTTTAATTTTGGCTTTAGGGTTGATTTGTATTATTTCTTAGCTGCTGCATAGAAGTTCATCAAGCAGCCGTCTGCCAGGATCTGACGCTCATTAGCGGTGAGGTTCTGGAAGAAGAGGTGAAGCGGATGAACGCCGTCCTTAGCGATTACCTGTGCGTCAATCTCCTCCTTACCTGAGAGGATAGCCTCACGGATGCCGGGAACGAAGATCTTGTCGCCCTGCTCAAACTTGAACTCTACGTCCTTAGCGATGGTGAACGGAACGATACCCCAGTTGATACAGTTAGAGCGATAACGCTTTGTGGCGTACTCGTAGCAAACATTAGCGTCGCCACCAAGCACCTTCTGGCAAGAAGCAGCCTGCTCACGAGCCGAGCCGTCACCAGGACGATTAGCGAATACGCAAGAGCCGAATGATGTGTTCTCTGCAGAAGCGCCAACAGCCTTGAGGGCTGCAGCTATGTTCTCAGATACATTACCCTCACGGCGTGCGAGGTCCTGCTTCTGGATTTCCTTGCTCAGACCAACATACTCAGGTACGCGGCGTGAGAGAGCGAACTCAGAAAGCTTCAACGGGTTAGAGCGGTATGAGCTGGTCTCGCCTGACGGGATAAGCTCGTCAGTTGTGGTAACGGGGTCGTGGATAACGGCAGCAAGCTCGAGCATCATGTTCTCCTGCATCGGATACATCTTAGGCCAGTCCTTGATGTTCGGACCGTAGCGAAGCTCTATCTCAGGACGAGCCTTGCCGAAGCCGTTGTATACGCGGCACTTGTAAATCTTGTCGTCGTAAGCGTAAGGCTTGTGTGTGTTCTCATACTCAACGTCTGTAGCTGCGGTGATAACGCCACCGTTAGCAGCTGTAGCAGCGATAGAGCGTGCGTCCATAAGAGCCACGAGTGAGAGCTGTCCCTGACCCGGCTTTGAGCCTTCACGGTTGGGGAAGTTACGTGTGGTGTGGCGGATAGACAGACCATTGTTAGAAGGAACGTCACCAGCACCAAAGCAAGGACCGCAGAATGCGGGCTTCATTACGACGCCAGCCTCGATGAGGTCAGCTGTGATGCCTTCGCGTGTAACAGCCATTGACACTGGTGTTGACTGAGGATATGCAGAAGCTGTGAAGTAGTCGTTACCGATGCTCTTGCCCTTAAGGATAGCGCCAGCCTCAGCGAGGTTGTCGTATGTACCGCCTGAGCAACCAGCGATGATGCCCTGGTCTGCGTAAACCTTACCGTCAACGATCTTGTCAACGAGGTGTACGTCCACCTTGTCGCCGAAACGCTTCTTAGCGTCTTCTTCGATGCGTGTGAGGATACCAACCGGATCAGCCTGGAGCTCGTGGATTGTAACTGCGTTAGACGGGTGGAAAGGCAGCGCGATCATAGCCTCCTGTGTAGAGAGGTCGATACGGATCATCATATCGTAGTAAGCTACGTTGCCCGGCTTCAGTTCTTTGAAGTCCTGCGGACGCTCATGTATTTCGTAGTGGTGCTTAACCTCTTCGTCTGTTACCCAAATAGAGCTCAAGCAAGTGGTTTCAGTGGTCATGATATCGATGCCGTTACGGAAGTCGATAGGCAACTCCTTAACGCCAGGGCCTGCAAACTCGAGCACCTTGTTCTTAACAACGCCGCTCTCGAATGTAGCCTTTACGAGAGAGATGGCAACGTCGTGAGGACCAACACCCTTCTTGGGCTTGCCTTCGAGCCATACGAGAACCACCTCAGGAGCGTTGATGTCCCAAGTGTTCTTGAGGAGCTGCTTAACGAGCTCGCCACCACCTTCACCAACACCCATGTTGCCGAGTGAACCGTAACGTGTGTGCGAGTCAGATCCGAGGATCATGTTGCCGCACTTAACCATCATCTCACGAGCATACTGGTGGATGACAGCCTGGTTGGCAGGTACATAGATACCTCCGTACTTCTTAGCTGCAGAGAGACCGAAAACGTGGTCATCCTCGTTGATTGTACCGCCAACAGCACAAAGTGAGTTGTGGCAGTTGGTCATGGCATAAGGAAGCGGGAACTCCTCAAGACCACTGGCGCGTGCTGTCTGGATGATACCAACGTATGTGATATCGTGTGACATCATAGCGTCGAAGCGGATGCGCATTTTATTGCCCTTCGATCCATCAACATCGTGTGAACGGAGGATGCCGTAAGTGATAGTGTTCTCGCGAGCCTCGTCCGGGGTAAGGGTCTGACACTCGTTTACGATTTCATTGCCGTTAAGGAGGTAAACTCCATGATTGATTACTTCTACCATAAAGTTAGATTGTTTATAGTTTTATAGAGTTAAAGGTTTTATTAATTCTTTGAGACAGCCAAAACTGCCAGAGGTTTGGGGTGATAAAATATAGTTTATCGTTTTATTCCATATCAGTATATATAGAAATGTGTATTGGAGATGTGGTGTAAGATTATTGTTTTAGTAAAAACACGTAAATACGACAACACTCCTGTTCTAAAAACACTGAATAGGACTGCTTCAATACTTACGCTCGCGCGAGTAGTAATGGATGAAAAAATTCTCATTGTGTCCGCACAAAACATCATCGTTCTGCGAACTGTCATTTCACGCGGTAAAGATACATATTTTAAATCAACCCACCAAAGATTTGGGGCTGATTTTTCGTTTTCGGGCTTTCTTTTAAGCTATTCTCACCCTTCTATTAAGCGTTTGCTATTTCGAGTTTCCAAATCGGCATTCTCAGCCGAGAACGCCACTTATGAAGACCACGAGCGACAACATATCGGCACTTCCGCCCGGCGAAACATTGCGCTGAACGAAGCTATTGTTCATGTCACTGAGGATGGTGTCGAGGTCAGGACGAGCGGATGCCTCCGCCCCACTCCACTTACAGATTACATCGCGCGATTCTTCCTTCACCTGCCTCATCATGGCAAGCGAGGTGCGATAGACGATATTGGTATCATCGAGGTCGCACATTATGCGGAGAAGCGTAAGGTGGAGGGCGTGTGGGTCGCCGTTCTTACGCAGACTGTCATAGAAGGGAAGCCAGTCTGCGAAGAGCATGGGATAACCTTCACGGGCATTGTCGAGCGCTCCCTTGAACGTCCCCGTTTCGGAAGAGGCTGTCTGCTTCGCCTTGCTGCCGTGCGTACCCTTTGTGTCGGGGAATGCGTAGGCAAGTTTCGTGATGGCGGCAGAGAGATTCTGCGGTGTCACTTCGGCTTCTTGCCATGCCTTTCCTGCCGCGGCGACAACGGCAAGCCCCATTGAGAACAGTGCTCCCTTGTATGTATTCACGCCGTTGGTGGATTCGTACATGGCACGCTCCGCCTCAATGCCTATCTTTACAATATCCTCATGGCACGGCATTTCTTCAGCGAAACCGAGGAGAGCCAGTCTGACAAAATAGGGATGGAGGGCGCGTATGCTGCGCGACATCAGCGCATGGTCCATATCACGGTGCGCTCCACTGTCATGCTTGTCCACGAGTCCAGGCTTGGGAGTGGTGTCGAGTTCGGCATGAAGGGCACGTGTCGCGAGGAGTGCTATTATATAAGGTATGGTGGTGTGCGGCACGAGCTGTGCAGCCTCCTTCAGACAGTTGCGGTCCATTGCTCCACGAACGCGTGAGGCGCTGACCGCCGTTCCGCCGTTCTCGAGACGCTTTATCAGAACCACGTGGTCCTCGCCAAGGCTCTGCATCATCAGTTCGTTATATCTGCGTGTGAGTTCGTCGGTGGGTTCGGTGCCGACAAAGCGAACCTCAGCACCAAGTGCCGGGGCTATATGACGACGGAAAAGATCAAGGTCGAGGAGTATCTGCGTGTCGGTGGCATCCGACAGACGCTTCAGAAAATAAGTGGGGAACGTGGTGTCGCTGATGGCATATTCGCTGCCGTCGCAGACCGTCACGTTCTTCAGGTCGGATGTTCCAGCCACGACCATCGCCTTGCGCTCCTTGTAAGAGAAGATAGAACGGTCTTCCCTGACAACGATGACGAAGAGACGCTCCACCATACGCGCTGCGCTCTCCACAAGATAACGATGACCGAGAGTGAAGGGATTGCAGTTCATGACGATGCAACCCACATGCTTTTTATCCGTAGACGAAGCCTCCATAGCTTCAGCCTCAGCAGCCTCCTTTGCTGTCCGCTTGAGCGTCTTCAGATAATCGGCTATTCCGCCTATACCCGTCTCCATGAGTATAGCCTCAGGCGCTTCGGCAAGCATACGGAAGGACAGACTCTCGAAGAGCTGGCAGTTACGTGGTTTGGTGAAGAGTTTCACACACTGGAAACCCTCTGCGTTAGCCTTGGCAATGAGGTGCGAGACAATCATATTGGCAACCGCCTCTCCCTTGTGTCCGTCCGACACAGCCACGCATTTGATGACACCGCCCTTTAGTCCGCCGCCAGCCACTATTTCGTCCGTCGACTCATCCACAACGAAAGCGTAATAGTCCATATCGTCATACCTCAGTCCGTTAGATTGAAGGAACGACTCAATGCGACGGCGTTGGCGGGGGATGGAGGGGGAGATGGTTTGGATTTCCATAGGTAAAGTAGTTAGTAGTGTTAAGGAAGCTATATTTTTTATTGATTTATGGATGGTCTTGTTCGTAGTCTGCCACCATCTGGTTTATCTTAGCCCAGATTTCGTCCTGCGTATGCCATCTTTTTCGCATGCAGAAGCGGGCTTTATGGTCACAGACGAGACAGCGGCGCGGCTGTCCTCCCACTCTGTCGCGCGACACCGGCACACCGTTCTCGTCGATGATGTCGATATCAAAGAGGCGTCCGAGCGGATGCGTGTCCTCTATTCTTGTGGCAGTGAGTTTGGCGTCAAGGAGTGGCATCGGCGTTATGAGATATGCCTCGTAGCCGGTCTGCAGGTCACGTTCTATAAGGCAGCCTTCCTCGGGGTTGAAGGCATCGCGCATAGCGCCCACAGCGGCATGCGCCACAACGAGCGACTGATGGTTACGTTTCACGCTTCCTGGCACGACAACAGTCAGACACACCAGTGTTTTTCCCGAGTTATCAGCCAGCAGCTGTTGCTGCATAGCATGGCGTGCGTCGCGGCTCGCCAGAAGTTCGTTAAGCGTAACCATATACTGAATTTTGAATTTGGAGTTTTGAATAGAGGCTTATTAGGATTTTTAGTTTCACGCCGTAAAGGTACATATTAATAATGATACGTACAAACTTTTTTATACATTCATTATCAATAATGTCAAACCTCTCAGAAACAGTCGCTCACTACATTCTCCGGCAAGAACACATTGGATATCATTCCGTCCTTGGGAGGATATTTCAGGAACAGACAGTACACCACCTCCTTACCTTTAATTAACGGACATCCTTCCGCCCTTGCCTTCAAGTCAGCAAAGAGACGTTCGGCATAGTCGGGCTCAGTCCATTTACATTCGCCTATGAGTATTTTCTTGCGATCTAAAGATTCTGCCACGACATCGAGTTCTACTGACTTGTCCTTCGACACGCTGCCCCACCATCGTCCAGCCACATTCCACATAGTGCCGTCAACGACGTTACCACTTACAGCGTTCCTGCAAAGTATTTCCCAACGGCTTGCCACATACTCGTTCATGGTACGGGCGATAAGCTGTTCCACCACGTTGACACGTCCAAGGGCAATGAGCGAACGATTAGGCACCACATAGCGATAAAAGAAGCACATAAACGGATCAGCAATGCGATACACGCCACGTTTGCTGCTGCGCGGACTCTCACCGAAAGGAATCTCACGCTCCACAAAACCGAGGCTTATCAGCTTCTGCAACGGACGACTAAGTTCGGTTGCCGGCTTACCTATCTTCGCAGCTATCTCTGATATCTTGTTTACACCATTGCCGACAAGCGACAGCAGTGTTGAGGAGAGCGTGGTCTGCTGAAAGTCATCCATAAACAGTCGCGTGGGCTCTTCATAAAGAGTGCCGTTGACGTTCACTATATTATATCTTACGGCATCCTCCATACTTTGCTCTTTTTCACGCAGCTCCCAATAACGGGGCACACCGCCCCATACGGCATATTCCTCAACTGTCTGAAGCGCATCCGTCTGAAGAATTTCCTGAAGAAAACGTATGTGTATTGGTGTCAGCTTGATGATGTTATCGGCACGACCGTACAGCGGCTCAGCAGCGTCAAGCACAAGTCCCTGCATCATCTGCTGAGACGATCCACAGAGCACGATATTATAACGCAGTTGTTTGGAATCGATAAGCTTCTGAAGTATTGAAGGTAAGGTTCGGTCACTCTTTACGAGAAGCGGAAATTCGTCCATACAGATGCAGAAACGGTCCGTTGTACGATAGTTAACTTGCAGGAACAGCGATTCCCAGTCTGGATATTCCACCTTATCGAACCCTTCAAACTTCACAGCAATCAGCTTAGCGAACAATCGTCGCTGCTGTCCGCTCTCCGAATTGTCCGCCATAAAATACACATCATCGTCATTGAACACGCGCTTTATCAGCGTCGACTTGCCCAACCGACGTCGTCCGTAAATAACGCTAAGACTGGTGCCTTCCGCCTCATGCAGGCACTTATGTAATCTCTTCTGTTCTTCAATTCTGTCTACAAACTTCATAGCCGTAAATATTATGTTTTGCAAAAATAATGTTTTTAAAACATAATTCCAAGAATGCGGCGTTAAATAAATGATGCGGAACGAAAAAAGAGGTTGCAGCAATGATTCGCCACAACCTCTTTCCAACTGTATTTTAACCCTTTAATGAGTCTGGGATTATCCCTTGATGTTCTTGATAACGTCCATTACGCTGCCGTCGCGGTTCATCACTACGCCGACCACTTTGTCGCCGAACGGCAGAGGTGCGGGGTTGCCGATGACTGAGAGGGCACGGTCGCGGAGTTCCTCGAGAGTAACGAGGTGGAGACCAGCCTGACGCATGCGCTCTGCGATGTCAGGACGAGCCGGATTGACAGCGATGCCGTATTCTGTAACGACAACGTCAACTGTGCGACCCGGAGTGATGAGCGTCGTAACCTCGTCAACGATGCACGGGATGCGTCCGCGGAGCATCGGGCAGACGATGATGCTGAGAGCCGAGTCTTCTGCTGTGTCAGGGTGACCGCCGACAGCGCCACGGATGATACCGTCGCTACCTACGAGCACGTTCACATTGAAGTTGACATCCACCTCGAGAGCCGAGAGGATAACGATGTCGAGGCAGTGTGTTGCAGAGCCTTCCTCGTGCATGCTGGCATACTCGTAAGCAGCCACTTCCTTGTGTGTGGGGTCGTTCTTGAGCGACTCAGCAGCCACCTTGTCAAACGACTGTACGTCGATAAGGCGCTCGATGAGGCCTTCCTCATGCATCTTCACCATGTGAGCTGTGATGCCACCGAGAGCGAACGAAGCCTTGATGTTCTGGTCAATCATGCTTTGGCGGATGTACTTGACAGCAGCCAGTGAAGCACCGCCCGAACCGGTCTGGATAGAGAATCCGTCCTTGAAGTAGCCACTGTTGATGATAACCTTGGCAGCCTGCTTAGCGAGGAGGATGTCGCGCGGGTTCTTGGTATCGCGGATAGCACCAGAAGCAATCTTTGAAGAGTCGCCTACGCTGTCCACCTCAACAACGAAGTCGACGTCGTGCTCTGAAATCGAGTTAGGAGTATTGGGATATGCAACGAGGTCGTCAGTAAGAATAACCACCTTGTCTGCATAGTGAGCGTCGGGGAGAGCGTAACCCAGTGATCCGCAGATGCTCTTTGCATTCTCCGAACGTGAGTAACCGCAAGCGTTTCCGAGGGGATCCGAAGAAGATGCGCCGAGGAAAGCCACGTCAATGTGGAGGTCGCCGTTAGCGATGGCCTCGCCACGACCGCCGTGTGAACGGAACACTACGGGCTTCTCCATCAGACCGCGAGAAATCTCGTTAGCGAGTTCGCCGCGCAGACCGGAAGTAGAAATCTCTGTGATGACACCGTTCTTGACGTGCTCGATAAGGGGAGCGTGAACGTCCTGAAGGCTGGAAGCAGCGAGGTGGAGGTTCTTGAAGCCCATTTCAGCGAGCTTGTCCACTACCATGTTCACAACCTTGTCACCTCCACGGAAGTGGTGGTGGAACGAGATGGTCATGCCGTCACGCAGACCAGAGCGGCGGATAGCCTCCTCCAAAGTGACGAGCTTGGGGCTCTTGCTCTGCAGCTCCAGACGCGGTGTCACGTCCTTATGCTTTCCTTCTGCGTCGTTATATACACTCTTGCCCATAGCCTGGGCCATCTGACCGATGAGAGCTTGTCTTTCTTTCAGTGTGCTCATGCCAAATCCTCCTCTTTAATTACGCCTGAAGCCAATGCCAGGTCAATTACACGTTGTGCGCGGATGACCACAGGACGGTCAACCATCTTTCCGTTCACGGCGATAACGCCCGAACCCTTCTTCTCAGCCTCCTTGATGGCGGCGATAACGGCGAGTGCCTTGTCGATAGCCTTCTGTGTAGGTGTGAACACCTCGTTGATGATGTCTATCTGACGCGGGTTGATAATAGACTTGCCGTCGAAGCCCAACTGATGGATAAGCTCCACTTCCTTGCGGAATGTCTCCATGTCGTTGAGGTTTGAGTATACTGTATCGAGAGCGTCAATGCCTGCTGCACGAGCTGCCACAACGATGGTCTGGCGAGCCATGAGAAGCTCCATACCCTCGGGTGAGCGCTGTGTCTTGAGGTTAGCGCAATAGTCCTCTGCACCAAGTGCGATACCCATCATACGCTTAGAAGCCGTGGCGATGGAGTAAGCGTTTACAACGCCGAGTGTGCTTTCGATGGCAGCCATAATCTGTGTGCGTCCCACGCAACCCAGTTCCTGCTCCACCTTCTCAATCTCGCGCTCCACCTCGATCACTTCCTCGGCGGTCTCGGTCTTCGGCATACGGATAACGTCGACGCCAGCCTTTACGACAGCCTCGATATCCTTCTTTCCGTAAGGTGTGTTAAGTGGGTTGATGCGGACCACCATCTCTGTCTTACCATAGTCGATGGTCTTCAGTGCGTTGTAGACAAGGAGTCGCGCCGCGTCCTTCTCCGCCATTGTCACGGAGTCTTCAAGGTCCAGCATAATCGAGTCGGGACCGTATATGAAGGCGTCCGACATCATGCCAGGATTATTACCGGGCACGAACATCATTGTTCTTCTTAGTCTTTTCATATTGATGAGGATAAAAGATTGTTCTGTTAGTTGTTTCTTATAAAGGTAAAGATGGCTGTGCGTTTAGTCCTTCCAAACGTCCTTGCCTGTAGCACGTACAGCGGCAGCTGTCACACGTGCGCGGATGGTGCAGTCGAGTGCGCCCTTGTCTGTGGCGTGCACGTCAGCCTGAGTAACACCCAGAGAGGTGAGAGTCTCAGTGATAACCTGACGGATCTGGTCACCGAACTGATATTCCACAGAACTTTGCAGTTCAACGTTCAGTCCCGGCCTGTCGGTTGGGGCAATCTGAATCATGATGTCGCCAGACTCCATTGTTCCGGCTGTAGAGGTTTTTAATTCCATAGGTATCTTATTTTAAGAGTTGGTTATTAAATGCTATGCATCCTTGTCAGCCTTAAGGGTATGATACGCGTATGGGGACGTAAATGAATAAGTGATTATCTGTTTCTACGTAAATACGACAACACTCCCTTTCCGAAAAAAATAAGCTGTTCAAGAGATGTTCTCAATACTTACGCTCGCGCGAGTAGTAAGGGGAAAAAGGTAATTTTAGTATTGTGTACGCACAAAACGCTTTGTCTCAGCGTACATCGTTTTCTATGTGTAAAGGTACATATTTTATGTGTTACCGACAAAGCTTTTAACAAAAATATTTTTTCGAGTTTGCAGTACAAATTTAGGAGGCTATGGCGTCCCGCCATAGTCACGCACCCACAAATGCAAGCAGATTGGGTATGAGCTGCGGGTTCCGCAGAGCGGGACCTAAAACTCCAAATACGGCGCCAGGCGCTGCAGGTCGGCGGGCTTAAATTCCTTCATCCTGCCCAGCTGGTCAATGGAGCTGATTTCGCCGTGCAGACGGCGGTAGTCGGTGATGGCGCGTGCCTGATAATAATTAATGTAGGGATGACGCTTTAGCTGCTGCAGGGTCAGGCGGTTGACGTTCAGGCGACGGACATTGCTGCCGTCGATATGGATGTACTGGAGCGCCTCTTTCGGGAAGTTCTCTATCTCGAGGAGCTGCGAGGTGGAGGCGATGCCACCAAGACGTTCGCGCAACCTTACCACCTGACGGGCAAAATAGCTGCCGATGCCTGGGACACGCTTCAGTGCTGTCGTGTCCGAAACATTGATGCTTATGTGCTCGCCCTTGCTCAGTTTATGTCCGTAACGCGACTCATCGTATGCAGTAGCCACAGCCGAACCTGCTCCTCCATGCGATGAAGAACCTGTGCTCTCTGAACGTCCACGAGCGTCGTCTTCAGAGGCATAGCGTCTGTACTGGCGTCCGTCGGCATAATATCTGCGCTGCACCTCCTCCAGTTCGGCGGCGGGGCGAAATTCGGGGGCTATGCGGATGTAGGGCACGAGACGATGATATTGTCCCGCGGTCAGTCCGTAGACGCGACCGAAGTCCTCCTTACGCTGAAACACCCCACCTCGCGCCCTATAGCGCAAGATGTTGCGAACCAGCCAGCGTTGGAGTCCGAGTCGGAAGAAAGTTACTGAGTCGGCTGTGTTAGGGTCGAAGCAGAATGTCTCGACCTTACGTTCGGTGATGTTGTCGTCAGTGCGACGGTCTGCATTGGGAGTGAAAGAAGAAACGGCGCCTTGCTCCGCGTTCGCTATAGAGTCGCCCTTGTCCGCCTTTGCCACGTCGTTAGAAGCGGAAGGGCATGACATGAGCATTATGCCTACAGCGACAACAAGCAGGAGAACAGCCAGACACATAAATGAGCGTCTGTCGGTTCGAGGCATGTAGAAGAATTCTTTCAGCTTCATACAGGTTGGGGTGTTTAAGGTTGTTACTTAATGGACAGCGATTTCCTTACTGTTCCATTATAAGTATTGAAGGTTATGTCTAACTTGTCCACATCGCTGAATTCAGCCATGGGAATGCTGACATACACTCGGGAGGTGTAGTATTGTGGTACGCCGCCTTGGTCGTGAACGAAGCGCAAGTCTGCCACCTTTCGTCCGTCCTCGGTGTCAGAGAAGCTGTCGCAGACGAGAGCAATGGTCTGTCCTTGCGACGAATCGTCCATCTTGCCCGTCTTCAGCAGCAGCGCCACATTGACGTACTTGCCGTTCTTCGCCTTCCACACGCTCTCCACTCCGAGCGGCGCGTCGGTCATGTCCTTCACGTCTTCCGGCTTGTGCACAGCCATTACGGGTATCTGCGTCACGGCACGCAGCGCCACCTTCTCTGTCGGCTTCTTGTCATAATAGACCAGGGCACGATATACGGTGTCGGGCTTAGCTGTCCATCCTGCCTTGTAGGGGCGGTCGAAGCTAAGCGATGCGCCGTCGTCTGTGCTGGCGGCTACAAGCGCAGCCGAAGCGTCTGTCGTGACAAGGGCGAAGTCGGCGGTCAGGTACGAGTAATTGCCGTCGCCCGTGTCGTACGAGTCGGAGGAACATCCTGCCGACAGCAGACCGACAAAGGCGGCGGCAACCGTAAAGAGCCGTATGCGATATGGCGTTTTGGGCATAATCAATACATTAAATATTAAAGGCTCATCTTGTTGATGGCGGGGTTGGCGTACATCTCGAGGATGCGTTCGCGGAGGAACGGCATGTCGGGATTGGGGATGCTTATCTTTGCCAGCTGTGCAGACAGATACGCCTCAAACTGTGCCTTGTCGGCATCAGTGTAGTTGGCTTTCTGTTCGTCATTGCCACGAAGGAGGTCGAGAGCCACATAGTTGGAAGGATAGAGCGTGTAGCCGCTCCATATCTGCTCGTCGAGGTGACGTGCCACGGCAGCGAAGAAGTCGGTCTTGGGCATGTCGTCAGCCAGCGTCTCCAGCCATCCGTCTATGCACGGAGCACAGCAGTAGGCGATGTGTCCCTTATAGCCCATGATGCCGGTCTGCATGCTTATCACGTCGTCCATCGGTCCCTTCTTCCATCCCTCCACGTCGCGACGCTGCTGCATCTCGGCAGCCTTGAGGAAGTCGCATGGATCATACTCATAGCTGATTGCCAACGGTACGATATGGAGCGAGAGCAGACGCTGCTTCACCGATCCTTCGCCTCCCATCGCCATCATCTTGAGGATGGCTTCCTGTGTGCGGTCGTCGGAGTTCTTGGCGCGTCCCTCACGCTGTGCTATCCAGATGTTGTCGTTCTTCTCGCTGATGACGAAGTGCATGTAGTCTGCCATGCGCTTTGACGATACGAGCATCTGCCTCATCGAGAGGCTGCGCTCCACGATGAACGACTTGTTGATGCGCACGAGGTCCTTCACCCACGGCAGCTTCAGGAGGTTGTCGCCGATGGCTATCTCCGTGGTGGTGTCGCAACCTGCGTCGAAGAGCAAGAAATGCAGCAGGGCTGAGTCGAGCACGATGTCGCGGTGGTTGCTTACGAAGGTATAGCGTTTCTTGAGGTCAATGGCGTCATGACGGAAAGACATTCCTAAGCTTGCCTTTGCCAGAAGCTTCTTCAGGAAGTCGTAGCAGAACGTCTTCTGGAAGTCGAGGTTGGTCTTGCAGGCATGCATTTTCTGGCTCAGCATCTCTACGGGCACGCCGGGATAGAGATAAGCCATCACCTGCTGTACCTGCGGGTCTTTCAAGAGGCGGTCATACACCTCAGGCAGCTCGTCCGGCTCAAAGGGTCGGATGGCGTCATATTGCTTGCGTTGTTCAGGGGTCATCATATCTGATAAGTTGATAGTTAGGAGTTGAGAATTGAAAGTTCTTGCAAAAGCCGAGCGATGACATATTTTTAGATTACATTATATATAGTAATCATCAAAAGTAATCATAACTATCAACTTTCAATTCTCAATTCTAAAAATAAATTATTAAACAAACTGGTTCTCCACTATATCTGAGAGCACCTCCTTGATGTCCAGACCTGCGGCTCTTACCTGCTGCGGTATGAAGCTGGTGGCTGTCATTCCCGGTGTGGTGTTAATCTCGAGCATGTTGATGACGTCGTTGCCCTCAGCGTCCTTCGAGATGATATAGTCAATGCGGATGATGCCGTTGCAGTGGAGGATGTCGTAGATGCGGCTTGTCTCCTCTGCCACGCGGCGAGCTGTCTCGGGATCAATGCGAGCCGGCGTTATCTCCTGCACCTGTCCGTTATACTTGGCGTCATAGTCGAAGAATTCGTTGCTGGTGACCACCTCTGTAGCGGGGAACACCACCGACTTCTTCTTTGTCTTGTAGCAACCGATGGAGATTTCGGTACCCTCGAGCAGCGACTCAATCATCACCTCGTCGCTCTCCATGAAAGCCACGCGGAGCGCCGGAGCGAGCTGGTCTGCGTTCTTCACCTTCGATACGCCGAAGCTCGAACCGTCTGCAGCCGGCTTAACGAAGCAAGGCATGCCTATCTCTTTCTCAATGTATTCTTCGGTGTACTTCGATTCCTCGCCGCGTCTTATGAGCAGGCTCTTGGCCACGTTCACACCCCATCCGCGGAGATAGTGGTTGAGGACATACTTGTCGAAGGTCATTGCCTCCACCAGTACGCCTGATGTGCTGTACGGGATGTGGAGCAGTTCGAAGTAGCCCTGCATCACACCATTCTCGCCGGGGGTGCCGTGAATGGTGATGTACGCATAGTCGAACACGACCAGCTTGCCGTCTATCATGCAAGAAAAGTCGCTACGGTCCACGCTGACCGTATTGCCGTCAGGAAGGTTAACCTTCCAGTCACGTCCCTTTACGTCCACTACATATACGTTGTAACGCTCCTTGTCGAAGAAGGAGTAGATTCCCTGTGCAGAGCGCATGGACACGTCGTGTTCTGATGAGTCACCGCCACATACGATGGCGATGTTGCGTTTAAGTGTTTCCATATTATGATTGTTATTCTATACCTATTTTATATATGTCTGTTACTATCGCTCCTCGAAGGTGTCGCGTGTGGTGCCCTTGATGTATCCTCTCCACTTCTGGATGAGCTGCTCCAGATCCTGCGGCAGGTCTGAGATGAAGTCCATCTGCTGCTTGGTCTTGGGATGTACGAAGCCGAGGGTGCGGGCGTGGAGCGCCTGACGCGGGCAGGTCTTGAAGCAGTTCTGGATGAACGCCTTGTACGTTGCAGAGCGTTCGCCGCGGAGTATCTCCATGCCGCCGTAGCGTTCGTCGCCGAAGAGCGGATGTCCGATGTGCTTCATGTGGGCACGTATCTGATGGGTGCGTCCCGTCTCGAGACGACACTCTATGAGCGTCACGTATCCGAAGCGCTCTATGACGCGCCAGTGTGTGACGGCTTCCTTGCCGATGCCTGAGTCGGGCGACATGACTGTCATGCGCAGACGGTCCTTGGGGTCGCGTGCGATGTTGCCTTCGATGCGTCCTTCGTCCTCAACGAGGTTGCCCCACACCAAGGCATTGTAAGATCGGTGTGTGGTCTTGTTGAAGAACTGCACGCCGAGCGATGTCTTTGCCTGCGGCGTCTTTGCCACTACCAGCAGTCCTGACGTGTCCTTGTCAATGCGATGCACCAGTCCCACCTCGGGGTCGTTGGGGTCGTAGCTCTTCAGGTCGCGCAGATGCCATGCTATGGCGTTGACCAGCGTGCCGGTGAAGTTGCCAGCACCGGGATGAACCACCATACCAGCCGCCTTGTTCACCACCATAATGTCCTGGTCTTCGTAAACTACATTGATGGGCAGGTCCTCAGCCACGATGCTTGTGTCGTGACGTGGACGGTCCAGCATGAGCGTCACCACGTCGCCGGGGCGCACCTTGTAGTTGCTCTTCACGGGGCGGTCGTTGACATGCACGAAGCCTGAGTCGGCGGCGTTCTGTATGCGGTTGCGCGACGAGTGGGGCAGCTTCTCCGACATAAACTTGTCTACGCGCAGCGGTGCCATGCCCGGGTCAGCCACGAAGCGGAAGTGCTCGTAAAGCTGTCCTGTCTCGTCATCGTCCTCAGCAGGGGTAAGCAGGGTTTCGTCCTCAATGGGATTGAGTAGTGTGTCGTCTTCTATTTGCATTTAATTTTGTTGTATATATTTTTCTATCTGTTTACTGCTCCGGTCCGGTCACCTCGTGAAATTCGTCCACGTCGCCCGACTCTTCCTCCTGTTCCATGTCATATTCGGGTTCGGGAGCGTCGGTGTAGTTCACCATTTCGGTGGAGTCGCGCTGTCCGTTGCCCACCTGTATGGTGATATAGTCATTCACGGGCACCTTGTCGCCGGCGCTCACATGGCGTCCTTTTACGGTAATGCCGTACACCCACTCGCGCTCGCCGTCTATGTATTGCGGCTGCGTCAGCTTGAATCCCATGGCAGACAGCTTTGCCATCGCCTCACGCAGCGAGCTGTTGTCGATGACGTCGGGAACGGTTAGCGTCGGTGTGGACGTGGCGTTTACGACAAGATAAACGATGTGGCCCGACTTGACGTACTCGCCTGAGGCGGGTGTCTGCTCAAGGATGCAGTCGGGCGGCAGACCGGGCACGTAGCCCGTGTCGCTGACCACCACCTTCAGCTTGGCGTCTTCAAGAAGGTAGCTGGCATCGGAAAACGACTTGCGGCGCACATCTGGTATCATTATCTTCTCGCCGTGGTGCGTATAGACGTCAAGTCCGTATCTCACGCCGAGGCATACTGCCACGACCACAAGCGCCATGGCAATGAGATTGCCAAGGAGATAGCGGCTTGCGAGTTTGCGGAGGAATTCGAATGGCTTCATACTTCGTCTTTTCTTCGTTTTGTAAGTATGCAAAGATACGACTAACCGCGGAATATACAAAATATATGACTAAAAAACCTGAAAACTATTCCGTTTTTAATGTACGACATAAAGATATTATTTGTAATTTCGCCGTCAGTTACACTTATCCGCTTACATATTATATAAAGGACAGCATAGTTATGAAAGACATAAGATTATCAAGGAAAAAAATCATCCTCTCGGTGCTCTTGCTCGTGGTGGTGGCTTTGGCTGGCGTGGTGGGATGGCAGCTCAAGCCTGCCTCTGCCGACGAGATGAAGCGCTGCATGCTCGTCGTGGAGCGCACGTCGTGGCAAGCCATCTGCGCCGACGGACACCCCATACTCTTCTTCGACAGCCTCAGCACGGACAACAAGCCGCACGGCGTGACCGCCTACCGCGACTCGGCGCTGCACCGTCATCACATGGCGGGCTGCTGGATAAACACGCTGCCTCTGCTGCCTTCATGCAAGGGTCGCGTGGCGTGCGTTGACGTCACGCCGAAGAAGCACGGACGCATAACCGCCGACTCGCTCCTCGTCTTCTGCCAACGCTCCGTGAAGGACCAGCTCCGCACGCTGCAGCAACAGCATGACGAGCTGGCTTACTATCTGCGCGTACATGGCGTGCAGGACAACGGCTATCAGCAGATTGCGGGTATGGCTCAGTGGGTGAACAAGGAGTATGACGGCGTGAAAGCGGCGGAACGCATCATCGACAGCCTCATCGCCAAGAAGAACGTCAGGCTGACCATGAAGGACCAGAACCTTTACGTGGCTGTTTATCGGGACGAGACTGGCAAGCTGACCCGTCAGCCGATGACCGTCGTCAGCAACGGCAACGCCTCCTCGCCCACCGTTCTCCAGACGAAGGACCAGCAGACGCCGGACGGCGTATCGGCAATGACAAGGATGCCGTGGAATCTCTCGCAGACAAGGGACGTCAGGGCTGTGGGATTCGGCGGACTGGGCGAGAACGGTCTGGCGTGCGACACGGTGTCGCCGCAGATTATCCCAGGAAGCATCCGCAAGGGACAGCACAATCTGCCAAGCATCCTTGCCTGCGACGGCAGCGCTGTGTTTACGGCAAAGGGATGGCCGCTCGGCCTGGTAAAGGGCAACCGCATTGTCCGCATTGACAGATAGTTGTTAGTATGGAGATATAGAAAAAGACAACAAGCAATCATGAACACCAAACACTCACACATATTCTTTTCACCACTCATAGCATTGCTCCTCACGCTGCTCCTCGCTGCATGCCGCGACGTGCCTTACGACGGTCAGACGGTCCTGACCCGTGGCGGCATGACTTACCGTGGCGGCATCAGCAACGGCAAGTATGAGGGTTACGGACAGCTGAGCATCGGCGACAGCGTCATTTACGCAGGACAATGGCACATGGGCAAGCGCTCGGGCAAGGGTGTCTGCCATGACTCTTTAGGCCACCGCATCGTCGGAACGTGGCGGGCGGACACGCTGGTAAGCGGCACGCGCACCGACTCGACGGGCACTTACTCGGGCACGATGAACCGCGACGCCATAGCTGACGGTCACGGCCTGTTCACGAGTCCGGAGAACAGCGTATATCTCGGCGACTGGGTGGACGGTAAGCGCACGGGCTTCGGTTTTGCGATGGCAAAGAACAAGCGCCTCAGAGTGGGCGAATGGCGGGCAGACCGCTATCTCGGCGAACGTCTGGAATACACCACAGACCGCATATACGGCATCGACATCTCGCGCTTCCAGCACGACGTGGGACGACACCACTACCCCATCGACTGGAGCAAGATTCGCATCACGCACCTCGGCACCATATCGAAGAAGCGCGTGAAGGGCACCGTGGACTACCCCATCTCCTTCTGCTACATCAAGTCTACGGAGGGCACCTCCATACGCAACCGCTACTTCTCCGCCGACTATCTGGCTGCACGTGCGAAGGGCATCCCCTGCGGCGCTTACCACTTCTTCTCCACACGCACGCCGGCAGCAGCGCAAGCCCGCTACTTCATAGCCAACTCGAAGTTTCGCAAGGGCGACCTGCCTCCCGTGCTCGACGTCGAGCCGACGCACGCTCAGATAAAGGCGATGGGTGGACCAGCGGTGATGTTCAAGGCGATAAGGACTTGGCTGCGCATCGTAGGCAAACACACCGGCACACGCCCCGTCCTCTACATTTCGCAGGGCTTCGTCAACAGATATCTCTCCACCGCTCCCGACCTGAAGCACGACTATAACGTATGGATAGCCCGCTACGGCGAATACAAGCCCGACATCAACCTCGTAATCTGGCAGCTATGTCCTGACGGAAGGGTAAAGGGCATCCACCCCGAAGTGGACATCAACGTCTTCAACGGTTACCGCCAGGAGTTTGAGGACTTCCTCAGAAAGGAAACAATCGGGCAGAATCGCTCCGCGAATTAGGCAGCAAGCAGCGGGGTTCCGCAAAGCGGGACCTACCATCAGAAACCCACTGCAAGCTGCGAAGCAGCGCAGCTGTGGGTACAGACGACCACCCACACCACAACAGTTCCGCGAAGCGGGACTGACATATCCACGATGATATTAAGGACAGTACATAGGTCCCGCTTCGCGGAACCAAAAGAGTGTGTGAGCGTCTTTGCTTACCCACAGCGGCGCTCCTTCGGAGCTTGCAGTGGGTTTCAGATAGATACGTGTCCCATCGGGACACGGCGCTGCTCATAATGTCATACAGTAACGGAGGTCGCCAGTGGTACAAAGTTACGTATTACAGTCAGCCTCCGAAGCACCACTAAAGAGCCCCAACCAGCAGAACAAACTTAGGAGGCTATGGCGTCTCGCCGTAGCCACGCACCCACGAACAGTTGTAAGCATTAGCTGCGAGTGGCCACGGACAAGCTGACAAAGTAATCTGCGGAGTGCGCTTGCTATGGGAGGCTGCGGGGCTACGGCGAGACACCATAGCCTCCTATGTTTGTCTTGTCAGCTGTATTTTTTCAGAACAGACTTAAACAGAAATCGATTAAAACTCCAAGAATAACACAACAATGTTATTAAATTAATAAATGAGACATATTTTATATATTATTAGATATACAAAAAACACAAATTAACACAGTCGGCGTTACATACACGCAATGATTAGGTCGTAAAAAAATATAATAATTCGATGTTTAGGTTAAATATCTAAAAAAACAACATGTTTACACATAATGTAAAATGAATATTTCAGTATATTTGCATTATAAAGATCTGCAGACTTAATAAATCTATCATCAACAAAATCTTATCATTATGAAAAAAGGACTTAGATTCTTAATCTTAGGAGTAATAGCATTACTCATAGGATGTACAAAAATGGAAGAGTCACCTGAAATTAACAAGGGGAATACTCCTCAAACCACTGTAAAAATCAGTGAAAGTGACGCAATGGACATTGCGAATAAAGTACTTTGTTCATTGAAACCAACCAGGAATGTGTTTTTTGAAAAGCCTTCATTCGACTACGTAATAAATGAAGGGAAAACACGTAATAGTGCACTTCCTGATACATTGGCATATATCATAAACTATCCTGACGATGGAGGTTTCGTGATTGTATCTTCTTTAAATAATGTGTATCCCGTATTAGGCTTCTCTGATACAGGTCATTTTGACTTGGAAAACGAAATAGCAAAAGTTAATTTTGTAGACAAAATAGGTGCTTATATAGATGGCAATGAAGACAAAGGCATAACCTATGAGGTGAAAGCAGAGGATTTTGATGGTTGCTACGCGGCTTCACCTTCCATAATGTCTTCAATAGGACAACGCGAACCATGGGATAAATATGTAATTGAAGAACATCCTGGATGTCCTGTCGGATGTGTGGCTGTAGCAACAGCTCTTGTTCTTAGCCATTCCATGTCACATATAACGTATCATGGCTCTGTTTTTTATTTCAAATCTATAGTTGATGCAATATACAAAAAGCAGAATCCAAATAAACCGCATGTTATCAATCCTAAGGATGAATGGGACAATATCGTCCAGCCTACATATTCTTACGAACAAGCAGTGGACTCAATGGCAAAACTACTTTATTGGATTGGAAAAGACTTAAATATGAGCTATTCTCCTCAAGGAAGTGGAGCCTTTAGTGATGACGCATACTCTCTTTGCCAGGAATTAAGGTCTATGAGAATTCCCAGTGGATATGCGACATTCAATATAGAGGATGTTATAGAATACCTGAAATCTAACAATATTATATATATGCGTGGATATGACGACAATGGCCATGGCGGACATGCATGGGTTAGTGACGGATATTCCTATTGTATAGATAAAGACAATGGTAATATGATAAATCCATATATCCATTGCGATTGGGGATGGAATGGCAGTGGTAACGGATATTTTACAGCAAATGCATTTAAAATAGGAAATTATAATTTCATACCAACCAGATATTTTGCTTTAAAGAAAGGCAATTACGCTAATTTAACATTTACACCATGGATAAATTAAAAACAACAATGTTAGTATTGGCATTTGCGCCAACACTAATGAATGCCCAGACCTTCTTTAAGGAGGGCACGTCATGGAAGACGGAGCGATGGAACATGGAATTTGACCCCAAGATTCACATTCAGATTGTTTCGTTGGACGGTACGGAGACCATCGACGGATACGCTTCCATGAAAATGTATAGTGAATATGAGAATGATGCTACGTCACGAAAACTGGTGGCTTACATCCGTACTGATGGAGACAAGGTGTTCTTCATGAATCCGGAAACAAAGTCGAAGGCATGGTACTTGATGTATGATTTCGGTCTTAAAGCTGGTGAAGGTTGCTACGTCTACAGCTGCGAATTTACGAACGCAGAGGGAGAACCACTCAGAAGTTACGTTATGTACACAGGCACTAACACCACAGAAAGCGGACTGACGGCAATGGAAGTAAAAGAGTATTGTGATGAGACGTGCAATGAGTATTTTGGGTCTGAAAAATGGCTGAAGGGTCTTGCCTCATCAAGGGGAGTGCTATTAAACAGCTCATTCGCTCTGGACGGCATGGGAAGCAGCTTGCTGCTTGAGTCTTCCAACAACAACACCTTGCTGTATTCGAGAAACTCTACACAAGTGACAGACATCGAGGGTGCGGAACTAAAGGTGACAGTCAACGGACTGTCAGTGGAGGTCAGTGGCATCAAGTCGCCATGTCGCCTTACGGTGTATTCGCCGGACGGAGCTTTGCTGCAAAGCAAAATGGCAGAGGCGGGAAATGCAAAACTCACATTACCCCAAAAGGGCATCTATCTGCTGAAGGTCGGTGACAAGGAGAGAAAGATTGCCTTGACGGCTGAGTAAACGCACCCACGAACGATCAGGCATTAGCTGTGAGTAGCCACGGACAAGATGACAAAGCAATCAGCGGGGTATGCGCTTGCTATAGGAGGCAGCGTGGCTACGGCGAGACGCCATAGCCTCCTAGGTTTGCATTGGCTCACAGATTTTTTCTTTAGATTACGGATTTATCTGATTATTCTGATTCTTACCTCAAGGGCGTAGCATCAGTTATATCAGACGAATCCGTAATCAGATGCACAAGCAGCAGGACAAACCTAGGAGGCTATGGCGTCCCGCCATAGCCACGCACCCACGAACGATCAGGCATTAGCTGAGAGTAGCCATGCAAATATCGTACAAAGAGTAAAAAGCTGTTACAAAATAAAAATTGATTCTAGAGAATCGGAAAGCTGTTTTTATGGTGTTTTGCTGTGCAAACAGCACCCACGCCATACGATAGAGCCACTTTTACACTCCGAAAGTGCCACTATTAGACTGTAAAAGTGGCACTATTGCATGATAATAGTGGCACTATTGTAGTGTAAAAGTGGCACTATTGCAGCAAAAAACGGCTGTTTTGCGAGCCTGATTTCATAACGCTTCGCCAGAAAATCGCGTAACCTACTGTGCGCAAACATATTAGCTCAAACCGCTCAAAACTCGAGAATTTCGCACCAAAGATTTCTTAGTGCGTTCATCTCATAGTATTGAGCATCAGAAATGCAAATATTGTGTCGGCGAGACGCCATAGCCTCCTAGGTTTGTACAGTTAGCTCGTGTATAATCATAGCGATAAACAGAATCTTTACATGCAAACGCAAAAAGAGCGCCAGCGTTGCTTTCGCAACACTGACGCTCTTGATTGTTATAGCCGATCCATAGAAGCCGGCTAAGTAAAGGGGATGAGCTTATCGCTTCAGGTTCGGGTTACGCTCTGCCTCTGTAGGAGGATAGATGTGATAGACAGACTTGTCGCCTCTCCATGCACCCTTAGCCTGCATGTTCTCAGGAAGAACGAGGTCCTGCTTGAGTTTGTACTCGAACGGATTGCCCTTTGCGTCAACAGAGTGTGTAAGAGTGCCGGCGGGAACGAGGACATCGCTCTGAGGACCGACGCGGTAATCGAACACTTCCTTCAGACGGTTCATACGGAACTCGTCCTCACGGCAGGTTACCATACCGAGTACGTTACCAGCCACCTCATATCTGTGCTCGTTGTAAGCAGCCTCTGCAAGCTGGTCGTTAGACATACCGTCGATGGCTGTCACGGCAGCAGCGTCGCTGTAAGCACGTGCACGTACCTGCTTGAGAGCCTCCTTAGCCTCAGAGATGTACTTGCCTGAACGTGCCGAAGCCTCAGCAAACCAGCAGAGCACCTCTGCATAGCGGATGAGCTGGTGGCGCTTGCCAAGAGTCATACCTGCATAGATAGGCTTGGTGCAGTCGAAGTCGGTCTTGACAGCAGCACCCTTGTCGTCAGCATTCACTGAGAAGCCGGTGAACATCGGACGGTAGTCAGAGAATACGGCATTGGTCTTGTCCTTACCGTCGTCACCCTTCTTCTTGTAGTAAGGCTCGCCGTCAACTGTTGCCCACCAGTCTACGTTGTTGCCGTTGCTTGTGAGATATGTCTTAGCGTAAACAGCGTCCTTACGGGGACCTGCGGGATACTTAGACCAGAAGTGACGCTCGGCGAGGAAGTCGCCCCAGCCACCCCAAGGCAGCGAACTGGGAACGTGGCAGCAAGTGAGCTGTGAGTCGTCCCATCCCCAGCTACCAGTGTTGGCGTTATAGTAGATGCCGAGGATGCACTCGTTGTGATTGTCATCACCATAGCTGTAAACCTTGTTCCAGTCTGTGAGCAATGTCTGTACGTTGCGTGCCTTTACAGCATCGACAACTTCCTTGGCCTTGTCAGCAGCGAGAGCATAATACTCTGTCTTGTTGAGCGGATAGCCAGCCATTGACATGTATACTGCTGAGAGCATTGACTTGACAGCCTGAGACGTTACGAAGACGTTGGCATCGCCGATAGCCTTAGGAGCAGAATACTTCTCCGGCAGATTGCACTCCTCAGCTGCCTTGAGGTCCTTCACGATGTAGTTGAAGATTTCCTCTACAGTGGCGCAGGGAATTGCGTCAGTGTTGTTCTTGAGGTCTACAGAGATGACCTCCTCAGGAGAGATGGGCACCTGACCCCATGTACGTACGAGTCCGTAGTAAGCGTAAGCACGCCAGAAGTAAGCCTGACCGAGCTGTTCGCCCAGTTCAGACTTGTCTGCCTTCATAAAGTTGGCACAGTCGATGACGTAGTTGGAAGCCTTGATGATGTTGTAGTACCAGCTCCAGAGGTCGTTGACACCCTTCAGGTCTGTCGGGTCCTCGAAAACGTCGGCAGAGAGATATGCAGCCTTGTTAAAGCCAGTGGTTGACGTTACGTCATCACCCATACACTGTACGATCATAGTGTTGGAGTTGCACTGGAAGCCCTGTATATTCGAATACAATGAGTTAACGGCAAGGTCGAGGTCGGCCTTTGTCTTGAACAGCGTCTCATTGGTCAGCTGTCCCTTGGGGTCCTCTGTGAGGAAGTCGCTACATGATGTAGTGAGCAACATTGAAGCTGCAAGGACGCAGCCTGATAATATATTAATTTTCATGACTTATGTTTCCTTTAATTGGTTAGAAGTTGAATCGTGCACCGAAGGTGAATGTTCTCGGAGTCGGGTAAGTACCGCAGTCGATACCGCCTGTTGCGTCGCCGTCACCATTGTAGCCGGCTGGGTTAGAGCCCTTGTAGTTGGTAATGGTGAAGAGGTTCTGGACGCTGAAGCTCAGACGGATGTCTGCAAACTTGGTCATGCTCTTCGGCAACTCATAAGCCAATGTGATGTTCTCGCAGCGGAAGTAGTTGGCGTTCTCCACCCACTTAGACGAAGCACCGATGTAGTTGTTGTTGGCAACTGTCGGATTAGGCATTGTCTTGCCGATTTCGCTGAGGAAGTCAGCATCAGTGAACATACGTGAGTTGCCGATCATTGAGTTCATAGCGAAGCGGAGAGCGTTGAGACGCTGTACGCCGAATGCAGAGTTGAAGAACGCATTGAGGCTCCAGTTCTTGTATGACAAGGTGTTGTTCCATCCGAGTGTGAAGTCAGGTGTTGACTTGCCGAGAACCTTGCGGTCTGAATCCTTCGGGTCTCTTACAGCCACGCGCTCACCAGCCTCGTTAGTTGACCAGTATGTGTCGTAGCCTTCCTTGTCGATGCCAGCCCACTCCTGTCCGTAGAACGAACCGAGCGCCTCGCCTTCCTTGATGATACAAGGCTCAACCACTACAGACTGGAAGCTACCGGTGTGGATGACCGGCTGCTGGTCAGTGAGCTTCTTCACCTCGTTCTTCAGGTATGTACCGTTGATAGATGTCTGCCACTGGAAGTCCTTTGTCTCGATGACGCGGGCGTTAAGGGTGATGTCAACACCATGGTTAGCCACCTTACCGAGGTTAGCCATATAGGTGAAGCCACCAAGTGCGTTGGATGTGGTGGTAGAAAGGAGGGCGTCGGTGGTCTGCTTGTTGAAGTAGTCGACACTCAGCTCCAAGCGGTTGTTGAAGAAACCGAAGTCAACACCGAGGTCGAACTGCTTGGTCTTCTCCCACTTGATATCGGGAGTGGCGATTCTGTCAAGCTTGTAACCTACAGACGGAGTGCTTGTTCCGTAGTATGTGTCTGTCGGAGAAAGCAAAGCGAGTGTTGAGTACGGAGTGATGTCCTGGTTGCCGATGATACCGTAGCTTGCACGGATCTTCAAGTTGCTGATGAGGTCGCGTGTATTCTCCATGAACTTCTCATTGGTAACGGTCCATGCACCAGCGATTGACGGGAAGTAGCCCCACTTGTTGTTGGTGAAGCGGCTTGAACCGTCGGCACGGAACGTACCGGTAAGCATATACTTGTCAGCGAAGTTGTACATTACACGACCTACACCTGAGAGGAGTGCCCACTCTGAATAGCCGTTGACAGCCTGCTGGGTGCGGGCGTTCTTGACGTTCCACCAGCCTACGTTCTCAGTGACGAGGTTAAGACCTGTGATACCCATATTGGTAGAGGTGCTCTTTGTAGCCTCCCATACGCCTGTAGCTGTAAGGTGATGGTCGCCCCAAGAGTTGGTGTATGTAAGGTTGTTGGTAGACTGGAGCAATGTGCGCTGTGAGTTGCTGTTGCCCATGTTCACCTGACCCGTACGCGACACTTTGCCGGAAGAAAGGCTGTAAGATGTATTATTCATATAGTCAACACCGTTGCTTGTGGTGAATGTCAAGCCGGGAAGGATGTTGAACTGGAGGTCGATGTGACCGTTGAATACGTCGTGACGGCGCTCGCTCTGGTTGCCTACGAGCATACCGTATGCGTTAGGCTCGATGGTAGAGTACTGGTCCTGAGCATAATTGCCGTTCTTGTCGTACATGTTCATCGCGGGAGATGAGTTGAAGGCAATCCACAACGGGTTGCTGGTGGCGCCGGGAAGGCTTGACACACCCTTGCCTACGCCACGAGAAGCGTTGACGTCAACAGTAACGTTAAGCCACTTGTTGAGCTGAGTCTTGACGTTTGCCTTTGCTGAATAGCGCTCGTACTGGCTGCCTTCGAGTGTACCCTCGTGCTTCATGTAGTTACCTGAAACGTATGCCTGCATACCGTCTGTACCCTTTGTGAAGACGAGCTTATAGTTCTGTGTCTGACCAGTGCGGAACATTGTGTCCTCCCAATCAACGCCGGGATTTGTACCGTCAAGGAATTCCTTAACATCGCTCTCTTTCTTTCCTGCATAGTCGACAAGAGCCTGAGCATAAGCCTTTGTGCTCATCATCTTAGGCAGCTTGGTGGCTTTAGAGAAGCCGTAAGAAGCATCGAAGGTGATACGGCTCTCGCCCTTGCGACCTGTCTTTGTGGTAACGATAACTACACCGTTGGCACCACGCGAACCGTAGATGGCTGTAGAAGAAGCATCCTTCAACACCTGCATGCTCTGGATGTCCTCAGGATTGATGCCGTCAAGACCTGACTCGCGAACCATACCGTCCACTACGTACAACGGGTCGTTGCTCTTTGTGATAGAGTTAGATCCACGTACACGAATCTTTACAGAACCACCGGGAATACCGTCTGACACTACGTTCACACCAGCCATACGGCCGTTGAGAGCGTCAGAAGCCTGTGTGATAGGCTGGTCCTTGAATGCCTTGTTGTCCATTACGGCAACCGAACCGGCAAGGTCTGCCTTCTTTACGGTACCGTAACCGATAACCACGACGTCGCTGAGAAGCTCAGCATCCTCAGAAAGAGTAACCGTAACGGCATTGCGACCGTTGACAGACACTTCCTGCGACTTGTAGCCTACGTATGAAATAAGGAGGGTGGATTTGGGAGAAACGCGGAGGGTGAAGTTACCATCCACATCGGTAACGGCTCCGTTACCTTTGTTGCCCTTCTCTACGACGCTAACGCCGATAAGGGGTTCACCGTTGGAATCGACCACGCGACCAGAGACCTGGTTATTCTGCTGGGTCAGGTTGGTTGAGTAAACAGAACGTGCGAGTTCGTTGGCTGCTGATGCGTTAGTGGCACAAAGCAACATACCCACAGCAAACGATGCAACCACGCTCTTCGTAAAAGGAAGGCTTGGAGCACACTTCTTTACATTTTCCATAATCTGTAGTTTTGTTTTAGGTATAATATAGGTTTAAATATATTCTCTCTTAGGTTGTAATGTATTGGCAACACTTTTTAGATTGCGGTGCAAATGTAATACATTTTTACAAAACTGCAAAACTTATATGAATATTTTTAAAAAAAATAAAAACGGGGGGGGGCGTTATGCGTACTTTAGAACAGATTGGCACGCACATCTGAACACTATATATAAAGAAAGCGCCCTGAAAAGGCTTGGCATGCTTTTATGATGCCTTCACCTTTTCAGGGCGCTTCTTTAAGCTATGATATATTATGCGTTATATACGCGCGTATGTCATGTGTGTGGGTCTGATTAGTCCTCAGACTTGTTCTGCTGTGAGTAGTCAGTGACGTTCTTGCGGTTGGCCTGGATGCGATCGTACTCTTCCTTTGAACCGACAATGATCTTCTCCCACTGACGCAGACCTGTACCTGCGGGGATGAGGTGACCGGAGATAACGTTCTCCTTCATTCCCTCGAGGTAGTCTACCTTTCCGCGGATGGCAGCCTCGTTGAGCACCTTTGTGGTCTCCTGGAACGAAGCAGCCGAGATGAAGCTCTTGGTCTGGAGAGCGGCGCGAGTGATACCCTGCAGAATCTGTGTAGATGTTGCGGGGATGGTGTCGCGAACCTGAACCAGACGGAGGTCACGGCGCTTGAGGCTTGAGTTCTCGTCACGAAGCTTGCGGGCTGAGACAATCTGTCCTACCTTGAGGACGTCAGAGTCGCCGGCGTCGGTGACGTACTTCTTACCCCAGATGCGGTCGTTCTCCTCAGCGAAGTCGAGCTTGTCAACCATCTCCTGCTCGAGGAATGTGGTATCACCCGGCTCGTCAATCTGAACCTTACGCATCATCTGGCGGACGATAATCTCGAAGTGCTTGTCATTGATCTTAACACCCTGGAGACGGTAAACGTCCTGAACCTCGTTAACGATATACTCCTGTACGGCTGTGGGGCCCTTGATGGCGAGGATGTCGCCCGGAGTGATGCTACCGTCAGAAAGCGGAGTTCCGGCACGAACGGCATCGTGCTCCTGAACGAGGATCTGCTTAGAGAGCGATACGAGGTACTTGCGCTGGTCGCCTGTCTTAGATGTAACGATAATCTCGCGGTTGCCACGCTTAACCTTACCCATTGTAACCTCACCGTCGATTTCTGAAACGACTGCAGGGTTAGACGGGTTACGAGCCTCGAAGAGCTCTGTTACTCGAGGCAGACCACCGGTGATATCGCCTGCAGAACCTGCAGCACGCGGAATCTTCACAAGAGTCATACCGGTCTTGACGGTCTGACCGTCCTCGCAGACTACGTGTCCACCCACCGGGAAGTTGTATGTACCGATAACCTCGCCGTTCCTGTCGAGGATGTCGCAGGTCGGAACCTTCGACTTGTCCTTCGAGTCGGTGATGATCTTCTCGGTAAGACCTGTTGCTTCGTCGGTATCGGCACGGAAGGTAACGCCCTCAATAACGTCGTTGAAGCGGAGCGTACCTGCATACTCTGTAACGATGACAGCGTTGAACGGGTCCCACTTGGCAATAAGGTCGCCCTTCTTGACTACGTCGCCCTCCTTGAAGTAGAGTGACGAACCGTAAGGAACGTTGACCGTAGCAAGTGCTATGTCTGTATTCGGATCGACAAACTGAAGCTCGGTAAGACGGCTGACAACCATGTGGCAGTCGACGTCCTTCTCGCCATTGTTCTCGACGAACGGAACAACACGGAGATCCTCGAACTTGAGCTTGCAGTCGTTCTTGGCAACGATGGATGCGTTGGCGGCAGCGTTACCTGCCACACCACCGGCGTGGAACGTACGAAGAGTAAGCTGTGTACCCGGCTCACCGATGGCCTGTGCAGCGATAACGCCGACAGCCTCGCCAAGCTGAACCATGCGCTGTGTGGCAAGGTTGCGACCGTAACACTTCATGCAGACACCCTTCTTGCTCTCGCAGGTGAGCACTGAACGAATCTCGACGCTCTCGATCGGAGAGTCCTCGATGGCCTTTGCCTTAGCCTCTGTGATTTCCTCACCGGCTGAAACAAGTACCTCACCTGTGGTAGGATCAACGACGTCATGTACTGAAACACGACCGATGATGCGCTCTGAGAGTGAAGAGATAACCTCGTCACCGTTCTTGAGAGCCGTGCAGACAAGACCACGGAGTGTGCCGCAGTCCTCCTCTGAGATGATAACGTCGTGCGATACGTCAACAAGACGACGTGTAAGGTAACCGGCGTCGGCAGTCTTCATAGCGGTATCGGCAAGACCCTTACGGGCACCGTGCGAAGCGATGAAGTACTCGAGCACCGACATACCCTCCTTGAAGTTAGAGATAATCGGGTTCTCGATAATCTGGTGTCCCTCTGCACCTGCCTTCATAGGCTTGGCCATAAGACCACGCATACCTGACAGCTGCTTGATCTGGTCCTTAGAACCACGGGCACCAGAGTCGAGCATCATGAATACGGCGTTGAAGCCCTGGTCTGCCTCGGTCATCTCCTTCATAAGGATATTGGCAAGGTCGTTGTTGACGTGGGTCCAAGTATCGATCACCTGGTTGTAACGCTCGTTCTCAGTGATGAAGCCCATGTTATAGTTGTCCTGGATGGCGCGAACATCTGCAGCACCGCGCTCCACGATACTCTTCTTTTCTGGCGGGATGATGATGTCGTCAAGGTTGAACGAAAGACCAGCCACGTAAGCCATGCGGTAACCAAGGTTCTTGATACCGTCGAGGAACTCGCAGGCACGTGCCATACCTACAGCCTTGATAACGTCAGAGATAAGTCCGCGCAGGGTCTTCTTAGAGATGACATCGTTGAAGAAGCCTACCTCCTCAGGGATAATCTGATTGACGATTACACGTCCTACAGATGTCTCGATCATACGCTTCTGAGGCTTGCCGTCAACGAGGTCGTTAACGATAACCTTTACCTGAGCGTGGAGATCACACTTGCCTTCGTTGTGTGCGATGAGTGCTTCCTCGTCGCCGTAGAATGTCAGACCCTCGCCCTTTGCGCCCGGACGGATCTTTGTGATATAGTAAAGACCGAGCACCATATCCTGAGACGGCACGGTGATAGGAGCACCGTTGGCAGGGTTCAGGATGTTGTGGCTCTGGAGCATCAATATCTGTGCCTCAAGTACTGCCTCGTTGCTGAGCGGGAGGTGAACAGCCATCTGGTCACCGTCGAAGTCGGCGTTGAACGCAGTACATGCAAGCGGGTGGAGCTGGATGGCTTTACCCTCGATAAGCTTCGGCTGGAACGCCTGGATACCGAGACGGTGAAGTGTCGGGGCACGGTTGAGCATAACGGGGTGACCCTTCATTACGTTCTCGAGGATGTCCCAGATAACCGGCTCACGGCGGTCAACGATCTTCTTGGCGCTCTTTACAGTCTTCACGATGCCGCGCTCGATGAGCTTGCGGATGATGAACGGCTTGTAAAGCTCGGCTGCCATAAGCTTCGGCAGACCGCACTCGCCCATCTTGAGCTCAGGACCAACGACGATAACCGAACGTGCTGAATAGTCGACACGCTTACCGAGAAGGTTCTGACGGAAACGTCCCTGCTTACCCTTGAGCGAGTCAGAGAGCGACTTAAGAGGACGGTTGGCGTCACTCTTTACGGCGCTCGACTTGCGAGAGTTGTCGAAGAGGCTGTCCACAGCCTCCTGAAGCATACGCTTCTCGTTACGGAGAATCACCTCAGGAGCCTTGATCTCTACGAGGCGCTTCAAGCGGTTGTTACGTATGATGACACGACGATAGAGGTCGTTGAGGTCGGAAGTGGCGAAACGTCCACCGTCCAGAGGGACGAGAGGACGAAGCTCCGGCGGTGTAACGGGAATGATCTTCATGATCATCCACTCAGGACGGTTGACGTCCTTGCTGCCGCGGAATGCCTCTACCACCTGAAGGCGCTTCAGAGCCTCAGTCTTACGCTGCTGTGACGAGTCGTTGTTGGCACGCTCGCGAAGCTCGTAAGAGAGCGAGTCGAGGTCGAGATTGGCGAGGAGGTCGTAAATGGCCTCCGCACCCATCTTTGCGATGAACTTGTTAGGATCGCTGTCGTCGAGAGCGTCGTTGGCAGCGCCGAGCTTGTTGTCGATGATGTCGATGTACTCATCCTCTGAGAGGAGGTCCATCTTGTGTGAGCCGAGCAGCTCAATACCATCCTGATCGGTACGTCCCTCAAGAGCACCCGGCTGGATAACTACATACTTCTCGTAGTAGATCACCTGGTCGAGCTTCTTGGTCGGCATTCCGAGAAGGTAGCCGATCTTGTTAGGCAGAGAACGGAAATACCAGATGTGTGCCACCGGCACTACCAGCTCGATATGACCGCTGCGCTCGCGGCGCACCTTCTTCTCTGTTACCTCCACACCACAACGGTCGCAGACGATGCCCTTGTAACGGATGCGCTTATACTTTCCGCAGGCGCACTCATAGTCGCGTGTCGGACCGAAGATGCGCTCGCAGAAGAGACCGTCGCGCTCCGGCTTGTAGGTGCGGTAGTTGATGGTCTCCGGCTTTGTCACCTCGCCGTACGAGTTCTCCAGAATCTCCTCGGGAGAAGCAAGTCCGATGGTGATCTTCGTGAAATTAGTCTTTACTTTTGTATCTTTCTTGAAAGCCATATGTTTCTTTTATTTAGGGATGTACGGATTAATCGAGTTTGATGCTAAGACCAAGACCGCTTAACTCGTGCAGGAGCACGTTGAGCGACTCAGGGATACCCGGTGTAGGCATCGGGTCACCCTTGACGATGGCCTCGTAAGCCTTAGAGCGTCCCACGGTGTCATCAGACTTGATGGTGAGGATCTCCTGAAGTACGTGGCTGGCGCCGAATGCCTCGATGGCCCAAACCTCCATCTCTCCGAAACGCTGACCACCGAACTGTGCCTTACCACCGAGCGGCTGCTGAGTGATGAGTGAGTACGGACCGATGGAACGTGCGTGCATCTTGTCCTCGACCATGTGGCCGAGCTTGAGGAAGTATGTCACGCCGACAGTAGCAGGCTGGTCGAAACGCTCGCCTGTCTCGCCGTCGTAGAGGTGAGTAGAGCAAAGATGCGGCAGTCCTGCCTTGTCTGTCCACTCTGAAAGGTCCTCCAGCTTAGCACCGTCGAAGATAGGTGTAGCGAACTTGACACCGAGCTTGCGGCCTGCAGCACCGAGAATAGCCTCGAAAATCTGTCCAAGGTTCATACGAGAAGGCACACCCAGAGGGTTGAGCACCAAGTCAACGGGACGTCCGTCCTCGAGGAACGGCATATCCTCCATACGTACAATCTTAGATACGATACCCTTGTTACCGTGACGACCGGCAAGCTTATCACCTACACCGATCTTACGCTTCTTGGCTACGTATACCTTAGCCATACGCAAGATGCCTGAAGGCAGCTCGTCACCGATGGTGATGGCAAACTTCTTACGCTTCAGCTCAGCATCGAGAAGCTTGTACTTGCGGATGTAGTTCATGATGAGCTTAGAGATGAGCATATTGGTGTGCTCGTCGTCTGTCCATCCGTTCGACTGGATGCCGTCATACTCAAGGTTCTTGAGCATTGTGGCAGTAACCTTGGCGCCCTTGTTGATGATCTCAGCACCTGAGTAGTCCTTGAAGCCCATAGAGGTCTTGTCCTCCATAAGAGTAAGGAGCTTGTCAACAAGGATGTCCTTGAGGTCGTCGTTCTTTGCCTCGTACTCCTCGTCAATCTTGGCAAGTATCACCTTATCCTGCTTCTTAGACTCGCGTGTCTTGATGGCACGTGCGAAGAGCTTCTTGTCGATGACCACGCCGCTGAGTGACGGGTTGGCCTTGAGAGAAGAATCCTTGACGTCGCCTGCCTTGTCGCCGAAGATGGCGCGGAGCAGCTTCTCCTCCGGTGAGGGATCGCTCTCACCCTTCGGCGAGATCTTACCGATCATGATGTCGCCCGGCTCGATGCGTGCACCGATACGAACGATACCGTTGTCGTCGAGGTCCTTTGTGGCTTCCTCGCTGACGTTGGGGATGTCGCTTGTGAACTCCTCTACGCCGCGCTTTGTCTCGCGGACGTCGAGTGAGTACTCGTCGACGTGTACTGATGTGAGGACATCGTCACGAACCATGCGCTCTGAAAGCACGATGGCGTCCTCATAGTTATATCCCTTCCAAGGCATGTATGCCACGAGGAGGTTACGTCCGAGTGCGAGCTCGCCGTTCTCTGTTGCATATCCCTCGGTGAGGATGTCGCCCTTCTTCACTCGCTGTCCCTTGTTACAGATAGGACGGAGGTCGATGGTCATGTTCTGGTTGGTGCGGCGGAACTTAGGAATGCGGTATTCCTTGAGTGCCGGCTCGAAGCTTACAAACTCCTCGTCGTCGGTGCGGTCGTAGAGGATGCGGATGGTCGTTGCATCTACATACTCGATAACACCCTCGCCCTCGGCTGTAACCATAGTGCGTGAGTCCTCGCACACCTGCTTCTCCAGACCGGTGCCCACAATAGGAGCGTCGTTGTGGAGCAAAGGTACTGCCTGGCGCATCATGTTACATCCCATGAGCGCACGGTGACCGTCGTCATGCTCGAGGAACGGGATAAGACCGGCAGATACTGAAGCAATCTGCTGCGGCGATACGTCCATAAGGTCAACTTCTGAAGGCGGCACAACCGGGAACTCAGCGTTCTGGCGGCACTTTACATTGTCGCGGATGAACGAACCGTCCTCGCGGAGCGGAGCGTTACCCTGACCGATGATGTGGCCTTCCTCCTCCTCAGCGGTGAGGTAGACAACGTTCTTGTTGTCGAGGTCAACCAATGAATCGTGAACTTTACGGTACGGAGTGGCGATGAAGCCAAGCTCATTGATGGTGGCGTATACACAGAGAGAAGAGATAAGACCTATGTTCGGACCCTCAGGGCTCTCAATAGGACAGAGGCGACCATAGTGTGTATAGTGAACGTCTCGAACCTCGAAACCTGCGCGCTCACGTGAGAGACCGCCAGGACCAAGGGCTGAGAGACGACGCTTGTGCGTAACCTCGGCGAGCGGGTTGGTCTGGTCCATGAACTGTGACAGAGGGTTGGTGCCGAAGAACGAGCTAACAACGCTGGAGATGGTCTTTGCGTTGATAAGGTCGGTGGGCTGGAACACCTCATTGTCGCGGACATTCATACGCTCGCGGATGGTGCGGCTCATACGTGCCAGACCGATAGAGAACTGGTTAGAGAGCTGCTCGCCAACTGTGCGGACACGACGGTTGGAAAGGTGGTCGATATCGTCCACAGTGGCGTTCGAGTTAACAAGCTGGATGAGATACTTGATAATCTCTATGATGTCGTCCTTTGTGAGGACGCGAACCTCAGAATCGGTGTCGAGACCGAGCTTCTTGTTGATACGGTAACGTCCAACCTCGCCGAGGTCGTAACGCTTGTCAGAGAAGAAGAGGTTCTGGAACACTTCACGTGCTGAAGCGTCATCGGCAGGATCGGCATTGCGGAGCTGGCGGTAGATATAGAGCACAGCCTCCTTCTCAGAGTTCGACGGGTCCTTGCCGAGAGTGTTGAAGATGATGGAATACTTGGAAGCAGCGTCTGCGTCCTTGTGGAGAAGAACTGATGTGGGCTCTGCCTCGAGGATATCCTCGATGTTGTCCTCAGTAAGCTCTGTCTCACGCTCCATTACCACCTCGTTACGCTCGATTGAAACAACCTCGCCCGTATCCTCGTCAACGAAATCCTCATTCCAAGACTTCAAGACACGTGCGGCGAGCTTGCGGCCGATGCAAGCCTTCAGGTTCTTCTTGTTCACCTTTACCTCCTCGGCAAGGTCGAAGATCTGGAGGATGTCCTTATCCTGCTCGTAGCCCATGGCACGGAGAAGCGTAGTTACCGGCAACTTCTTCTTACGGTCAATGTATGCGTACATGACGTTGTTGATGTCGGTGGCGAACTCAATCCAAGAGCCCTTGAACGGAATGATACGTGCAGAATAGAGCACTGTTCCGTTGGCGTGTACGCCCTGTCCGAAGAATACGCCCGGCGAACGGTGAAGCTGTGATACTACGACGCGCTCAGCACCATTGATAACGAAAGTGCCGTTGCTCGTCATGTAGGGGATTGTGCCAAGGAAGACATCCTGGATGAATGTGCCGAAGTCCTCATGGTCGGGATCCGTACAGTAGAGTTTCATCTTAGCCTTCAAGGGTACGCTATATGTCAGACCACGCTCAAGGCACTCGTCAATGGAGTAGCGCGGCGGGTCGATATAGTAATCCAAGAACTCAAGAACGAAATTGTTACGTGTGTCGGTGATAGGGAAGTTCTCAGAGAACACCTTATACAAGCCGTCATTCTTGCGTTCTTCAGGCGGAGTGTCTAACTGAAGGAAATCCTTAAAGGACTTGAGCTGCACATCGAGGAAATCCGGATATGGCAACGGATTATGGACGCTGGCAAAATTTACTCTGTTATCAACAATTTTTGAAGCCATCAGAAGTATTTAAAGGGTGAGTAAAAAAATCAGTGAATGTGAAAAGACACAAAAAGGTTAGGACCCGCCTACTTGGAAGATCCTAACCATATAAGTTTTCAAGAAACGTTGTGGTTGATAAATTTAATGTGCGTAAACGCATTACGCGACTCGTCAACCACAGACGTCCGAGTAGTCAACGTAATGTTATATTACTTGAGCTCTACCTTAGCACCAGACTCCTCGATAGCCTTCTTCAAGTTCTCAGCCTCCTCCTTAGAGAGACCTTCCTTAATCTTAGCAGGAGCGCCGTCTACGAGGTCCTTAGCTTCCTTCAAGCCAAGACCGCAAGCTTCCTTAACTGCCTTTACTACCTGGAGCTTAGCGCCACCAACCTCAGCGAGGATAACGTCGAAAGAAGACTTCTCCTCAGCAGCCTCACCGCCTGCAGCGGGACCAGCTGCTACAGCTACAGCTGCAGCTGCGGGCTCAATTCCGTACTCCTCCTTGAGGACTGTTGCCAACTCATTTACTTCCTTTACTGTAAGATTTACCAATTCTTCAGCAATAGCTTTGATATCTGCCATTTTATTTAAATTTTAATTGTTTTTAATGTTAATGTTTTGTGACTTGGAGTTGAATTACTCAGGACGCTCGCCCAAAGTCTTAAGCACACCGTGAATAGTGTTTGCGCCTGACTGAAGAGCAGAGATAACGTTCTTTGCCGGAGACTGCAGCAATGCCACGATGTCGGCAATAACCTCGTTCTTACTCTTGAGAGCTACAAGTTCCTCGAGCTGGTCAGCACCGAAGATGGTCTCCTCAGCATAAGCAGCCTTGAGTGCGGGAACGCCCTCTTTCTTGTATTCCTTAAGAAGCTTAGCGGGAACGTTAGCTGTATGACAGAACATAACAGCGGTTGTGCCCTTAAGAGCTCCGTACATGGGCTCGAAATCGAGCTCGCTTGCCTGGAAAGCCTCACGAAGAAGGTTGTTCTTAACAACCGTCATCTTGATCTCGTTCTTGAAGCACTTGCGACGAAGGTTGCTTGTTGCCTCAGCGTTGAGTCCAGCAAGGTCGACGAGATAGAAGTGAGGATATTCCTTCAGCTTCTCACCGAGCTCAGCAATAATAGTATCTTTGATTTCTTTCTTCATTTTACAAAACTTTTAGAGTTACTCAACTGATTTCGGATCAACCTTGATACCCTTACTCATAGTGCTCGAAATAAAGATACTCTTGATGTATGTACCTTTAGCAGCAGCAGGCTTGAGCTTGATGATTGTAGCGATGAACTCCTTGGCATTCTGATAGATCTGCTCCGGAGTGAAGTTCACCTTACCGATTGACGTGTGGATGATACCAGCCTTGTCAACCTTAAAGTCAATCTTACCCTGCTTTACTTCCTTAACTGCCTTAGCAACGTCCATTGTTACGGTACCGCTCTTGGGGTTAGGCATAAGTCCACGAGGACCGAGGATACGACCGATAGGACCAATCTTACCCATGCAAGAAGGCATTGTGATGATTACGTCTACGTCAGTCCAACCACCCTTGATCTTCTCGATATACTCGTCAAGACCAACATAGTCGGCACCAGCTTCCTTAGCAGCAGCTTCCTGATCGGGAGTACAGAGAGCGAGCACGCGTGTAACCTTACCAGTTCCGGCAGGCAGCGAAACGACGCCACGAACCATCTGGTTTGCCTTACGCGGGTCAACGCCCAAGCGTACATCAATATCAATAGAAGCGTCGAACTTGGTAGTGGTGATTTCCTTTACCAGCTCTGAAGCCTCTTTCAGTGTGTATGCCTTCCCTGCTTCAACCTTGTCAGCTACTGATTTTTGATTTTTTGTCAGTTTCATTTTTTCGAATTGAAGTTATTAAACATTCTCAGGGAAGTCTCCCTCTACAGTAATACCCATACTTCTTGCTGTTCCAGCAACCAGTCTCATGCCTGATTCAACTGTAAAGCAGTTCAAATCCTTCAGTTTGTCCTCAGCGATTGCTTTTACCTGCTCCCAAGTTACTTTACCAACTTTCTGGCGGTTAGGCTGGGCTGAGCCACTCTTTACCTTGGCTGCCTCCTTGAGCTGTACTGCTGCGGGAGGAGTCTTCAGTTCGAAGCTGAATGATTTATCGGTGTAGTAGGTGATAACAACAGGAATGATCTTGCCTGCCTTATCCTGGGTTCTGGCGTTGAACTCCTTGCAGAATCCCATAATGTTGATACCCTTAGAACCAAGAGCAGGTCCTACTGGAGGTGAAGGATTCGCAGCGCCACCTTTAATCTGTAATTTGATTAATCCAGCAACTTCTTTAGCCATTTTGTCTGTTAATATTTAATTGATTATTATAAAAGAATTCCGATGCGTTCGTAACAATGCATCAGCCTTCCTTTTCGACTTGCATAAAACCGAGTTCCAACGGAGTCTTACGTCCGAAGATTTTGACCATCACCTTAAGTTTGCGCTTCTCGGCACTCACCTCTTCGATGACGCCACTGAAGCCGGAGAATGGACCGTCTGCCACCTTTACTGTCTCGCCCACCATGTAGGGAACGTCTACAGTATCGACTACCTCTGTCTCTTCGCAGCTACCGAGCATGCGATTGATTTCGGATTGTGGGACAGGCGACGGGTTATCCAAACCACCAAGAAAGCCAAGCACATTAGGTGAGAAGCGCAACTTGTGAGCCACGTCACCAACGAGCGCTGCTTCTACGAATACGTAGCCAGGGAGAGAAATCTTCTCCTTAACCACCTTCTTGCCATTACGCAAAGAAACGTGCTTCTCGAGCGGCAGTACCACCTGGGAAACATGTTTTTCGAGCAACGGATCGTGCTTTATTTCAGCGTCAAGATACTCCTTAACTTTAGCTTCTTTTCCGCTGGAAGCACGCAGCACGTACCATTTTTTTTCTGTCTGAGCCATTTTTCTTGAGCGATTAACCTGGGTATACCATTGTCATGACCCACTTAAACAGGGAGTCCATTGCGAAAACTACCACGGCAATGACAAGGGAAGCAGATAATACAATCACTGCGCTGTGGTTTAGTTCAGCATACTTTGGCCAAGTAGTTTTATGCGCAAGTTCGTCGTAACAAGCCTTGCAATAATTTACTAACTTTTTAAACATATTATCTTCTTTTTTGCACGGGAAGAGAGGCTCGAACTCCCGACACCTGGTTTTGGAGACCAGTGCTCTACCAACTGAGCTATTCCCGTAGGATAGTTCCTGCGCTATGCAGCGACAGGAACTATTTTTATCTTAGACAACCTTTTTGCGAAGGTCAGCCTTAGGCTGTGATTAGTCCTCGAGGATCTTTGTAATCTGACCAGAACCTACTGTACGACCACCCTCACGGATAGCGAAACGGAGGCCCTCGTTGAGAGCTACAGCGTAGATAAGCTCAACCTCGATCTCTACGTTATCACCAGGCATTACCATCTCAACTCCCTCAGGAAGCTTGATCTCACCGGTGCAGTCCATAGTACGGAGGTAGAACTGAGGACGATACTTGTTGCCGAACGGAGTGTGACGACCACCCTCTTCCTTCTTCAAAACGTAGATAGAAGCCTTGAAGTGCTTGTGAGGCTTGATCTGACCCGGGTGGCAGAGTACCATACCGCGCTTGATTTCGTTCTTGTCGATACCACGGAGGAGCAGACCAACGTTATCGCCAGCTTCACCCTCTTCGAGGATCTTACGGAACATCTCAACACCAGTTACGACACACTTCTTGTCCTCACCGAGGCCAAGGAGCTCAGTCTCGTCGCCTACCTTAACGCGACCAGTCTCGATACGACCAGTAGCAACAGTACCACGACCTGTGATTGAGAATACGTCCTCAATAGGCATCAAGAAAGGCTTGTCGAGGTCACGGGGAGGCTCCTGAATCCAAGTATCAACAGCGTCCATGAGCTCCATTACCTTGTCTACCCACTTCTCTACACCATTGAGTGCACCAAGAGCAGAACCACGGATGATAGGAGTATCCTCCTCATAGCCGTACTGGTCGAGGATCTCGCGAACCTCCATCTCTACGAGCTCGAGCATCTCCTCGTCCTCTACCATATCGCACTTGTTCAAGAAAACGACCATGCGGGGAACGTTCACCTGACGAGCGAGGAGGACGTGCTCACGTGTCTGAGGCATAGGACCATCAGTAGCAGCAACAACAAGGATAGCACCGTCCATCTGAGCAGCACCAGTTACCATGTTCTTTACATAGTCGGCGTGACCCGGGCAGTCTACGTGAGCGTAGTGACGGTTAGCTGTTTCGTACTCGATGTGAGCAGAGTTGATGGTGATACCACGCTCTTTCTCCTCAGGAGCGTTATCGATCTGGTCGAAAGACTTAACATCCTCGCCGCCGAAGCCCTTGTCGTGAAGAGTCTTTGAGATGGCAGCAGTAAGAGTGGTCTTACCATGGTCTACGTGACCAATCGTACCAATGTTTACGTGCGGTTTGGTGCGCACAAATGTTTCTTTAGCCATAGCTTTGTATTTTATATATAAATTGTTTATTCTGTTTTTCTTCTGATTCTCGGTTTAAGAATAGAAGTAGAGCTGTAACTGAGAGTTGAACTCAGGACCTCTTCCTTACCAAGGAAGTGCTCTACCACTGAGCTATTACAGCAACTTAGAGCGGAAAACGGGGT
>ULWE01026025.1_pt1 | contig 71690 bp, 66 predicted proteins | sample 1960071 | NCBI WGS metagenome assembly ULWE01 (sample SAMEA4835804, study PRJEB28245) | human gut metagenome | biome: gut microbiome; material: fecal sample | place: Denmark | collected 2008 | reverse complement strand
TAAATATTGAAATAACAGAAGGTTGTACTAATTTCTCTTATTTAATTAATAATGTTGAATGGGAGGATTATATTAATAAAAATTCCAAACATTATAATACTGAATTTCTTCAAGATGTATGTGAAAAATTAATTCATGAAGCACAAGAACAATACCAACTTCCTCTATGGATTACTAATTATCTTTGGGATGGTGACTATGAAACATGTTGTAAACAAGGTACATTTATTAAACTCGTTAAAGTAAATAAGAATACAAAAGAAGAGTGTCTTGGTACTTGCGATGAATGTGGTGATACTATTTATAGATGGATTCTTAAACTTGAAATAAATTAATAATATTATGTGCTGGACTCAATCTTATAGTAAGCCTGTATTAAATCAAGCAGGAACAGATTTAACTGTTTATAAATTATTATTTAAAGAAACTAGTTATTATAAAACTTTTTCTCTTAAATGGTTTTATTATTTTATACTTTCTTTATTAAGGATTAATAAAAATACATATTATATTTCTCCTATAATGAGAAAACTTTATAAACTAAATAAAAGAAATAAAGATATTAAATTAATTGTAAAAGAAATGCCACCAGATTATGATTTGTATGGAACAATATATATTATAAATGAAGGTTATCATTCTTTTGCTAATTTATTAGAAGCTTTAAAAAAATGTACAAGAGAAAATTATTCAATAATGGAATGTATTATTCCTAAAGGAAGTTATTATTATAAAAACGCTTCTTTAGAAATAGTTTCTTCAAATATTATAATAAAAAAAGAATTAAAAATAAAACAGTAATAATGGTTATAAAAATGATTTTAATTTTATTTTCTCTTGTTTTTATCTTTTATTTATTATTAATATTTTGGGTTATGGGAAGTATATTTTTAAGAATGTATAAAGAATTTAAATATGAAAGAGACTTACAACAATTTAACAAGAGAAAAAGTATTAAATGATATTCTTTCTATTTCTAACAATAATATTTTAGCTCAATTACCTACATCTATGGGTAAAACTAAAATAGCATTAGAATGGCTAAAGAAATATCATAAAGAAAATACTCCTATTCTTATTGCAGTACCTACAAATGTGTTAAAACAAAATTGGGTAGTTGAAATAGGAAAATGGAATTGTGAATATTTATTGAAAGATATTACTTTTACTACCTATGTATCTTTACCTAAATATATAGCTAAACAATCATGGGTAGAAATAATATTAGATGAAGTACATCATCTTTCAAATAGATGTATTGAAGCAATTCAAAGTAGTAATAATACTTTTAATAGAGTATTATGCTTATCTGCAACAGTATCAAGATTAAAATTAATAGATTTAAAAACTACTTTTCCTAATTTATATAATTATAATATAGAATTAAAAGATGCTATTAATGCTAAAATCTTGCCTAACCCTAAATTAGTTCTTATTCCTTTAAAATTAGATAATAAAAATGCAACAGAAACAATATATAATAGAATAAAAAAAACCTATTATAAAACTACTCAATTAAGTAAATATAATGATACTACTGGTTTAATTGAGTGGTATAAAAGAAAGGGTATGTCTACTAAAATGCTTAGAGCTTCTCTTGATAGGTTAATTTGGTGCAGTGAAATAAAAGAACCTTATGTTTTACAACTTTTGTCTTTATTAAAAAATAGAAGAACTTTAACTTTTTGTTCTTCTATTCATCAAACCAAAACAATAGGTAAATATTGTATTAATAGTGAAAACAATAATAATGCTTCAGAATATATTCAATTATTTAATGAAAAGAAAATTAAGCATATTACAGCATGCCAAATGGTAAATGAAGGAGCTAATCTTGTAGATTGCCAAATTGGTATCTTTAATATGCTCAATTCTTCTACTCTTATTCAAATACAAAAAATGGGAAGACTATTAAGACATCCTAAACCTATTATTATCTTACCTTATTTTGAAAATACTGTAGAAGAAAAAAATGTACAAAATATGATTAATAATTATGATAAAAAATTAATAACAATAATACAACCAAATGAATTAAGTTTAAGTAATATTTTAAATTAATATACATTATCATGTTAATTACTATAGATACTGATAAATTAATTAATTATGATTTAACATTAGATGAAGTATTATTATTAATAGCAATAAAAAATGGTATTACTATTAATGATAATACTTATTCTAATTGTCATAATAAAGATTTATTGTTTAAAGAATTTAATAAAAATACTAATAAATTTTTCTTTACTTTAAATAAAGCAGGAGAAGATTTAATAGAAGAATTTCTTACAGATTGTGAAATAGTTATTGATAAAAAGAAAAATATAAAAGATATAAGATTTGAAAATCTGGCCAATAAATTAAGAGAATTATATCCTTCAGGCAAAAAAGAAGGAACTAATTATTATTGGAAAGATAGTACCAGAGTAATTGCTAATAAATTAAAAGCTTTATCAAAAAATTATGGTGATTTTACTGATGAAGAAGCCATTGAAGCTACTAAAAAGTATATAGAAAGTTTTAATGGAAATTATACTTATATGCAATTATTAAAATACTTTATTAGTAAAAGAGAATTTAAATGTGGGGAATTAGTAGATAATTCTCAATTAATGTCTTATATTCAAAATAAAGACCAAGATAATTATAATAGTAATTGGTCTTCAGAATTAAGATAACTTCAATTAAGTTTGTACTTTTTTTAAATTTAATATTTCTATTTTTTAACTTCAAAACATTTTTTAATTATGAAAAAAGAAACTGCTATCAAAGTAAATCGTAATGAAAGATTTGTATTGTCTTCAAAGTCTTTAAATTATACTTTTAATAAAGAGAATAACTCTACTACCTGCAAAGGGGATTTTGAAATTACCTTTAGAGGTTTTCCAATTCAAAAAGTAACAATAGCTGATTTTTGTACAAAATTGTCTACAGATGAATATAATGAAGAATTTGGTAAGAAATTATCAAGAGCTAAAATGGAAAGAAATGCTTATATGTGGTTTAAAAATTATTTAATGGAAATTCCTTTAAGTAAAATAACTTTTGCAACTACTCCTGTTCAAAAAAAGGAAATTAATCCCCATCAGATTATTAAATACATAAATAATAGTATTAGATTTGCTGAAGATATGATTAAGCATCAAAATAATTATATTTATAAAGTATTAAAGAAATAAATGAGTAATCTTTTAAATAGGGTTTTTGATAATCTTAAACAGCGAAGACAAAATATTCTTGAAGGAAAAATTAATTGTATTGAGTTTCCTTTTCCAAGATTTAGAACAATATTCCCTGGAATAGAGAAAGGTAAATATTATTTAATATCAGGTGCTACTAAGTCTTCAAAAACACAATTAACTAATTATATTTTTGTTTATACAACTGTTATTTATGCCTATACTCATCCTAACATAATTACTCCTAAGATTTTTTATTATAATCTTGAAGAAACTGAAGAAGCTATTACTCTAAGATTTATTTGTTTCTTATTGTATATTTATGATAATATAAGAATAAGTCCTACAGATTTAGGCAGTACTAATAAAGATAAACCTGTAGATAAACATATCTTAGATTTAATTCAAACAAAAAAATATACTGATATTTTAAATTTTTATGAACAAGTTGTAGAATTTAAAGATGATAAGAGTAATCCTACTGCTATTTGGAAGGATATTAAATCTTATGCAAATTTAAATGGTGTAACATATTATAAGCCATGTTTATATAAAAATGAATTAGGAGAAACAAAAGAAGGACAAGAATTTGATTATTATATTCCTAATAATCCTAATGAATATGTTTTTATTATAGTAGACCATATTAGCTTAATTGATACTGAAAATAATAAAACATTAAGAGAATGTATCAATAGATTAAGTTCTTATATGATTTTAATAAAAAATAGATATAAATATATTCCTGTTATTGTCCAACAACAAAGTACTGAAACTACTAATCTTGAAGCTTTTAAAAGTAATAAAATTAGACCTACTACTGCAGGATTGTCTGATTCAAAATACACCTCTAAAGATTGTGATGTGTTTATGGGTATAACTAATCCTCACTTTTTTGAATTACCAGATTATGTAGGATATGATATTACTAAATTAAAAAGTAATTTTAGAATTTTAGAAATAGTATTAAATAGACAAGGAGATTCAAATAACCTATGTCCTTTATACTTTGATGGTGCTATAAATTATTATAAAGAATTACCTTTACCTTCAGATAAAGAAAGAATGGAAAGTATTTATAATTTAATAACTCGTAATAAATTAGGTAATTTTGTTAATAAAGTTCCTAAAAGTTTATTCTCTTTAATAGCATATTCAATTAAATTTATTATTAAACCAACTAAAAACAATTAAAATTATGGCAAATATTTGTCTTATTATGGGTAAATCTGGTACTGGTAAATCAACTTCTATCAAAAATCTTAACCCAAAAGAAACAATAGTTTTTAATGTGTTAAAGAAAAAATTACCCTTTAAAGGTAGTTCAAAACTATATAATGAAGGAAATAAGAATCTATTTAATGTAGATGATTATTCTCAAATTATGGCTTATCTTGATGGTATTAATAAGAATGCTAGCTATGTTAAAACCATTATTATAGATGATTGTTCCTATTTAATGAGAAAAGAATTCTTTAAAACAGTCAATCAAACTGGGTATAATAAGTTTACAGCTATGGCTGCTCATTTCCAAGGTATCATTCAAACAATGGAAAATATGAGGGAAGATTTAAATATCTTTCTTATTATGCACTGTGAAGAAGTAATGTCTGATAATGTAATTGTAGGATATAAAGCTTCTACTGTAGGTAAATTGGTTGATAGTACCTATAATCCTATAGAAGTTGTTCCTATGGTATTATTCTCTGATATTATTTATGGAGAGGATAAAAAGCCTGTTTATGGTTTTTATACTCATAGATGTGTAAAGGGAACTGTTGAAATTCCTGCTAAATCTCCTGCTGATATGTTTGAAGAAGATTTTATTCCTAATGACCTATCCTTAATTATTAAGGCAATGGATAGCTATTATAATTAATTTATTTCTTAATTTTGCACTAATAATATTTATTCACCCAATTTTTAATTAATTAAATTACATTTTATTATGGAAACTACATTTAAACCTTTTGAAATTAAGTGTCTTAAAACAACTGCTAAAACTACTTCAGTTTTAAATGATAAGAAAAAGAAACTTGAACAGGAAATAGAATCTTTACAAAATAAATTACAAGAAATTAATGCTTCTATTGAACAATGGGAATATCCTGTTAAGCAAAGATTTGGATATTATACTGCAGAATTGGTAGATAAAGTAATTACTACTACTGATAAGGTAGACCAAAATGGTAATCCTAAGAAGATAACTTCTTTTGTACTAAAATATCCTGATACAATTATTCCTCCTACAGAAGAAAATAAGGAAGATGGTATTGATGATATGTTAGAAGCAGCTGCTAAAGAAGAAACAGAATTAAGAGATAATTTTGAAGATTATTTAGCTCAACAAGAGGTAGATAAACAAAAAGAAGAATTTGTAGCAGATAATAACTAATAATAAACTTTTAATAAAAAAATAAGGATATAATCATTTAATATGGTTATATCCTTTTAATTGATAATTCATTCATTTTATAAATTTTAATAAATATTTAAACATTATGGTACAATTTAAAGCAAAAGACAACAGCAATTTTTCAGTAACAGATTATAAGAAGTATGTAGGTTGGGCATTTACTAAAGTATTAGCAGTAAATCCTACTAAAGAAGAAAGAAATAAACTCCTTAATATTGAAAGTGATAAAATTCCTGAATATACTGGTACTACAGAAAAAGGTGATAAATTTGCAAAAGTAGTATTCTATGTTCAACCTTTGGATTTAGACAAGAATCCTATTGAGAATGTTATTATACCAGCTACTTTCTTTATTACTAAATCTTATAGATTTAATAAAGATAAGTCTAAGGTTCAAGTAATTGATAAATATGGCTATTCAGGTTGGGCAACTGAAGAACAAATAAAAACAAAGGCAAAGCTTTTTTCTGCTGCTGGTAATCCTCTTTGTATTTCAGAGGAATACAGACCTGCTTATGAAGGAGAAATTGCTTTGATTGAATTTATTAAGAATTACCTTAATCTTGATGATTATTTTGCTTATATTGATAATGTTTGGGTAAAAAATCCTAAAGTTTTACCTGAAGATTGTGAATGTCTTACTGAAACTTTGAAATTCTTTGAAGGTAATTTTAAAGAAATTGAAAATATTCCTTCTTTGATGCCTTCAAATACTCTCAAAATGGAATATGGTGTAAACTTTAGTAAGGGTAATATTTATCAAGATGTTTATACTAATAAGACTTGTAAAACAAGTACTAAATCAATTAAAGATATTGAGAAAGATATTAATGGTAGAAAAGAAAGAGGAGGTTTAGCCAATCGTGAATATAGCTTTGAATATTTCCATGAATATAAAGGTGTAGCACCTACTGAAAATATTGCTAATTCTACTCCTTCAGATTTACCATTTCAAGCCCCAAATGAAAATACTGTAGTGAATAATCCTTGGTTAAATAATTAATAATGTTTAAATGTAATTCCAGTATAGTATTGGAAGATATTAAAAGTAAAGTGACAGATATTGAAATTCTGTCATTTTACTTTAATATTAATAAAGTTCCAATTTTAATTTCTTCCCCATTAAGACAAGATAAAAAACCTTCTTTAGGTTTTTATACTATTGATGGAAAAACTATTCTTTATACTGATTTTTCCACACTAGAAAAAGGAAATATATTTACTTTATTAAGTAAATATTGGAAATGTTCTTATAAAAACACTTTATTAAAAATATATAAGGATATTCCAAATATAAAAAAAATTTATGCTAATACATCAATGTCTAATAGTTGTATTACTAAAAATGTTGTTATTAAAAAGAAGTCCACAAATCTTAAGTGTAAGATTAGAGAGTGGCAAACTTATGATATTGAGTATTGGAAAGAATATGGTATTAGTTTAGAATGGTTAAAATATGCTGGAATTTATCCTATTTCTCATTTCTTTTTAATTAAAGAAGATAAGGAATATGTATTTAAAGCAGATAAATTAGCTTATATTTATACTGAAAATAAAGAAAATAATTTTCAAATAAAACTTTATCAACCTTTAAATAAAAATAATTTTAAATGGCTTAGTAAATTTGATAAATCTGTTATATCTTTATGGACTAAAATTCCAAAAACTAATGATATTTTATGTATTTGTTCTTCTGTTAAAGATGCTCTTTGTTTGTGGTCTAATACAGGAATACCTTGCATTGCTCTACAAGGAGAAGGTTATTCTTTAAGTGAAACTGCAATAAAAGAATTAAAGAATAGATTTAAGAAAATTTATATATTATATGATAATGATAAAGCAGGAATTGAAGATGCCATTAAATTAAGTAAAATTACAGGATTTACTAATATTGTATTACCTCAATTTAAAGGTGGAAAAGATGTTTCAGATTTATATAAAGTTTTAAAAAATAAAGAACAATTTAAACAAACTCTTTTAAATTTATTCAAATGACTAGAAAAGAAATATTTGACAAGATTAAAAAGCTTGGACTTAAAGAGTCAATTAAAGCTACTTATAGTACAGATTATACACATTTGTCTAATCCTGTTTTAATGGAATTTTTAACAGATTATTTTAATAAAGAAAAAGACAAAAAGAAAATACAAGAATCAAAAGAAAAGAAGAATACTGATTCTTCTACATCTTCATTAGAATATACATGTATTAAGGATACTATTATTAAATTAATAGATATTCTTAAAAGTTCTCATATTTTACTACCATCAGAATATAATAAAATTTATGAGACACTTATAAAACATTAATATAATTAATTATAGGAGTAGTTATTCTACTCCTATAATTTTTTATAAACATTTATTTAATTAAGTTCTTATAATTATGATATTAAATAATAATAGTTCTGCTGTACAAACAACTGGAGAATTTAAAGAATATAAAACTTCTATTGATAGTAAAAATATTGAACATATTATAACTTTACTTTCTTCAAATCTTTATTCAAATCCTGAAAAATCTTTTTTAAGAGAGGCTGTGAGTAATGCTTGGGATAGTCATGTAGAAGCAAATACTACTGATATTCCTATTATTATTAAAATTGATAATGAGGATAAATCTGTTACTATTAGAGATTTTGGAACAGGAATTAGTAAAGAAAGGTTTGAGACTATTTATTGTAATATAGGAAGTAGTACCAAAAGAGAAAGTAATGATTATATAGGAAGCTTTGGAATTGGAAGATTTGCAGCTTTATCTTGTAGTAATACTGTTTTTATTACTTCTTATTATAATGGAACTATGTATTCGTATATTATGATTAAGGATGTAAATAAAATAAATATTAATTTAATTAATACTTGTAATACTACAGAAAAGAATGGTGTAAAAATAGAAATAAAAAATCTTAAAAGTCTTCATAATTATAGAGAAGCTATTAAAGATTTAGTATTTTTTCCTAATATATATGTAGAAGATTCTTATCCTATATATAATATTAATACTTATCAAATTAAACAAGGCAAACATTATGCTGTAACCAGTATTTATATGTCTAATAAAATATTATTAGGAAATGTTTTATATCCATTAAAAACAAGTAATTTAAATTTATCAGATTTTTCTATAGATTTAAGACTTTTCTTAAATAGTATTAATGACACTGGAATAGTTTTAAAATTTGATATAGGAGATTTAGATATAACTCCTAATAGAGAGGAGATTATTTATACTGAAAGAAGTAAACAAGCTATTATAAATAAAATAAGTGAGGCTTGTACTGAATTAGAATCTACAATTAATCATTTAGTAACAAAGAAAAAAGATTCTTTTATTACTAATGATGTATTTAATTTTTATCAATATAATACTAAAAAGCTTACATTAGATATTTTTAATAATACTATAGTTCCTTATATAAAAAGGTGTACTTATTATCATTCTATTTATGATAGGCCATTTTCATTACATTGTACACATGGTAAACATGATATAGAATATCTTGATTTCCCTGAAGATTCTCTTCTATTATATAGAATATTATTTAATTATACTTTTTGTGGTTTTAAAAGAAATAAAACACAAGGTATTTTTTCTACTAAACTCTGCACCTATAAACAAAGTATAAGCAATGTTGTTACAATTAAAGGAACTACAGTTTATTCTAAACTTATACAAGAATATATAAATAATAAATATAAAGAAGATTGTGTAATTGCTATATTTGCTTCTTTTGAAGATTTTTATAATTATTATAAAAAATTCTATGATGACTATACTCATACTATAAGTTTTACTTCTACAGGTGAAAGTGAAAAAAAGGAAATGAAATTAAAGAAGTTCTTCGATATTTTTATTGAAGAATTATACTATAATTATTTATCTAATATTAAAATTATAGATATAGATTCTGAAGATTTTCTTTCTTTTAAGAAAAAATATGCCTCAGCTAAAACTAAATGCCCTTCTCATATTATACTTAAAGATTTAAATTATTTCAATGAAACTAAATCCTTTGATTCTTTTGAAGAATGTGTTAAATATATTAAAGAAATTAAATCTCCTGTAATATTGCAAGCTTATTATGATAATACTAATTATAAAAGTTTATTGAATAATATAACACCAATTAGATTCTTTAAAGCCAATAAAGAGGTAATAAAGGCCTTAAAGAAAGAAAATCTTAAAAATATTATTACTTTAAAAGAGTTTGTAACTAAAAATAAAGCAATAAAAATACTTTATTTACTTGATACACTCCTTCAAAATAATACACAAATGACACTTACTTTATATTCAAATATTTTTCAAAGGTTTTTAAATACATTACCTAATATAGAAGTTGGTGATTTTGATAAATATATTGATAAATATTTAAATATAAAATTAAATCAAAGTGATTATAAATTATTCCTAGATTTAAAAATTAAATTTAATATTAAAGAAGATGATTCCTTAAAAAACTTTAGTAATAATATTATAAATAAATTTACTACATATTTATATTATTATGATATAATATGTAAAAATATTAATATATTACAAACAGGTTATGCAAGACCTTCCTTTATTTATAAATTAGTAAATTATCTAATTATAAAAAATAAATGTTATAGGATTAATCAAAAATCTTATTTAGAATATAGTACTAATGATTTAATAAAAATATTATGATTAAAACTTTAAGACTAGGTACATCTGTTACTATCCTTTTTGATGATAATACAAGCATTATTCATAACTTAAAAAGTGAAAGAGAATATAATGAAATTTTAAGTATGAAAACTAAAGAAGATTATTATAAAAGATTCTATTCTTCTTATGCTAAACAATTTGAAAAGCAAAAACAAGTTAAAGAATCAATAGAAAATATTCAAAAATCTAAGTTATTAACTTTTACTAAAAACAGTGCTTATTGGAAAGAAGTCTCTCCGCTATCAATGCCTTTAGATTTAATTAATAGAATATTAAAAGCAGAAAAAGAAAATAATACTAAAGCCTTAACAGCTTATAAGAATTTTTGGACATTAATGTCTTTAAATCCTAATCATGAATGTAGAAGAGATTTATTTAAATTTTTACAAATTTATGGAATGACGATATCAAAAAGTGGCTTCTTTGTTGGTTATAGAAATGTAGATAAAACTGATGAAGAAGGTATTTACACAGACCATCACTCTCATACTTTTAAAATTAAAATAGGAGATATGGTAATAATGGATAGAAAAAAATGTGATAGCAATAATAATATTACTTGTAGCTCTGGTCTTCATGTTGCTGGAAAAGGATGGTTAAAAAGAAATTATTATGGAACTGTAGGAATGGCTGTTTTAGTTAATCCTGCTGATGTTGTAGCTGTACCTAATGTAGAAGATAATTATGGTAAATTAAGAACCTGTGCTTATCTTCCTATGGCACTAATTAATTATGATAAACAAAATGATGTTATTCCTTTAGATATTGAAGATGGCTTTGATTGTACCTATATTACAAAAGTAATTTATGAAGGTATTAAAGGAACTGAACAAGATTCTTTATATAAAATTGAAATTCCTAAAATAAAAGGATTTGATACTAAAAGTATTCAAGATACTTTGTTGGATATAGCTAAAGATTGCATTGTAAATAGAACTTTAAATTAAAATTTTTAAGATACTATTGTTTTACAAATAAAATAATAGTATTTTTGCAAACAAATTTAAAACATATTCATACTAATATAATATAGGATAATGATTAATTATAATAATAAATTGCCTTTTTAAAATATCATTATTCTATATTTTTTAATTTAATAATTATGACAAATAAAAAGTATATTAATTGCCTTACTGGTAAAGAAGTAAAAATGGGTGATATTTTTTCTGCTAAAGTTGTAGAAAAAAATAAAGTAGCAACTAGAAGAATTTATTACAAATTTTTAATAAACGAAAATACTTTACCCGTTTTAGTACGTAAGAATTTAATTAAAATTATAGAAGAAAAAGAAGATGTTACTTTAAAGAATAAAGTTTATATTAAGTTTCTTGCTGCAAAATGGAATAAAACTCCTCAAGAAACTATAGAAGCTCTTCTTTCTTTGTGGAAATTATATCCACTTACAGTTCTAAATATTTTATATAGAATTGTAAGTGTTATGAAATGTAAGGAGAAAAATCTTACTTTAAAAGATATTATTAATCAAGATTTATTTTATGGTATTTCTTTTGCTCCTTATAATCATGTAGTGGAAATTTTAAAGATTACCAGAATATATGTTCAAACAGATAAAGGTGCTTTCTTCTCTACTAAAAAAGATGCAGAAGATGCTATGAAAATTGTAAATAATTTATTGGAATATTTAAATTTAAATCCTTCTCATGAAAGAGAACCAAAAAATTAAAAATGCTTCATCTTGCATTTTTAATGGAATAAAATTTAAGTCTAAATTAGAAAAAGATTGTTATAAACTTTTGTCTAATTTAGGCTTTTCTCCTTTATATGAATCTAAAAAGATTAGTATAGTATCTTTTATTCCCTGTGAAGTTCCTTGTTATTCTGAAGAAACTTTAAAAGAACATACTAAAAGAATTAAAGAGCAAGGAAGATGTTCTAAAGGATTAAGTTTAGACTCCAAAATATTAAGAGATATAACTTATACTCCCGACTTTTATATTTATTATAATAATGTAAATGTTTATATTGAAATAAAAGGATTTGCAAATGATGTTTATCCTTATAAAAGAAAATTATTTAAAGCTTATTTGAATAAAAGATTTAAAGAATTGAATGAAAAAAGTATATTTTTTGAAATTTATTCTTTATATCAATTAAAACAAGCTATAGAAATAATTAAAAAATTATGACAAATAAAGATTTATTTGATATTTCTTGGAAAGTAACTGAAGAAGAATATAGAGCAAATAAAGCTCTTAGTTATTCAACCTTAGCTACTTATGAAAGAGAAGGCTTTGAGAGCATCCCACATTTATTTGATAAAAAGAGTTCTTCTTCTTTAACTTTTGGTTCTTGTGTTGATGCTATTATAACAGGAGGTATGGAAGAATTTAATGAAAGATTTTTAGTAGCAGATTTTGAAATGCCTTCAGAAACAATTAAAAATATTGTACAAGAATTATATAATAAATATAAAGTTACATCTTTAGAAAAGATTGATAATGATTTAATTATTACTCTTACAGAAAATTTTAAATATCAATTAAATTGGAAGCCTGAAACAAGAGTTAAAGTTATTAAAGAAAAAGGAGAAAAATATTATCAACTTTTATGTCTTGCTAAAGATAAAACTATTATTAATTTTGATATTTATAATAAGGTAATTGCAGCAGTAAATGCTCTAAAAGAAAGTGAGTCTACAAGATATTATTTTGCTGAGAATACTCCTTTTGATGATACTAAAAGATATTATCAATTAAAATTTAAAGCTACTTTAAATAATATTGAGTATCGTTGTATGGCAGATTTAATAGCTGTAGATTATAAAAATAAAAAAATTACTTTAGTAGACTTAAAAACATCAAGTCATACTGAATATGATTTTTATAAATCTTTCATAAAATGGGATTATCATATACAAGCAAGACTCTATTATAGAATTATAAAAGCAAATCTTGAAAAAGATGAATATTTTAAAGATTTTAAAATAAGTAATTATTTCTTTATTGTAGTAAATAAAGATACTTTACAACCGTTAGTTTGGGAATTTAATAATACAAAAACTAAAGGTCAATTAATTTATGGTAAATCAAATAATATTATTTTTAGAGACCCTGAAACTATAGGAGAAGAATTAACTTATTATCTTAAAAATAATAGTACTTTACCAAAAAATATTAATACTAATATTCCTAATAATATAGATAAATGGTTAAATTCACTATAAAATGATTAAATATGTAATTAAAAGAGATGGTAGAAAAGAGGATTTTAATCCTTATAAAATTGAAAATGCTATCAATAAATGTTTAAAATGTAATCATAAACAATTAAATCCTACTATAACAACTTTTATTGTAAATGCCATTCAATCTCTTGATAAAAGAGAAATAGATGTAGAAGAAATTCAAGATTCAGTAGTTAAAATTCTATCTCAAATGAACCCTTCTGTGGCTCATTCCTATCAACAATATAGAATTAAACGTACTAAAATCAGAGATACTAATACTAATGGTAAATATTATGAAACTATTGTAGAATTAGCTAATGGTGTACCTAATGAAATATCTACTGAAAATGGTAATAAAGATGCAACTCAATTTAATGTAATGAGAGATTTAATTGCAGGTGAAACTTGCAAGAAAATATATAAGGAAACTATAATGTCACCTTATTTACTTGAATTACATAATAAAGGAGTTCTTCATATTCATGACTTAGATTATAGATTAATGAAAGGAATGCTAAATTGTTGCCTTCTTGAATTAGATGATATGTTACAAAATGGTACAGTACTTAATGGTAAAAGAATTAATAAACCTCATTCATTAAGAACTGCAGTTACTATTGCTACACAAATAATATTGGGTGTAAGCAGCCTTCAATACGGTTTCCCATTTTAATCTGCCGTATTAAAAGAACACTAACTTTAATTTATTAAAGGGTTTTGAATTAAGTTTCAAAGCTAACGAGGGATGGATGGAATGTTCAAATCTCGTGATTATACTAATTTTTAATAGTGGAAGCTATGAATAATAAAATTATAGAATTAAAAGATGCAATATATCAATTGTATTGTAAAGAAGGAAGAAGTGCAGTTTATATTAGTAAGTTATTTAAAATAAATAGAAAAAATTTAGGATTACATTTAAAAGAGTGGAAATTTGAAAAATTAAAAGTTAAAAGAATAACACCTGCAAATAAAAAACTTCTTAATAAATATAAATCATTAATTTTATCAAGATTAAAAAATAATATTTCATTAAAAGATATTTCTACTGAAATTAAAATATCTTATATTAAAATACAATATCTTTATAAATTAGATAATGATTTAGTAAAAGCTGTAGAAGAATATAAAGAAAGATTAAAACAACAACATGTTAATAGAATAAATAATTTTATACAAAAAAGTAATAGAAATTATGAAATTCAACCATTAGAAGGTGAAGTATGGAAACCTATATTAGGATATGAAGAATATGAAATATCTAATAAAGGTAGAGTTAAACATTTAGCTACAGGTTATAATAAATTTTATCTATTATCGTTAAATGTTAATCAAAAAAACAATAGACTTTATGTAACTTTATGTAATAATAATAAAAAAGAAAATTTACAGGTTGCTAGATTAGTAGGCTTTAATTTTTGTAATGGTTATAGTAAAATCAATAATACTATAAACCATAAAGATGGAAATGTACAAAATAATGATTTTTCTAATTTAGAATGGGTATCACAATCTGATAATAATTTACATTCTTATAGAATATTAAATAGAAAAATAAATAAAGGTATAAGAGGTAAATTTATTATTGTTTATAAAAATAAATTTACATTTAAAACAGTTGCAGCTTTTGCAAGATTTATAAATAAGTCTGAAACGCAAATAAGACGATATTTAGAAACTCCTGAAAAATATAATATTAAAATTATTAAAAAATTAGTATAATTGTAACGACTATCTCGAAAGAGAGTACATTAAATTAATTTAATGGAAACGTGTTCACAGAAAAATATCAATTTCTGTAAGAAATAGTCTGCCATAATATAAAATACAAATTATATTGTGGTGGGTATTAGTATTACAACATCTCATTTAGCTCCTTTTGTAAGAATTAGTAAGAATTTTTATAAAACATTTCTTAGTGCTTTTCCTTATATATCAAAAGAAGATAAGAAAAGAATGGCGAATGAACTATTAAATAAAGAAATAAGTGACAGCATTCAAACCCTTCTTTATCAGCTTAATAGTATGCATTCAAGTAATGGTCAAAGTCCTTTTATTACAATATTTTGTTATATACATGAAAATGAAGAATATCTTGAAGAAAATGTAACTTTAATTAAAGAATTACTAAAACAAAGAATTAAGGGAATGGAAGGTCCTAATGGTAATAATATTAATCCTGCTTTTCCTAAAATAATCTATGTTTTAGATGAAGATAATATTAATCCTAATACTAAATATTATGATGTAACTAAACTTGCAGCAGAATGTACTTGTAAAAGAATGGTTCCCGATTATATTTCAGCAAAAATTATGAAGAAATATAAAGAAGGAAATGTTTTTCCCTCAATGGGTTGCAGAAGCTTCCTTCATCCTTGGAAAGACAAAGATGGCAAGTATAAATTCTGGGGTAGACAAAACATTGGAGTTATGTCAATTAATTTACCTTACTTAGCATTAGAATCTAAAGATTATAATGATTTTTTAAGTAAGTTAGATGATATGATTGATTTAATTTCATCAGAACAATATAAAGTTTATCAAACAATAGGTGAAACTAAAGTTGATGTTGCTCCTTTACTTTGGTGTTATGGTGGCTTTAGTAGAGTTCCATTAGGTACTAAAATTAAAGAAGTAATAAAAGATAGATATTGTTCTGCATCTATTGGTTATATGGGAATTGCAGAATGTGTATATCATTTTGGAAAAGAATATGGTACTAAAGAAGGACAAAAATTAGGTCTTGATATACTAAAACATATGTATGATAGAACTAATATGAATAAAGAAAAATATAATTTAGCTTTATCCTTATATGGTACTCCTGCAGAAAATACTACTACTAAATTTGCTAATGCAATAAAGCAATTTCCTATAGAAAAACATGTAAATGATAGAGATTATATAACTAATAGCTATCATATACCTGTAGAATATAAAATTGATGGGTATTCAAAAATAGAATTTGAAGCTCCTTTTCAAAAATATTCATCAGGAGGTTGGTAATACAGCTTCCTAAAACTGTGTGAACTTTTAATCAAAGGTGTTATTTTTATAAAATAGCTAACGGTGAAGTCTTTTTGATAATACCGTGCCAAGCTTGAATTTTAAATTCTTGAAGGTGTAACGACTAAGGGTGATGAGTGTAGCCCTGTAGGATAGGAAGTGATTACCTATTCCAAGCGCACAGCTTAAAAGGCGGATTCCGCTACTAAGAAGATATAGTCTAATTTTAATTTTTAATTTATGTCACATACAATAAAAATAGGTACATGCAGTATATGTAATCGAGAAAATACAAAATTATATAGTTTAAAAGGCTATAAAGATATATGTTCTAAACATATGCATCAAATAAATAAATATGGTCAACCTCTAGACAATAATCCTAGAACTAATAACGATTTTAATGATTATATAATTAAAGATAATGTTGCAACATTTAATGTATATAATCAACGAAATGAAAAAGTTACAGAATTTACAGTAGATAAATCAGATATTGATTTAATTAAATATAAAAAGTGGAGATTAAGTTCAAAAGGATATATTGTTACAGGGAACTGCACAAAAACAAATCCAACAACATGGCTCCACAGAATATTATTAAATCCAAAAGATGATGAAGTTGTTGACTATATTGATGGTAATCCTTTAAATAATTGTAGGTCTAATCTACGTATTTGTAAACAATCTGAAAATGTTTGTAATAAAACATTTATGTCTAATAATACCACTGATTATATTGGAGTTTCTTTTGATAAATCAAGATATCAATGGACATCAGAAATTGGATTTAATAAAAAAAGAATACACTTATGTAGATGGCACACTATTGAAGAAGCTGTATGTGCTAGATATATTGCTGAGAAAATTTTATTTAAAGAATTTCAAAATACTTCTGAACAAAAGAAAAAAGAAGAACTTATTAAAAGTAAAATTAAAAAATATCAGTTTTTATCTATCAAAGAGTATGTAGTTAATAAATTAAAAAGTAAAAATTGTGTATAAGTTATTGTGAAATGCCTGATATACGTAAAAATACAGAAGCAGTACTCAATATCATGAAATGTATATATGATAACATGATGTATTGTGAATTAAATACTACTTCTTGTGGTGTATGTTATAGTTGTGGATATGAAGGAGAGCTACAATTAAATAATAATGGTAAAATGACTTGTCCTAATTGTGGTGAAACTAATCAAAAAAAGCTATATTATACACTAAGATTATGTGGTTATTTAGGTGTTATTTCAAATGGTATTTCTAAAGGAAGAATAGCAGATATAAATAATCGTGTAAAACATTTTTAATAATTTTAGCCAGTAGAAATACTGGCTATTTTAATGCAATTATTATGGAATATACCTTTGATACTACTTATAATGTAGGTACTAAATTGTATAAAGTAAATTCTTTAGGAGATATATTATCCTATTCTATTTCTAAAATTCATCTTATTTTTACTGATGATGGAAATATAGAGAAATTAAATATAAGTTATGATATAGTAAGTGAAAGAGGTCAAACAATGTATACTATAGATGCTGATAAAATAAAAAAAGATTTTTATTTAAATAAAAAAGATATTATTCAACATTTAATGGAACAATTATAAATGCTCACTCTAATGTTACATATAATAAAATTTAAACAATATGATGTAGTTAATGGCCCTGGAGTAAGATGTAGTATCTGGCTTGCAGGTTGCAATAATCATTGTAAAAATTGTTGGTCTACTCAAACATGGAATCCTATAGAAGGTCCTAAATTTATTAATGTAATTGATAATATAACTAAATGTGTCAATAATCCTAAAATTGATGGTATTTCTATTTTAGGAGGAGACCCTTTATATTGGAGAATGAATGATAATTTAGATTACCCAAATTCTTTTGTAGAAAATAGTATTAATCAATTATATTATTTATTATCAATATGTAAAAAATCAAAAAAACCTGTATGGTTATGGACTGGTTATCTTTATGAAGACATATTGAGAAAAGAACCTAAAATTCTTGATTATATTGATGTTCTTATTGATGGTAAATTTGAAGAATCTAAAAAGGATTTAAATCTTTATTGGAGAGGCAGCTCTAATCAAAGAATTATTGATGTAAAACAATCTTTAAAAGAAAAGAAAGTAGTACTTTTGCAAAAATAAACCAAAAATATAACAAAAAAGTTTCAAAATATAAGGATTTAGTAATGACTAAAATAGTAATATTAAATTATGAAGATTGTAGTGTTGATATAATTGATTTTAAAGAACAAAATATTTCAGAAGAAGATTGGATTGAGAAACATTATAGTCTAAATAATTGTGAGTATATGATTGTAAAAAATCAAGAATTAAATTTAAATTTTAAAAGTTCAACTCAATATTAAAAATTTATTATGAAAATTAAAGTAAAACTTTTAGGTAAAAACACAACAATGCCTAAAATTATCGGCAAGGGTGATTGGATTGATTTATCTTTAGCTGAAGATGTAGAACTTGCTGCTCCTCAAAGTGGCACATTAAAAGAAATAACAAATAAACATGGTGTACATTCAAGAGTTAGAAATGTAGAACTTCCTATCACCATATTACCTTTAGGAGTAGCTATGAAATTACCTAAAGGATTAGAAGCAGTAACAGTAGTAAGAAGTAGTACTCCTTATAAATGGGGTATTGTACAAGCTAATGCTTATGGTGTTATTGATAATACTTATTGTGGTAATGATGATGAATGGAAATTACCTGTATTTACTTTAAGACATACTACAATTAAAGCTGGTACTAGAATTGCTCAATTTAGGGTACAATTAAGTCAAAAAGCTACTGTTTGGCAAAAAATTAAATGGCTATTTAGTAATAAGATTGAACTAGTACAAGTAAATAATCTTAGTAAAATAAATAGAGGAGGTATTGGAAGTACTGGAGATTAAATAATATTTAATAAAATTTTAAAATATAGGAGAAAATAAATATTTTCTCCTATATTAATGTTTAATTTTAAAAACTAATATTAATGCTTATGTATATTTGTATCATTGTAACAATTTTTATAATTGTATTTCTTTGTAAAATTTCTTATGATTATAGATTATTTAAAAAGTCACCAAATTATGCTATGTCCTTTAAAGAAAGCTTAGATTTAGCTAATTTACCTATTGTTACAATGTATCAAGGAAACAATAAAATACATTTTCTTTTAGATACAGGTTCTACTGATAATATGATTGATAGTAATTATACAATTTTAAATTATAAAAATATAGAAAATGAATGTGCTAATCTTACAGGAATAGGTGGGACTCAACAAACAGAATTAATAGAACTTAATTTATTTTATAAGGATAAAGAATTTGTTGTAGATGCTTTAAAACTTGATATGTCTAATACTTTTGGTGTTATTAAACAAAATACTGGAATACAATTACATGGTATATTAGGGTCTTCTTTCTTTAATAAATATAAATATATCCTAGATTATTATAATATGATAGCCTATCCTAAAAAATAAAATGAAATACTAATATGATTTATAAGGTAACAAATGAAAAAGAATTATTTGAAAATCCTGAATATCATATAGTATCTGTTGAAGAATCTTTAAATTTAATTAAAAATGAAAAGATTCTTCAATTAGATACTGAAACTACAGGGTTAGACCCCCATATTTGTAAATGTTTATCATTACAATTAGGAACTATTGATAAGAGTATTCAATTAGTAATTGATGCTACAACTATAGATATAACTTTATATAAAAATAAGATTGAGAATAGTTTAATTATAGGCCAAAATCTTAAATTTGATATAAAAATTATGTTTAAATATGGTATTATAATAAGAAATTGTTATGATACTATGATAGTAGAACAGTTACTTTATTTAGGATTTCCTTCTTTTATGGTAGGAGCTAATGAAGATATAATAATGTCATATTGTGAAACAGTAGAAAACTGTGATAATTGGGAAGACATGAATTCTAAACAAAAATCTGCTTATCTTGAATATTATAATCCTATTGTTTCAGACTTTATTAAAAATCATAGTGGGGTTAGCCTAAAAGCTTTATGTCATAGATATTTAAATATTGAAATGTCTAAAGAAGTAAGAGGACAAATTATTTGGAGAGGATTAGACACTGAAGTAATTAAATATGCTGCTTTAGATGTTACCTATATTTATGATATAATGTGTAAACAAATTAATTTATTAAACCAAAAAGGATTAATTAAAGCTGCTAAAATTGAGTGTGATTTTATTCCTTCTTGTGCTTATTATGAGTGGTGTGGTATTCACATGAATGTTTCTTTATGGCAAGAAAAAATGAGGAAAGATGAAGAAAAAATGAATATTGCACTACAAAAATTAAATGAATTTGTTATTAATTTTGGCAATCCTAAATTCTATACAATAAATACTGAAGGTAATTTATGGACTGGATTTGATACTACTCCTAAATGTAATATTAATTGGAATAGTCCTAAACAAGTTATTCCATTTCTTACATTATTAGGTTTTAATTGTAAAGGCATTGATAAAAAAACAAAAGAAGAAAAAGATAGTTTAGATGCTATAGTATTAAAAAAACAAAAAGATGTAAATCCTGAATTTTATGAAATTTATTTAGCATATTCTGAAGCTAAAAAAGTATGTAGTACTTATAGTCAAAATTATTTAAATGCTATTAATCCTATTACAAATAGAATACATACAGTATTTAGACAATTAGGTACTGATACAGGAAGATTAGCTTGTGGTTCACAGCAACAAAACAATGATTTAGCTAAATTAAAAGGTTTACCTATAGGAAAACAAAAAGATACTAATAAAAAATGTGCATATCCTCAAGTTCAAAATCTTCCAGCTGATGAAATTACAAGAGCTAGCTTTTGTGCTGAAAAAGGTAATACTTGGATTTCTTGTGACTATAAAGGCGAAGAAAGTGTACTAATGGCAGATTTATCTCAAGATGAAGCAATGCTTAATGTATTTTTAAAAGGAGAAGATATGCATAGTACTGTAGCTTATTTAGTTTTTCCTAATGATATTCCTAGGGATACCCCTATTAAAGAAATTAAAAGTAAATATAAACATTTAAGACAATTAGCAAAAAATCCTGAGTTCAATTAAGCAGGACTCCTTACATAGAAATATGTATGTAAAATCACAAATAACGGTGAATGCAATGACGCCGTGATGGTAATTATTTACCTTCCTAGAGACTACTAATGTGAACCTAAGTAATAATAGTTGTACATTATTATATGGTTAAGGAATAGCCCAACTAAATTATTTAAATTAGAATATGAAAAAAAGAAAAATTCAATTTTGCCCAATTTGTGGTAGGCAAAATACTTCAGAAAATAAAAATGGATACTGTAAAAAACATTATTGGCAAATTCAAAAATTTGGTAAAGTATTAGATACTAATCCTAGAACTAAATATGACCCAAATGAATTTAGGTTTAAAGGAAATATTGTAGAATTTGATACTTATGAATTACCTAGTAATAATGTAAAAGATACCTATATAATAAATACTGAAGATTATCCTATTGTTAGTAAATATAAATGGTATACAGCTAATAATGGATATGCTATAACAAGAGATAATACTGGTAAAAAAATATTATTACATAGATTAATAATGGAAGCTAAAGAAGGGGAACAAATAGACCATATTAATCAAAATATTAAAGATAATAGAAGGAATAATTTAAGATATTGTACTAATGCCCTTAATCAAGCAAATAAAAAAGCTTATAATACTTTAAAAATAAAAGGTGTTTATCAACATAAAAATGGTAAATATAATGCTTATATAAGAAGAAATAATAAGCAATATCATTCTCAAATGTATAACACAAAAGAGGAAGCTATTTTTGCAAGATATATATTAGAACAATTAATTTACCCAGAAGGATTACATCAAATGGAAAATATTCCTAATTTATCAGAAGATACTAAAAAAAATATCATTGATTATCTCACATTAAAATATTCTAAACAATAATTATGCTGCTTTGCTTATGGAGGCAATGATTCTACTTTAGTTTCTCAATATAATATGGAACCTACTTTTGCAAAACAAGTTTATGATAATTATATGGAAGGTTTTAAAGGTATTTCTACCTTTCAAAATAATCATAAAAATTTTGTGGTAAAAAATGGTTATATATTAATATCTCCTATAACAGGCCATAAAGCTTTTTGGTGGGATTGGAAATATTGGTGTAAAATACAACAATCTTTTACTAGAGAATTTTGGGAAGATTATAAGGAAAATCATAAAGGGAAAAAAACTAAAATTGCTTCATTAGTAAAAACACATTTTAAAGCTAAAACTAAATGGGAAAAGAATGCTTGTAATAGCCCTTTACAAGGACTTGGTGCAATAATTTTTAAACAATTTAATACTAATTTATTTAATTGGATTGTAGAAAATAATTATTTTAATATAATTAAATTCTGTGTTCCAGTCCATGATGAAATTAATGTAGAATGTCCTAATGAATTAACAGAAATAGTTACAAATAAAATTAAAGAAACAATGACAAATGCAGGAAAACCTTATTTAAAAACATTACAATTAGATAGTGATGCTGAAATTTCAGACCATTGGATTCATTAATTAAATTTTAAAAAAAATGATGAATAATAAAAATGTTATTCTTGCTTTTCTTAATAAAGAATACGCTAAATCCCTTTCTTTATTTTCTAAGGGAAATAAACTATTTAGTTATAATACTTGTATAGCTGAATGGTTAACTTCTGATACAATTCTTCTCAATATTAATAAATACTCTGTTACTACAAGTAAACATTTAACTTTATTACGAAATAATATAAACAATCAATATTCTTGTATTGAAATAAAGAAACATATTGATAGGGGAACACAATCTTTAATTCAATTTCTTCCTGTCTAATTAAAAAAAACATTAAATAATTATATTAAAATAAAATAATATGGAATTTAAAAAAGGAAATAAGTATCTTTGCTTACATGATATGATAGTAAACTCAGAATTAATGTTCAAAAATGATGTAGTTTATTATTGTATTGAAGATAATATTTTAATAGCTTGTAATAATGTTCATTTTAATGTAAATACTCTACCAAAAACTACTTCATTATCTTTTTATTTTAAAAAATATGATGCAAGGGAAGTTTCATCTCAATTTACTGATATCACTAAAAAAATGAATGAAACTTTTATAAAAAAGAATAAAGATTATGGTAATTCTTTTGATAAAAGTTGTGATGAATGGGGTATTACTGCAGCTTTAGTAAGAATGGAAGATAAATTAAACAGATTAAAAGCTATTACTAAAAATGGTAATATACAAGTTAAAGATGAAAGTATTAAAGATACTTTACTTGATTTAGCTAATTATGCTATTATGACAATTATGTGGCATGAAAATAAGAAACTTTAATTAAATTATAGATATTTATTATTTTATTTATTCAATAATTTTATACTATTATGGTAACTAAAAATCCTTCGAAAATTAGTATTAAAACAAATTCTTCTAATCTTAAATTAACATTGGTACATCTCACTGAAAATCTTTATACTTTAAGTGTAAAATATTTTGGTAATACTGCTGTTAAACCTGTTTTAGTAAAAGCTAATAAAGAAAGACATTATACTTCAGTAAATTTTGAAAATATAGAATTAAGCATTGGAACAAAATTAAATAAAAAGAATACCTCTTTAAAGCAACAAGCTTATACAATTAAAGATATTGAAGTATCAAAAAGTTTAGGTTACATTTTTGAATTAGATTAAATATGACTACTATAGAAGAAATGAATGCTCCTTATAATCAAGAAGACCCTAAAGAGCAAGAAATAGAAGTAACAGTTTCCATTACAATGAGTAAAACTATGAAAATAAGAGTAAAGGATTACCAATATATTGAAGAATATGATGAGGATTATAATAAAGATTGCGGTTATCCAAGTTTTAAAGATTGTGATTTAGAAGAAGCTGTTTTAGAACAACATACTATGCCTCAAAATTCTGAGGAATTTAAAGATTGGAATATTGATGATTTTGAAGTGAACATAGATTAGTAGGAAGTCCTAATTAAGTAGTATTTCTTTAATATTACTATAATTAGGACTTTTAAATTTATTCATTATTAAAATTTTATAAATAGGTTTGTCAACTGAATTATTTTGTAATATTTCTTTTTTTAAAGAAACATATAATACAAAAGAAAAAATAAATACTAATATTAAAAATCAATAATAAAATAAATAAGGAATAAATGGTATTCTGAGATTCAACATCAATACAAAAAGATTTTTCTTGGATATTATAATACTAAAGAAGAAGCTATAAAAGCTAGAATAAAAGCTGAAAATGCTTATTTTAAAGAATTTAAATCTAAAATATTAAACAATGAAATTAATTAAACAAGATTTTAATATTGTTAATCAACAGGGATTTTCAATAAAGGATATTAAAAAACATATTGAATATTGTGCGCGTATTAGTTACAAAAGTCAAGATAAAATTACAGAAGATTCTTATGAAAAATTTGTAAATATGCTTGTAAAAAGAGACCATGCTAGACCTCTTGAATTTGGCACTGTACATCTTAAAATGAGTATTTCAGATTTTCATAAATTGAGAGATACTTTATGTATAAATAATATGTGGAATGACCAATGGATTAAGTATCATTATGTAGGAAATCTTACTTATGTAACTACTAATTATAGATATTATCTTGCCATTATCAAGGTATTTCCAAGTGTAGAGAGTAACTTTGACCAACAGAATGATGAACTTTACCCTAAAAGATATACTGTTCATTTTATTACTTCTAGAGGAATAATGGATGAATTTAGAACTCATGTAGGTTTAAGTCATCTTGCTGAAAGTACTAGATATTGTAATTATTCTAAGGATAAATTTGATAATGAACTTACTTTTATTAAACCTTCTTGGTTAAAATTTCAATGTGAACAAATTATCAGTTCAGAGGATAATGTAGACCATGATAGATATATAGCAGAAATAGATGATGATGGTACTTTAAGTGACTTTTTGGCTCCATTATTACGTGCTGAAAAAAGGTATAATGCTCTTATAAATAAAGGTTGGACTCCACAACAAGCAAGAGAGGTACTACCTCTATCAGTTAAATCTGAGCTTATTTCATGTGGTTTTGAAGATGCTTGGTCTAATTTCTTTTATAGAAGATGTGATAATGCTGCACATCCTATGGCAAGAGAATTAGCTTGTGGTTTAAAAGAAGAATTTATTAAAAGAAATTATATTAAGGCATGAAACGAATATTTAAGAAAATTCCTTTTGATATTGAATTAGCAAAAAAAATTACAAAAGGAGAAAAGAAAGGAAGAATATTAACACAAGAAGGAAAAAAAGTAAGAATTGTATGTTGGAATAAGAAACCACTTTCTAAAGATGCATTAGACTTTCCTATTGTAGCTATTATTGAAAATGATTATAATGGAGAAATGTTGAATACATATACAAAAGAAGGTAATGCGTGCTATCCTAATTATAAAAGTCGTTATAATCTTATAATAGAAATACCTACATATAAAAAAGATTATTCTAACTTTATTCCACAAAAATGGCAATCTTGTTTAGTGAGAAATTTTAATTATGATATATGGGAAGTACGTGTATATTGTGGTAAAGATTCTAATGGAAAACTAAATTTTTTTACTACATCAAGTTGTAATAGTTATTGTTGCCAAAATTATATTTTACCACTTAATAATGTTACTAAACGATTAATAGGTCTTACTAAGAGTTATGAATAGTTAATTGAAGAACTTAATAAAGAATAAAATAATATAAGTATGGAAAAGAAATATATCCTTACAGATGAAACAAAAGTAGTTAATGGCCATACATTACATCGCATACAAGCAATAACATCATTTGATAATATTAAAAATGGTGATATTGGTGGATGGATTGAAACAGAAGATAATCTATCACAAAAAGGAAAATGTTGGATACATAATAATGCTAGAGTATATGGTTGTGGAAGAATATGTGATAATGTTAAGATTTGTGGCAATGCTGAAATTTTTGATTATGCTTTTATTTTCAATAATGTAATAATAACTGGTAATGCTAAGATTTATGGTAATGTTTGGATATATGATAATGTTGAAATTTGTGGTAATGTAAAAATATATGAAAATGCTCATATATATGGTAATGCTCATATTTATAACAATGCAGAAATTTATGGCAATGTTAAAGTTAATGGTAACACTGAAATTGGTGGTATTGCAAAGGTTTGTAAAATTAGCGATTATATTTTATTCAAAAATTGGTGGAGTAGTGGTAGATATTTTACATGGACACGAAGCAATAATATGTGGAAGGTGGGTTGCTTTTATGGTACTGGAGAAGAACTAATAAAGAAAGCTTATGCTGATAGTGAAGAAAGTGGAAGAGAATATGAACGAGTAGTTAGGTATGTAGAGAGTATTCTTGCAAATTAATAAAAATTTATTAACAAATAAATACTTTTACTAATGGAAACTAATTTTTATGCTATACTTCCTTTTAAAAATAAGGATAAACAAAAGTTTGAAGAGCTTATAAATAAAATAGTACAATCTTTTAAAAGTACTACAGAATATAATCTTCATGAAGTAGCACAAGAAATTGAGGATTTATCAAAAAAAATTAAACATTTAGTAGAAAATAAAAAAATTCATTTAGGTAAACGTTCTTATGGTTGGGTATTTCTTTGGGATGCAAATAATTTGAAATATTATGAACCAACATTAGCAAGTATTAAAAAGTTTATTGATGATAATAATGCAAAAATTGTAGATGAATATGGTGTAGAATTTACATGGTATGAATTTATTAATAAAGAAATTGGAAAATCTCTTCACCCATCTAAAGCTATTACAACCTTTGATGAATTAAAACAATTAGATATATGTAATGCTGCTATTGGTCTTATTAATTATAAATATTTATTAAGAGATTTACCATATTATCAATTTTGTACATCAAAAACATATTATGAAATGAACCCTAATGAACAAAAATTGAATAATAGTTATCATACTTATAATAAACAACTTATAAAGTATGCCAAAGATGATAAAATTGATAGCCATTACTCTGATTTTATTACAAAATATGATGGTGGGCTAAGATTTTCTTTATTTACTGATTTTAGTTAATTAATAAATTTATTATATAAGGTCATTGAGATAATACTTAGTGACCTTATTTTTTTTAAACTACTTTTTTATTTTAATTAAATTATGATTAATATTCCTAAAAATACTTATTCTATTCCTACAGAAATAAGAGAAGAAATAGTACAAGATATTTGTACTGTATTCTTAGATAGAAGAGGAGGAAATTATTATAATATTTTTCATCCTACTACTTTTGGTTTACATAGAAATAAAACTTTATATTTAATTTATTATAAAAACTCTAATAAACCTTTTTGTTTTGGCTCTAAAAGTGATTGTTCTGATGGTGAAAAAGCCATAAGAATAAGAGGGTGTGAAATGAAACAAGCTTTTAAAGAGCTTCAAAAAGCTGGATATTATATGTTTTCTATTTATGAATATCATTCATGGTTAGGGTATATTTGTCATAATAAACCTTTTTATGATAAAGGAACTTTAATAAATGATTTTACTGATTTTATTGATTAGACATTATATTAATTTATAGGGTGTTAGGTCTTTTTGACTTAGCACCCTATTTTTTTATTATTATCTTATATAAAATTCATAGGTTTTGTATCTTTGCAAATAAATTAATTAATATTTAATATGGCAATTTTTTGTAGAGCAGTAACAAATGTTACTAGAGCTTTAGCTAAGAAATTAAATATTTCTGTAGCTTTAGCAAGAAACTATGAATGTTTATTACCTACTAGTTTTATTGGTAATAATGAAATGTATGATAATTTATCTGATACTAAGAAAATAGAAATAATGTCTAAATTTATTAAAGAATATAATAAATCTAAGGATATAGTTTCTATAGAAGTGCCTTTATATACAGAAGACACTCAAACTTGGGATAAGAAAAGTTTTCTTTTAACTTCATTAGGAGAAGAAAGTGGGGCTTTATTTCTTTCAAAGTTCACTAATAAAGAAGATTTTTTATCATGGAAAGAAAAAGTTAAAAAAATAAATCCTAAAATATCAGAGCAATGTAAATTATCGGCTGATGTTTATTTGTTTTCTCTATATACAGCAGATGCTTTAGAGAATATATATGCAGGAGAAGAAGATGCTTTAAATAAAAGTATAGATTTAGCTTTAGAAAAATTAAATACTTATAGAAAAATAAAACCTTATACTAGTAAAGAATTAGAAGGTATTAATGCTATTAATATTCTTTTAAATGAGGGAGATACAGAAAATAAAAAAACAAAGGCAGAAAAGAAAGCAACAACTGAAGAAGAAATTCCTACTACAAAAGATTCTGCTAAATCATTAGCAACTATTAATGTTGATGATACTACTTCAACTGCAATTCAAGCAGAAGTAGAACAATATAAAAAGCAGCAGGAAGAACAAAAGAAAAAGGATAAAGAATTAAGAGAAAAAGCTAAAAAAGTTCTTAAAGATTTAGATTTAGGTTTTGAATCTATAGAACATTTAACTGTTAGTAATGAAACTGATTTTACTACAATTTCTTATTTATTATCTTCTGTTCAAATTCAAGATGCCACTAATTATATTGCAAGACTTTTTAATGATAAATTAAATTCTTTTATTGAAGATGCAATAGAATTAAATAATCAAAAATTACAAGAAGCTATAAATAATAAAGATAAACAACTTATTAATAAATATTATAGATATCAAAAACAATTAAAAGATACTGAAAGTAGTAAAAGTAAGGCTTTAGCTTTATCTTTATTAAAAAAAGAAGGTAGAGATATTGTTACAGAAATTAAACAAGAAATTGAGGATTCTTTTAAGTATGCTGATGAAACTAATAAACATTTATGGAAAGTTGTAAATGATTATTATTATAATTTTTTAAAATATGCTTCTCCTCAAATTGAATTTTTTAATGATATAAAAATTTCTTTTACTGAAAATAATGGTGCAATTACTCCTATTATAGAAAATTCAAAAGAGGAAGAAGATACTGAAGATTCAGAATTTGGAGATAATGAAGAGGATAGAGGTGTTGCAGGTAATGAAGGTTGGTCTACTAAATTAAAATTCCAAGACCCTCATAAAACTTTAAGTAAAGAAATAAGAAAAATTCTTTATAATATTGTAAAATTAAATGGTGAGGAGGCTGATATAGATGATTTTGGTAACATTAGATATTTACCTTATAATCAAGCTTATGCAACTTTATGTGATATTATTTCTAAAGAATTAATAGACCCTGAAGATTTTATGCAAAGAGATGATGAAGGTAATATTACATATCCTTTATTAACTAAAGCTGCTGTTAAGTATGATTGGATAAATCAAATATTAGATGAATTAGATAATAATGAAAATTTAGGCTCTTTATTTTATTCTAATTTTAATAAATATCAAGTTAAGTATGTAATTAATCAAGGTCAAAAAATTATAAATATTAATGATTCTACTGCTGAAGAAACTATTATTAATAATGTTACTTCTAATTATGAACATGGTATTATTTTAAATAAAGAAACTTCTATTTATAATTCAAATAGGACATTAAATAAAGAAAACTTATCTAAGATTTCACAACTTCTATATGAAATAGACCAAAATATATTAACTATATTTGAAGACTCTACAGAAGAAGAACAAAATGAAGTTGCTGAAAAAATTCAATCTGTTATAAATGGTTTAGGTATTAATTTTACCAAACAAGATGTTTTGAATACTTTCTTTAACTTTGATTCTGTAGAAGAAGGGATTAACAATTTTAATGAGTTTAAATCTTTAGTAGATAAAATAATCACTAAAACTTTACAAAACTTAGATGAACATTTTGTTGATGCCAATAAAAATAATCTTAAAAAATTATCAAATATTATAGAAGTTTTTAATAATTTATCTCAAGTATCAAATTTTAGACAAAATGGTAATTCATATTCTTCTTATGCTCCTCCTTCATATCTTAGTAATATGATAAAACATTTATCATCTCCTACTAAAATAAAAGAATATGTAGAAAAAGAATTTAAACCATATAACTTCTTTTATAATAGTAAAACTGGTAAATTTAGGAATGGATGGTTGGAAATGTTAATTTCTAATCCATTAATTCAAGAGCAAATGGAAGTTACAGAAATGAAATTTGTAAGAGATTCTGATACTAATGAATTAGTGGAATATAATAAATGGAAGCCTAAGCAAATTGAATACAATTTTCTTAGTATGTTTTTTAATGCTACAAATGATGAAAGAAGTGATTTAACTTTTGCTAATTATCATTTTCCTATTTTTTCAGATTCAGAAATGGCAATGTTTATAAGAATGCCAAGATTTGTAGGGGCTAACTATAAGCAACAATTATTACCTTTATATAGAGATTTAGTCTTACAGGAAATGCAAAGAATTGCTTTAGTAAGAAATAGAAAAAAAGCAGGAGTAGCCAAAATACAAAACTTTGATAAAAGAGGTGATAAATTTTTATTTATCCCAGAATTAAATGGTCATGCTAAAGAATTAGAACAAGCTAAAATAGATGGAGGTATTGAAGGTTTTAATAATAAATTAGATGAAATTCTAACAGATATATTAAATAAAAAGGTACAAGATTTTCTTAAAGATTTTTCTTACCAAGAAATTAAATCTATTTTTACTATTCCAGAAGGAATTGAAGGTAATAGCATAAAAGAAAATGAATTTATAAAAGACCAAATTGAAAACTATATATGGAATAGTACTTATGCTGAGTCTCAAATTATTCAATTAACTGCAACAGATTTAGCTTTTTATAAGAATCAAACTGATTTTCAAAAAAGATTTAAAGAAGTTTATGCTAGTGGTACTAGATTAAATCCTTTATCAAAATATGGTAAGAAGACTTTTAAAACAATTTATTTAGCTGATAATATTTTAACTTCTTATTCTTATACTTTATATGAAGATTCTTTAAAAAAAGCAGTTAAAGAAAAAAGAATAACTGAAGCAGAAAAGAATAATATTCTTATTAAACTTACTTCTATTAATGCTACAGATGCTCAAGGATATAGAACCTTGGAATCTTATAGAAGTTTTTTAGATATGCAAGGTTTATGGACTGATGCTTTAGAGGAAGCTTATAATAATTTAAAAACAGGGAAATGGACTTATAATAATTTCTTTGCTATTTATAATACAATAAAACCTTTTGCTTATACTCAAATAAATTCAAATGATGGTGTAGGGGGTAGAATGAAAGTAGGACATCAAATTAAGGATAGTGAATCAGTTTTATTATCTTTATTTAGTGCTATGAATCATGGTAATAAAAAAGGTAGTGCTGTTTTAGAAGGACTACAACAATTTCTTGAAACATATCATTTTGATACTGCAATATTTGAATCAGGCGTAAAGGCAGGAGGACAAGGTATTATTAATATAAATTATTCTTCTAAAAAAGTAGCTCAAATTTTAAATGCTAATAATAAACAGTTAATGAAAGAAGCATTTGAATTAGTTAGTAAAGATTATGATTCAGCAGAAAAAGCAAATAAGGCTTTTGCAGAAATGTCTAATTATGATAAATTAACCACTTTATTAAATTATAAATTAAAGAATAAATTAATTACTTTTGGTAAATATAAAGACTATATGCTAAAAATACAGCCTTCAAAACAAGAAGTAATTAATACTTTGGAAAAATATGCTTTAAATAAAGTATATGATTCTGATGAAATAAAAGAAGAAAATGGAATATCTTTTAATACATCTGTAGTTCATGAAATTCCTACTGAAGATTATATGATAGCTCAAGTAAATACAGAACATTTATTTGATGCAAATGCTACACATGGTTCTCAAACAAGAACAATTATGCCAGCAGATATGCCAGATGATATTGAAATAGAAGTACAAGGAAAAAAATTAAATAAAAAACAAATTTCAACTTTATTTCAAGGATTACAAATACAAGATTTACTTGAAGATTTTAAATCTATTGTAAATGATTTTTCAAGTATTGAAAAAGTGCAAAAACTATTATTAAGTGGTATTGAAGGTAATCCCAAATTTGGCAATAGTTTAAAAGAAGCTTTACAAATTATTACAGATAAAAATGGTAATAAGCAATTTAATTTACCTTTAAATAATCCAACAACATTAAGGCAAATTCAAGAATTAATTTTATCAGTTTTTGGTAATAGAATTACTAAACAAAAAGTATTAAAAGGAGGTGCTTGTACTTTGGTATCAAGTTTTGGTTATACTAATGACCTTCATGTTATTGAAGATGAAAAAAGTAATTTACAATTTGAAGTATATATGCCTTGGCATTCTCAAAGAACATTAGCACCTTTCTTAACTCCAATTTTTAAAAAGGGAAAAATTATAGGTCAAAAAATAGATATTGAAAAAGTAAAAGAAAATGACCCTAAATTATTAGAGGGATTTGGTTACAGAATACCTACTGAAAGTAAATATTCAGCAATGTCTTTTATTATTAAAGGTTTTTTACCTCAAGAAAATGGTAATACTATTATGTTACCTGCTGATACTACATTATTAGCAGGTGAAGATTTCGATATTGATAAGAAATTTTTAATGTTATATAATTTCTTTTTCAATGAAAAAACAAAAAAATATGAAACATATAAATATGATTTCAGTAAATCCCCTGAAGAAAATTCAAGAGAAAGTAGACAAAATTTAGTATTAGATATTTATAGAGGAATTTGGGGAAATGTTAAAGTAAGAGACCAAGTATTTTCACCTGGTAATTATGATACCTTGAAAAAAACAGGTTATGAACAAAAGATATTAAATAGTTCTGAATTGATTGCTTCTTGGCAAAAATATAAAAAAGTCACTTCTGCTCAAGAAATTGAAGAGAGTCTTTCAAAAGCATCTTTAAAAGAATTAAAAAAATTCTTGGATGAATATGAAATTCAAGCAGACCCATTATCTTTAAAAACTTTTGAATATTATCATAATCAAAATATGGTGGGAGCTGCTAATATTGGTATTTATGCTAATAATACTTCTAATCAAGCAAAAAGACAAGGTTTAAAATTTATTATTAACACTAATGAAGATTTTAATATTAAGTGGAATAATAATGAATATTCTTCTTTAAGTGATATACAAGAAAAAGGAGGCAATAATAGAATTACAAAAAATTGTGCTGAATTTAATGCAGCTTCTGTAGATAATGTTAAAGACCCTGTATTAGCTTTATTAAATCAATATCCCGATGTTGCTTTTGTTGCTTGTACAATGCTAGATTTAGGTTTTGATATAAAATCAATAGGAGCATTCTTTAATATTCCTGCAATAAGTAATTATATAAAAGAAAATCAATCTTTACCTTCTTTAAAATTTAATGAAACTGCTATATTAAACCTATTAACTGATTGGGCATTATCTTTAAGAGATTCTATTCAAGCAAGAGGAGTTGAGATTTCTAAAGATTTTAAAGACAAAGTAGAAAAAGCTATATCAACAGGTTTAAAAGATAAGAGTATATCAATTACTAAAGATTTAAATATAGCTATTGCTGATTTTACATTAAAAAAGAATAATTTATCAGAACAAGAATTAATTGATTTTGTAATGAGATTTGCTTATCCAATGTTAATGTTTAACAATATTACAAAAGTAGGAGAAAGTGTAAAAACACTAACACAAATTGCAAGAGGTGACTCTCCTAATGGTAGAGTAAAAAATTCATTTGGTGAATCTTTAAATCAAATTCAAAATATTGCAGCTTATGAACTGCAAGAAAACAATACTGATAGTATTTTTTATAATTCTTTAGATGCTATTAAACAATTAGTTGGAAGCCCTGAAGGAAGAAAAGGATTATTAGACAATAAAAAGGAATTAAATAATGATGATGATGTTAATAGTTATGTACAACTTTTACAAAATTCTTTAAACAGTGTATTTGAAGATATTGATAATCCTAAAGGTAAACAATTATTAGCAGGAGATAGAGTATTTACTGCTACTCAATTAGGAATTACTGAAGCCCCTAATCTTATTTTTAATTCTTTATTTCAAGAAGATTTAAGTACTTTACCAAAATTATTACAAAATACTATATTTGCTAATGCTACAAATTGTAATGTATCTCCAGCTATAATCAATGAAGTAATTAAGCAATATTTGGTATATAAATTATCAGGAACTAGATTATTGGGAAATGATGATACACATACTTATCAAGAAAAAAGAGATTATTATTTATATACTTTCCCTTTAAAATTCTTAAAAATGCAAATTTCTGATAAATATAAAGATATATTTGCATTACCCATACTAAATAAACTTACTGTTATAAATGGACAAATAGTATTTAAAAATTCGGGTAGAATGACTGATATATTAAGAAATCAATTAGAACAAAACTTTACTTCTTTATTATATATGAATGATGAATCAAGACAATTAGCCTTAGATTTATTTAAATATTCATATTATTTAGATGGTTTACAGTTTACTCCTAATAGTTATAATCAATTCTTTACTACTGAGTTTTTTAAAGCTATCCCAGAATATGAGGAAACTTTAAGAAAAACTACTAATATGGAAGATATGAATTTTATTAATCAATTCTATTTAAATAATTTAAAAAGTTTACCCCTTACAAGGATAATAATAACTAAAAAGAATTATTTAGATTCTAATGGTAATAAAATAATGGTTCCTCTATTAAAAAAGACTATAAAACAATCTTTAACTAAAAAAGTAAAAGATAGTTCTCCTAAAGATTTTCTTTTAATTGGTGAAAAAAATCCTAGAGGTACTATATCTTATAATTATTATGTTACAACTAATAAGTTAATAGATTTAAATAATGGTAAATATGCTTATGAATATGTCAAAATTCCTTCTTATGAAAGAACTAAATTAAATGATAATGAAATTATTTACTATAATAAAAATGCTACAGGTAGAGAAATATTAGATTATACTCCTAATAGAGATAAAGAAAACTTATTTAATGCAACTTCTACTTCAGAGTTCAAAAATATGATTAGACAAAATGAAAAAGAAGAAGCTATCATAGATGATAATTTTGATACAGAACAAGCTTTGTATGATGAAGATGCAATGTCTGCTATAGCTTCAATGGACCAAGCTTTTATAGACTTTGCTGAAGCTTATGAAGAAGCTGAAGAAGCATCAAAAGAAGTAAAAGAAAAATATAATTCAAAAGAAAATCTTGATAAAGAAGGATTAAATCCCTGTGTAAAATCTGATTAAAATAATAATTAAAATGGCTAAATCATGTGTATTAGCTCCTAATAGAGGAGTAAAAACTTTTAATAAACTAAAAAAAACATTAGGTTATAATAAAGCTTGGAATATTTATGGTATAGCTATAGATTCTCAATTTCAAAAAGATTATAAGGATTCTCTCATTTTAGATAGTGAGGGAATCCCCTCTTTTGAAAGTTTAATTAATAATGAATATATTAAACAAAAACTTTCAAAACAAGATAATATAAATATATTACAAGAAAACTTTAAAGAAAGAGAAGATACTATAGCTAATTATAAAACATGCTTAGAAGAATGTAAAAATTTTAATAAAGAACATTCTGAATATACATCAATAGTTGAATATACTGAAAATGGTATTAGAAGTGTAGTATTAGAAAATAATGAGCAGAATAAAAATTTATTTAAAAATCAATATGCTTCATTTACTATAAATGAAAAATTAGCACAACAATTAAATAAATTTGGTGTAGAAATTGAAGATTTATCTTCTGTAGAATATGAAGCAGGAAGAGAAGGAGTTATTTCTTTTGAATCTGCTTCAAGGGTTGCTAAAGATGTAGTGGCTACTGTGAGAAGAGCAAATAATATGGCAGGACATAATGCTATTAGTGAAGAATTTTCACATTTAATTATTAGAGCTATGTCTGATAATCCTTTAATTCAAAGAGCCTTAAATATTTTACTGAAGAATGAAGATTTAGTAAAAAGTTTATTAGGAGAAGAATATAAAACTTTACAAGAATATTATAAAGGATTTTCAAATGCTAATGAATTTATTGCTGAAGAAGCTTTAGGACAATTATTAAGGCAGAATTTATTAGAACAAAATATTGAAGGATTAAACAGTTCATTATTTAATAGACTTTGTAAACAAATTGTCTCTCAATTTAAAGATGTAGATGCACAAGCTATTATTGAAGCTTTAATAGAAGCTAATAATTTAATGAGTGAAGTAGCTCAAAATGTAGTAAAAGTTACTTCTCTTACAGAACAACAAATTAAAAATGCTCAAAGAGAATCTATTTCTTTTAATAGTTTAAGGTCTGATATAGAAACTAATCTTGATATATTAAAGAAAGCCTCTTTAGTGGAAGCTAAAAAAACTAAATTATTTAATTCTACAGAAGGTAAAAATATGTATAAAATATTACAAAATGTATTAGATTCTACTAATGAAGATGTAATATTAAAAGGTATCTTTGATTATACTGAAAATGCAGTTGATGAATTATCAAGTGTATATGAAAAATTTCAAGATATTATGAATCATGAAACAGATGATTTAGGAGCTATATGTCATATTCTTAGAATGGGAAGATTAATATTAACTTCTTATTCTCCTTTTATAACAGATTTAAATAATCTTGTAAATGCTAATGTTGATAATATAAAAGAAGCTAAAGAATATACAGTAACTAGAGTTAATGAAGAAACAAAAGAAGAAACAACTGTTAGTTTATCTCAACTTTTATCAGAATTAAATTCTCTTAATTCTTTAGTAGCTTCAAGATATACTAAATTAAGTGTAGAAGCTTTTGCTAAATTTATTACTCCTATTACTGGAGATATAATTCAATTAGACCCAAACAATCCTAATAGTAGAATTACTATTCAAGAATTATTAACGAAGGCAACTTCTGATATTTCTGTTTTTGATAGATGGTTAGATAGTATGGGAACTTCTTCTGATATTATGCTTAGAGTTTTAGATAAAATTGTAAAAAATGCTAAAGATGCAGCAAGAGAAGAAACTCTTACATCTATAAAAGAGATTCAAACATTAATGCAAGAATTTAAACAAGCAGGAATTACTAATTATGAATGGATGTTTGAAGTAGATAGAAATGGTAAAAAAACAGGAAATTATATTACTAAATATAATATAGGACAATATCAGCAAGATGAAAAAGAATTTTTAGATTCTCTTAATGAAAAATATGGTAAAATTGCTAAAGGAGAAAATGCTAAAAAGAAAATTGCAGAAAGAATAGCTTGGTATGATTCTCATTCAACTACACAAAAAATCTTTACTTCAAGTAATACATTTATAATAAAAAGAGTTCCTAATGATAAATATTTAAATAAAGCTTATGCTTCTTTATCAGAAACACAATTAAACTTATTAAAGAAATTTTTTAATCTTAAAGCTTCTTTAGACAAGTATTATCCTAAAAATGAAACAGTTTTAACTAAAGCTCTTCAAATTAGAAAAGATAATATACAAAGATTCTTTAATAGTTGGGCTTCTCCTTCATCTATTTTAAAGAATATTAAAAGCAATCTTGCAACTTCTCTTACAGAACAAAATGATGATATTAATTTGTTTGGTGCTAATTATAGAACAACTTTAACTGATTTTGAAGGAAGGGAAGTTTCTGTGTTACCTCATTTATATAATACTATGTTAGAGAATACAGATGAGCTTTCTACAGATGTATTTAAAACTTTAATGATGTATGCTTCTGCTGCCCATGATTATGATAAATTATCTGGTATTGTAGAACAATTAGAATTAGGTAGAAATGTATTACATAATAGAAAAGTATTAACTACAAGAGGGGATTCTGCAGTAAAAGAAGTTTTAAATATTAATGGTGTAAAAACTGTAATAGAATCTGTATTACCTTTAAGTAGTACTAATATTGATAAAAAAATAGATGATTTCTTAGATAGCCAAGTATATGGTAAACATTTGCATGATAGTGGCTATACTGAATTATTTGGTACTAAATTTAATAGAAATAAAGTAGTAACAGCTTTATTAAAAACTTGTTCAATGGCTCAAATGGGTTTTAACTGGTTAGCTAATATTGCCAATGTTACTACAGGTATTGCTATGCAAAATATTGAAGCTGCTGCACATCAATATTTTACTCCTAAAACTTTAGCCTCAGCTGATGCAGAATATATTAAATTAATTCAAGGTTATTTAGGAGAACTAAATAGTAATATTAAAACAAATAAATTAGCTTTATTTGATGAATTATTTGATGTAAGACAAAATTTTAAAAGTAATTTAGCTACTTCTAAAAATAGTAACGCTTTTAAAAGATTATTTGGTAAAACTATAGCTTATTTAGGACAAGAATGTGGAGACCATTGGCTATATAATAGAACTGCTATAGCTATGTGTAAAAACCAAAAAATATATCAAAATGGTAAAGAAGTAGGTACTTTATGGGATGTTTTAAAAATCAGAGATTTTAATAATCAAGGAATAAAAGAGATGTATATTGATGGTGATTATACTGATGAAAATGGTAATAAAATCACTGCTACTTCATTTGCAAGAAAAATAGCTCATGTGAATCAATCTTTATTTGGTATATATAATGAAGAAGATAAAGAAATGGCACAAAGAGTTATTTTAGGTAGATTATGTTTACAATATAGAAAGTGGATTAAACCTCAATTTAATAGAAGGTTCATGAAGAATCAATTTAATTATGATTTAAATGAATATGAAGAAGGTTATTATAGAACTATGGGAAGATTTATTGTAGATTTAATTAAAGGTAGAGATTCATTAGGAGTAGCTTGGGGAAATTTAAATAAAAATGAAAAGGCTAATATTAAAAGAGGTATAACTGAAATATTGCAATTTATGGCAGTATGGTGTTTTGCGAACTTAATTGAATGGCCTGATGATGATGAGGACAGAGCTTGGTATTTAAAAATGGTAGAATACATTGCTCAAAGAAGTACACATGAATTAGGTAACTTAACTCCATCTTTAACTATGGCAAATGAATTATTATCAACAGTTAAATCTCCTATGCCTTGTTTATCAGCAATTAATAATACTTTAAAATTTACTTGGGCTGCTATAAATCCTCCTATGTGGTTTGATGAAAAACAAAGTGGTCCTTTTGAAGGACATAGTACTTTATATTCAAGATTTTGGAAATTACCTATTCCAATTGTTTCTCAATATAATTCTTTAGATAGATTCTTTAATGACTTAGATAATTCTATTCAATTCTATTCAAGAAGTACTAATTAAAATAAAGGGTGATAGTTTTATAACTACCACCCTTATTTTTTTATTATATCATACATTTAAAGAAAATTTCTTTTTCTTCAGTAGACATATTATCAAATTCTTGTCTTGTTAATTTAGTTTCTTCAATATATTGTTTTTGTTGTTCATTTAATTTTTCATAAGCATATTTATTATGATTATAACTATTAATAGTAGCTTTTTTAGCTAATTCTTCTACAGTTATGGTATTTACATTTTGTTGTGCATACTTTCCTTTATAAATATTTCTAAAAGCATTATCAATATAAATTTTATTATTAAATAAGCTAGCTATTAAATTCCAAAATTCTTTAAAGAAAGATTTAATTCCTTTATCTTCAACTAAACTTTCTTGAGTTTGTACAAAATCTGCAAAGTTTTCAGCTAATTTTTCTTCTAATTCTAATTCTGAAAGATTACCAAATTCTTTTCTAGCTCTTTCTAATAAAGACTGTCTTTCTTTACTATTATATAAAGTATTAAAAACATAATGAAAACCTTCATGATAAGCAGTTCCTGAAACAGCTTGATTTGATAAAGTAATTATTCCTTTATAAAAAGTACCATAAGAATCCCCATTAGTAGTTTTTATTAATCCTTCTACAATTTTAATAGCATTATCTTTAGTTAATTGTGGTAATATTCTAATTAAGGTTGACACTTCTTTATTAAGGTCTATTGGTTTAGTTGAATTATTAGAAGTAGATACTAAAGAATTCTTTTTTCCTAATTTAGTTTGAATAAATTTATCTTTAGCTTCTTTAGTTTTTAAAGTTCTATTTAAAGCTTTTAATTGCTTTAAAACATTTACAGCTTGTGAAACATTTGTTTTACTTAATAATTCAATAGATTCATTAGACAATTCCTTTAAAATAGCATTAATAACTGCATTATTACCTGCTTGCTTTGCTAATACTTCAATAATATTATCTCTATTAATAGCAGTTTCATTAGTAGTTTGTTCTTCTTGTTTTTCTAATTCACTATCTATACCCTCTTCTATAGAATCCATTGCAGTTTGATTTGAAGTAGCTTCTATCATTTGAGCTGTTTTAAGGTCTAATAAATCAAATTTACCATCAGTATCATAGAAAGAATAAGTACCAAAATCAGTAGAATAAAAAGTCCTACCAACAAATTCTTGTTCAGGTGAAAGTGCCATAATTTTATCAAGAATTTCATCTTCAAAAGCTCTTAAAGTATAAGTTTTACCTTTATAATTAAAATTAAGTATTTTTTTAGAACCATCCTTATTTACAGCATAATTCATTTTAAAATCACCATTTGCATTACTATAAGTATGTACATTATAATAATTTGAAGGATTAGAGGCTACATCTTCTGTATATTGCTTATATTGATTTCCTGTTACAATTTCATGTTTTGTAAGATTATAATAGCCAAAAGGAGTACTTATTATTTTATTATGATAAGAATCTTCCTTAATATCATCTACATTAATATTATGAGCTATAATATATAAGTTAATTAGAGTTCTATAAATCTTAATTTGTTTTTCTATGTCTTTTAATGTTTTAGCTTCTTCTAATCTATCTTCAATTGGAATAATCTTACCTTCTTTTGTAATAATAGCACCTTTTTCTAAATCCATATTATAAAGATAATTATGGCCATTTAAGTTAATAGTAACTATTTTAAAATTATTAATATCAAATTCATGATTAGTTGCATTAGTAGCCTTTCTTAAATTACCTGCTTCTTGTGCCTTATTAGCCCTTTCTCTTAATAATTCTTCTTTACTTTTACCTTTAGGACTTTTTGCTTTTTGTTCTGTTCCTTCAATAATAGGATTAATTATTACCCAATCATTTATAGTATAATGTTCTCCTTTCTTTAAATTAGTTTGAGCTACTTCACCAATTATACTATTATAATCTAAGTTAGTACCAAAAGCATTTTTACTATCTAATAATCTATAATCAATATTAAAAGGAACTTCTTTATTCTCAATATCTTTAGGATTTTGTAAAAATATCCAATCTTTTTCATCCTGTTTTAATATTGCTATATTTCTTACTTTACCCTCTTTATTGAAGTTTACTGTAACATTTTGAACATTAAAAATTTGTCTAAATTTCTTTTTCCATTCAATAACATTAGAAGGAGAGGGCAAATTTTCTAATAATTCTGTAGCAATTTTATCTAAAGTAGTATTGGCTTGAGATTGATAATATCTCATAGAAATAGGAACAGGATAATATTTTCTTAATGGGTCTGAAGTTTCAATTAATAAAAATGGCTGTCCTTGTTCTACATCAATAGGATTTAAAACTTTTCTTTCTTCTAAATTTCTAGCTCCTCTTTTTTGAGTCCCATCCATTCTTATTATAGTATTCCCATTTTCATCCATTAAAGCTACTCCTATTTTAGGAGTATTTTGTTTAGTTCCTTGTGAAGTTTGTGTACTTGCAATATCATTTAAAGTATTTCTTTTATTAATCTCTAAATAATGAGGTTTTCCAATTAAACATTTAGCAATACTACTTGTGACATTAGGAATAATAACTAAATCATTTTCTGAAGTATCTTCTGCAACAATATTAGAATACTTATCATAAAATTCTTTTAAACCTTTATAATGAGAAAAGTTTACATCTTTAGGATTAGGTAAGTCTGCTACAATTTGTCCATTTTCGTCTATGGCTAATAAAACTGGAATACCTGCTTTTTCATTAAGGGATTTACTAAAGGCAAATCTTACTTTATCTTTAGGTTTATAAGAATGATTATTTATTCTTTCAAATACACCATGCTTCTTTAAAAATTTATAAATAACTTTATGAATAGGATTTTTAGAGACTTCATAATAAGGAGCATCATCCCCTCTTTCTCTATGAATTTTATATTCTGAAGTATTACTTCTCCAATAATCATATATATTACTAATAGGAGCTTCTTCACTTTCTTGACTAGCTTGAGAAGATAAAGTACTTTGTGAAGGATTATCTTCTACATTTTTATTATCTTCTGTAATATCTTTTTCACTTTGTTCCTTAGATTTAATAGGATTTAAAACTCTTTCATTTATATCTTTTTTATCTTCCTCAGTATCAATAGGAGATTCTTTTTCTTTATTTTTAGTATCTTGAATATCAGGTTGAGATAAAAGTCTTAAAGCTTCTTCTTCAATGATTTTTAAGGCATCATTTTGTGAAAAAGAAATTGCTTTTTCTGTTTGAAGATGTAATATATCTTTTTTATTACCTGTTGGGGTTAAATCATCATACATAAGACTTAAATATTCTTGTATACCTTGAAATAAAGCTTTTATTAAAGGAGATTTATTTATTGTATTATCATCAAAATATGTAAAGATATATTTAAATTCTGGCTGATTTGTTATTGAATTTTTTCCTACATATTGAGAAGGTAAAAATACTCTAGAAGTTTTAAAATCATATCCTATAATAAGATTTCCTAATTTAATAAATTTATATTGAAAACGATTTAAACCAATTTGTGGATAAGTATAAATAGAAATACGACAATTTTTGAAAATATATCTTACAGCATTTTTATAATTATTACCTACAGTATTTAAAGCATCATCTGCATCAGAAATAGGTTTAGGTTGTTCTACTGGGTCTATTCCTTTTGTTTGTTTAGTATCAGAATTAGTATCTTGTTGTTCTGCAGAAAAACCTCGTTGTTCTTCTTCATCAAGTTCTGGTTTAGTAGCAGCATCAGCTTTTTTACCTTCAGCTAATTCTTCTTCACTTAAATTAGGAGATTCATCTTTTTGTCTTTGTTTTTCATTAGCTTTTCCTGCATCTAATTCTCCATCATCTAAAGTAGGATTTTGAGCATTTAAAGCTTCCTGTACTTCTTTTTCAGCATTTTCAACTTCCCCTTCTTCAATAGCACTAGTGTCAGCTGTAGCAGTAGAAGCTTCATTAGTTTCTTCAGTCATATTTTTTTCATCTTCATCTAAATCAATGCCTTGTAATCTATCTTGTTCTGCTGCTGCTACTTCATGAATAGCTTCTGTTTCTTCTCCTTCTTCTAATAACTTAGAAGTTTCAAAAAGTAATTTAGAAGTTTCTTCTTGTAAATTATTAAAATCTTCTTCTGATAATTGATTTTCTACAAGAGGGTCAAATTGATATAATTCTGAAGTAATGTCTAAAATATCATCTATTGAATCAGCTTTCTTTGCACTGTTTAAAACATTGTTTTTAATAGCATCAGCTGTTTCTTGGGGGAAAGCACCATCTTCTACTTTCTTTTGTAGTAATTTATTTAAAATATTAATAGCTTCTTGAAGTTTTCTTGCTTTTTTAACTTTATCTTTAGCTTCTTGAGATATGTCAGCATCTTTTAAATATTTATCATAATCACCATTTAAATCAGTATTAATATGATTATTTATATCAAATAAAGAAGAATTTAAAAGCCTATTATTTAATTCTTGTTTTTCTTGTTTGCTTTGTTTATTCTTATTTTCATTATCAATATTATCATGTTCCTCTTGTAAAGAAGAAATATTAGTAAGATATTCTATTAATTTAGAATTATACATATTAATACTTTTATTTAAAGAGGCAGTATCTTTATATAATTGTGCTGTATTTACTCTATCAACTTCTTCCAATCCATTTTCTTGAGATAATAATAAAGAGGCAATTTGTGAAGTTTTATTAGGATTTCTTAATAAAGCATTAAATTCATCATTAGATTTTCCTTTTAATTCTTCTAATTCTTTTATAAAATCTTTTCTTTTTTCTGCACCTTTATCTTTATCTAATAATTCTTTATAATTATCTAATTCTTTTGAAGTTTCTTTATATTCCTCAGAATCTTTATCAAGTTCTTTTAAATCTTCTTCAAGTAAAGAAATTCTTTCTGATATATATTTATGTAAATTACTATTATCAAAATCATCAACATTAAGTAATAAATTAGAAATGACAGTTTGTAATTTTTTATTTAAAGTTCCTGACATTTCTTGTACTCTTTGATTCCAATTATCTATTTGAGCATGTCTAAAATTTAATTCTCCTAATATTTCATTTTCTTCATCAAGACTACGAAATCTACCATTAAATAATTGTTTTAATTCTCCTTTATGTTTAATATAGGAATTAAGAGCATTATTAAATTTATCTACTTGCTTTTGAATTTCTTCTTTTACTTCTTGTGAAGATTTTTTATTACCCATATCATCAATATATGGTCCTATCCAAGGCTTCTTAGAATTTTTATAAATATTACTAATATCATTAGAAATAGTAGTGAGTTGAGCTTTTAAAGATTCTTTTTGTTGATTTAAAGATTGTATTTTTTGATTATTAGCAATATCTTCATTTTGAGCTTCTGCATTTTTAGTTTCCTCAGCAATTTGATTATCAATATCCTGTATTTTATTTTTTATTTGAGCAGCTTGTTTATTTTTCTCTTCTACTTGTTGCTTTTCTTGTTCATCTAATTCTTTTGAAGAAGTTAATTCTATTAAAGCATTAATATCTTCTTCAGATTGAGGTATAGTAGCATTAATAAGGGCTTTTAAATCCTCCATTCTACCTGCTTCATCAAACATATTAATATCTGAGAATAATTGTGCAAATTCACTGTCTAAATAAAGTTTTTTATCACCATCTTCAACAGCTTTTTGCATAGTATTAGCATAAGTTCTATTTCTAATTAAACCTTTATAATATTTTTGTAAATCTTTTTTATTACTAATTCTATCATTTAAGTAATCAGAAACATAATTATATCTTTCTCTTAAATTTTTAGCATCTTTTACTTCATTCCAAATACCTCCATTATAAGAAAAATTTTTTCCGTTATACATGGGCATACCTAAAGCACCTGTTAAACCACCAATTAAAAATTGTTCCCAAGTATTACCATTACTAAAAGTATCAATAAATTGGTCAGCCATAGCTGTTAACATATTATTTGTTTCAGTTTCTGCCTTTCTATTAGTGTTAGCTTTATAATAATTTTCAACTTCTTTTGTATAATATCTTGTAGGAACATCTGAAGCATATTGTTGCAATGCTTCTTCAGAACCTTCTGATATTATAGGTTTAAGTCCTGCTTTCACAATAGTTCCTTTACCTAATTTATCATAAGTACCATTAGCTAGTCTTTTAATATTTAATGCACTAGAATTTGTTCTAAATCCACCTCCCCACATTTTCGCAAATTGAAGAAAGTTTGATGCTGTTAATATACCAAGGTTAGCTACCAAATCCACATTACCAGCTGTAGCAGCATCTTCATTAATTTTTATTTTAGTTTTTTCATAGGCATTTTTTTCTTTTTCTAATAAATATTGAGCATCTGGTGAATCTCCATATTGTGCTTTAATCCTACTAATTCTATCATTATATTCAGCATCAAGTTTAGCCATATTCTTACTGATAAAGTCATTTTTGGTATTAAGAGCTTCTATACTACCTTCACCAAATGCACCTGAAATAGCACCTACTAAACCTTGAACTTCATTATTTAAAGCTGTTGTAGCAACTTTACCTTCAGTTCCTGCTGCCTCTAAAGCTTCCTTAGTTATACCAAATATTTTTTGAAGTTTATTGGATTCACTAACTGCTTTTCCTAAAGATGAAATAGGTTTAGACCATACTGCACCAGAATAAAGTGCGCCTACAGTAAAACCAAGATTTTTAATTACTTTATCTGCCCAAAAATTCATTGAACCAAAATCAAAGTTTTCACTTTCTCCTTGGGTAGTATAATAATTAGGTAACATTTCTTCTGACATTTTTGTAATAGCATCCATTGCATTAGTAATAGGATTATCCCAAAAACCAGACCAAATTTCACCAGAAGTATATTGTTTTTCACCAGTAGCTGCTTGGATTTGCCTTGCTCCCATAGTAGCTAAACCAGTAATAACACCAATAGTACCATCAATAAAAGTAGTTCCAGCAGTAATAACTCCTTTACCTATGCCATTTGCTAATTGAGTTATCCAACTTTGATTTTCAGCTCTTGTATCTTGAATAGAACTATCAGTAGGAGCTACTGCAATATTATCATCATAATTAGATTGTCCTAAAGAAAAATTAGAAGTTCTTTGAGGAGTAGCAACAGATTGTGCAGAATAAAAAGGAGAGCCTGCTTTAGTTTGTTTATTAAGATTTGAAGCTTGTCTTAATGGGTCAATAGGTTGACCTTGATATAAATCAGCATTTCTTATTCCTTTTAATCCTACAGGACCTGTTTCTTGAATATTTTTTATTTCTTGTTGAGTTAATTTATTACTTGCCATAATTAATCATTATCATAAGTTTTATCTGTAGATGTATTTACTTCACCATAAGCATTGTTAATAGTGTTGTAAATAGCTCTTTGATATTGTGCTATAGTATTATTTATATATTGTTGTTTTTCTGCAGCAGTAGCATTCTTAAATTCAGGATTCTTTTCTATATATTCCTCAGCTTTATTATAATTATTTAAATATTCATTATAAGCTGCTTCAACATTATTACTAATAGATTTAGGTTGTACTAAATAAGTTTGAGTTTTATTCTTTGCATCTTTATATTGTAATAATATTCCTTGATTAGAAGAATGTTGCTTATCACCTGCTAATATAAATAATTGAATACTGTTTTCATTGATTTTTTTATCTTCTTTTGAAGTAGCTAAACCATTCAATAATCTTTGTTTTTCTTTTTCAGACATTAAAACAGGTTTACCATTTTCACCATTAATTTGTATTTCTCCTCTATTATTTCCTTTTTCAATTTTAATAACAGATGAAGAAGATAATATTCTTGAAATAGTTTCTTTTCTTTTAGTAGGATTATAAGTAATACCTGTAATTTTATAATTTCCTAAAGCTTCATTTTTATGATAAGCTATTGCATTTTGAATTCGATTTAAAGTATTACCTACTACATGAGAATTAGCAGTTAATCTTGTCATAGCAGGTTTTAAAACTGTATCATATTTAGCAGCTAAAAATTCTTTTTGATGTTTAGTTTTTCCTTGGGCAACAAAAGCTTGTTTAGTCAATAAATTTTTATTCTTATCAAAATATCTTACTGTAATCCAACCATGTTTCTTTACATCTGAAGGAGAAAAACCAGCCATAGGAGAGTGCATATGCATTATTTCATCAGGTTCTTTTAATTTAATTAAATTATTAGTAGTAACCATATGTCCTTGATTAGGATAATAATTAAGATTTAAAGCTTTTAAATCATTTTCAATAGAAGATTTGTCTCCACCTTCCACAGCAGTATCTCCTAACATAATATCTACTGTATTAAGATTACCTAATGATTCTGTTGTAGGAGTAGTATTATTTTGAGCATTTGCTAAAGCTTGTTTTTCCATATCAAACTTTGCTTTTAATGTTTCCAATGCTACATTTTGTCCATAATCATCTGACACAATTTGATGAGTATAAGAACCTAAAGCACCCATTGCACCAAGTTCTCCCATACCTCTTAATCTATTATAAACATTTCTACCATAATCATTTAATTGATGATTTTCATCATAAATAGATTTCCAATTAGTAAAGCCTGAACCTTCAATTGATTTATTAATAATAGAATTTAAGAAAGAATCATCTTGTAATAATTGCTGTTTAATTTCATTAGAAGTTAATCCTGTAAATCTCTTTAAATCTACCTTATATGGTAAATTTTCTAAAGATTTTAAATCACCTTCTTCAATACTTTTAGCATAAGCAGAAGCTAAATCATGGACTTGTTTATAAATTAATGAACCATCTACAGTATTACCTATATTATATTCTGGGTCTTTAATAAGAGCATCAATAGTAATATTATTAGGATTGTTTTCAAACATTAAATAAGGATTAGTACTATTTAATTTAGTAACATTATCCTTTAATTGTAATACTCTTTTATAAGCATTTATAATAGGAGTTATAGCACTAGCATAATCTTTTTTCAAGCCTAATAAAGCACCCCTATTTTGCATAGTCATACCTTGACTAAAATCTTCTACTGCAGTGTTTAACCTATCAGCATAATCTTGATACATTTTTGCAGCAATAGGATTAGTTTCTTTATTAATAAGATTTTTCCACATATCAGTTTGTTGTGATAAAGATGTTATATCTTTTTCTGCTTGGTCATAAGCTTGTTTATAAAGCAAAAAAGGAGCTGCAATATCTTGAAAAGATAATGGATTATATGTTGAATTTACATTTAAAATCATAATTATTTATTTTTTTTATTTAATGCTTTAAGAATAGTTTTTCCTTGTTTTGATTTAGGTTGTATGCCTGATAATTTTAATAATAAAGGATATAATTTAGGATTAACTGTACCATAAGTACCTGCTAAAACATTAAATAGATTTTGGTTAAAAGCAAAATTTTCTTTACCAATATTTTGTAAAGAATTACCAATATTAGTTAAAGCTTGGCTTCTTGCAGTGTCTGCTGCTAATCTTTCTTGATATCTTAAGGAAGCAGCTGCTTGTCTTAAAGCATCACTTCTTTGTAAAGCTGCAGCTTTTTGCTGAGCATTAAATTGACTAGTTTGATTTGCTACTTGTGAATTATATTGATTAGTACCTCTATTAAATTCTCCTACTCTAAATCTTTGTTCATCATTAGCTTTCATAGCTTGTAAATACGCATTACCTAAAGCTTGTTGAGTATTATAGTTAGCCATAATAGCTGAAGCTAAAGCTGTTCCTCTATTATAACCACTCATATTATTAATTTGACTAAGAGAAGTATTTCCTTGTTGTCTTAATTGATTAGCAATATAATTAATATCATAAGGATTATATTGTTGATAATCTCCTATATAACTTCCTCTTATAGGATTATAAGCTTCTGTAATAGCAGCTCTTCTTTCTAATTCATTAGCTTCATTATATTCTGGTCTACTAAATACTCCTGCCATTAATGGCAATAATCCTGCATACCTTTGCCATGTTGGTTGTCCTTGTATTTGGTCAAAAATAGAAGAATCATCTTCAAATTTTTGAGGAGTTTTTTCTTCTGAAGAAGTTAAAGGTTCAGTTGAAAGATTTGAATTACTTGGAGAAGGCTGTTCATTTGATTGTGAATTAAAAGAATTAATATAATCATTATAACTTTTAAAAGTAGTTGGAGTTAAAGAAAAGTTACCAAACCTATTATCTTCTCTATATAATCCAGTTGCTAAAATTGCAGGAATTGCAGATTCACTTCTACCAGAATATTTGCTTAAAGCTTGTTGATATTTATTAAAAGCTCTAGGATATTTTCTTAAAGCATTTGTAAAAGCATTATATTGATTATTAGTAATTCCTTCTTGTCCATAATTACTTGTTAAATTATAATCATAAGGAATATTTCCTGCAAGATTTGAAGGTTTGAATCTATTTTGATATTGATTAAATAAAGAATCATAATCAAAATTTTTATCAAAATCTTTATAATAATCTTCTTCACTTAATAAATTTGTAGGATACAATGATGGTATCATTTGACCCTTTTCAGCAAATATATTTACTTTTCCACCATATTTATATTGTTTTTGATTTCCTTGTAAAGATTGTAACATTTGCATTTCTTTAGGAGAAACACCTTGAGAAGAGCCTTGTAAAGATTGTGCTACTATTTGTTGTAATGCTGCATTTTGTAAATCTTTCTTTTGTTTTTCTTGTTCTTGAGATTGTTGTAAAACTTGCATTATAGAATCTAAACCTCTTTTACTAATAGGGTCTAAGGGTCTTTCTTCACTTTCTTTATTTGCATATTTTGCTACATCAGCAAATGTTTCTCCTTTTAATTTATATTGTTTTTTTAGTTCATTAGGAACTTCAATTCTATTAGAAAAAATAAAATCTTTATAATTAACTTCACCCTCTTCAACAAGATTTGGAGTTCCTTGAGGGTCAACACCTACTTGAATGCCTTCATTAGGATTTTCTTCATGAGTACCACCTGTATTATAAGTAATAACTCCATTATTAATATCATTAAAATCAGTATTTAATTGTCCTCCATTTGCTGCAATATTACCAAACAAAGAAGCATTCATTCTTTGATTATTAATAGCATTTGAAGTAACTAAATCCTGCCTTACATTATTTTCATTTATTAAATTATTAATCTTTTTAGTTTCTCTTCTTGCTTTTCTATTAGCAGCTAAAGAACCAAATATTGAAGATAAAGTTCCTGCTCCTGCTCCTGCTAAAGCCCCCCAAGGACCTCCTGCTGACATACCCGCTCCAGCACTAGAAGCAGAATTCATTAATGCTTTCCCAATATAACTACCCTTAGAATTTAATAAATCACTTTTCTGTATTGCATTAAAAGAAGTAATATTATTTAATTGATTATATAAATCATCAGTATTAGAAGCTCCTATATTATTATCCATAATACTTTTATTAGTTTCAATACCATTTTTAATTGCTTTAGCTTTTTGAGTTACTTCATTAGTTTGTGCTATTGCATCAGAAATAAGTGAAGAAGCTCCTCCTATAGCTGCTTGTAAATTAAAATTAGAAGATTTATTTTCTCCACCATTATCATTACTTAAACTTGAATCTAAAGGTTTTACAGGAGTATCAGCACCTTTAATACCTTCTGTTACAGACATATCTGTAGGAGATATTCCAATACCTTGCTGAGGTTTAATTGCATCAATATTTATTTCACCACCACCTAAAAATAAATTATAAGGAGTTGGGTAATGAAAATTATTTAAAAAAGCCATTAATTTGGCTGTATTATATTTGTTCATTTTTAATAAATTTTATATTTGCAAAATTATAAATTATATCTTTATTAAACTACATCATAATAAAAAAAGTAACATTATATTTTACTATAATGTTACTTTAAAAACTATGGTAAATAATAAGTTACATCAAAATCATAAAATTGAATATATTTTTTATATTCTCCTGTTAAAGTAATTTTAGACCAATTATTTCTAATCTTATCTCTAGCAATAAATTGATTATCATTTCTTAAAGGATATCTCCAAACTCTAAATTTTTCTCTAGCTCTATTAGCATTATGTTGAATTGATTGATAATCATTTGATATTGATATAGTATTAAAAGGTTTATTATTTGAAGTATTCATTAAAGACATTTCTTCTTTATAAGAAGTTCTAAAATTTATAGTATCAAATATTTTATCAAATTGAAAATTCTCATTAGCTATTAAAGTAATAGAATATAAATTATCATTATATGTTTTTTTACTACTATTAAGATTATAAAAATTATAAGATGTATTAAGTATAATAGGAAAATTCCTTAAAGTTTTTAAATAAGCAGTATCACTATAATCAAAAAAGCCTACAAAAGTATTTAAAGCTTCATTAAAGCATAAACAATCTTCTCCTCTTTCTCTACTATTATCTAATATGTATAAATCTTCATTATAATCATCATATACACATTTAAAATTTTGAATAGAACCTTTTTTAAACCAAGATTGCATACCTTTAGTAGTAGAAACATTATTAACTTCTCCTGTAAAATTAATTAAAGTTTTTGTTTTAGTATCAATAAAATATAAACCATGCTTTGTTTTAGTAATGGTATTATAATTTGAAGTACCATAACAATCAGATAAAACTGTAAAACCATCTACTTTTTCACTATTTTTAAATTCTACTGGAGTACCATCATTTGTAGCAATCTGTATTCTTGAATTAAAATTAATTCTTGAAATTGCCTCATCTTGAATAGTTAATAATATATCATTAATACTATTTATTGAAGTTAAAGACCCATATAAAGGATTTAAATCTACAAAACTATTATAGTTAATATGTTGAAAAGTATCAATTAAAGTACCAGATTGTTTAGTATTACTAATTAAAATTTGATAAGGAAAATTATTTAAATTCTCACTTTCAGGAGAAGAATAACTAAAGAAATTATTATGCTGAGAATAAACATCATTAATTAAATTAAAGTTAGTATCATTTATATTTAAATAATTAGTTTTATTTATATCATCAGTTCTACCATCTAAATTTATTCTACTTTCAACAAAGAAAGAAGCTACATTAATATTTTGATTTATATCTTTATTAGTATATGGAAAAGATTTTAATATAGTTGCTTTTTGAAAATAAGTATCTCCCTGTTGTGCTTGAATAGTATTCAAAAATATATTTATAGGATATAATTTACTAATAGGAATCCAAGTAGAGTGAGTTCCAACATAATCTGAATGAGAACCCCATTTTCCACCATATTGATTTGTAGGAATTCTTTGTATTTCTACTATAGGATAATTTAAATTATTAGGTCTTTCTTCTTTATGTTCAATAAATTTATTATTATCATAAAGTAAATATACCTGTTTATGAGTATTAATCCATAAAACAGGACTTATTTCTTCTTTAAAAGAATCATGTATTAAAGATAATAATTCCCTATTTTCATCTTTAACAAGTAAATGAGAAGTTGTTTTATATTTAATAGGAATTACATCATTTCTTGAAATACTTGAAGCAATAGCCATATTGCTATTATAAGGAGACGCTGCTACAGAGATTCCTAAAGTAATATAACTATTTTCAGCTCCTTCATTTTTTGCTGAATAAGCATATTGCATAAAAGTATTACCTATTTTAGGAGCTTCTTGCATTTTTCCTATAAGATTATAACTTCCTTTATATAATAAATCAGTATTACAATTATATATTTTACCATTAAAAGAATATTTATCTATTGAATTATTTACAATTCTTATAGAGGATTTAAAAGGATTTAAAATATTAATAGGAAGAGATGTTTCTCCTAAATCTAATACATTTGAAATAATTTTACTATTAAGTTCTGTAAGTCCAGTAATAGTATCTTTATTATCAATAACAGAAGAAATATCAGAATTTAAAAATTTTCTATTCCACAAATAAGTTCTATAAGAACCAATAGCTCCCCTTGCTCTTGCAGAAGATTTTTTAGAAGAAGAATTAGCATCCCACATTATATTATCTTCAGGACCACTACCATCCTTTGCACCTCCCCAATCTTTTATAGAAGCTAATGGAAGATAGTCTTTTATATATAAAAATGAAGTTAAAACATTCTCTGAAAACCAAGGATTAGATACTCCTAATATTTTACCATAATAAGTATTTCTATAAATATTTTTTAAATCAATATTTACATCATATTTCAAAGAATTTTTTTGTAAAAGTTTTATAGGTTGTATTTGAATATTATCTTGTTTATCTAAGAAATTTAAAAAGTTTATTTCAGGAGTATAGATATTATAATATTGATTATCTCTTATAAAAACATCATTGTAAATACTAAAATCAATTTTATTAATTAAAGCACTATCTTTAATAATAGTATCATAATTTAATCCTACTGTTATAATATCTTCTATAGTATCTTTATCATTATTATTATTAGTTTTATTTTTTTCTGTTACAGCAGATAAGACTTTTTTAAAATTAAAATTATTTACAGTATTATTAGTATCTTCATTATAATTATTTTTTAATAAAGATTCCCAAGCCATATAAGCTACTAAAAATCTATCCTTTTTATCAATATATTGTAATATTTTATCAAGAGCAATATCAAATTGTTGATATGCTTTTTCTGTTCCATTAAAATATGGTTTTATTTGATTTAAAAAATCAATAGTAATAGTTTCTTGATTAAAATTGGGTGTAGATAATCCTGTTATAAATTTAATTGTTTTATATTCATAATTTGAAATAACAGGAGCTTCTTCAATAGGAATAGAAATAAAAGCTGAATCAGTATTTAAAAATTTAAGAGCATAATTAATTTTAAAAGGACTAGTGGTATTATCATGAGTCATAGCATCATAGCTTACTATAATAGGTAATAAACTAATATAAGAATCTGTTATTTTAGTCTTAGAAGAATCTATTCTCTCATTTAAAGAAACTTTAATACCAAATAAATTAGGACTAATATTTGTAAGTTTTTCTGATATACTATCCTTTACTTTTATTCTATTCAATAAGTAAGAAGAGTTATTTACCATTTCACCATTTTTATATAAAGAATGTTCTAATGGATAGAAATATAAATTTGCATACTTATCATAATTAGCAATTTCTGTTAAAGGAATTTGTTCTTTCTCATGGTCTATTGTAACATTATTTTGGCATTCATTAAAGATAATATCATGATGAGTATAATCATTATAAGTTAAACCACTTGTATTAAATCTATTCTTAATACTAATAGGTTTACTATTTTTGTTATTATTTGTAGGTAAAAAAGGTCTTACTAAATAATCAGTTATTGTTTCTGATTGTTGTTGTAATCTCATAATAGGATTATAAATACAAGGAGTTAATAACCCTTGACCAAAACAAGACCAATCATTTGTAGTAGGTTCTACCATCATTAGTCTAAACCTACTTACATTTTTTAATTTTTCTTTTAAAACTTCATCATTAATATTATTTAATACATTAGACATTAATGTAGATTCATTAAAAGAAATGTAAGATAAATTATAATTACCATTTACAAATTCATTTAATACTTCATTTTTTAAATTTTGTAAATAAATTACTTCACTTAATTCTCCTGTATTAAATTGAAATTGAATACCTATTCTATAAGTTTCTCCTTTTTTAAAAGTTAATATTTCATCAGAAGAATGATTTAATAATCCCTTATAATCAGTTAATTCTTTAATAGAAATATTATTGTTTTCATTATTTTTAAAACATAAAGATAAATTCTCATTTAAATAAGTAGATATTAAATCTTTTTCTTTATTTGATAAATAATATTTTGTATCTTTTTTATAATTACCTAAGAATAAAGTATTGTCTTTTTCATAAATAGTATTAGCTATAATATTACCATTATTTAAAAATAATAACTTTGTAAAATCATAATTTTCTCCTATAGTACCAGTGTCTGATATAGTTATATCAACTTTTTGTGGACTATTATTTAAAGGTTTATCTAATGTTACTTCTTTTACTAATCTACATTTAATAGTGCCATTTAAAGAAGTTCTTTCTAAAGCATATAATCTTAAATATTCATAATTAGGATTTATATTTTTAATATTAATATTAAAAGAGCAAGTTACAGTTTTATCATTAGCTATACCCTGTGATGTAGAAATATAATTTAAAGAACTATAATTAATTATGGGAGTTTCATTTTCATATTTATTAAAATAAGTATAACAATATTGAATAACACCTGCTGTAAAACTACCTACACTTAATGTTTTAGTTACTGTTATTTCATCTTCTAATGAATCTATAATTTTATTAAAATCAAATTGAGAATTGGCAGTAATATAATTACTTTCTAATTCTCCATATTTATATACTTTATTAATATTAATACATCTACAAGGATTAAGTCCATCTACCCAATATACTTTTTGACTTTCATCATTTTCTTTATAAGCAATACTTTTAATAGGATAATTAAAATTAAAATTTAAATTGCCTATATATAATAAATTAGCTCTAAGTTCATTATTCCATAAAGTAAAGGAATCTGAATCTTCTGCTATTTCATAAAATCCTATTTCATAATTTGGTATTAATTCTTTACCTTCATATAATACCCAAATACAACTAAAGTTAGTTGTTTCTGTAGAATAAATCGAAAAAACAACTATTTTATCTTCTATTTTTTGTACTCCTATTATATCTCCTAAGCTTTCATTAAATTCAATATTTTCATTATTTATTGTAATACTGTCTACATTTCGTAACAGTTTTATAGGCTTTAAATCTGGTTCTTTACTAAGACATAATAAAGAAGATTCTTTATCAATAGATATTCTTAAATTATGTAAGTTAAAAGCATATTTAGGAGAAAAATTATTTACTGATAAATCTTGTTGTATTCCTTGTATTTGAAAGAGTTGTTGCTTCTTTTCCATTAATGTACCCTCCAATGTTCTTTAGTTCCATTATATTTAAATCCTGAAGAATGCTCATTGTTTCTTCTTATTGTTTGATTCCACATATTACTAATAGATTCCATTTCATCTATTGATGGCATAATTAACTCTGAAGAAGCTTGTCCAACTGCCCAACAATATTCTTGTTGTAAATTTTGTAATACATTACCATTGATTTTACCTTCATCAAATAAAGTAGTATAGCATTGTAATTTTATATAAAGTTCTAATGCTGTTGGAAAAGAACTATTGTCTGGGATTAAAGGATAACCTTCTTCATCTACTAACATTGCTCTATAAGAAATTTCAATAGGAATATCTTTAGTTGAAGTGAAAATAACCTTACCTTGAATTTTATAAGTTGGGTCTGCTCTATTTTCATTTTTATTTTCTGATAAATGAAAACTATCAGTAGTATATCTATAACAAATATAATTGTTATTAAAACAAGCTCTTACTTGATTAATATCAATAAAATCACAAGGTAATAAACCTCTATAGTTTTCAATATTTATAGTTGTTATTTTTTCTTCATATAAATTTGGGATTCCAATAATTCTTATAAATCTCTGAGCATAATTAACACATCTCTCTAATGTTAATTTTTTTAATAATGGATTATCTAATAAGTTATCCATTATTTCCCTTATTGTAATATATTCCATTTTATTAAGTTTTATATACGTCTAATTCTCCATTATAGTATAATTCATGAATCTTCTTTTTTAATTCTCTTTTTAATCGAAAAGCCATAAAATTAGTATTTTTATAAAATCTATGATAATGTGAAAAAACTGCTTTTATTAAAGTAGGTCTATCTAACCTAACAAGAGTTTTATTTTTATAACATTCTTCATCTTCTTGCCATAAAGTATAAGTAGCATTCCAATCTACTGGTTTATTAGTATATACTTTATTATTTCTTAAATAAACCTTAGTATCATATTTAACTAAATAAAGTATTCCTAATTTTTTAGGAAAATCTATACTACTTTCTGTTAATAAAATATTTACTATCTCTAAATTAACTTCTTTAATTATTGTATAAAAAGTAGCCTCATCTACATTTTTCTTACCATAAAATTTATTTCTTCTAATTTCTTGAAAAATCTTTTTAATATTAAAAGAATTTGTAATTTTATGATGCTTGGTTTCTTTTCTTTTTAAAAATTTATCAATATTAAATTTAGACATCTAATTGTTTTTGTAAAGCATTTTTAGCATTTCTAGCTACAAATGTAGCCAATGTTGATTGGTCATCTTTAGCATTGTTTTCATCATCTTTAGCTAAATAAAGATTTGATTTAAGTATTTTACCAACTAATTCTATTAAAGGAGTTATTAAGGCTTCTTCTAATGGAACTTCTTGGTCTAAAATATCACAAGAATTTCCATTTTTATCACAAGCTAAATCAAAAGCTTTAGTTGGTTCTTCAAATATTCCCCTATATTGAATTTGTTTTAAATACTTATATTGAGGATTAGAAGATTTTAAATAAATATAATTATTAGATTCTGTAGCATAAATAATATTTTTAAGCCATTTATTATGTCCTACAAATCTAAATCTTTCTTTTGAAATAAATGTTATTTCAGAATCACTAAAATAATTTAAAGAATAAACAGTAGCACCCTCAATTAAAAGGTCTGGAACTTTATTTTTAGTTTTTAATAATTGTCCTTTACATGGAATACCTTCTATAATATTTGTTTCTTCTAAATCTAAACATAAAGTTTGATAATTACTATCAGGAATATCTTTATTTTTATTTACATATTTTTGTTCTAATAATAATGCTCTTGTTTTATTAATTAAATATACAATATGGTCTATTGTATAATAACTATCATCAGAACTTAATTTGGCATTATCTAAACAAAAATAAGCTAATTCTTTATATGTTGTTGCCATAATTATAATCTATAAAACCTCTTGCAAAGATAATTAATATAATAATCTTTAACAAGAGGTTAATATTATTCTTGTATTCTATAATTGTTTTCTTCTGATATTCTTAAATCATTATTTTCAGTAAGTCTAATCATGATATCAATATTAAAAGCAAGGTCTGTTTCCTTATAAATCTTACATAATGTATTATCAGAAATAATAGGATAATCAATAGGACAATCTTTATTACAGCATTCTATAGCTTTATTTAATAATCTTAAATCTTCTTCAGTAATATAAACACTATAATGATTAATAAATGAATTAATAAAATCTAATACAATTATTTTCTTAGCTGCTTCAATACTACAATATCCTGTTTTTGATAATAAATCATAATAATTTTTTAGAGTTGTATATAAATGATAATCTTTAGTTTCCATTGCAGCCACACTTTTTAATTATAGAGGGATTATTTGATTTTGAAAGTTTTTCTACTAAGAGTTTAACTTGATTGAAATCTCCTACTTCAATAGCATATTGTAATAATTTTAAAGATAATATAGCATCTAATAATTCATCATTTATTTTACAAGAATTATTAAAAGAAGTAAATAGTTTTATAATATTTTTATATAAGTAATACCAATTAAAAATACAACCTACTATAACAGGAGAATCCTCACCACAAGGAATATCTGAACTAGGAAAACCTTCTGTAACTACATAAACATATAATAATTCATTATGTAAAGATTTGATTAATAATTCCTTTAAACTAATAGAATAATTAATTTGTTTAGTATGTAAATTATCTTTATAATAAATTACATTTTTATCATCTTTTGTAGGAATACTTTCATAAGTATATCCTTCTTTATTAGTAATAATTAGTTTTGAAATATAAACATCAGAAGTATAGGTTGGATTATTTATTGTAGCAGCTATTTTAATGCAATCTTCTGCTTTATTTATACTTAATTTAGTAAATTCTATCATACAATATATATTAAATAAATATAGGGAGAACACCAGTCCTCCCTATAAACATTGTTAAAGTCAAATGAAATAAGGTAGTACTTACCTTAAATTATTTATTATCAGCTACAATGCTACTTACACCTTTAAAGTTAGCAAGTGAAATAAGATAAGCATAAAGTTTCTCAGCAGGAGCAGTACCTGTACCAGCTGTAGTAATTGCAGTATTATGTGGGAAAACAAATGTCATATCTTTTTCAGATTTAGCAGCTTGAATACCATCACCTTCAAAGTAATAATGTACATTTAATACATCATAAGAAGTACTTGTGGTATTAGTATCAGTTACCAAATATTCTGTAGGAATATTATCAGGCCAACCTGCACCTCTATACATATCACCTCTATTACCAAGAGTAAAGTATTCAAGGTCAGCAATATCTTTAGCATTAGTAACTACATCAGAAGTATTAGTAACAGGAACTTTAGTACCAAATTCTGAAGCATCTTCAAATACTTCTTTATTAGGACCTACTATCCAAGTACTTTCTACACCTTCAGAGAGATTAACAATATCTCCTGTTACAGTAAGATTAATAGGAGCTACTTTCTTCAAACCTCTTCTCCAATTTTCTTCTGCACTTCTTGATTCTTTAATAGTTACAGCAGTTTCATTATAAGAGAAATAAAGTACTTGTTCTAATTCTCTAGCAAAAGCTTGCTTTAAAGCTAAGCACATTGCTTTATTGAAAGCTTGTCTTGTCATACCTCTAGTTACTTTTACTGCAACATCTTTGGTATAAACATCTAAATCACTCATGCCAATCCAATTTCTGAAAGTAAGTCTTAAAATACAAACTTCACCTACAGCTAACAAAGCTTCATCAGAAATTGTAAATACCCAAGATTTTAAATTTCTTACTTGAGACTTAGCTTTACCAGAAACTAAAGAAACTTTAAGAATTTTATCACCCTTAAATATATCAGTTCTATAAGCACCTTTAGCACCCTTATATAAACCAATAAATTCTTTCTTATTAGTAGCATCATAATAAAGACTACCACTGATTACTGCTGCTACTTTAGTAGCATCTTTTAAATTACCTGTGTCAATATTTTTGACAACATACAAATGTTGTACTTGATTTTGAGAAAAACTCATTATATTAAAATATTAAATTAAACATTAGTAGTAAAAACTACTTTTATTTTATTCTTGTTTCATTAAACCTTTTGAAATTAAAGCTAATTGAACTGCTCTTTGTAAGATAGGTCTATGTAAAGCTTCATGTAATTTACATTCTTGTTTAATAGAAATACCATTAATGGATAAATCTCCTATATTTGTTAAAATAATAGGAGAAGGTTTAGTCACATAATATAAGTAATAATTATACTCTCTATACTTACAAATAAGTTCTATTTTATTAATATCTGTTTCTATTCTTAATGCTCTTCTTTCATTAATTCCTCTAAAAGGATTATTAATAATCCTATGGAATTCATCTTGAGTAATAGGTACTACTTCCAATCTTTTATTTGCTAAACATTTATCATCAGAATTTATTTTAATTATTTCTAATGTAATAAACCAAACATCATCTGGTAATGAAATAATATAATCAGAATAATGTTCTGAATCTGTTATTAAATTACCATATTTTGCTTCATCATCTTGAATGTGTTCATAAGGATTTATAATAATATATGAATTTAAAGCATTTAAATATCTTCTTATTTCTTCTGAAGCATCATAACCTTCTTGCTTAGAATTTGTACCATTATAATAGGATAAAAGTATTTCTTCTTGAGCTTTAGTTAAAAATACAGACTTTTCATATTCATTTAAATTGATATCAATATTATTAGAAATATTGAAAAGAGTATCAAATTCATTACTAAATTCTTCTACTGTCATAATTATTATTGTTGTTGCTGTTGAGCAGTTGGAATAATACCAATATTAGTACCAGACATATTACCTAATTGAACTGCATCACCTAAATTACCAGAATAAGCAACCTTAGCTAATTCTACTGCTCTTTGAAGAATTTCTTCATGAATTTCTTCATCTAATAAACAAGTTAAACCTTTGTTAGGAGAAATTTCAGAACCTAATGATACAGGTGTTTCTTCATTATTTACTCCTCCTACATATCCTCTAATACTAAGATTTTCTGCACTAATAGGAATTAAAATAATAGGGGTAGGTCTTTTAATATATCTTAAATTATATTCTATAAAATCATTATTATAACCATAAATAAGTTTTATACTATTATGATTATTGATAGCTTTTGTCTGTATTTTCCAAGCTTGATTTTTAGTAGGTTGTTTAAATGGTTTAGACATCTTTTTAATATAATCAAGATTATCTAAAGGTTGAATTTGCAAAAGCCTTTCTTGCTTAGCCACTTCATCATATACTACTAATTCATCTTGAATAGGCAAAAATAAATCAGAAAGATTAGAATAATTAAAAGATACCATATTTTTAATATAATAATCTATAGGAGATTTTAAATCTATAATATCACTAAATTTTATAGGAGTTTCTGAATCATAGTGTAAATTGGCATTAATAATTATATCTTTCCAAGTAGAAATCCTTATTTTAGAAGAAAAAACTTTATTTAAATCTTTTTCTGTTATATTAAAAGTTAAAATTTTTAGTTCAAGAGTTTTAGAAATAGTAAAACAAGATTTATTAGGATTTATTTCTGAAACATATTCTAAAGCAAAATCTTCATAATCTGCTTTTAAAAAATCATGAATATCTTGCTGTTGATTTAATAATATATAAGATAAACTAAAAGTATTATATAATTTACTAAAGTCAACATTTCTTTTTATTGACCCATCAAAGTTCTCATTATATTTATTGCCTTTTAGAGTAAAATATTTTTTAATTATATCATCTTGAGCCTTAGTTAGAAAAACACTTTTTTCATATTCATTTAGGCCAGGGGCTTGATTTGACATTATATTATTATAAAACAAATCAAATTCATTTGAAAATTCTTCACAAGTCATATTTATAAGTATTAATTAAAAATTCATATATTCTTATGAAGAATATATATTATTGTACTTGAGCTTCTAATGACAATTTTAAGTCAGAATGTTTGGGAGCAACAATATATTGTGCTGCAATATCTAAAGTAGGTTCTTGATTATTTTCACATAAAGGAGTATTATCAATCTTATAGTAATAATAATTACCTCTCTTTGAAATCAACCCAGCAATAACTGCTTTCTTAATTAAAATTTTAGCATCTAAATATTTATCTTTAACAATATCCAAGAATTGTTTAGTAGATTCTTGAATATATTTATTTATTTGAACTTTTAAGAAATCTGCTTTAGAATTTGAAGCAACTGGTCTACCTGTAAGTAATTCTACAATAGTTCTTAATTTATCAGTATCATCTTCAATATTACCAAATAATTTATATGCCTCCATAATATTAGACATCTTTAATTTATCTTCAGTAACATCAGCATTCTTACTAATAATAACAAATTCATAGGATACTAAAGGTCTTTCTCTTAAAGTTTTTAAATCTGGGCATATAAAATCTTTATTAGCTAAAAGAATCTTATATTTGATATAATCTGTAGGGTCTGATAAATCAAAAATGTTATCTTGTTTTTTAAGAAAAACCTTTGAAATACCATCGGGATTTGCATCACTCCAAAAATTATCGTCCTTTTTATAAACACTTAAAGTATTATGTTCAAGTCCCATTACTTCTTCAAGATAATTCTTTTCATCATCTGTAAGTACATTTATAAATTTACCAGACTTTAATCTTGGTACTGTATAAACTTTAGTAGCATTTTCCAACATTCCACCAAACATAATATGTTTAGGATTGGTAATATCCATTCTATGCTTATTAATATGTCTTACAATAATTCTTTCATTTCTAAGACAATTAATTAAAGATTTTTCTTCTTCTTGAGTTTGCACAACAGGTTGAACATTTTTTACTTTTTTGTTTACAGTAGATTTTGGTTTAACTTCTATTTTTTTTATAGGAGTATTATCAATTTCTACATTTGAAATATCATTAGTTAACTCTTCCATTATTTATTATTTAATTTTATTTGTAATAAAAGAACTTAGTAACTATAAAAATAGTTACTAAGTATATATTATTTAATTACTCTATACCACTTAATCTAGCTGGAATAATTGACATAGTTCTTGTGGGGTCAAGAATACAAACACCAAAGGTAGCCATTTTATGTATAGTACAAGAGTCTTCATCAGTACTCATGTAATCTACTTGTTTACCAGTAAAGGGGTCTCTTAAACCTTTTTGATAACCTCTTACTTCAGGTCTATTCTTTATCTCACATTTAAATACATTTTGTTGGTCTCCTGTACCAATTTTAAGAATATCAAATCTACCACTTTCAACAGGTCTACCAGAAGCATCAAGCATCTTATTTCTTACAGGATTATCATATTCTGAAGAAACTTCTACTTGAAGTGTAACACCATTAGGAGCTTTAAATTCAGTAAATTGAAAACCTGCACTTAATGCATTGGTATGTAATTGAGAATTAGTTTTTCTAATAGCACCAACAGAACTATTATCTAAGACAAATTGAGTCCAACCAGAAGTCAAGTCTGATACAGCTTTATGGAATAACAAAGCACCAACTTCACCTGTTTTCATAATGAAAGTTCTATCTTGCATACCCAATTTACCTGCACTTAACTGATAAAGGGCATCTTCAATTAATTTCAAAGAGAAAGTATTGTAATACATTGTATTTGCACTTTCCATTTGTTCCCTTAAACCACTACCTTGTTTAATTACATAGCCAGAGTCACCAAAGTCATGATAAACACCATTATCATCTCTATTTGAACGACCAAACATCATTACACTATTCTTTTCCTCTCTAAATTCTTCTTCAAAAAGATAGTCAGTATAAAGCAACCAAGAATGAACAACATCTTCTTGATAACCACCATTAGCAGTAGGTTTAATAACAGGTACACCAACCATAAGTTTTTGGTCCATCATTGCACTGTTATTAATCTTTACTTTCTTTCTAATGCTTGACCATTCATTTCTCATTGCTACAGGAGTTGAGTATCTAATACCACCTTGTTCACGTGACATTTCTCTTTCAATAGGAGAGAACTCATGTGAAAATCTTTCACCTGCTAAAAGTCTATTTACAGGAATACCTGCTTCATTTCTACCAAAAAGATATACTTTATATACATAGTTAGTACCTTCAATAGTAGGTTCTTCCATTACTTTAATAGGATAAAGTTCATTAAGTTCACCAAAAAGAACTTCATTCTTGAAGAACCAATCCTCACCAAAAACAAGATAGAAAGGTTCACCATTTACACCTACAACAGAGTTGCCTGAAGTAATAACAGTACCATCATATTTTCTTGCTTCTACTAAAGGAATGTTTCTTTGATTTGAACCAACTAAATCCCAAGTATATTCTTCATCTGTATCAAAATATTTTACAGGTAATTGCTCAAGTGTTGAACTTGTTAAATTACCAAATTGATATGCAAGTAATTTAATCATAACATTACTTGCTTTTTGAGGTGCAGAACCAAAAGCACCTACTAAATGGTTTCTATTAGTAAGACCTTTCCAAGAAGTAAAGCCTCTTACTTGCCATTTACCTAATTTACCTGCCATTATATATTAAAATTTAAATAGTTTTATATTATATAATATCAAGAATTATTTTAGCTGAGGTCTATTTTCCACCCCTTACCAATAAAAGATTCTGGGTCTTCTTTTGCATAATTACCTGCAAATTTAAGTAATCCATCTCCTCCTCTTGAAGTTGAATTAATTACATTTTCTAAGTCCTGTAAACCTTTCTTTTTTTCCTTTTTTACTTTACCTGCAATAAAAGTATTAAAATCTTTAAAGCCATTAGTTAAAGCATAAAGCAAACCTACATTTTGAGCAAATTCTTCAGGATGTTCTTGTTGATATTTTTGTAATTCTGTAATTTTAAAACCAGAAGTATTATCTTTATAAGAAGCTACAGCAACAGAATTAAAAGCTTTTTGTCTTGTTTTATCATCAATTTCTAAACCTCCAAATAAAGTTTTATCTTCAAGAATTACTTTCTTTAATTTTTCGGTAGCCTCCTTTTGTTTATTTAAAATTTTTGTCTGCTCTTCTTTGGCTTTTGTTATCAATTCATTATAAGAATTATTATAATAATCTAAGCAACTTTGAAGAGATTCTTTTGCATCATCAACATCAGTACCATTATCTAAGGCTTTTTGGACTTCTTTTATTGCTCTTTCTGAAGAGAATCCTCTATTAATATAATCTTGATATATAAGATTTTTTCTAATTAATTCTCCCTGTTCTGATTCATCACTTAATTGCTCTTCTGTAATATTTGATAAATTTTTAATAGTAGTTTCATAAGCTTGAATATCTGAAATAGGAATATTATTATTTAATGCTTCATCAATTCTTTTTTGTTTTTCATCTAATTTACTTTCAAGTTGTTTATTCACAAATTGAGAAAAATCTGAAGCATCTTTTATATTATTTATATCAACATCATCAAGAGAAGAGAAAACTCCTTCGTTTACTAAAGCATCAGCAATGGAAGAGAAAAAATTATTTTTTTGAGGAGAAGTACTGCTTTGTAAAGTAGAGTTTTCTCCATCTTCTTGATTATGTTTTTCTTCTTCATTACCTACGCTCTCTGGGAAATTTAAATCATCATCAAATGTAATATCCTCGGTAACTATATTATTTTCATCATCATTATTGTCTTCAGTACCTTCATTATTATCATTTTCTGTAGAATTATTTCCTACATTATCATTACTTAATAATGAAGCTACTTCATCTTCAGACATAATATTATCAACACTAAAATTTATTGCTTCCATTTTATTATTGTTTAAAATTCTCCTTAAAAATTATAGTGCAAAAATATAAAAAATGTATATTTTTAAAAAAAGTATTATTAATTTTATTATATTAATATAAATAAAATATTAAAGAAATTCTTCCCAATATATAGGTGTTCCACTACCTATACAATCAGCATAAAATCTTGTAAAAACCATACCTTCATAAGCATCATTATCTTCAATCATATCTTTAATATAAAGACATAATTGTTGTTCATTTTGAATAGAAGAACCATAAAAATCAGCTTTACACATATTGGCAACATAAACATAATCATAAGTAGTATCATTTAATTTAATGCCATAATTATATAATAAATTATCTACTTGTTCTTTTGTAAAAGGAGTTATATATTCTCTTACATTATTATTTGTTTTATACATATTTTTACAAGCAAATTCACACATCTTTTTATTAAAATGCCAACCATAATAACTAATATATTCTTTCATTCCTGATGGCAATTTTTCATACATATCTAATCTCATAATTGTAAAATAATTAAGGGGAGTAATACTACTCCCCTATGATTAATAATTAATATCTATCTTCTGTCATGTGAGAGTATTTTCTTTTAGCTGCTTTATAACCAGCTTTATATCCTTCTTCATAATCATCACATTCCTCATCTTCATCATATCTACTTCTATTTTTAGTAGGATAATCATAATCATCTTCTCTGTTTCTTCTAGGATATGAATCCCTAGAAGGCATATTTTCTCTTAATTCCCAAAGTCTCATAATTTTATTCTTTATTATTAGAATTGTGTTTCATTAATTGTTTATTTAATTCAATAAGACTTTGCATATTTTTAGACATTTCCTGCATTTGTAATTTTAAAGAATCTATTTCAGCTTTTTGTGCTTGTTTCTCTGCAAATTCAGGATTTAAGTCTGCTAATATTTTGTCACAATTTCTAACTACATTTTCATTATATTCTTTCCTATTTAGTTCATCAATACTTTTTTGTTTTAAACTAAGTATTTCAGCATTCATTGCTTCTTTACTTGAAGCAATTACAATGTTATCACCATTACTATTACTATCAGCAATATCAAGAGTTGCAGGTAAATTATTATAATTAACAACATTATTGTTTATTTTAACTACAATATCTACACACATTTCTTGTGTATTGTTAAAAGTAGCTGGAATTGCATATTTAGGTTTAGGTAAACTAATTGATGATATAGTTCCTATTTCTAAATAAGGATTGTCTATTTTATGAAATATATAAATTGGACTATTTTGTCTTAATGATTGAAACATATTCTATAGTTTTAATATTAATTTATAATTTGTAAAGTTTTATTACCACTATCATAATAAGCCAAATAAATACCAGTACCTTTAAAATTAGTAACTGTTAATGCAACACTATTATAAGTTGTAATTTCTTGGTTATTTATTAATATTGGTAATGTTCCTGTTGTACCTGTTGGTATTATTTGGTTAAATTTTAATAGCACTAAACCATTATATTCATTATTGAATCTAGGGCCAGGGTTAGTAAAAGTAAATACAACATTTGCAGTATTTACTGAAACACTATTTGATTCTAACCTAGGAATACCATTTATGTTACTAAAGTATCTTATATTAATAGCCATAATTACCTCCTTTCTTAAAACCAAAGATTCTGATTACCATTAACTAATCCTAATTGATAAGCAGCACAATTAGGAACTGTAACAAAAGGTTGATAAGGAACAGTAACTGTATTAGGTTGCGCACATTTTATAGCATTAACTTCTTGAGCAATAGGATTAACTACACTTGCAATGTAGCTTTGAATTTGAGAAGTTTGATTTGAATTACTTATATAATTCTGTAAAGTACTCTTTTCTTCTTGTAACTGATTAATCTTTGCTTGCATATCTCTCATTTCAAGCTGACAGAATTTATCATTTAATAGGGCAGTTTGGTTGGCAATAGCATTAGTTACATGTGAAGTATTTGAATCAACTTTATTACTTAACTGATTAGTTTGATTTAAAGTAGCTATTTGATTATCATAACCCATCTTTAAAATAGATTGCTGAGTATTACAGCAACACTGAGCTAATTGTGCAGCAATTTGCTGATTACCACTTTGAATAGAATTAACAATTTGCTGACCAGTCATGCCTACTTGATTACCAACACTACTTACATTATTATTTACTGCATTTATTGCATTCTGAACAGCATTAATGTCACAATTAAGAGTAGTGGCAAGTTGATTAAGAGCATTACCATTGCCATTAATAGCTTGAAGGAGTAAGTCTCTACCATAGTCATTATTGATTTGGTTAGCAAGACCTTCACCATTTCTACCACCAAAACCAAATCCATTACCATAACCACCCCAACCCATAAGGAAGAAGAGGAAGATAACCCATAAAAACCCACCATCTCCAAAACTATTTTTATCTTTTATTGCTAAAAGAATATTTGGGTCAATACCTTTTTGTTGACATAATGGTGCTAATATAGACAATAAACTATTATTATCTTGTCCAAATACATAAGTTTTAGTTGCTTCTTCTGACATAATTTTATTATTTAAAAAGATTAAAACAATATTTTTGTAAGCTTACACTGCAAAGATATATATAAAAAAGAGTGATAACTAACGTTACCACCCTTCATTCAAACATCATGAAAATATTATAAAAACAATAGCAGTTACTTGCTACTATTTTATTTCAATAGTAATATTATTTTTATCCTTTAATAATTCTTTATATACTGTTTCAAATGCTTTTTGAGAATCAATTACTCCTCCCTTAATCTTATTATAACCAAGAATTAAGCAACCAGCACTACTTTTAGCTGTAGAACCACAATGCATTAAAACACCATCAAACCCTGGCACATTAAGCAATCTTGGTACTTTACCATTACAAAACTTTTTATAATAATCTTTCTTACTAAATTTAGGAGAAACTACATCAAGTGTAACTTTATATGTTCCTCTAGGTATTGCAGTAATGGCATCATCATTAATACCATTACCATTTACATCTTTGACTTTTTGTATATGTGCAGCAGACATTGAATTATCTAAGTTTCTATCAGTATCTTCTATAACATTACAAAACCATTTACCATCAATAGTAAGATTACTTATTGTATAAGTAGCCTTTTTATATTTTCTATCTATAACAATTTTCATTTTATTTAATTTTCTAAATTTTTACTTATTCTGTGCATACAAGTTAAATCAGTACATATTGTACTAAGCATTGCAGTTACTTGTCTACGAAGGTCTGAAACTTCTTTTTCTAGTTGTTTATTTCTATCTAAAACATCTTCTAACCTTCTTTTAGTATCTTCACTCAATTCTTTATAAAAATTAAGTGATTCTTTCATATTATCTAATAATGCACCATCAACCTCTGCATTATATTTTTTCTTAGTAAGAAACCAAGTAATCCAACTTGTAGCACCATTTGTTACAATTCCTACTAAAGCTGTAACTATTATCCCTAAATCAATCATTCCTTCTTAATGTATTTTATTATTTTAAATATTATAAATAATGCAAATACTTCCCCTAATAATATAAAGAATTTTTGATACCATTTAATTTTATTGGTAACAACTTCTTTAGTCACTTCCACAGGTTTAATAGTAGTAATTTTAATAGTATCTTTATTATAAATTGTGTCTCTAATATATTTATATTTATATTTAAATTTAGTTTGGTAATGATAAATAGTATCATTCTTTTCTTTAATATAAACACTATCTATACTAAAAATACTATCATGTACTAATTTATTTTTATATTCTGTTTTTATTGTTTCTTTCGGTACTTCAATATATTGATATTTAGTTTTACAACTATTCAATAATATTAAAGTCAACAATATAAATAAAAAATGTTTCATAATTTACTACATTTTCTTACATATTTCTCTTGTATGGATAAAATCATCAAGTGACTTTTTAGTCCAAAATAACTCTTTAAATCCTTGCTGTTTTAATCCTTTAGGCAAAGCTCCATTTCTTACATAATTATCAAAAGAAGCTCTACTTAGACCTACATATTTACAAGCTTGATATTTACTAAGCCTTACTTCTTTATCAGTATATTCCCTTAAAGCTTGTATTACTTTCATTTGGTCTTGAATAGTCATATTAGAATTTCCAACATCTATATTATTGACTATTTTTAATAAAATTTCTTTTATGATTTGTAACATACTTAATTACAATTAATATAATGAAAATACCTAATAAAATACTATGTATCATAAATAAAGTTTCATCTTCAATAGGTATTCTATAATGATAATCTATTATTGTTATAATATCATTTAATGCAATATAATAAAGCATTAATCTATGATATTTACAATATTTAAAAACAAAACTAGATATATACAAAAATATCCAAGTAAGTATAGATATTCCTGAAAAATAACTTATCCAAAAAGTATCTATACCTACAAAGAATAAAAAAGTGTTTAATATATAAAATATTGTAATAACAGCAGGAATATACTTCAAGATTATTAAAAATATTTTATATAATAATTTGTTATACATACTAACACTTTTTAGATTTCTTACCACATTTCTTTAATTTACCACCCATTGCATATTTACCACGAGTAATACCTGCTTTAGGAGTAATAGGTTTTGGTCTACCTTTAATTTTAGTTCTCATAATAATTAATTTATTTAATGTTGAAAATCTTTTTTTACGTTATTTTTAATTTCTTCTATTTTAGTAAGATATTCTTTATATTTAACAATATCTTGATTTGTTAAATCATTTGCTAAAATAGCTTTATTTGCAGAATTAATTAAATCAAATTCTTGTGTTTGAGTAATAAACTCTCTAATAAGAAGTTCTACACACTTCTTATATTCAGGCTTATCTGACAATTTAATCTGAATATAGTTATATCTAATTTCCTCTTTAGGTACTGTTTCACCCTCTTGAAGAGGTAATTCAACTTTCTCAGACTTAATGTCATAGTTATAGTACCAATTACCATTACCAAGATTTTCAATAGTAGTAGGTATTATGTTTGAATATATTCTTTTAGGTTCTAACATATTTATATGTAATTAAATTTCAATTTGAGTTTAAG